>Ga0209570_1000126_pt1 | contig 171489 bp, 166 predicted proteins | sample EBPBio172007_DNA_FD_185861 | JGI IMG/M metagenome (GOLD analysis project Ga0209570, IMG submission 185861) | Wastewater treatment Type I Accumulibacter community from EBPR Bioreactor in Madison, WI, USA - Reactor 1_9/17/2007_ DNA (SPAdes)... | ecosystem: Engineered > Bioreactor > EBPR >... | reverse complement strand
CTGCGCCGATGTGGTGGACAGCAGATCGGGAATATTGCCGTCCTGCACCGAGATCCAGTTGGCCCCGCCCCAGCGGTAGCATTTGCTGTTGCTCGAAGTGTCAAACCACAGATCGCCGATCCCGGGGAGTCAGCCCGGTCGGGCAATCGCTCTGCCGGAAAAAGACCGTCAACACGAAGATCGTTTAGACGCTCCAGCGCACCACTTCCGGCACTCCACTCAACCGCTCGACATTACTTGATTGAGTGGTGGCGAGGGGGGGATTTGAACCCCCGACCCCACGATTATGAGTCGTGTGCTCTAACCAACTGAGCTACCTAGCCACTGGCGCGGTTCCTAGTGAAGCCCGGCGGGGAGGTCAAGCGGGAATCGCAACTTTTCTCACCTGCCGCTTCAGCCATGCGCCACGCGCGGCCGCCCCGAGGCGGTGACACTGAGCGTGGCCTCAAGGAACATGCGGTTGCCCTCCACCTCGGCCTCGCGGATGTCGCGGTAGGTGGCGATATGCACTTCCTCGGCACCGGCACGGGCGGCGCGGCTGCGCGCCTCGTCGGCAAGTGCGGTCTCCAGCGCGGCCATGGCGGAATCAGCACTGGAAAACAGCACGTTGCCGGCGGGCAGATGGGCAATGAAGCGCCCTTCTCCGGGGCTGGTTACAAGGCCGGTGGCGCGCTGGCTGACCTGGCCGACCACGGCGCCAATGGCATTGGCAACCCCGGCATGTTCCGGGAGGATCATCCGGCTGCCAAGCCGATCCCCGACCGCGCCGTAATAAAAGGGCGCCGAGGCGCCGAGGCCGATCACCGGCACCGCCAGCCGCAGCCCGATGTCAACCACGCCGCGATGCCGCGCCAGCCCCTGCCGGGTCAGCAGGTGGCGCGCCAGCACTTCGGGCGCCTCACCTGCGAAAGCCGGATCTTCGGCGAAGGCGGCCTCCAGCAGGCAATCGACGGTTTGCGCGGTCAGCTGGTCGACGATCATCCGCGCCAGAACCGCCGGATCGGTGGCAAAACGCTCGCCCCGCCCGGTCCGCCGCCGCCCCAGCAGGCGCAGCGCCTTTTCGGCGGCCTTGGCATCCCAATCGGCCAGGCCCCCCAGAACATGACTGGCATCCGAAGGGGTGACGCCGGAAATCATCACCAGCCCACGCGCGACCAGCCGGTCCATCGCCGCCACTTCCAGCCGCGAGGTGATCGGGCGGGCCATCGGCATCGGCGCGTCGATCCGGGCCAGCAGCGCGGCCTCCCGCGCGGTCAGCCCGCCGGTCTGGCCCTGCATCGGGATGACAAAACGCCCGTCGAAATCGCCCGAGACCTCGGCCGACAACGCACGGTCCAGTGCCGCATGCACCATCTCCGCATGATCGACCGCCAGAAGCGAGACCGGCACCAGCCGCCGGGGTCCAAGCCGCAACCCGCCCTCAAGCCCTGCTTGCAGCAGATTCACCTCTGAATCGCCCCCAAGGCCGGTGGTGCGCATCGCCACGGCCTCGACCATGGTGCGGAAGCCACCGACGCGCGCACCTTCCGGGTCGATCTCGGGCAACCCGTCTTTCAGGAGCGCCACGTCAGTGGTGGTGCCGCCGATATCGGATACCAGCGCATCAGGCTCGCCCGTCAGCCAGCGCGCACCGACGATGCTGGCGGCGGGGCCGGAGAGGATGGTTTCAATGGGACGTTCCCGCACCATGGCGGCGGAAATCAGCGCGCCGTCGCCACGCACCACCATCAGCGGCGCGTCGATGCCGACAGCGGCCAGATGCCGCTCGCAGGCCGCGACCAGCCGGTCGATCATCCCAATCAGCCGCGCATTCAGAACGGCGGTCAGCGCGCGTTTCGGGCCGTTCAGCCCGGCCGACAGCTCGTGCGAGCAGGTCACCGGCCGCCCGGTCGCGGCACGGATCGCGGCGCGGGCCGCGACCTCATGTGCCGGGTTGCGGGTGGCAAAACGGGCGGCCACGGCAAAGCCCATGACATCGGGCGCCAGCCGCGCGGCCTCAGCCTCCAGCGTGGCAAGATCCAGCGGTGCGGACTCGGCACCGGAATGTTCGTGACCGCCCGCCAGACGGATCACCGGATCACCGCCCAAAGCCTCGGTCAGCCCGCCACGTTCAAGATCGGCAGCATCGAAACCGATGAAGACCAGCGCGACGCGGCCGCCCTGCCCCTCGACCAGCGCATTGGTGGCAAGCGTCGTGGACAGTGACACTATGGCCACATCGGCAGGCGCGACCTGCGCCGCCGCCAGCGCCGCATCGACAGCGCGGCCAATCCCGAGGCTGAGATCAGCGCGCGTGGTCAGCGATTTCGCCTTGCCCACCACCTGCGTCGCTGCCTCGTCCATGATCGCCGCATCGGTGTAGGTGCCGCCCGTATCCACGCCCAGAAGATATTTCATGTCTCGCCGTTCCTGTTCCGCCCCTTTCCGATAGCTGCCGCGCGGGGCAAGGTCATCCCCGCCTGCGACCCAAGATGTCGCAGCCGCGCCTCTCGCCATGGCCCATGGAGGCGGATAGGCTGCGGCAGGCGCGACGGGGGCAGGATGCAGGGTTTTCCGCAAACAAGGGATCTGGTGCTGGTGGGTGGCGGCCATGCGCATGCGCTCGTGCTGCGGATGTGGGGGATGCGGCCGCTACCCGGCGCGCGGCTGACCGTGATCAACCCCGGCCCGGTGGCGCCCTATACCGGCATGCTGCCCGGCCTGATCGCCGGGCATTACCGGCGTGACGAAATCATGATCGACCTTGTGCCTCTGGCGCGTTTTGCCGGGGCAAGGGTGATCCTGGACCGGGCTGTGGGGATCGACCGCACCAGGCGCCATGTGCTGCTGGAGGGGCGCGGGCCGGTCGCCTATGACATCGCCTCGGTCGACATCGGCATCGGCTCGGGCCTGCCCGGGTTGCCGGGCTATGCCGCGCATGGCATTTCTGCCAAGCCCTTGGGTGCCTATGCCGAGGCGTGGGAGGCTTTCGTCACACGCGCCCTCCCCGCCCCGCGTGTGGTCATCGTGGGGGCCGGGGTCGGCGGGGTCGAACTGGCGCTGGCCTCGGCGCATCGGCTGCGCGGTGCTGGCGTAACCCCACAGGTCACGCTGCTGGAGCGCGAGGCAACCGCCATTCCCCATATCGGCACCGGTGCGCGTGCCGCGCTGATGGCGGAACTGATACGCGAGGGCGTGACACTGCTGACCGGCGCTACGCCCGCGAAGATACGGGCTGAAAGTGTGACCCTGACCGACGGGCGCGAGCTGCCCTCGGATTTCACGCTTTCCGTCGCCGGGTCACGGCCGCAGGGCTGGCTTGCCGATACCGGGCTGGACCTGCACGACGGCTTCATCACCGTCGGCCCGACGCTGCAAAGCTCGGACCCCGCGATCTTCGCCGCAGGGGATTGCGCGCATCTGTCCCATGCACCGCGCGCCAAGGCCGGGGTCTTTGCGGTGCGCGAAGCGCCGGTGCTGCTGCATAACCTGCGCGTGGCGCTGGCGGAAACCGGCACGATGCGCCGCTATCAGCCGCAACGCGATTACCTCAAGCTGGTCTCGACCGGGCGGCGGAATGCAGTGGCCGACAAGTTCGGGCTGCGGCTGACACATCCGCTGCTCTGGCGCTGGAAGGATCGGATCGACCGCACCTTCATCGCGAAGTTCACCAGCTATCCCGCGATGCCGGTGCCGCCCCTGCCGCAACCGGCGGCTGCGGGCCTGGCCGAGGCGCTGGGGCCCAAACCGCTCTGTGGCGGCTGCGGGGCGAAAGTGGGCGCGGGGCCACTCGCGGCGGCGCTGGCCCGCCTGCCCGACACGACGAACCCGGATATCGTCACCGGACCCGGCGACGATGCGGCGGTGATCCGGCGCGGCACGGGGTTCGAGGTGCTGACCACCGATCACCTGCGCGCCTTCAGCCTTGACCCCGGCATCATGGCCCGCATCACCGCGCTGCATGCGATGGGCGATGTCTGGGCCATGGGTGCCACCCCGCGCGCCGCACTGGCGCAGATCACCCTGCCCCGCCTGTCAGACCGGCTTCAGGCCGAAATGATGGCCGAGATCATGGCCATGGCTGGTGCCGCCTTTGCCGAGGCGGGGGCGGCGATCATCGGCGGGCATACCAGCATCGGTGCCGAGCTGACCCTGGGCTTCACCGTCACCGGCGAGGCCGCGCAGATCCGCCGCAAGGGCGGCGCGCAACCGGGCGATGCGATCCTGCTGACCAAACCGCTGGGCACCGGCACCATTCTGGCGGCCGAGATGGCGGGCACCCGCCTGCCCGGTGGCCTGCTGGGGGAGTCCTATGCGGCGGCGCTGGCCTCGATGACCACGGCACCGCTGGCGGCGGCGAGGCTGCTCGCAGCCGAAGCCCGCGCCCTGACCGATGTGACCGGCTTCGGGCTCGCCGGGCATCTGCTGGAGATTTGCGAAGCCTCGGGCACCGCCGCTGACCTGCGACTGGCGGCATTGCCCCTGCTGCCCGGCGCCGCAGCCCTGGCATCGGCAGGTGTCGCCTCGTCGCTGGCGCCTGCAAACCGGGCTTTGCTGGTCGGGCGGCTGGACGCCCCTGCGGATCGCCCCGAAACCGCATTGCTGTTCGACCCGCAAACCTCCGGCGGCTTTCTTGCCTGCCTCCCGGCCGGGCGGGCCGAAAGCGTGCTTGCGGCTCTTCATGCAGAAGGCAGCCCGGCCAGCCTGATCGGCCATATCACCAATGGCCCGCCGCGCATTACCGCGCGCTAAACACACTGCCCCGCTGATCCGGGGGAAGTGGTAGGCCCGGAGGGCTGCACGTCAACTTGATAAGTCAATCTGATAGCGCGGCGAACCCAGAGAGGCCCGCCTTTGAAAAGATTGACAAAAATTCAGCTTTGGCGAACCAGTTTGGTGCCCCTGAAAACGAAAACCCCGGCGCGCTGGCGGGCGCGACCGGGGCAAAAGCACAGTCCGAAGGGGACATGCTGGAAGATTACACCATGCGCCATGAGTGGGCAAATACTCTGCGCATGGTCATCGAAAATTGCGACCCTGCCGATGCTGCGCTGATCATGTCCGACGCGCTGGAACGGATGCGCCCCGGCGCCCCGGTTCCGCCGCTGTTGAACGCGCTGGACGAGGCGCGCACCTGGGCGGAATGGGCCACCCCGTTTGAGCGTAAGGCTTACTGCCTTGCCAGCTTCAACGCCCTGTCGCCGAAGGAAAGGACCGGCTTCCTTGCCTATGTGACGAGAGGCCAGCGCAATGAGTGACGACCCATTTGACAGCTCACCTTCGGAGCCGTCCGGTATCGAGCGGGTTCGGCAGATCATGGCGAATTTGGAAGATGTGCAGCCCGCAGCAGATCTGGGCCAGCCCTCGAATATTACCGATCTGGCTGAATTCCGAAACCGCCCGCGCCAAGCAAGGACGCCCCCGCAGTCTGGCGAGCGGAAAAGCCGGTTCTTCGTGGCGTCAGAGCTTTCGGGCAAAGAGGTGCCGCCGCGCGATTGGCTGGTGCCGGGCTTGATCCCAACGGGGACCGTTACGCTGTTGTCCGGGGATGGTGGCACAGGGAAATCGCTGGTGGCCCTGCAACTGGCAGCCGCTTGTGCAATGGGTGCCAAGTGGATCGGTCGCGGGGTTGCCTCTGGCCGAGCCTTGTTCATATCCGCAGAGGATGACGAAGCCGAGTTGCATCGGCGCCTTGTCGACGTGGTGCAGGCCGAAGAGGCAGAGCTTGCCGACCTCGATCAACTGACTTTGCGCAGTTTGGCGGGTGAAGAGGCGCTTCTGGCAACGCTGGACGCCCGATCCGGGCTGTTGCGCCCGTCCGACCTGTTCCGCGAACTGGACGGCTTCCTAGACGATCTGCGGCCCGTTGTGCTGGTGCTTGACACCTTGGCGGATCTCTTCCCCGGTAACGAGAATGACCGCGCCCAGGCACGGCAATTTGTGGGCCTGTTGCGTGGTTTGGCAATGCGCCACCAATGCGCGGTCGTGCTGCTGTCTCACCCATCCCTGACCGGCATGCAGAGCGGGGCAGGAACGTCTGGCAGCACGGGCTGGCGCAATTCGGTTAGGTCGCAGCTCTACCTGCATCGCGTCATGCAGGGCGAGGAAGAGCCAAACCCGGATGCGCGGGTGCTGGAAACCATGAAGGCGAATTATGGCCCCACAGGCGCCGAAATCGCCCTGACATGGCGTGACGGGGTTTTCGTGGCCGACGAGGCAGAAACCGGGTTGGACCGCACTGCGAAGCGCAGCAAGGCAGACAGGGTGTTTCTGATGCTGCTGCGCCAACTGGCCGACGAAGGCAGGGCGGTTAACAGCAATGCGGGGCCAAACTATGCGCCTTCCCTTTTCGCCTCGCACCCTCAAGCTGAGGGCGTGAGTAAGGAAGCCTTCCGTGACGCAATGAACCGGCTGTTTGCTTCGAACGCGATCCGCAACGCGGAAGTCATGCGCAATCGAAAGCCGACAACGATCATTCAGGAGGTATCCCGGTGACTGCGAAACTCCCCGCGATCTCCCCGCGATCTCCAAAATCGCCGTGCGATCTCCCCGCGATCTCCCGTGAAACTGTGCGCGATCTACCCGCGATCTCCCGCGAAACTCGCGCGAAACTCCCCCATATATGTAAACATATATGTTGCGTGCCGCCCTCGGGCGAGCGGCACAAGCCTATCGTGGTCGCCGACCAGATCGAGGCTCTCGCAGCTCGCGTTCTGCGGTTGATGGTTTCGCATCGTGACCCAGAGCATTTCTTCGTCGAGCGCAGCGACATTGCTGGCGAGATGCGCAGGTTGGCGCGGGCGGTGCGGAAATGAAACCCGTCATCTGCTTCGATAGCCCGCCGCCTGTCGGAACGCGCATCACCTACTTTCGCAAGCAAATCCTCACGCTCGTCGCCGTGCACCCCTACACCCGCCGCGACGGCACCGCCTCGTTCATTCTCACTTGGGAAACCACGAAAGGCAGGCGCGGAACGAGCGGCCTGCGATCTTCCGGCGTGACGTGGCCGAGCGGTGCCGCTTGGTGGCGCTGATTACCCAACCCAAACCCGACGAAAGGCTGAGAAGATGACCGACAAGACCAAACACCAGCTTGCCGACGAAGCCGCCGATCTGGTGGCCGAAGCACTGACGAACATTCAATGCCAGACTGGCATGCCGACCGAATGCCTGCTTGCCGGGGCACATGCCCAGATCATCGCCATGATGGTCATGTTTCTGGGCGGGCCTATGACTGCGCTGAGCTGCGAACAGGCATCGGCGCGCGTCCGGCGCCTGCCCTCGAAGCGGGCGGTTTCGCTGGCCTTCGCACGTCCGGCAGGCCGGGCCTGACCGGCGCGGGTCCTTCCGGGCACCCTGCGGTGCGGGTAATTCGCACCCCGACACTTCAGCCTGTGCACAATGAAAACAAGGGGTTAAATAATTGAAGGTGATAGAGGAATTCGAGCTGGGCGGCAAGAAAGTGTCCCGTATCGGGGGCGCCGATCTTTGCGCATTGCTGGATATTTCACCCGCCGCCCTGACTGATTTGAAGAAGCGTGGCATCGCCGTCCATCTGGCACACGACAGTTACGACCTCTGGGCGACGGTGCAGGCTTATATCGCGCATCTTCGCAATGTTGCCGCCCGCTGGGGCAACGAGGAACAGGCCGAGACCCTGACCGCCGCCCGTGCCCGTCTGGCGCGGGAGAAGGCAGACGAAGCGGCCCGGCGCAATGCCGTGGCGCGTGGGGAGCTTGTGGAAGCCGCAGAAGTGGTTCGCGGCTGGTCCGATACCCTGAGGGCGGTCAGAGCCGCCATGCTGGCCGTCCCAGCGCGTGTGCGGGCATCTTTGCCGCATCTGTCTGGTGCAGATTCGGCGCTGATCGACCGGGAAATCAGAAACGCGCTGGAAGGGCTGGCGAATGGCAACGATTGAACAGATCCGCGCCGAAGCCCTGCGCGCCCTTCTGCCGCCGCCCCGGCTGCGCCTGTCGGAGTGGATCGAGCGCGAGGTATGGCTTCCCGAAGGTGTGTCAGCGCAGCCCGGACAGGTGCGGCTGTGGCCGTTCCAGCGGGACATTGCGGACGCGATAGGCGATCCCCGGCTTGAACGGGTCACGCTGGTCAAGCCGGTGCGGGTGGGCTTCACCACGCTTTTGACTTCGGCGCTGGCCAGCTTCGTGGCGAACGATCCCGCCCCGATCCTGTTCCTTCTGCCCGCCGAAGCCGATTGCCGCGACTATGTGGTCAGTGACGTTGAACCGATCTTCGCCGCCTCGCCCACAGTCGCTTCGGCCCTGTCCGGCGATCTGGACGAGGCCGGACGCAACACGCTGCTGTCGCGGCGCTTCCCCGGTGGTTCGCTCAAGGTGGTGGCGGCAAAGTCGCCCCGGAACCTGCGGCGCCACAACGTTCGGCTGCTGTTCATTGACGAGGCGGACGGCATGGAAAAGACACAGGAAGGTTCGCCGGTCCTTCTGGCCGAACGCCGCACCCTGTCATTCCCAGACCGCAAGATTGTGCTGGGCAGCACCCCCGTTCACGAGGAAACAAGCCATGTCCTGCGCGCCTATGCGCAATCCGACATGCGGGTCTTCGAAGTGCCGTGCCCCGACTGCGGCGCCTTCGCGGAAATCACATGGGACGCGATCACATGGGACGAGGGCGCGCCGGAATCGGCCCGCTGGCGCTGCCCCAGCTGCGCGGCAGAGGTGGGCAGTCAGCACAAGCCCGCCATGGTCGCGGCGGGTCAGTGGCGCGCCCAGCGGCCCGAGGTGCAGGGCCATGCAGGCTTCCGGCTGAACGCCCTTGTGTCGCTGCACGAAAACGCCGCTTGGCCCAAGCTGGTGACGGAATTCCTTGCCGTGAAGGACGATCCGACCACGCTGCAAACCTTCGTCAACACCATTCTCGGGCAGGGCTGGCGCGCGGATGGCGAAGAGCTGGACGAAGCGGGCATGGCAGGCCGGGCCGAAGCCTTCGGACTGGATCTGATCCCGGCCGAGGTTCTGGCCCTGACCGTGGGCTGCGACGTGCAACACGACCGGCTTGAGCTGACCTATTGCGGCTGGACCGAGGCGGGCGGCATGCTGATCCTCGGGCATCGCGTGATCTGGGGCCCCTATGACGCCGAAGAGACCTGGGCCGAGCTGGACGCGCTGTTGCAGGAACGGTTCGCGCATGCCCTGGGCGGGCGCATGGGCATCGACGCCACGGCGGTAGATGCCGGCGACGGCACATCCATGCACCGCGTCACCGCCTTCTGCACCCCGCGCACCCGGCGCAAGGTGCTGGCGATCAAGGGCGCACCCGGCAATCGCCCGGTGATCGAGCGCGCCGGTTCCACCACGAAGACCGGGGCGCGGCTGTGGATTGTCGGGGTGGACACGGTGAAGGCCCAGCTTTTCGCCCGCTTCCCGCGCCCGCATCTGATGCGGTTTTCCGAAAGCCTGCCGCCGGTCTGGTATGAACAGGCGGCAAGCGAAAGGGCGGTGCTGCGCTACAGCCGGGGCCAGCCGGTGCGCAGCTTCGAACGCATACCCGGACGGCGGGCCGAGGCACTGGACTGCGCGGTTTACGCCTTCGCCGCGCGCCAGGTAGTGAACATCAACCCCGACACCCGCCGCGATGCCTTGTCACGGGCCGAGCCGGTGACTGCGGCGAAAAAGCCGGTGCTGGATTCGGGTTGGATGCGGCGGAGGTAGAGTTTCCGCAGCTTAAGGGAGGGCTAGGTTGCCAAAAAACGGCCGTCCTTTTTGGGGAATGATGGGGAAACGCTCTTCTTCATCTTCGGCATTCTCGTCTTCATGCGCCATGCGCTGTAAGTTGAGAATAATTGCAAATTAACTTGTTGACATTGCGATTCTAATGCCGTATTATTGTCATACCGCAACAGTAAATAATGTTGCGGTATAATGTAAAACGTTAATATTAAAAGGAAATTTAAAATGAGAACTAGAGAAATTGAAGCGCGAATCTTTGAACTTGAAGAGATTGTTGTCGTTATCAGGGCGCCAGCAAATCTTGAGCTTGGAGATTACAACTTTCAGCGAAAAGCTGCGGGTAACACTTCTGTAACTGAATGGATTGACGCGCGACTGGCGCCGGCAATCAATGGATGTGAATTCAGGATTGTAGGAGGAAACTTTACAGCGCCACACGGCAGAACCCGTCTGGACACCCTTCGAGCGGGCTACGAGGCCTAATCGTCCAACTGGAGGTCACCCTGTCTGGGTGACCTTTTTTTTAGCCTAACGCCAACTCCGCCACCGTTCTCGGGTATGAACTCGACACCTGCAGCTTCTAGCGCCACGCGCAGAGCGGCAACCGTCGCGATACGTGGCGACCGTTCACCCTTCTCAAAGTCTATCACAGTCGCACGGGCGATACCCGAGGCTTGGGAAAGCTGCGATTGTTCTATGTTCAGTAGGGCACGGGCTGCGCGGCATTGTGCTGGTGTCATATCAAATCCTACTTGAAGTCAGATTTAAAGTCTGACATGGTGTCAGATACTAGCATACTCTAGCCATATCGCAATGGAGCAACCAATGCCGAACCCTGTTCCGGCAGCCGACCCCGGCTTGCCTGCCGTTGACTGGGGCGTCCTGCGCGACGTTCTGTCCGCCGCCCTCGCGGCCTTGGGCGACACCCCCGCCGCCTGCGATGCCGCCGCCCTGAAAGAAAGCATGCGCCTGCAACGCCTCGCCGCGCATGTCTCTTCCGGAACCCTTGCCAGCCTCACGAGGAAGAAATGATCCCCGAACCCGTCACCCTGCACCAGAACGAAGAACACAAGGGGCTGCTTCTGGCCCGCGAAGATTTCTTCCGCGAGGAATTGGATATTGTCCACCAGTTGCGCGCCAAGCAAGCGCGCTACAAGGCCAGCCTGCCGACTGATCCGTCCGGCGCTGTCAGGCGGGCGCTGGATCTGTTGCGCCCCGGCTTCGAAAGCTACCCCGAGGGGTTCGAGGAAGCCTTGCACCTGAGCGCCGCTCTTGGGGCCATGGTGCGGACCTGCGACGTGGCGAGCATCGGCCACGAACGCGATGCGGCGATCTTCGTGGCGGATATGGTGCACGAAAGGCTGATCAAGGTTTCGCAGGCCATCGAACAGGCGGGTGATGCCCTGTGCGGCCCGGCCAATGTCGCGGGGTGACGGCTGGAACGCCCGATTGCGGTTTCGTGGGTGGGTATCGATCGATACCTTTTCGTTGACACTTGCGCCAGTGTGCGGCACTTTGGGTATCAATAGATGCCCTTTGGAGTGACCCAGAATGAAACGTGCCGGATTGCTGTTCTGCGCAGACGTGGACGCACCCCGCTTCAAGCTGTTGAAGCAACGGAACCAACTTCCCTTTGCCGGGCCTGACCGCGAGGCGGAAGAGGGGTGGGCCAACTATACGCTCGATCAAGCCTTCCAGCTTCGCCTGATGCTGGATCTGATCGGCGGAGAGTCGTCCGACAAGACGCAACTCAACGGGCTTGGGCCGGAATATGCCGCCAATATGGTGGCGAATGCCATGTGCCGGTTTCCCCGCCATCCGCTGAACCAGATCGAGCCGCGCGACTGGTGGGCGGGGCTGGTGGTCCTCGAAGAGAAGGACGGCGACGATAACCGCTATCGCTTCACCGAATGGTATGTCGGTGAAATCGAGAACCTTGGCGCATGGCTCGCGGATGCCCGGAAGCGGCCCTGCGCCGGGCCGAATGGCAGCACGATCTATCGCAACTTGCCGGTGGTGCGGCTGTTCCTCGCAAATGCGACCCGTGCGGCGAACTTCGTGCGCGACCGTGCCCGCGAACTCGGGCTGCCCGAGGGCGACGACTATTCCGAGGTGAAGCCCGGATGAGCTTCCCCTTCAACATCCTTGGCCGGGTCTTTCGCCCGGCGCAGAAACGCCAGATCGAGGCGGGGGGCGGCGGGCGCCGTTGGGAGGGTGCGACCATGCTCCACGCGCCTTCCCAGTCGGTGCTTGTCGCCCGTGGGGCTTCGAAGGCGCGCGCAGAGGCGCAATATGTGAACAACCCGATTGCAAACCGGGTTGTCGAAGTCTGGACAAGCAGCCTTGCAGCCAAGGGCTGGCAGGCGCGTTCCCAGCACCCCGACACGGATATCCGCCGCAGCCTGAACGATACCTTCGAAAACATGGTTCGGCTGTCGCTGGTGCCTATCGTGCGTGCGCTGGTGCGGGATGGCGAAGCCTTCGTGCAACTGACCCTGACAGCGCAGGGCGAGCTGCGCCCCAAGCTGTTGCCCGCCGACCAGATCGACCCGAGCCTGACCCGTGATCTGGGCGGCGGGGCGCGGATCGTGGCCGGGGTGGAATTCGACGCCGAAGACCAGATTGTCGCCTACCACGTTTTGCGCGAAGCGCCGGGTTCGCCCTTCGCTTTCATGGGAAACGCGGTGCGGGTGCCTGCCGTGGATATGCTGCATATCTTCGACCCGCTGTTTCCCGGCCAGGTGCGCGGCCTGACGTGGCTTGCGCCCGTTCTGCTGAAACTGCGCGACCGGGACGAGGCATCCGACGCGATGCTGCAACAGCTCAAGGTCGCGGCCCTGCTTACCGGGTTCATCACAAGCCCCGATGGGGGCGCCACCGGCTTCGAGGGTGAAACCGAGGGCAGTCAGGTGAATGTCTCGCTGGAACCGGGCGCCATGCGGATCGTGCCGCCCGGCTACAGCGTTGTCTTTTCCAAGCCGGGCGACGGGCTGGCGCAGACGGTGGACTTTCTCAAGGCGCAGGATCGGGAAATCGCCTCGGGCGTGGGTCTGACCTTTGCCATGCTGACCGGCGATCTGGGCGAGGCCAACTATTCCTCGGAACGGGTGGGCCTGCTGGAATTCCGCCGCCGCGCGGAAATGCTGCAACGCAATCTGATCGAAGCCGGGTTCCTGCGGCCCTTGTGGCGGCGCTGGATAGAGGTGCGGGCGCTGGCTGGTGAACTGCCCCACGATCCCGCTTCGCTGGCCGATCTGCTGGCCGTGCGTTTCGTGCCCCCCGGCTGGGCATGGGTGGACCCCCGCAACGATGTGGAAGCCGATGTGGCGGCGATCAACGCGGGCCTGAAATCCCGCGAAGAGGTTGTGGCAACCCGTGGCCGCGACATTGACGAGCTGGATGAAGAGCGCGCCCGCGACGGCGCCCAGAAGCCGAATGGAGGCACCGAGCAATGACCATTCACCTGCGCGCGGCTTCGCCCCGCGCCTCGACAGTCAACCATGAAGAGCGCACGGTGGAGGCGATCATTTCCACCGGCGCCCCGGTGCAACGTGGCGGTTTTGTTGAACGCCTCGACCTGACCGGCGCGGACCTGTCGCGGCTGACCGGCGCCCCGGTGCTGGATGCGCACCGCAGCGCCTCGACCCGCGACCAGCTTGGCGTCGTGGAAGCCGCCGAGCTTCGCCCCGAAGGGCTGTGGGTGCGCATGCGCTTCCGCAGCAATGACGCCGCAAGAGCGGTGCTGTCCGACATTGGCGACGGCACTCTGCGCGGCCTGTCGATCGGCTACAGCGTGGCCGAATGGCAAGACGGGCGGGAGGGTGCGCAGCGCACCCGCACCGCAAAGCGTTGGATGCCGCTTGAAGTGTCCATTGTCCCGGTCCCGGCGGATGCCGGGGCGCACTTCCGTAATGGAGAATCCCAGATGCCTGAGAATGAAAATGCGGTGCTGACGCGCGCCGAAGCCAATGCGGAGATCCGCAGCATCGCCACCACGGCGGGCCTGACCCGCGATTGGGCCGATGCGCAGATCGACGCGGAGGCTACCCCGGAATCGGCCCGCGAAGCTGCCTTCGCCGCCATGCGCCAACGCAGCGCCGAAACCACGACCCGCACCACGCGCGCCGAAATCACGGTGGACCATACCGACCCCGCCGTCATCGCCACGCGCGCCGGGGAAGCCCTGTTCGCTCGTTCGCATCCCGAACATGAGCTGTCGGCCCCGGCCCGGCAATTCGCGCATATGGCCTTCACCGATCTGGCCCGCGACTGCCTGCGCCGCGCCGGAATTGCCAGCTCCGGGCTATCGTCGGACACGATCCTGACCCGCGCCATGCACACGACTTCGGACTTCCCGCTGATCCTTGGCGATGCGGTGAACCGGGAGATGCGCGGCGCCTATGCTGCCGCCCCGTCCGGTATCCGCTAGGTGGCGCGGCAATCGACTGCCCGCGACTTCCGCGCCAAGCGCAAGCTGACCCTTGGCGATGCGCCCGAACTGCTCAAGGTCAACGAAGCTGGTGAATTCAAGCACGGCAAGATTGACGAAGCTGAGGAAACCTATCGCATCGAAACTTTCGGTCGCATCATCGCCCTGTCGCGGCAGATGATGGTCAATGACGATCTGGGCGCCTTCACCGATCTGCCGCGCAAGATGGGCATTGCGGCCCGTGCTTTCGAGAATGACGCTCTTGTCGGCATGGTCATCGCAAACCCCGCGATGTCCGACAACAAGACGGTTTTCCACGCCGACCATGGCAATCTGACCGCCGCTTACGCCGCCCCCGGCGCCACGTCGCTTTCCGTCGCGCGCCTTGCCATGCGCAAGATGAAGGGCCTTGGCAATATGCTGATCGACGTGACACCGCGCTTCGTGATCGTGCCGCCCGAGCTGGAAACCGTGGCGGAACAGGTGCTGACCGAAATCGCCGCCGCGAAAACCGAGGACGTGAACCCCTTCGGCAAGCTCACGCTTCTGGTGGAACCGCGGCTGACCAACGCCGAACAGTGGTATGTGGTGGCCGATCCGTCGAACGCCGAGGGTCTCGAATTCGCCTATCTGGAAGGCGCGCCCGGCCCGCAGATCGAAACACGCGCGGGCTTCGAGGTGGACGGGGTGCAGATCAAGGTTCGCCTCGACTTCGGCGCCGGGTGGACCGACTTCCGCGCGTGGCACCGGGTGGGCTGATGGCACTCGGAGGTGATGAGCTGGGGGCCATGCGTGACGAGCTGGTGAGGGCACGCGCCAAGGGCGTTCGCTCCGTCCAGCTCAATGGCGAACGCGTAGAATACAAGACCGATGCCGAAATGGCTTCGGCTATTGCCGATCTGGAGGCGCGCATCCGGCGCGCCTCTGCCACCGCACCGGGCGTTGTCCGGTTCAGAACGTCGAAAGGGTTCTGATATGGCAAATTGCCGCGCCGTGTTAAAGCAGGCTGAGCTGACCCGTTATTTGCGGGCATGGCTTGCCGCTGGCCTGCCGATGCCGCGCGTGGAAATTCGTCCAGATGGAACGGCGATCATCTTGCCGACAGAAGATAAGACCGGCGACAGCGAAAACGATTGGGATTGAGCATGGTGCGAAAGACTGACCGCTTCCCGAAAGCCAAAAGCTATCCAGACCGCCACGGTAAGCGCCGCTGGCGGTATCGCGAGAAAGGTTTTTCTGCCGAGCTTGGCACCGAATGGGGGTCAGAGGATTTCTGCCGCCGTTATGCTGAGGCTGAGAATCGTATCAAAACAAGACCCGGTGCCGGTTCCTCGCGGACGGTTCCGGGCACAATTAATGACCTAGTAGCGCGCTTCTACGCCCTGCACTTTCCAACAATTGAGGAAAGCACGAGGAAAGACTACCGCGCCCTGATCGAACCGCTACGCGAAAAGCATGGACACAAGCGCGTGGCTCATCTGCGCATCCGCCACGTTATGCAGATCAAGGCTGACATGGCCGCTACGCCTCAACAGGCAAACAAGACCCTTAAAAGACTTTCACAGCTAATGGATCTGGCTATCAAGCTGGAAATGCGCACCGATAACCCGGTGAAAGGGGTTGACCACTTTACTACGGCAAGCAAGGGTTTTCATCCTTGGGACGAAGGCGAGATTGCCCGGTTTTATGAAGTTTACAAGCCGGGAACGCTAGCCCATCTTGCAGTAACTTTGATCCTCTACACCGGGGCCGCACGTTCGGATGTGGTCAAATTGGGCAAGCACAGCATCCGAGACGGGCGTATCGAATATCGCAGGAACAAGACTCGGAGAAACCCGAACGGAATTCTGGTAAGCATTCCAATTCATCCATTCTTGGCTGACGCGCTGGCGCTTGTTCCCGCCGTTCAATTCACCTTTCTGCAAACCCAACAGGGAAAGTCACGTTCATCTGATGGGCTAGGCAATGACATGCGCGAATGGTGCGACAAAGCTGATCTAAATCTATGCTCAGCCCATGGGTTGCGGAAGGCGATCTGCCGCCGCATCGCGGAAGCTGGTGCCTCGCCGCATGAAATCATGGCGGTAAGCGGCCACATCACATTGGCAGAAGCGCAGAAGTATTGTGAGGACTTTGGCCGGAAGGGCCTTGCCGACTCAGCAATCGCCCGCCTGCCAGGCGGAGCAAAAACAGAACAAAATCTGGCGAACCACCCCGATAGGTTCGCCAAAAAGTCCCGCAACACCTTGAAAGAAAAGGAGAAATAAGTGGGGATTGGTAGGCCCGGAGGGACTCGAACCCCCAACCAAGGCGTTATGAGCGCCCTGCTCTGACCATTGAGCTACAGGCCCGGCCTGACCTGCGTTTAGCACAAGGCGACAGGGGGTCAAGCCTGCGGGCGGCGGGCGGTTTCCTCTGGCCCCGCTGGCCGCCTTGCGGTAAGCGCAGGGCCGGATGAATCGCCGTTACGAGGGGCCCGCCATGACCACGCAGAAGAACGGACTGACCTATGCCGACGCCGGTGTGGACATCGACGCGGGCAATGCGCTGGTCGAGCGCATCAAGCCGGCGGCGAAGCGGACCAACCGTTCGGGCACGGTTTCGGGGCTCGGGGGCTTCGGTGCACTGTTCGATCTGAAGGCGGCAGGCTACCACGACCCGATCCTCGTCGGCGCCACCGATGGCGTGGGCACCAAGCTGCGCATTGCCATCGACACCGGCAATGTCGATACGATCGGCATCGACCTCGTGGCGATGTGCGTGAACGATCTGGTCTGCCAGGGCGCCGAGCCACTGTTCTTCCTTGATTACTTTGCCACCGGCAAGCTGGACGTGGATCAGGCCGCCCGCATCGTCGAGGGCATTGCAGAGGGCTGCGTTCAGTCGGGCTGCGCGCTGATCGGTGGCGAGACGGCGGAAATGCCGGGCATGTATCACAAGGGCGATTTCGACCTCGCCGGTTTCGCGGTCGGCGCGATGGAACGCGGCGAGGATCTGCCGAAGGCCGTGGCCGAGGGCGACGTGCTGTTGGGGCTGGGTTCCAACGGGGTTCATTCCAACGGCTACAGCTTCGTGCGCAAGGTGGTGGAACTGTCGGGTCTGGGCTGGGATGCGGCCTCGCCCTTCAGCGAGGGCACGCTGGGCGCGGCGCTGCTGGCGCCGACGCGGCTTTATGTGAAACAGGCGCTGAAGGCGGTGCGGGCGGGCGGCGTGCATGCGCTTGCGCATATCACCGGCGGCGGCCTGACCGAAAACCCGCCCCGCGTGCTGCCCGAGGGCCTCGCCTGCGAGATCGACCTTGGTGCATGGACCCTGCCACCGGTGTTCCGCTGGCTGGCGGAAACGGCGGGGATGAGCGAGCCGGAGCTGCTCAAGACCTTCAACTGCGGCATCGGCATGATGCTGGCGGTCGCCGCCGACCGCGCCGACGAGATCGAGGCGCTGCTGCGCGCCGAGGGCGAGACTGTCTGCCGCATGGGCCGTGTGGTGGCGGGCGAGGGCGTGATCTACAAGGGCCGCCTGCTGTGAAGCGCGTCGCCATCCTGATTTCCGGGGGTGGCTCCAACATGGTGGCGCTGGTCCATTCGATGACCGGCGATCATCCGGCGCGCGCGGTGCTGGTCGCGTCGAACGATCCGGGCGCGGGCGGGCTGGCGAAGGCCGCGGCGTCCGGGATTGCGACGGCGGCGGTGGATCACCGCCCCTTCGGCAAGGACCGCGCGGGCTTCGAGGCCGAACTTCTGAAACATATCGAGGCGGCGGAGCCGGATATCCTGTGCCTCGCGGGCTTCATGCGGGTGCTGACCCCGGCTTTCGTCAGCCGGTTCGAAGGGCGGATGCTGAACATCCACCCCTCGCTGCTGCCGAAATATCCGGGGCTGCACACGCATCAGCGTGCACTGGCTGCGGGCGATGTCGAGGCCGGTTGCACAGTGCATGAGGTGACGGCGGTGCTGGACGATGGCCCGGTGCTGGGTCAGGCGCGGGTGCCGGTGATGCCGGGAGACAGCGCCGACAGCCTTGCGGCACGGGTGCTGGTGCAGGAACACCGGCTTTATCCCGCCGTGCTGCGCCGCTACGCTGGCGGGGACCGGACGCCCGTCCTCCTGCCCTGAGCACCGAACAGCCAGGGGCCGAAGGTTTCCCCCGGCCCCTGCCCGCGCGACGCGCTCCCACCGTCAGTCCGGCCGGTCATCCTTGAAGGTGCGGTGCCCGGAGATCATCGTCGAGACGATGGACTGGCGGCTCATGATGTCCTCGCGGATCGCGACATAGATGTGGACGATCATGAAAATGACGATCCACCACATGCCCAGATGATGCAGCGTGTGCAGGCGCTGGGTGTTCCAGACCAGACCATGCACCCATCCGAACAGCAGATGCGTCAGGCTGCCTTCCTGCGCGCCTTCGGCGTAGAGGGCGAGGCCGGTCACGATCATGAAGCTGACCCCCAGCGTCAGGAAGAAAAACATCGCCAGTTGCGCGAGCGGGTTGTGACCCACATATTTCTTCGGCTCTTTCGCGAGGAACAGATACCACTGGATCTCGAACCAGACCTCTTTCCAGAAATGCCCGCGCCAGACCGGCACATAGAACAGCTGCCGGGCATGATGGTTGCCGACAATGGCCCAGTAGGCACGGCCCAGAAAACCGACCGTCAGCACCATTCCGGCGGCGAAATGGGCGAAACGGATATAGCCGAAGACAAACTGCTCCACCGCTTCGCCGATCTGCATGGAGGGCGGTGGCCGACCGATGAAGTACCCCGTCACGCAAAGCACCAGAATGGCCGCCGCATTGACCCAGTGCCAGATCCGCACCGGCGCCTCGTAGACATAGATCGAGGTCTGGCGACTGACCGTCGCCATATCCTCGGGCGCGACATCATGTGCCGCGATGTTGGAGGAAGGGCTTGCCATGGCTCAGCCCACCAGAAGGTAAAGACCGGAAGCCGCAATCCCCGCGCCCATCAGCCGCTGCGCCATACTGCGTTCCGCCAGGCCACGGGCCAGCCCGATCCCTGCCAGATGCAGCAGGGCCGTCGCCAGCAGGAAACCGCCAAGATAGGTGGGCACATCGCCCAGCGCCTCGATGGCATGAGCCTGACCGTGACAGAATGCAAACAGGCCGATTGCCGTCAGCGTGGCCTGCGTGATGCCCTCTGCCTGTCCGCGGCGGCTGAACAGCGTGATGAGACCGAAAGCCAGCACGGACAGCGTGATCCAGCTTTCCAGCAGCGGCAGCGAAAACCCGGCCCAGGCCACCGCCGCCCCTGCCGTCATCGCGGTCATGAAGGTGAGCGCGCCCATCCAGACCCGGCGCGGCAGCACGAAGCCCGACCACAGGCCCACGGCAAGCATCGCCAGAAGGTGATCGGCCCCACTCAGCGGATGCAGGAAACCGTGCAGGAACCCATCGGTCGCGCCATGCCCGGTATGGGCCATCGCCGGGGCGGCCAGCAGAGCAAGCAGACCGGCAAGTGTCAGTTTCTTCATCGCTTTTCCTCCCTCAGCGAACCTTGACCCTGGCCAGCTCCTGACCATCGGGCGACATGACATGGGTCGAGCAGGCCAGACATGGGTCAAAGCTGTGCAGCGTGCGCAGGATTTCGACCGGCTCTTCGGGGCGTTCGACCTTGGTATCCATCAGGCTGGCCTCAAAAGCACCGATGTTGCCTGCCACATCCCGTGGCGAGCCGTTCCAGGTGGTCGGCACAACGCATTGATAGTTTTCGATGCGGCCATCCTTGATCTTGATCCAGTGGCCCAGCGCCCCGCGCGGCGCCTCTGTCGCGCCCACGCCCTTCGCCTCTTTCGGCCAGGTCGAGGGGTCCCATTTGGCGATATTGGCGGTGCTTTCATCCCCGGCCTTGATATTGGCAACCAGCTTGTCGAAGAAATGCTTCTGAAGACGGCCGCAATATTCGGATTCCAGCGCCCGTGCCGCCGTGCGTCCCAGGGTCGAAAAGATCGCATTCAGCGGCAGATCCATCGTCCGCAACAACCCGTCCACCTGGTTCCGGATATCCTCATGTCCCTTGGCATAGCCCACGACATAGCGGGCCAGCGGCCCCACCTCCATCGCATGCCCCTTCCAGCGCGGCGCCTTGATCCAGCTGTACTTCCCGCCCTCGTCAAGCTGTTCGATATTGGTCTTGCTGCCCTTGGCATTGGGCCCGAGCTCGAACTTCGGGCTGGTGATGCCATCCCAGGGATGCAGGCCCTTGCCCGGTTCGGCGCCCGCATATTCGTACCAGGAATGGTCGACATATTCCTGGATCTGCTCCGGGTCGCGCTGGTCGACATCCTGCACTTCGTTCAGGTTGCCGTTGATGATCGCGCCGCGCGGCAGATAAAGCTGGCCGGGGCTGAAATCATTGGCATTTTCGGGAATGTCGCCATAGGCCAGCACGGATTTACCCGACAGACCGCCGCCATAGAGCCAGCTCTTGTAGAAGCCGCCGATGGCGACGACATCGGGCAGATAGACGTTGCGGTTGAACTCGATGCATTTGTCGATGATCGACGAAACGAGGTTCAGGCGCTCCATGTTGATCGCGCCCACCGCGCCGGTGGAATGCACGTTGATCGGACAGGGCACCCCCCCCACCAGCCAGTTCGGATGCGGGTTCTTGCCGCCGAAGATCGTGTGGATTTTCACGATCTCCTTTTGCAGGTCCAGCGCCTCCAGATAATGCGTGGTCGCCATCAGATCGGCTTCGGGCGGCAAAAGATAGGCCGGGTTATCCCAGTAGCCATTTTTGAAGATCCCGAGTTGCCCGGATTCCACAAAGGATTTCAGACGGTTCTGCACATCGCGGAAATAACCGGGCGAGGACAGCGGGTGGTTGGGCGACACCATCTGCTGCAATTCGCTGGTCGCCTTGGGGTCGGCCTTCAGCGCGTTGACCGGGTTCACCCAATCCAGCGCATGCAGGTGATAGAAATGCACGACATGGTCATGGATTTGCAGGTTCAGCTGCATGATGTTGCGGATCGAGTTGGCATTGTCGGGAATGGTGATCCCCAGCGCATCCTCGACCGCGCGCACCGAGGTCAGCGCATGCGTGCCTGTGCAGACCCCGCAGATCCGTTCGGTGAAGGCCCAGGCATCCCGCGGGTCACGACCCTTCAGAATGACCTCCAGCCCGCGCCACATCGTCCCGGTCGAGACGGCGTTGCGGATCATGTTGTTCTCGTCCACGTTCACCTCGCAGCGCATGTGGCCCTCGATCCGGCACACCGGATCGACCACCACGCGCTGCCCTGCCGTATCAAGGGTGAAGCCATTCGGCGTCGTCACTCCCATGGCTTAACCCTCCACTTTCTCTTGGTTCTTCTTCTGAGCCCGCTTCAGCGCGGATATGGCGGCATGCACTGCAACGGCACCGCCCACCACACCGGCAGCGGTCATGCCCACCTTGTCGGCATTGGCTTCGATGCCGAATTGTTTGATGTTGGTCAGCCGGTCATAGAAAGAGCCCTGATCCCAGAATCCGTCCTCGGAACAGCCGATGCAGCCATGGCCCGACTGGATCGGGAAGCTGACGCCCTCGTTCCAGCGCACGGTGGAACAGGCGTTATAGGTGGTCGGCCCCTTGCAGCCCATCTTGTAAAGGCAATAGCCCTTGCGCGCATTCTCGTCGTCCCAGTGCTCGACGAACTGGCCTGCGTCGAAATGCGGGCGGCGATAGCATTTGTCATGGATTCGCTGCCCGTAGAACATTGCCGGGCGGCCCTGACGGTCCAGTTCGGGCAGGCGGTCGAAGGTCAGCATGTAGGTGATCACGCCGGTCATCACCTCGGCGATGGGCGGGCAGCCGGGCACCTTGATGATCGGCTTGTCGGTGATGACCTTGTGCACCGGCGTCGCGCGCGTCGGGTTCGGCGCCGCCGCCTGCACACAGCCGTAAGATGCGCAGGCGCCCCAGCTGATCACGGCCTTGGCGTGTTCGGCGGCATGTTTCAGTTGCTCGACAAAGGGTTTGCCACCGACGATGCAGAACATGCCATCCTCGTTCAGCGGCGGATTGCCCTCGACCGCGAGGATGTAATTGCCCTTGTATTTGTCGATGGTCTCTTGCAGCGCGGCTTCGGCATGATGCCCGGCGGCAGCCATCAGAGTGTGGGAATAGTCGAGCGAGATCATCGACAGCACCACATCCTTGGCCAGCGGATGCGCCCCCCGGATGAAGCTTTCGGAACAGCAGGTGCACTCCAGCCCGTTCACCCAGATGACCGGCGTGCGCGGCTTGGTTTCCATCGCATGTGCGATCTTCGGCACGAAGGCCGGGCCAAGGCCCAGCGCGCTGGCGGTCAGCGCGCAATATTTCATGAAGCTGCGCCGGGTGATCCCCTGTTTGCGCATCACCTCATAGAAGGTTTCAATCTGGCTCAAGGCTGGCCTCCCTTCATCGTTCCACCCCACGGCCAAATGGCGCAGGCTCCCGCTGCACAGGAAAACAGGCTCTGACCGGCCGCACAAAATGAAAGTGTGCGCAAGTATGCCGGAAGTAATCTTATTTTATTTCAGATAGTTGATGCAGATATGGCCAGGCCGCGCCGGTCGCGGGCTAATCACTTGCCCGGACAGGCGGTCAGCGGCTTTCCGCACCGCCCAAGCTCCGCGCCGCCGCGACAACCGCCTGCCCCAGCGCCAGCCCGCCGTCATTGGCGGGCGTGAGGCGATGGCTCAGCACCGGCAACCCACGCAGCCCCGCCTCCATCGCCGACAGCAGGCGCGTGTTCTGGAAGCACCCCCCCGACAGCACCACCGCCTGCGCCGCGCCGCTTTCGACCAGCTGACGCGCGGCACCGGCGAATGCCTGCCCCAGCCCGGCGTGAAACCGTTCAGCTATCACCTCGGTCGGCAGGCCGTGCCGCAGGTCATCGCGCATTGCGGGCCAGAGCGGAGCCGGGTCGAATTCGGTCCCGTGCAGGGTCAGTTCATACCCGCAGCCCTGATCGGGCGCATGACGTGTCAGCGCCTCCAGCCGCATCGCGGCCTCGCCCTCGTAGCTTTGCCCCTCCGCGCAAATGTCCAGACAGGCCGCCACCGCATCGAACAGCCGCCCTGCGCTGGAGGACATCGGCGCGTTGATTCCCCTGGCCGCCGCCTGCCTCGCCAGATCGCGCGGACGACCCGGAAACAACGCATCCGCCCAGTCGGGCAGCCCCGCCTGATCGAGTCGCACCAGTGCATTGCGCCAGGGTTCGCGCGCCGCTTTGTCGCCCCCGATCAGCGGGGCGGGTTTCAGCCAGAACCTGCGTTCGAACCCACGGTAATCGCCCAACAGCACCTCACCGCCCCAGAGCGTGCCGTCAGGGCCGAGGCCGGTGCCATCAAGGACAATCGCCGCCACATTTCCCCCCTCCAGCGGCCAGCCGTTCTCGGCCAGACAGGCGGCCATATGAGCGTGGTGATGCCAGACCTCCGTCACCGGAAGGCCCATGGCTTTCCCGGCCTGGGTCGCGCGATAACCGGGATGGGCATCGACGGCGACCAGTTCGGGGCGATGATCGAACAGCGCCCGGTAATCGGCCACCGCCTTTCCGAATTCATCGGCACAAAGCGCGTCATCCAGATCGCCCAGGTGATGCCCCGGCAGCGCCTGTCCGTTCTTCGTCAGGCAGATGGCACCCTTCATCTGCCCGCCCAGCGCCAGCACCTGCGGCGCAGCCTCAAATCCCGGCGGCAGGGCCAGCGTTCCGGGCGCCCGCCCCCGCGCCCGGCGCAGCACCATTGGCGGCGTGCTGCGTTCGACACTGTCATCCAGCCGCCGCGCGATCTCGCGGTCATGCAGGAGGAAGGCATCGGCGAACCCCGACAGCTTCTCACGCGCCTCGGCATTGCCGGTCACCTGCGGCTCGCCGGACAGGTTGCCGCTCGTCATCACCAGAACGCCGCCGAAAGCGTCGCACAGCAGATGGTGCAGCGGGGTATAGGGCAGCATCACGCCAAGCTCGGCCATGCCCGGCGCCACGACCTCGGGCAGGATCTGGCGCGACGGCGCCAGAACGATGGGCGCCGCCGGGTCACGGAGCAGCGCCAGATCCGCCCCAGACAGAACTACCACACCTTGCAGCGCCGCCTCCTGCGCCATCAGCGCCAGCGGTTTCGACGGCCGGTGCTTGCGGTGCCGAAGGGTCGCCACCGCCACCGGATTTGCCGCGTCGCAGGCCAGATGGAAGCCCCCAAGCCCCTTGATCGCCAGCACCGCCCCCGCCCGCAGCAGATCTGCCGCCAGCGCGACCGCGTCGCCCGGCATATCCTGCCCCGCCACCTCCAGCCAGAGCCGGGGGCCGCAGGCAGGGCAGGCAACCGGCTGAGCATGGAAGCGCCGGTCAGCAGGGTCGCGGTATTCCGCAGCGCAATCCGGACACATTGGAAAGGCCGCCATCGTCGTCTGCGCCCGATCATAGGGCAGCCCGTTCAGAATGGTGAAACGCGGGCCGCAATGCGTGCAATTGGTGAAGGCATATCCCTGCCTGCGGCCCGTCCCGCGAATTTCCGTGGCACAGGCGGCGCAGGTCGCTGCATCCGGCGTCACGCGGGTTTCCGCGCCCCTGCCCCGGCTTTCCGCGATTTCAAACCCCGGCGGCAGGGCACCGCCGAACGTCGCCACCTCCACCGCGTCGACGCGCGCCAGTTTCGGCGCCCGCGCGGTCAGCGCCGCTACGAATCCATCCAGCCCCGGCCCCGCCGCCTCGATCCCCACGCCTTCGGCGTCATTCCAGACCCGGCCGGTCAGACCAAATTCCTGCGCGAGTTGCCAGACGAAGGGCCTGAAGCCAACGCCCTGCACCTGCCCGCGCACCCGTATGACCACAGCGTTCATATTGCCTGCCCTCCCTGCCTGCATCCGCGCCTGGCTGTCGTGGCGTGGCCTAGTGAACCGTGCAGACCATGCAGGGGTCAAAGCTGCGTACCACATGCTGCACGGACAGCGCCCCCGGCCCTTCCACCGCCACCCCTTCCAGCGCCGCCTCCAGCGGGCCGGGCACACCGGCGCTGTCACGCGGGCTGAAATTCCAGGTGGTCGGGGCGATGATCTGGTATCCGGCGATCTTGCCCCCCTCGATGCGCAGCCAGTGACCCAGCGCACCCCGCGCAGCCTCGACCAGCCCGGCGCCGCGGCCCGACCTTGGCAGATGGCCCTGCACCATGAAGGCTTCTCCCGGCACGATCCCGGTGACCAGCCCCTCCATCACCGGCTGGCTGCGTGCCAGTTCCAGAAGCCGCCCGGCCACACGCGCCAGCACCCCGCCGCCCGCGAGCGCAAGTGCAAGCGGATGGCCGTCGACCACCTGACGCGCCAGCGCGCCCACCTCATACCCCCGGCCCTGCAAACGCGGGGCCTTGCACCAGCTGTAAGCCGGGGCCGACATGCTTTCGTCCGGCACCGTCACGCCTTCAAACGGGTGCTGCGCCCCGCCCGTCATCCAGGCGTGGCTCAGATCCTCGGTGATCGCCGCAGGATCAAGCAGCCCCGCCGCCCCGTCCCAAACCCCTGCGGCAAAGACCGGGCCTTCTGCCTGGCGATAGGCCCCGAAAGACAGATAGCGCCCGCTGCCCCGACCCAGCGCCAGCAGATCAAGGTCCGCCGCGATTTCCAGAAACAGCCCGACATCGCCGCGCCCCCAGCGCATCAGCGCCTCAGGCGTGTCGAGCGCGGCAAATTCCTCCAGCGGCCCGCCGAACAGAACCTCCTCCAGATAGCGGCGGAAGGCACGCAGCGTCGCGCCCAGTCGGGCCTTTTCGCGCAGGCCGGGTGCCCGTGTGACCCCGCCGGGCTGTATGGCCAGCGTATGCGGCCATTTCCCGGCCAGAAGGCCCATGACATGCAAAAGCTCGGCCCGCGCCTGCACCGCACGCCGCTGCGCCCCGCCTTCCATCGCGGTGAACCGCTCCACTGCGCGACGATGCCAGGGGCGGGTTGCGTAATCCGGGCGCGCGAAATCGGGCATGAAGAACAGGTGAAAGTGCGTCAGGTGATCCGCCACGTTCTCCGCCGCATGGATCAGCGCCGCCATGGCCGCACCCTGCGGTGTCGGCTCCAGCCCCATCGCACCGGCCAGAGCCTGCGCCGCAGCGGCCGACTGGCTGATCGAGCAGATGCCACAGATGCGCGGCGTGATCACAAGCGCATCGCGCGGGTCGCGCCCCAGCAGCATCTGTTCAAAGCCGCGATACAGCGGGGCATTGACCTCGGCCCGCCGCACATGCCCGTCCTCGACGGTCAGGGCAACTTCCAGATCCCCCTCGACCCGGTTGAAGGGGCCGACCACCAGGCGCGTCATTTCGGCCGCCTCAGCGTCGGCGGCACCAGCACGCGATCCGCCTTGGCGTTCTGGCCGATGCGTTCCGGTGTCGCCGCCTTCGACAGCGAGGCAAGCGCCATGAACCAGGCTTTCGGCATATCGGTCGGCAGGCCGACCGGGATGCCCGCGACCTTGGGTGTCTCGACAAAGGCATGGGCAGGGTCTTCGAAGCGCGGCGCGGTGCAGTTGATACAGGGGTAGCCGCCCCGCGTGCAGGACCCTTCGCCGTTCCAGGGGCGGATATTGCAATCGCCCACCGCCTGCGTGCCGATACAGCCCAGATTTTCCATCATGCAGCCGATTTCCGACAGTTCCCGCGCACTGGCCTTGTATTCGTAGAACTCGTTCTTCGGACAGCCGTGGTGAACCAGATGATCCGCGTAAAAGCGCGGCCGGGAAAAACCGTCCAGTGCGATCTCCTCGCCTGCCGCCAGCAACATCAGGGTTTCGGTCACCCAGCCCGGATGCGTCGGGCAGCCCGCGATATTGATGACAGGATCACCGCCCCCCGCCCGCCAGTCCGGGGCGAACAGGCCACCGGAGTGACCACCGTCATATTGCAGGCCGACCGCATCCGAGGGGTTGCCCCCCGCCGCCGTCACGCCGCCAAAGGCTGCACAAGATCCGACGGCGACGACATGGGCCGCGCGCGGCGCCAGCCTTTCGACCCAGTGCATGAGGCTGTGCCCGGTGCCAGCCAGCATCTGAAACCGCCCGGTGCCTGCCGGCCCCCGTGCAATCGCGCCCTCGACGCACAGGATATCAAGCACCTGCCTGCCCTCGGTGATTGCATTCAGCAGGGTCAGCACCTCGGCGCCGGTTTCCACCGAAAGCGTCGGATGCCACAACAGACGGATGCCCGCATCCTCAAGCGTTTCGATCACATCCGGGCTTTCGGCGCAGAGCAGGGACATCGTGCAGCCACCGCAGCCCGCCGCCTGAAGCCATAGAAGCGTTTTCATCCGGCCCCCTCTGCCAGTGGCAATTCCAGCCGGAAAGCCGCGCCCTCTGCCTCGTCCATCAACGCCAGAAGGCCGCCATGCTCTTCCGCGATCTTGTGGCTGATCGACAGGCCAAGCCCCGTACCCCGCCCCACCGCCTTGGTGGTGAAGAACGGATCGAAGATCGCAGCCCGCACCGCCTCGGGCACACCCGGCCCATTGTCGGCCACGATCAGCACCGCCTGCCCTGCCTCGGTGCGGACGGAAAGACTGATCCTCGCGCTGGCCACGCCTTCCAGCGCGTCGACAGCATTCTGGATCAGGTTCATCACGACCTGCTGGATATGGCCGGGCCGCCCGAGAACCATCGCCCGGCCCAGCGCTGTGCTGTCCAGCGTGACCGACTGGCTCATGCCCCGCATGACCCATTCCGCAGCGACCCGCGCGGTTTCGGCCAGATCGAATACAACCATTTCGCCCGACCCGTCCGAGGACAGGCGGCGCAGATCCTCCACGATGTCGCGCACGCGTTCCGCACCATCGCGCGCACCGCTGATGGCCATGCGCAGATTCTGCACTTCGCGGTCCAGCCGCAGATCCTGACGCAACGCGATCAGCTCCTCGCGGCTGGCCCCATCCTGCACCCTGGTGAAATAGATTTCGAACTTGCCCGCATAGCGTTCAAGCGCATGGGTATTGGCATAGACGAAACTGATCGGGTTATTCAGCTCGTGCGCCACCCCGGCCAGAAGCCGCCCCAGAGAGGCGAGCTTTTCGTTGCGCACCAGAAAGGCCTGTGCCGTCTTGAGCGCGTCCAGACTGGCCGAAAGCTCGGCATAGGCCTTGCGCAGCGCGCCCAGCGGGCGTCCGGTCAGCACATAGCCATCCACCCGGCCCCGGTCGTCCAGGCGGGGCGCAACCGACAGTTCCAAAGGCTCCACCCCGCCAGGTGTCAGCAGATCGCATTCAAGACTGGCGCTGCGCCGCTGTTCGCGCACGCTTTGCAGGATGGCCGCCAGCAGCGGCCGCTGCCCTTCGGCGAACATATCGGGCAACGCCATGGTCACGACCTGGCTTTCCTGCCCGCCGGTCAGCAGCGTGACCGACCGGCTGACCTGCTCCACCTGACCGCCACGCCCCGCAACGATCAGCACATCCGAGACGGAGGACAGGATTGCATTCAGGAAAGTGCGCATTTCCTGCAATTCGGCATTCTGACGCTCCAGCCGTTCCTGATAATCCACCAGATCGGCATAGGTGCGGTCCATGGCCGACAGCACCTCGCCCCATGCATCATCGCTGAAGGGCACCGGCTGGGCAGGGTCGCTGGATTCGTGCGTCGCGGTCATGCCCTGATCCTAGGCCGGTGGCGGGTTCTGGCAAAGCCGGAATCTTGTCCTGCGGGGCCGCCGCCATGGCTATTTGGAAAGTTACTGTCCACAAAGTTAGAAAATCGGATAATTACTTTTCGATTTCCGGTAGACAGATGCATACCGAGACCGCATTTTATGCTTAAGCCTCAAGGCTTTGCAGAAAATCCCGGCTATCGGCAAATTCCTGATCACGGCAGGCAGAAAGCCATGCTTTCACTTGGGCCGAGGAATGCAAACCATTCGACCAGCCACCAGGGAGGGGACGCCGGTGCCGAAACGAATTCTGATCCTCGGGATCGGCAATGTTCTGTGGGCTGACGAGGGGTTCGGTGTCCGCTGTGTCGAGGAAATGGCCGACAGCCACGCCCTGCCGGAGAATGTGCAACTGCTCGACGGTGGCACGCAGGGGCTGTATCTGCTGCCGTTTCTTGAAAATGTCGACGCGCTGCTGGTGTTTGACGCGATCGACTACGGGCTGCCACCCGGCACGATGAAACTGGTGCGCAATGATGAAGTGCCCGCCTTCATGGGCGCAAAGAAGATGAGCCTGCACCAGACCGGCTTTCAGGATGTCATCGCCACGGCGGCCCTGACGGGATGCCGCCCGCCGGAAATGGCACTGATCGGCTGCCAGCCGGCCGAGCTGGAGGATTACGGCGGGGGCCTGCGCCCGCTGGTCGCGGCACGCATCCCCGAAGCGCTGGCCATGGCGCGCGCGATCCTGGCCGAATGGGGCGTCGCGGTCGGACCCGGCCGCACCGAAAGCAACCTGCTGGCCGATCCCTCGATCCGCCGCGACGCTTATGAGGCGGGCCGCCCCTCTGAAGACGAGGCCTGCCGCACGGGCGATGCCCGTTTCTTTCCCGGTGTCGCCTGATGTGCGTGGGCATTCCGGTCCTTCTGGTCGCAATCGACGGCATCGCCGGGCATGCGCTGGACGGCGAGCGGCCCGCGCTGGTGGACCTGTCCCTGCTGCCCGAGGCGCGACCGGGCGACTGGGTGCTGAACTTTCTGGGCACCGCCCATGCCCTTCTGCCCGAGGACGAGGCGCAGAAGATCCGCGCCGCCCTGGCCGGGCTTGCGGCACTCATGCAGGGCCAGGATCCGGGCGATGCCTTCGCCGATCTTGAAAACCGCCTGCCCCGGCTTCCTCCCCATCTTCAGGCCGCGCAGGATGCGGGCCGCAGCACAGGCTGACACCATGCATGACCATGCCCCGCTACAGGATCTGCCCCCGGCCAGCAGCCTTCACCCGCTGATTGCCCGGCTGGAGACGGAGTTCCTGTATCCCCGCCTCGCCTCGGCAGAGGATGTCACCGGCTTTCTGGCGCACCCCGGCCAGCACTGCCTGTTCATTCCGGGCGATCCGCGCCGGAATCTGGAAACGGCGGATGCGGCGGTGATCCTGCCCGAGCTGCGGCTTGCCTTCCAGAATGCCTTTGATTGCGCGGTTGTCGATGAGGCCATCGAAACCGCCTTGCGGGAACAGTATCGCGCCCTGAAGACGCCGGGGCTGCTGTTCTTCCGCGAATCCGGCTTTCTGGGTGCCATCGAGAAGGTCCGTGACTGGTCCGACTATCTCGGGCGCATCACCCATATCCTGTCCCTTCAACCCGCCTGAGGTTCCGATGGTCAGCCCCTTCACCCTTCCCCCCGCCGGTTTCGGACCCGGATCGCAGCCCGACCCGGATGGCGAACTGCAATATATGGCCATGCCCTCGGGGATGCGCACCTATGCGCCGCATATTCCCGAGGCCGAGGACCAGCAGGCCATGGCCGATGCGCTGGCCATGCTGGCCGAAATGGCCGCCGCCTGCGAACTGGTGGCGCAGGGCGCGGCGCCGGTCAGTTTCGATCTGGCCAGCCTTTCGCCCGGAGCGCGCAAGGTCATGGCTGATGCGCTGGGTCAGGGCGAGGTTTCCATGAAGATCCGCGGCCTGCCTGCGGTCATGGTGCAGGAAAGCGTCTTTGCCGGGGTCTGGATGTGTCTGGCCGCCGGGATGGATCTGGTCGAGGTGGCCCCCGTGCCCGCTCTGGCACTGACGCGGGCCCATATGCCACACCGGCCTGCCATCGGAAGCCTCGCGCGGAAGGGGCCGGGCCTCGCCAACGCCCCTGCGATCCTGACCGAGCTGGTGGAAAAGTCGCGCAGCCACAAGGCCGGAGCGATGGCGCATGTGATCAACCTTTCCCTGCTGCCGCATACACCCGAGGATCTTGACTGGCTGGCCGAGGCGACGGGCGAAGGCGCCGTTACCGTGCTGTCGCGCGGCTATGGCAATTGCCGGGTTACAGCCACCGCCATGCCCTCCGTCTGGAAGGTGCAGTTCTTCAATTCGATGGACACGCTGATCCTCGACACTTTCGAGGTGACCGGGATGCCCGAGGTCGCATTGGCGGCCGATGAAGACCTGCGTGACAGCGCCCTGCGCATCCGCGACGTGATCGAGGCGATCCGATGACGCCGGGGTTCGAGGGCAGCTATCTGGGCGCGACCGACAAGATCAGCCCGCTTGCGATCATGGAATGCAAGATCTGCTGGACCCCCTATGATCCGGCGGAAGGCGACGATACGCGGCAGGTAATGCCCGGCACCGCCTTTGTCGATCTGCCGGAGGACTGGTCCTGCCCCGGCTGTTCTGCCCCGAAAGCCCAGTTTCTGGTGCGCGAAGATCCCGGCGCCGCCTCGGCCCCGGTTCTGGCAGAGATGGAGCGACGCACGCAGGCGCTGGTCGCCGATTTCACAGAAGTCTTCAACGGCAAGATGCGCGATGTTCCGATGGTGAACCATGCGCTGCATGTGCAGGCGGTTGAGTTTCAGCCATATGAGGGCGGCTTTCTGGGTGTGCTGGTTGCCCCGTGGTTCATGAACCTCGTGTTCCTGCCCCCGGCGGATTACCCGTTGCTGCCCGCAACCGGCAAGGAGGTGCTGGTCTTTCCGTCGGGCGAATATGAATTCATCCACAACGCCCGTGAAATGACCGGCCCCTATCTGGCCTGCTCGCTGTTTTCGCCCATGGGCGATTTCACCAGCCAGCTTCAGGCGGTGGATGTTGCGCGCGCGGTGATGGCCGAGCTGTTCCGCCCGGAAAACCGCGCCGAAACCGACCGGGCCGCAGATATCCGCGCGCGGCGCGAGGCAGAACTGGCGCCGCCCGTCGACAGCCTGCCAGCGGCGGAAGAGCCGTCGCGCCGGAGGCTCATCACCGGGGGGCTGGGCGGATGACGCTGGCTTCGGTCCTCTTGGGCTTTGGGCCGGACGGACCCGCGCTTCGCACCGGCCAGCGGATGCCGGTCGAGACGATGGTTCTGGGCAGGCCCGTGCCCGAAGTGGCCGAGCTTCTGCCCCGGTTGTTCAACCTGTGCCGGGTGGCGCAGGGCCTTGCCGCGCGGCTGGCGCTGGGTCTTCCGGCGACGGGCGATCTGAGGACCGAAATCATCAGGGATCATGTGATCCGTCTGACGGTGATCCTTCCAAGGGCCTTCGGGCTGACAGCGCCCGCCCTCCCCGCAGATCCGGCAGAGTTGCTGGGCCGGAACGGACTGCCTGCCGACGGGGATCTGTGCCGCTGGGACAGCCCGCTGACTCCGCTGGCCTGCCGGATCACGCAGGAATTCGCCCCGGGCATCGCCTGCACCGCCCCCTTGCCGCCGCCGCCGCATCCGCTGGCCGAAGGTGCATATGAGAACTCTGCCGCCGGTCGGCAGGCCGGTGCCCCCGCCCTGCGCGCCGTTGAAAGCCGCTACGGACGCGGGCCGCTCTGGCGCTTCGTCGGCTTGCTGGCCGATCTGGAGGCCGCGCTGGCCGACCGGCTGCCTGCGCCGGTCGCGGCCGAGGGCCTTGCCTGTGTTCCCGCCGCGCGCGGCGCCTACGGCCTGCGGCTGAACTCATGCGAGGGTCGCGTGACCGGCATCGCCCGGCGCACCCCGACCGACCATCTGCTCGCCCCCGGTGGCGCGCTGCTACAGGCGCTGGGTCGCCTGCCCGCAGACCAGCGCCATCTCGCGCCGCGCATCATTGCGCTGCATGATCCCTGCGTGCCGGTGCTGATCGAGGAGCCGCAGGATGCATGAGATGAGCCTTGTCGAAGGCATCCGCTCCATCGTGGAAGATCAGGCCCGCGCCCATGGCTTTTCGCGCGTCACCCTTCTGCGGCTGGAAATCGGCCGCTTTGCCGGGGTCGAAAAGCCTGCGCTGGCATTCGCCTTTGACGTGGTGATGAAGGGCAGCCCGGCCGAAGGGGCCCGGCTGGAGATCATTGACTTGCCGGGGCAGGCGCTTTGCTATGACTGCATGAAGCTGGTCGAGATTGCCGACAGGCTCGCCCCCTGCCCGCTGTGCGATGGCGGACGGCTGATCCCCGAGGGTGGCGATGAAATGCGGATCAGGAATATGGAGGTGCTGTGATGTGTACGGTTTGCGGATGTGGTGACACGGTGACCGTCGATGGCAGGGAAATGAGCCATGACGAGGCGCACCGGCTGGGCCTTGCGCATTCGCATGGCCCGGTTTTCCGGCCCGCAGCCCCCGCCCTGCCCTTTCCCCATATCCAGGCCACCGCCGACCGCGCGTCCGCACCGTCCCTGGCAGCAGGCCATCATCATTACGGCACCGGCCCGGCCGGGGTGTCGGTTCCGGGGCTGACGCAGGCGCGGCTGATCGAGGTGGAAACCTCGATCCTTGCCAAGAACGATGCCTTTGCCGCCTCGAACCGGCGGGTGCTCGACGCGCTTCGGGTTCTGGCGCTCAATCTCGTCTCCTCGCCCGGCTCGGGCAAAACCACGCTGCTGTGCAAGACCATCGAGGCACTGGAAGACGCCCCTCTGGCCGTGATCGAGGGGGATCAGCAGACCTCGAACGACGCCGATAGGATCCGGGCTACCGGCGCGCGGGCGCTTCAGATCAACACCGGCAAGGGCTGCCATCTGGATGCGCATATGGTCGGCACCGCCATCGACGCGCTGCGCCCCGCCGCCGGGTCATTCCTGTTCATCGAAAATGTCGGAAATCTGGTTTGCCCCGCAGGCTTCGATCTCGGCGAAGATGCCAAGGTCGCCATCCTTTCGGTGACCGAGGGCGAGGATAAGCCGCTGAAATACCCCGATATGTTCAGTGCCGCGCGTCTTGCGATCCTCAACAAGCTGGATCTTGCGCCGCATTGCGACGTTGATCTGGCCGCCTATACCGCCAACCTGCGGCGGGTGAACCCGAATATCGAAATCATCGCCCTGTCTGCCCGCACCGGCGCGGGCATGGCGGAATGGCTTGGCTGGCTGCGGGCGCGTCTGGCGGAGAAAGCTGCATGACCAGCCCGCGCCCGACCGTCCTGCTGATCGACGACGAGCCGCATTCGCTGTCCTCGATGCGCATGGCGCTGGAGGACGAATTCGATTGCATCGCCGCTGGCAGCGCCGATGAAGCCGTGCAGCGGATGGAAGAGGAATGGGTGCAGGTGGTCATCTGCGATCAGCGGATGCCAGGCAAGACCGGGGTCGCCCTGCTGACCGAATTGCGCGAACGCTGGCCCGATACCGTCCGCATGCTCATCACCGGCTACACCGATCCGGGCGCGATGGCGAGCGCGATCAATGATGCAGGAATTCACCAGTTCCTGACAAAGCCGTGGCATCCGGACCAGCTTCTGATGGCGGCGCGCAACGGGGCGCATCTGTTCCAGCTTGCCCGCGAGAACGAGCGGATGGCGCTGGAGATGCGCTTTCTGGCCTCGTCCGCGCAAACCAAACTGGAAAAGCGCCGTCTGGCCCTGCGTGAGGGTCTGGGATTTGAAACCATCCTTCACAGCCCGCAAAGCCCGATGAAGGGCGTGCTGGCGGCGGCCCGGCATTTCGCCAGTTTCGATGTGCCCGTCCTGCTGACCGGCGAGCCGGGAACCGGGCGGGCGCGGCTGGCGCGCGCCATGCATTTTTCCTCGCTCCGTTCGGACAGGCCGTTCCATGCCCTGAACCTTGCCGGATTGACCGAGGAACTGGCCCTGATCGAACTTTTCGGTGCCAAGCGGGGTATCCTGCCCGGCGGCGTCAACAAGATCGGGCTGGCCCAGAAATGCGACCGGGGCACCCTGTTCATCGAGGGGGTCGAACATGCCTCGCCCGGCCTGCAACTGGCGCTGTGGCGACTGCTGGATGAGGGGAGCTTCACCCCTGTCGGTGGCCAGGAGGTGCAGACTGCCAATCTGCGGCTGTTGCTGGGCGCCGGGGCGGATCTGTTGCGCCGGGTGGCGGACGGCGCCTTCCGGGCTGACCTTTACTATGCGCTTGCGGTGGCGGAACTGGTGATCCCGCCGCTGCGGGCGCGGCGCGGTGACGTGGCGATCCTCGCACAGGCGTTTCTGGATGACCTTTCCGCCCGCCACGGCAAGGCCGCACACGGCTTTTCCCCCGATGCGCTGGAGTTTCTGGAAAACTGGGACTGGCCCGGAAATCTGAAGGAACTGCACAACGAGGTCACACGCATGCTGATCTTCGCACAGGGCCCGATGCTGGGGGCCGAACTCATCAGCCGCGCGATCCTTCAGGCAGCCCCCTCGGATCTTGGCTCCGACCGCAGCGCCGATGCCGCGCTGATGGCGGACGGCACGCTGAAGGATCGGGTGGAACTGATCGAAATGCGCATCCTGCGCGAAACGCTGACCCGCCACCGCTGGAACAAGAGCCGCGCCGCAGTGGAGCTGGGGCTTTCGCGCGTCGGCCTGCGGGCCAAGCTGGACCGCTATGGCATTTCCGACCCGTCGGGCCGCGTGCATGAGGAAGAGGAGGACTGAACGATGTGTCTTGGCATTCCGGGGCGGATCGTCGCGATCACGCATGCGGATCGTCTGATGGCGATGGCCGAGGTTTCGGGCGTGCGGCGTGAGGTGAATGTCGCGCCGGTCGCTGGCAATGACCTTGAGGCGCTGGTCGGGCAATGGGCGCTGATCCATGTCGGCTTCGCCATGGCCCTGATCGACGAGGAGGAGGCCGCGAAAACCTTGCAGGCGCTTCAGGATCTGGGCGAGGCGCAGGAAACGCTGGAACAGATGGCCTCTTCGGCGGAGGCGCTGGCATGAAATTCGCCTCTGAATTCCGCGATCCGGTGGCAGCCCGTGCGCTGCTTTCCGCCATTGCCCGCATGGCCGACCGCATCGGCGCCAGCCGTGACCGACCCGTACACATCATGGAAATCTGCGGTGGCCACACCCATTCGATCTTCCGCTACGGGCTGGACAAGCTGATCCATGACGGGATCGAGTTCATCCATGGCCCCGGCTGCCCCGTCTGCGTGCTGCCGATGGCGCGTGTCGATGAATGTGTTGAGATTGCCGAACGTCCCGGTGTCATCTTCACCACATTCGGCGATGCCATGCGCGTGCCGGGGCATCGCAAGTCGCTGATGCAGGCGAAATCCGCCGGGGCGGATATCCGCATGGTCTACAGCCCCCTTGATGCGCTGGAACTGGCGCGGCGGAATCCGGGGCGCGAGGTGGTGTTCTTCGGGCTCGGGTTCGAGACAACGACGCCTTCGACCGCGCTGTCGATCCAGCAGGCCGCGCGCGAGGGGCTGACGAATTTCAGCGTCTTCTGCAACCATATCACCGTGCCGGAGCCGATCCGCGCCTTGCTGGACGATGCGGACATGACGCTCGACGGTTTCATCGGGCCGGGGCATGTCTCGATGGTCATTGGCGTCCATCCCTATGATTTCATTGCCCGCGACTATGGCAAGCCGCTGGTCGTCGCCGGGTTCGAGCCGACAGACCTGCTGCAATCGGTTCTCATGGTGCTGACCCAGATCGCCGAAGGCCGTGCTGCGATTGAAAACCAGTATGCGCGGGTGGTGCCGGAACACGGCAATCCGGTATCTCTGGCAGCGATCGCCGATGTCTATGAACGACGGCCCAGCCTCGAATGGCGCGGTCTGGGCGAGATCGACGCCTCGGGCCTGCGCATCCGGGCGAAATATGCCGCCTTCGACGCGGAAGAGAAATTTGGTATCGGCTATGCCACCTCCAGCCGCAATGTGCCGGAGATCGAGGGCTGTTGCTGCGGTGCGGTGATGACCGGCAAGATGAAACCGCCGCAATGCCCGCAATTCGGCACCGGCTGCTCCCCGGAAATGCCTCTGGGCGCCCTGATGGTCTCCTCCGAAGGGGCCTGTGCCGCCTACTGGCAATATTCCGGTATCAGGGCAGCAGAATAATGGCCCTGCGCGACACCCATGTGACCATGGCCCATGGCGGCGGCGGGCGGGCCATGCGCGACCTGATCGACGAGGTGTTTACCTCGGTCTTTCAGCCGCCCGGCTCCGAGGATCAGGCCCGGCTGACCGGGACAGCCTTGCAGGAACCAGGCGCGCGGCTGGCTTTCACCACCGACAGTTTCGTCGTCACGCCGCTGGAATTTCCGGGCGGTGACATCGGCAAGCTGGCGGTCTGCGGCACGGTCAATGATCTGGCGGTGGGAGGCGCGAGGCCGCTCTGGCTTTCGGCGGCCTTCATCATCGAGGAAGGCTGCGAAATCGCGCTGTTGCGCCGGATCGTGGCCACTATGGCCGCAGAGGCGGACAAGGCCGGGGTGCGGATCGTGACCGGCGACACCAAGGTGGTGGAGCGCGGCAAGGCAGACGGCGTGTTCATCACCACCGCCGGGGTGGGCGTTATCCCGCCCGGCCGCGATATAGGGGCCGCGCGCATTCGTCCGGGCGATGTGGTCATTGTCAACGGTGTGCTGGGCGATCACGGCGCCGCCATCCTTGCCGCGCGTGGCGATCTGGCGCTGTCCACCGATCTGGCAAGCGATTGCGCCGGGCTCGGCCATCTGATGCAGGCCGCCCTCGCCGCCGCACCGGGGATTTCCGCCGCCCGTGACTGCACGCGCGGCGGGCTGGCTTCGGCGCTGAATGAAATGGCGGCAGAGGCGGGGCTTGCCGTCGAGATACAGGAAACCGCCCTGCCCCTGCGCCCCGAGGTGGTCGGCGTTTGCGAGATCCTCGGGCTGGATCCGCTCTATCTGGCGAACGAGGGACGGCTGGTCCTGTTCTGTCCCGAGGCCGAGGCCACGGCCGCGCTGGCGGCCCTGCGCTCCCTGCCCGAAGGGCGCGACAGCACCGTGATCGGCCGCGCCAGCCAGGGACAGGCCGGGCGCGTGACCTTGCGCACGGCCTTCGGCGGCGCGCGGATCGTCGACATGCTGGTGGGGGAACAACTGCCGAGGATCTGCTGATCCTCATCTGTCCTCCGCTTCCGCAAAAGGGGCGCCCGAGGCGCCCCTTTTCCGTTACCTTGCTACAGGCGCGCTCATATCGCCCAATTGGCAAACCCGATAGACAGCAGAGGCACATAGGTAATCACCATCAGCGCCGCGATCACCACAAGGATCGGCCACAGAAGGCTGCCGAACATGCGCTGCACCGGGATTTTCGCCACCTGCGCGGCGGCGAACAGGTTCACCCCCAGCGGCGGCGTGAACATGCCAAGGGCGAGGTTCACCACGATGACGATACCGAAATGCACGGGATCGATACCGAAGCTCAGCGCGACCGGCGTCAGGATCGGGGCCAGAACCAGAATGGCCGCCGAGGTTTCGATGAACATGCCGACCACGAACAACAGCAGGTTGATGCCCAGCAGGAAGGTGATGTCCGACGAGAACGTGCCCTGCGCCCAGTCACCCACCGCGGCGGGAAGGCCCGAGCGGCTGATCAGGAAGCTGAACAGCGAGGCAGCGGCGATGATGAACATGACCGCCCCCGAGGATCGGGCCGCATCGCGGAACAGGGCAGGCAGTTCGGCCAGCCCGATCTCACGATAGACGAACATCGACAGGACCAAAGCATAGATCACCGAAACTGCGGCGGCCTCGGTCGGGGTGAAGACCCCGCCGTAGATGCCGCCGATAATGATGACCGGCATCATCAGGGCCCCGAAGGCGCGGCGCGTGGCCTGCCCCAGAGGCGCGCGGCTGTCGCCATCCTCGCGGCCATACACCTTGAGACGGCACCAGACCTGGACCATGATCACCAGCCCCGCCGCCACCAGAAGGCCCGGCAGCAGACCGGCGAGGAACAGCCGCGTCACCGAGGTTTCGGTCGAAACCGCATAAAGGATCAGCGGGACCGAAGGCGGGATGATCACCCCGAGTTCCGCTGAGGATGCCTGGATGGAGGCAGCCATCGGCACCGGATAGTTATGCCGCACCATTGCCGGGATCAGGATGGAGCCGACCGCGAAGGTCGTCGCCACCGACGAGCCGGAAATCGCGGCGAAAATCATGCAGGTCAGCACGCAGGAGCTCGCCAGACCGCCCTGCACACCGCCGACCAGCGCCTTGACGAAATCGACCAGCCGGGCCGAGATGCCACCATGCGTCATGATCACGCCTGCAAGAATGAAAAACGGCACCGCCATCAGCGGAAAGCTGTCCAGCCCGGTGAACATCTTCTGCGGCACCACAAGAAGTGGCATGTTCGAGAAGAAGTGGATCGAGAAGATCGAGGCAAGACCGATCGACACCGCGACGGGCACCGAAAGGGCGAAGAACAGGATCAGGAACGCGGCAAGACCAAGGTTCATTCGTGGATCTCCTCGTCATGCAGGGAGCCGCGTTCGGCATCGCGGTGCCGCAGCAGGACACCTGGAATGGCGCAAAGGGCGCCGAATGGGATGGCCGCGTAAAGGACCGCCATCGACACATCCAGCATCGCGACCCGCTGGCCCTGCGCCCGCCCGGCCATGAGGATGCCATACCAGACCAGAACACCCAGAAAGATCAGCGTCAGCAGCGTGACCAGCCGGACGACCCAAAGCTGGATCGGTGCGGGCAGCAGCGAACGGATGAAATCAATCGGAATCATGGTCCCGGCCCGGAATGCCGCCCCCGCGACAAGGAAGGTCGACCAGATGATCGCGCCGCGCGCCACCAGTTCGGACCAGACGGCGGCATCGCCCAGGACGAAGCGGGTAACGACCTGAACAAAGACAAGAAGTGTGGCAATCGCCAGCAGCAGGGCTGCGGCATTATGGGTCAGGCGCACGGCAGCCTCGCCCGCAGACGTGAAAGCTTTCAACATTCCTCCTCCCGAGAATGCGCGGCGGCCTGCGCCGCCCTCCCCCCGAACCGTGCGCCGGCGCATCACGGGAATGCGCCGGCCATCGGTTTACTTTTGCGCGTCGCGAATGCGCTGGATCAGCTCGGGCGAATATTTCGGCGCATATTCGTCATAGACCGGCTGCACCGCAGCGGCAAACGCCGCCTTGTCGATGTCGGTCACGACCTCCATTCCATTGGCGATCATCTTCTCGACACCGGCGGTCTCGTTCTTCGCCACGGTCGCGCGCGAGGCTTCGGCCGCGGCCTTCGCGGCCTCTTTCATCCAGCCCTGCTCTTCGGGCGACAGCTCGTCCCAGGTGATCTTGGAAATCACCACGGCCGCCGGGGAATAGACATGCCCGGTCAGCGAGGCATATTTCTGGATTTCCCACATGTTATTCGCAGTGATGATCGGCACCGGGTTTTCCTGCCCGTCGATGGTGCCCTGTTGCAGGGAGGTCAGAACCTCGGTCCAGCTCATCGGGGTCGGCGCGGCACCCAGCGCCTTGAAGGCAGCGATATGCACCTCGTTTTCCATCGTGCGCAGCTTGATGCCCTTCAGATCATCCGGGGTGCGGATCGGATGCTTGGAATCGGTGATGTGGCGAAAGCCGTTTTCGGCCCAGGCCAGTCCCACCAGACCTGCGGGTTCGAAATCGGCAAGAATTTCCTGCCCGATCTCGCCGTCCAGCACGGCATGGGCCGAAGCATAGTCCTTGAACAGGAACGGGAAATCCAGCGCATAGACCTGCGGAACGAAATTCCCGATCGGCCCCGTGGACGAGATGGTCAGCTCGACCGTGCCGATTTGCAGGCCTTCGATCACATCCCGTTCGCCGCCCAGCGCGCCTGCCGGTTTCAGCGCAATTTCGATATCGCCGCCCGAAAGCTCCTCGATCTTCGTCTTGAACGCCTTGCCCGCGTCGCCGTAATGGCTTTCCAGCGGCGGGGTGAAAGCGAGATTGAAGGTCTTGGCGGTTACCGGCAGCGCAAAGGCCGAGGCACCGGCCAGCAGCACGGCAAGCGTCGTCAGTCGGGTCATGGTGGTTCCTCCCTGGAATGACCGTTGATTGCGGCGGGGCGCCCCTCGCGCCCCTGCCCGGAATGGGTTCAGGTGATGCGCTTCACGCTGGCCAGAATTTCCTCCGGCTCGAACACGCGCTTCCAGTCATCTTTCATCAGCACCGGAATACCGAATTCGATGGCCTTGTTGCAGGCGTCCGAGAACACGCCCTGCACCTCGTCGAAGATCACCGCGCCGAGGATGTTCATATGGCCCAGCAGGAAGTCGCGGGCACACTCCTGCGAGACGCCGGTCTTGACCACCTCGTCCATCGCCTGACGCATTACAACCAGCAGCGAGGCACAGACGGTTTCCGACAGGCCCGGCTCCAGATAGGCCATCTGTTCGACCGTGCAGCGATGGGTGCGGTTGACCGGCGCATAGATGGCGCGCGCGATGGAATCGCCCAGCGCATAATGTTCTTCCGGCCCCTGCATCAGCGCATTGACCACGCCCTGCGGCGCGGCGATGCCTCCGAAATGGTCATGCAGTTCAGCATCGGTCTTGCCGTAGTTGAAGATGACCGGATGGCAGGGGTGGGTCACGAAATAGGTGATGTCGGCGCGTTCCGGCAGATCGCCCGCGAAGGGCGCCGCCGCGTCCAGCACCACGACCATGGTGCCGGGGTCAAGCTGCGGCACCAGATCCTTCGCCACCTTGCCGATCACCGTATCCGGCACCGCTAGGATCACCACATCGGCGCCTTTGATCGCCACCTCCGGCGCCACCGCCTCGGCCCCGATCTCAGAGCGCAGGCGGTCTTTGCCGATGTCCGAAACCTCGACGCTGCGCACCTCGAAATCGGTCCTGGCCAGATTGCGGCCCAGACGGATGCCCATTTTTCCGCCCGCCCCGAACAAGGCAACTGTCGTCATGATGTTCCTCCCGCTGCGCCAAGCGCATCTTGCATAACTGGTATGATGAGATAATAATATGACGATTAAGTCAATAGCCGCTGTCGCCACCCGGCACACCCCGCGGCAAGGGAGGAAACCGATGTCGGAAGACGTGCTGGACACCGCGCAACAGGCACCCTGGCTGACCTGGTATGGCGACGATTTCACCGGCTCGGCTGCGGTGATGGAGGTGCTGGCCTTCGCGGGCGTACCTGCCGTGCTGTTTTCCGACATCCCGTCAGAAGCCCTGCTGCGCCGCTTTCCGCATGTGCGCGCCATCGGCATCGCCTCGACCGCGCGGACGGAAAGCCCGGAATGGATGCAGGAAAACCTGCCCGCGCCGTTGGGCTGGCTTCACCGTCTGGGTGCGCCGATCCTGCATTACAAGGCCTGCTCCACCTTCGATTCTTCGCCCGAGACCGGCTCGATCGGGGCGGCGATTGGGGTCGGGCTGTCGGTGCGCCCGGCGACAGCCGTGCCCATGCTGACCGCCGCGCCACAGATGCGCCGGTATCAGGCGTTCGGCCACCTGTTCGCGGGCACGCTGGACGGGGTGTTCCGGCTGGACCGGCACCCGGTGATGGCACGACATCCGGTCACCCCGATGGCCGAAGCCGATCTGCTGCGCCATCTGGCGGCGCAGACCGATCTGCCTGCGGCGCTGATCGACCTCGAGATGCTGGCCGATGACCCGCAGACCGCGCTGGAGCGCGCGCTTGCCACCGGCGCACGGGTTCTGTCCATCGACGCGATGGCCCCTGATTCGGAGGCCGCCGCCGGGCGACTGATCTGGGAGAACCGCGACCGGCTGGGATTTGCCGTCGGCAGTCAGGGTATCGAGTATGCGCTGGTCCGGCACTGGATTGCCAGCGGCCTCATCACCAGCCCCGCCCCGGTGCCGGGGCTGGCAAAGGTTTCCGCCATCGCGGCGGTTTCCGGTTCTGTTTCCCCCACCACAGCGCGGCAACTGGATCACGCAGCGGCGCAAGGTTTTGAACTGCTGTCCTTCCCCGCCGCCTGCGTCTGTGGACCGGAGGCAGAGGCAGAGGCGCAGATTGCCCGCGTGATCGCCGAAGGCTGTGCCGCTGCCGCACGCGGGGCCAGCCCGCTGGTTCATTCGGCGCGCGGCCCTGACGACCCGGCGGTCACGGATTTCCGCGCGGCCCTTTCCGGCGTGTCCCTGTCAATGACCGAAGCCAATGCCCGGATCGGCGATGCGCTTGGCCGCATCCTTGATGGCATCCTGCGCGGATCCGGCCTGCGCCGGGCGGTGATCTCGGGCGGCGACACCTCGGGCTTCGGGATGCGTCGGCTGGGGTTGCAGGCGCTGGAGGCCCGCGCGCCCACCATTCCGGGGGCGGCGATCTGCCAGGGCTATGGCCCATCCCCGCATGACGGGCTGGAAATCGCGCTGAAGGGCGGGCAGATGGGGGCAGAAGATTTCTTCGGCTGGGTCCGCGATGGTGGCGGGCCGCGATAAGAGGGCCAAAATCATGCAAGCGACGCCCCCGGGCCAGAAGCTGCAGGCCCTGCTGGGCGGTGGCGCCTTCATCCTGCTGCTGGCGGGAACCAATACCCCCACGCCCCTGCTGCCGGTCTACCGCGAGGTTCTGGGCTTCTCGCCCCTGACCATGACACTGACCTATATCTCTTATGTCGGGGCGCTGGTCGCGGTGCTGTTCGTGGCGGCGAGCCCCGCCATCGCAAGCCGCGCGCCCCTGATGCTGGTGCTGTCACTCGGGCTGGCCTGCGCGGCAGATCTGTTGCTGGGCACCGGACAGGCGCCGGGTATTCTGGCCGGGCGCGCGCTTCAGGGACTGTCAGGCGGGCTTGGCACCGGCGCGGCGGCCGCGGTTGTGGTTGCAGCCATCGGCGCAGGCGGACGGGCACTGTCGGCCACCGGCAATCTGGCCGGGGCGATCCTTGGCACCTCGGCCTCGGAACTGGTGCTGCAACTGACGGGCACGCGCGCCATCACGCTCAGCTTTCACATCCACGCCCTTGCCTGCATCGCGCTGAGCCTGCCGCTGGCCCTGCTGCTGATGCGGCGGCGCGCGCTGAACCGGCAGAGCATCCATACCGGCACGGCAAACCTCGACCCGGTTTCCCCGATCCTGCGCGCGAACTGGCGCCCACTGCTGACCGGCTGTCTCACCTGGTCCGCGCTGAGTTCGGCCATCGTGTTCCTGCCCAGCTATTTCGCGGATCATGGCATGCCGTTGGTGCAGGCGCTTGGGATTCCGCTGCTGCTGCTGGCCAGCCTGATCGTGCAGCTTGCGAGCCCCCGCATGGCGCGGCTTTGGCCGCAGCTCTCGGGCCTGCTGTCGATTGCGCTTGGTCTGGCCGCTATCCTGATCGCAGCGGCAACCGGGCAGGATCTGCCCGGCCTCGCAGGCTTTGTGCTGATTGGTGCAGGCGCAGGCGGGGCCTACCGGCTGTCGCTGATCCTGCTGACCCAGGGCACCGGCGCCGCCACACAGGGCCGCCTTGCCTCGCTTTACGCTGCAATCACCTACGGTGTGACCGCGTCGGTCGTGCTGCTGGCGGGGGCAGTGGCCCAGCGTGCCGGTCTGGTGCCGGTGACAACCCTTCTGCTGGCCGTCACCCTGCTGGGCTGCCTGGCCGCCCTGCCCCTTGCACCGCGTCTTGGCAGGTCGGGGCCCTGAACCTCAGCGCGCAAACCTCGCCAGCGAAGCCGCGAGTTCGGGGCGGGTCCTGGCGTAGTCGGCCAGCGCGATCCCTGCCTCTGCCGCCTCCCACGCCTGACGGATCGCCGTGACCCCGGCACGAGCCCCCATCGGGTGCCCATGGATGCCGCCGCCCCCCAGATACATCAGATCCAGCCGACCGCCGGTCCGGCGGAAGGTCTCGGGCGCCTGCCCGCCCCATTGGCCGGAACAGACCACTGGCAACGCACAATCGGCTTCGGAAAAGATCGGCGTCAGGCAATCGCCAAAGCTGCGCACGAAACTGTCGTCAGGTTCCCAGTATTTCGCGGCGATACCGTTGACCTGAAACTGATCCACCCCCAGCAGGCGCCAGATCTTCTGATAGGCGCGAAATTCCATCCCCAGCGCCGGATGCCGGGTCAGGATGTCCCAGCCGTTGCGATGCGCATGCAGGCAAAGGGCCGAGCGTTTGCGCAGGAAACTCATGCCGCCATAACCGACCGAGTTGATATTGACCACCGCCGCCGCGCCGCCCGCCGCATGAACCAGATCGTGATTGCGCATCATCACATCCGGGTCGGCCGAGGAAATGCCAAAGGCATAAAGCACGCGCTTGCCGGTCTTCTGCTGATGATCCTCGATCACCGGCATGATGGCAGCCACACGGTCGGCCAGCGGCGAATAGCCGGGCGACATCAGCTTTTCATCATCCTTGATGAAATCGACCCCGGCCTCACAGAGTTCCCGCACCACCTGTGCGGTGCCAGCGGGCGTCAGGCCCAGCGATGGCTTGATGATCGAGGCGATCATCGGCCCTTGCGCCACATCCATCAGCCGGCGCGATCCGGCAATGCCGAACTGCGGCCCCGGATGGCAGGCCCATGCGGACGGCAGGTCGAAATCCATCACCCGGACGCCGGAAAGCCCGCGCGCCGAATAGACACCGCCGACGGTAATCGTCATCAGCGCGGCGATATCGGTGCCCACGGCCTCCAGCGGGAAGGCGATGGTGACATCGCCACGCAGGTAATGGGTTCCGGGCGGGTCTTCGGGGCGCGGGAAGCCGGGCTGATCGGTGCTGCCAAGCGGCTGCACCGCGACCACGCGGGCAGCGCAACGCGCACGCACTTCCTCGGTCTCGCCCGGAAGTTCGGTAAAAGTGCCGGTCGATTGGTCGGAGGCGATCTTTTCCGCCATCCTCTCAAGGCTCGCCCCCGGCAGGGCCGGAACTTCCAGCCGATAGGTGACGCGAATGGTGCTGTCGTCGCGCTTTCCGGTCATGCCGTCCTCCCTCTCTGCCCTTATGGCATACTCATTATACCACATGACGGCAATGACTTTCTATCCGGCCACATCCGTCAGACGAAAGCACAGCGGACTGTAATTTCTGCGAATTTCCAGTACCTTGCTCACGCAGCGCATGGCTACCGCTCTGGTTGCGAGCGGGGCGGATATTGCATATGATCACCTCATCATACAATTTCACCCCGCAGAAACGAGACACCGCCATGCCCCCGACCAGCGATACCCCCCGGACGGCCGCCCCTGCCGGGGAGGACAAGATTGTCCGGCGCAAGCTGTCGGACGAGGTGTTTGACCGGCTGCGCGCCATGATTACCTCGGGCGATCTGCGGCCCGGCGACCCCATGCCGTCAGAGCGAGATCTGATGCATCGCTTCGGCGTTGGCCGCCCTGCGGTGCGCGAGGCGCTGCAATCCATGCAGACCATGGGGCTGATCACCATTTCCCACGGCGGCCGCAGCCGGGTGAACGCCCTGTCACCTGACAGCGTTCTGGACCGGGTGGACGAGGTGGCGCAGATCCTGCTGTCTTCTGCCCCCGATCAGCTGGAAAACCTCAAGGAGGCGCGTCGCATGTTCGAAATGGGCATGGTGCGATTAGCTGCCTTGCGGGCGACCGAACAGGATTTGTTCGATCTTCGCCGTATCCTGGATGACCAGCGTGGCCATCTGGATGACCCGCGCCAGTTCATCGAAGCCGATCTGCGCTTTCACGCCCGCATTGCGGAAACCACGCGCAACCCGATCATGGCTGCCGTCTCGGCGTCGATGCTGCGCTGGCTGCTGCGCTATTACACCGCGCTGCTGCACTGGTCAGGAAACGAGCACAAGACCCTGGCGGAGCATGAAGAGATCCTGACCCTCATCGGCCAGAAAGACCCGGAGGGTGCAGTAAATGCCATGCGCCGCCATCTGGACAGGTCGAGCGAAATGTATCGCTACGAAAGCTGACCGGACGCCGCAGGGGCGCCCGGATCAGGGTATCAGCACGATTTCGGGTCAGGCCCCGGAAACCTCGGCCAACAGTTGTGCATTACCGCCCGAAGCCGTGGTGTCGATGCAGACATGGCGCTCCAGCGCCACATGCGCGGCATCGGGCAGGCCACCGATCAGCGGCAGGATCGGCCCCTTGCGGGCGGCCAGCGCCTCGGCACAGGCGCGCGCGCCCTCGCCCCAGCACAGCACGCCCGAGAATCCGTCAAGCCGGGTCAGGGCCTGCGGGTCAAGCCCCGCCGCCTCGACCGCGGCGCCGCCAAGACGACGCACCGCCTCGGCCTGCGCCAGCGCGGCGGCTGCTCCGGGGCCCATGCACAGCAGCGGTGCACGACGATGGGCCGACAGCCGGTTGCTCTCGCCGGTCGGGCCCGGCAGGTCATGCACCTGCATCACCTCGTCCAGACCCTGCACGGCTTTCAGCGCGCGGCTCACCTCGGCCTCAGTCGCAGTTCCGGCGGCGCCGGGATCAACCTCAGGCGCGGGTTGTGCGGTGAAGCGCGCCAGATAGTCCGGGCCACCCGCCTTCGGCCCGGTGCCCGAAAGCCCCTCGCCCCCGAAGGGCTGGCTGCCAACCACGGCGCCGATCTGGTTGCGGTTGACGTAGATGTTGCCGACATGCAGCCGGTCGACCACGCGCTGCACCCGGTCGTCGATCCGGGTATGCAGGCCGAAGGTCAGGCCATAGCCCGTGGCATTCACCGCGCCGATCACCTTGTCCAGATCAGCGGCGCGGAAGGTGGCGACATGCAGGATCGGGCCAAAGATCTCGCGCTCCATCTGTTCGATGCCGGAGACGCGGATCACCGCCGGGGCGATGAAGGTGCCGGCGTTCGGCACGGTCATTTCCTTCAGCACCCGCCCCTCGGCACGGGCCGTATCGACATAGGCCGCGATAGCGTCACGCGCCTCGGCGTCGATCACCGGGCCAACATCGGTCGCCAGATGCCAGGGATTGCCCGGACGCAGTTCATCCATCGCGCCGAACAGCATTTCCAGCAGATTTTCGGCCACGTCCTCCTGCACATAAAGGCAACGCAAGGCCGAACAGCGTTGCCCGGCGGACTGGAAGGAGGACGCAAGGATGTCGCGCACCGCCTGTTCCGGCAGAGCGGTGGAATCGACGACCATTGCATTCAGCCCGCCGGTCTCGGCAATCAGCGGCGCGGCGGGGTCCAGATTGGCGGCCATGGCGCGGCGGATGATCAGCGCGGTTTCGGTCGAGCCGGTGAAGGCCACGCCATTGACGCGCGGGTCCGAGGTCAGCATTGCCCCCACCCGACCGTCGCCCGGGAGCAGTTGCAGCGCGGTTTGCGGCACCCCCGCCTTGTGCAGCAGATCCACCGCCACTGTGGCAATCAGCGGCGTCTGCTCCGCCGGTTTCGCCAGCACCGCATTCCCGGCCACCAGTGCGGCGGCGATCTGGCCGGTGAAGATGGCCAGCGGGAAGTTCCACGGGCTGATGCAGGTGAAGACACCACACGGCGCGGCCGTCAGCGCCTGCCCCTGATCGGCGTAATAGCGAAGGAAATCCACCGCCTCGCGCAATTCGGCCACGGCGTCGGGCAGGCTTTTGCCCGCCTCGCGCGCCAGAAGGGCGAAGATGGCGCCAAATTCGGCCTCATACAGATCGGCGGCGCGACGCAGCACCTCGGCCCGTTCGGACGCGGCGGCATCCCAGACCCGCGCGCCGGCCAGCGCCATTTCAGCATCCGGCTGCGCAGCGGGGATCAGATTGCCGACATGTTCGCCCGTCGCCGGGTTCACCACATCCAGCCGCTGCCCGCCCGCCACTGGCCCGGCGATGCGCGGACGGGCGTCGAAGATCGCGGTCAGATGCGGCGCACGCGCCGCCTCGATCGCCGCCAGATGCGCGGTATCGGTCAGATCCCAGCCTTTGGAGTTCTGCCGCGCGCCAAACAGACGCGGGCCGGTGGTGATGGCCGGATTGGCAACCGGATCAACCGTTTCCATGAAGCTCAGCGGACAGGCCGCCACGGTTTCGGGCGTCACGTCCGCGTTCACGATCTGGTTCACAAAGGACGAATTGGCGCCGTTTTCCAGCAGGCGCCGCACCAGATAGGCCAGCAGGTCACGATGCGCGCCCACTGGTGCATAGATGCGGCAGCGGGTGCCCCGGTCGGTCAGCACCAGATCGTGCAGCCGCTCGCCCATGCCATGCAGGCGCTGGAACTCGAAGGCACGCGGATCGGTCGCCATGTCGAGGATCGCCGCCACCGTATGCGCGTTATGGGTAGCGAATTGCGGATAGATCCGGTCTGTCATGCCCAGAAGCTTGCGGGCGTTGGAGATATAGCTGACATCGGTCGCCTGCTTGCGCGTGAACACCGGGAAGCTGTCAAGGCCCATGACCTGCGCGCGCTTCACCTCGGCATCCCAATAGGCGCCTTTCACCAGCCGCACCATGATGCGGCGGTCAAGCTTCGTCGCCAGCGCATAAAGCCAGTCGATCACCGCACCGGCGCGACGCCCGTAGGCCTGCACCACCACGCCGAACCCGTCCCAGCCGCGCAAGGCCGGATCTTTCAGAACTTCCTCGATCACTTGCAGCGAAAGGGCAAGCCGATCCGCCTCTTCCGCGTCGATGTTGAAGCCAAGGCCCGCCGATTTCGCCAGCCCCGCCAGCGCCCGGACACGCGGCACCAGTTCTTCCATCACCCGCTCGCGCTTGGCCACCTCGTAACGCGGATGCAGTGCCGACAGCTTGACCGAGATGCCGGGGTTGCTGCGGATATCTCCGGTCGTCGCGGCGGCGGCGATGGCAGTGATCGCCTTGGAATAGGACAGGTGGTAACGCCGGGCATCGGCCTCGGTGCGCGCGGCCTCGCCCAGCATGTCATAGCTGTAGGTATAGCCCCTGGCCTCCAGTTCGCGCGCACGCTTCATCGCGCCTTCGATGGTTTCGCCCAGCACGAACTGGCGGCCCATTTCCTTCATCGCGCGACCTACGGCGGTGCGGATCACCGGCTCGCCCAACCGTTTCATAGCAGCGCGCAGATGGCCCACGACGCCCGGCTCACGGTCGTCCAGAACCTTGCCGGTCAGCATCAGCGCCCAGGTCGAGGCATTGACGAGGCTCGATGCCGAATGGCCCAGATGGCGGCCCCAGTCCGACGGCGCGATCTTGTCCTCGATCAGCGCATCCATCGTTTCGGCATCCGGCACGCGCAGCAGCGCCTCGGCCAGACACATCAGCGCGATGCCCTCGTCGGTGGACAGGCCATATTCGGCCAGAAACACCTCCATCAGCCCCGGCTTCACGCTGGCACGGATGCGGCGCACCAGATCGGCCCCGGCGGCGGTGATGCGCGCACGATCCTCGGGCGACAGCCCAGCCTCGGCAATCAGGCTGCGCAGAAGCGCCGCCTCGTCGCGCAGGCTTTGAGTGTCGATGATGCTCCAGCTGTCGGCCATGTCGCGCGGCATAATGGGAAACCTCGTGGAAATCCGCTGTCAGTTCCCTGAAGAATACAGTGGAACGTGCAGGCGATTTTCCCGATGATAGGCCTTCAGGCAGGCACATCGCCCGAAGATGAAAGGTTTTTCGATGTCAAATGCGCGGATGGAGCTGGATTCCTACGATAAGGCGATTCTGCGGGTTCTGGCGGCGGAGGGCAGGATCACCGCGACCGAGCTTGCCCGCCGTATCGGCCTGTCGAAAAGCCCGACGCAAACGCGGCTGAAACGGCTGGAGGAAGGCGGGGTGATCGCCGGATATCGCGCCATGCTGGACCCGATCGCCATGGGCCTTGCCCATGTCGCCTTCGTCGAAGTGCGGCTGTCGGATACACGCGAAATGGCACTGCAAGCCTTCAACAAGGCGGTGCGGCTGATCCCCGAGGTGGAGCAGTGCCACATGATCGCGTCGCGTTTCGATTATCTGCTGAAGGTGCGGACGGCGGATATTCAGGATTACCGCCGCGTTCTGGCGGAACGGATCAGCGCCCTGCCCCATGTCGCGGCGACCTCCACCTATGTCGCGATGGAGGCGGTAAAAGAACTGGTCTAAGGCGTGGCGCGTCCGGCGATGCGCCGCGCCACATGGATCAGCGGCCAGCGCAGGATCGAGGCGCCGCCGATCAGGCAACCAAGGCCCCAGTAGGCGCCGTTTTCCCAGGTGACCCACCCCAGCAGGGGAATGCCGCTGGCCGCCAGCATCAGCGCGGCAGGCCAGTGGAACCGGCGCGGCCCCATGGCCACGGCCGAGGCCAGCACCACCCAGATACAGGCAAGGGCCAGCGAAACGCTCATGCCGCGCGCTCCGCCAGACGGGTCGGCAGCGCATTCGCCCAGGCCGAAATGGTGCCCGCACCGAGGCAGACCACCATGTCACCCGGCCGCGCCTGTTCGCGCACCAGCCGCGCCAGATCGGATTCGTCGATCAGCGCACGGGCGTGGCGGTGGCCATGGGCGATCAGGCCGGAGACCAGATCGTCGCGGCTCGCGCCGGGGATGGGCTCTTCCCCCGCGGCATAGACCTCGGCAATCGCCACCACATCGGCTTCGTTGAAACAGGTGCAGAAATCATCGAACAGCGAGGACAGGCGCGAGAAACGGTGCGGCTGATGCACGGCGATGACCCGGCCCTTCGTCGCCTGACGCGCGGCACGCAGCACGGCGGCAATCTCGACCGGGTGGTGGCCGTAATCGTCGATGATGGTCACGCCATTCACTTCGCCCACGCGGGTGAAGCGGCGGTTGACGCCCGCGAAATTGGCCAGCGCCTCGCGGATCTCATCCTTCTTCATCCCCAGATGGCGGGCCACGGCGACAGCGGAAAGCGCGTTCGAGACGTTGTGATCGCCCGGCATGGGCAGGGTGCAGCCTTCGATTTTCGAACCTTCGCCTTCATTCTGAAGCAGGATATCGAAGAAGGCTTTGCCGTTATCGAACTTCAGGTTCACCGCGCGCACATCCGCCTGCGCGTTGAAGCCAAAAGTCACCACCCGGCGGTCAGTGACACGGCCCACCAGCGCCTGCACCTCGGGGTGATCGGTGCAGCAGACAGCCAGACCATAGAAGGGGATGTTCGACACGAAGTCGAGGAAGCCCTTGCGCAGCGCATCGAAGCTGCCCCAGTGCTCCATATGCTCGGGGTCGATATTGGTGACGATGGCGATGGTCGCGGGCAGGCGGTTGAAGCTGCCGTCGCTTTCATCGGCCTCGACCACCATCCATTCCCCGGCGCCCGCGCGGGCGTTGGAGCCATAGGCATGGATCACGCCGCCATTGATGACGGTCGGGTCAAAGCCGCCCTTGTCCAGCAGTGTCGCCACCATGGTCGTGGTCGTGGTCTTGCCATGCGTGCCCGCGACGGCGATGTTCGACCGCATCCGCATCAGCTCGGCCAGCATCTCGGCCCGGCGAACCACCGGCAGCTTGCGGCGGCGGGCTTCTTCCAGCTCGGGATTGCCGGGCTTGATGGCGGAAGAGATCACCACCACCCCGACCTCATCGCCGATGTTCTCGGCCCGCTGACCTTCGAAGAAACGCGCGCCAAGGCCAACCAGCCGGTCGGTGATTTTCGAGGCCTTCGCATCCGATCCCTGCACGCGGTAGCCCAGCGTCATCAGCACCTCGGCAATACCCGACATGCCGATGCCGCCGATGCCGATAAAGTGGATGGGCCCCAGTTCAAGGGGCAGTTTGGTCGCGTTCATGGGTCACTCTTTCCGGGCAAGGCGCAGAACCAGGTCGACCAGCCGTTCGGTGGCGTCGGGTCGGCCCTGCGCAAGGGCATTGGCGGCCATACGCCCGGCCGCCTGCGGCTGCGTCAGCACGGCGGCCATTTGCGCGGTCAGGGTGGCGGGGTCAAGGGCGGATTCAGGGATAAGTATAGCTGCCTCGGCGGAAACCAGCCCCCGCGCATTGGCGGTCTGGTGGTCTGCGGTGGCCGCGGCAAAAGGGATCAGGATGGAGGGCCGCCCGATCACCGAGATATCGGCGATGGATGAAGCACCCGAGCGCGATACCACCAATTGCGCCTCGGACAGCCGGCGCGGAATGTCGGTGAAGAAGGGTTCGACCTCGGCCATGATCCCGGCCGCTTCATAGGTTGCGGCCACCCGCTCCATATCCTCGGCCCGGGCCTGATGGGCGACCCGCAGATTGCGCAGCACCGATTCCGGCAGGGCCGCAATGGCGGCGGGCACCACATCCGACAGGATGCGCGCGCCCTGGCTGCCGCCAATGGCCACAAGGCTCATCGGATAGTCCCCGGGCGGGATATAGGGAGCACTGGCGCGATCCAGCACCGACTGCCGCACCGGATTGCCCGTATGAATGCCCTCCACCCCGTCGGGCAGGGCTGTGGGCCAGGTGCCGCAGGCGACAAGGTTCACCCGCCGGGCAAAGACCTGATTGACGCGGCCCAGCACACCATTCTGTTCGTGGATCATCCGCGGCAACCGCAGCAGCGTGGCCGCCGCCAGCGCCGGTATCGACGGATAGCCACCGAAGCCCACTACGACCTCAGGCCGGTCGCGCAGCAGCGCCAGCACCGCCGCGCCGATCCCCCCCGCGATGCGGAAGGGCACCAGTGCCTTCGCCGCCAACCCGCCACGCGCGAAGGTGGCCGATGCCACCTGCTCCACCACCACCTCGGCCGGGAAGCCGCCAGCATAGCGGGCGCCGCGCGCATCGGTCGAAAGCTTCACCCGCCAGCCCCGCGCGATCATCGCCTCGGCCAGGGCCTGCGCGGGGAACATATGCCCCCCGGTGCCCCCGGCCGCGATCAGCAGAAGTGGCGCCTGCGCTGTCATCTCAGCGCCCCCGACGGAACAGCAGGTCGTGCAGCTCGTTCTGCGGCCGGGTCCGGGTCAGCGCCAGCAACATGCCGACTGTGATGCCCGCCGCGATGACGGATGATCCCCCGTAGCTGACGAAAGGCAGCGTCATGCCCTTGGCAGGCAGCAGACGCACCGCCACGCCCATGTTGATCATCGCCTGCACGCCGAAGATGCAGGCCAAACCGGCGCCGGCCAGCCGCACGAAGGGATCACGCTCTTTCATCAGGCGGAACATCGACCGCACGACGACCGTGCCATAAAGCGCAAGGATGCACAGCACCAGCAGCAGGCCATATTCCTCGGCCGCGACGGCGATGATGAAATCGGTATGTGCATCCGGCAGCGTCCATTTCACCTGACCGCCACCGACCCCCACGCCGAAGAAGCCGCCTTCCTGAATGGCGTTGGTTGCATAGCCCAACTGCGAGCGCGGGTCGATGTCAGCGGCAAGAAAGCCGTCGATCCGACGGGCGAAGTGCTCGGATGCGCCATAAGCGACCACACCGCCCCCTGCGATGAGCGCGATGACGACCGAGATCAGCAGAAACGGCGCCCCGGCCACAAAATAGACCACACCCCAGCCGAACAGCACCAGCATGGATTGACCGAAGTCGGGCTGGGTCGCCAGAAAGCCCACGACCAGCAGGGTAATGGCGAAGGAAATACTCTTGCCCGGCGGGCCGTTCAGTTCCTGACTGGCGGCCATCAGCCAGGCGGTGACGATGATGAACCCCGGCTTCAGAAACTCAGAGGGCTGGAACGAAGCGAAGCCCAGCGAGAACCAGCGCACGGCGCCTTTGCCAAAATCGGTGCCGAAGACCGGCAGCAGCGCCAGCGCCACGAAGGACAGCGCAAAACCGATGATCCCCAGCCGCCGTACCATCTCGGGCGGCAGCATCGAGGTGCCCAGCATGGCCACCAGCGCCAGCGCGCCAAAGAACGCCTGCCGCTGCACATAATGAAACGGGTCCAGCCCGTTACGCGTCGCCAGGGGAACCGAGGCAGCCAGCCCCAGCAGGATGCCGATGCCGAACAGGATCAGCACCGCCGCCAATGTCCATTTGTCGAGCGTCCGCCACCAACGGGGGAGAACCGGCTCGGTGACCCGTACGGGCATCGAACCATAGACCATCTCAGTCATGGGAACCGCCTGATTTGCCTGCTTGCCTAAAGCTGCCGGTTTGCCCGGCTTGAGGATCAGCCTAACGGGATTCCGCCCGCAAGGCCAGTGGAATTGCATGCAAGATGGCGCTGTCCCGGCATCACGCTGCCGTGCGCGGGACTCCGGAAAAGACGCACCCGCCCGGCCATTCCAGTGCTTGCAGGCGCCGCCCCCCTCGCCCATTCTGCGCGCCGAAATGACGGCGGGGTGCGGGATGATTCCGGTTCAGGGTTATGCGGGTCGCAAGGTGGCGGTTCTGGGGCTGGGGCGATCCGGCCTTGCCACCGCGCGCGCGCTGAAGGCAGGCGGGGCCGAGCCCGTGCTGTGGGACGACAGCCCCGAAGCGCGCGCCAGGGCCGAGGCCGAGGGCTTTGCCTGCACCGATCTGATGAAACAGGGCGCCTTTGATGGCGTGGCCTGCCTGATCACGTCGCCCGGCATCCCGCATCTTTACCCGCAGCCCAACAAGGTGATCGCCCGCGCGCTCGACCTTGGCGTGCCGGTCGATAATGACATCGGCCTGTTCTTCCAAAGCCTGGGTGCAGCCAACTGGGCGAAGTTCGATACTGCCCCGCGCGTCGTCTGCGTTACCGGATCGAACGGCAAATCCACCACCACGGCGCTGATCCACCATATCCTGCAAGTCGCCGGCCGGCCGACGCAGATGGCGGGCAATATCGGCCGCGGCGTGCTGGACATCGACCCGCCGCAGGATGGCGAGGTCATCGTTCTGGAACTGTCCAGCTACCAGACTGATCTTGCCCGCGCCCTGACGCCCGATGTGGCGGTGTTCACCAACCTCTCGCCCGATCATCTGGACCGTCACAACGGGATGGGCGGCTATTTCGCCGCCAAACGCCGGTTGTTCGCGGAAGGCGGCCCGGATCGCTGCATCGTGGGCGTGGATGAGACCGAGGGGCGTTTCCTTGCCAACCAGATGGCGCAGGGACCAGAGGATGATCGGGTGATCCGCGTCTCCTCCGGCACGAAGCTCGAAGGCTTTGGCTGGTCGGTCTTTGCCCGCAAGGGTTTCCTTGCCGAATGGCGGCGCGGCAAGCAGATGGCCTCCATCGACCTGCGCGAGATTTCGGGGCTGCCCGGTGCCCATAACCACCAGAATGCCTGCGCCGCCTATGCCGCCTGCCGTGCGCTGGGGCTCGCACCCAAGCTGATTGAACAGGCGCTGCAATCCTTCGGCGGCCTGCCGCATCGCAGCCAGCTGGTCGGCGAAAGGAATGGCGTCCGCTTCGTGAATGACAGCAAAGCCACCAATGTCGACAGTGCCGCAAAAGCGCTTCAGGCTTTTCCGAAGATCCGCTGGATCGCCGGAGGCATGGGCAAGGATGGCGGCATCGCGGCGCTGGAGCCCTTCCTCGGATCGGTGATGAAAGCCTATCTGATCGGCCATTCGGCCCGCGACTTCGCGCTACAGATCGGCAACACCCCGCATGAGATCTGCGAGACGATGGCCCGCGCCGTCGCCCGCGCGGCAGAAGAGGCCGAGCCGGGCGATGTGGTGCTGCTTGCCCCCGCTGCCGCCAGCTTTGACCAGTATCCGAACTTCGAAAAACGCGGCGATGATTTCACCGCTCAGGTCCAGGCGCTGCTGTCGTAAGGGGGGCTCTGCCCCCGCGCCCTTGGCGCTCCCCCGGGATATTTGGACCAAGATGAATGGCAAGGGCGTTCATCTTGGCAATAAATATCCCGGGGTGAACGGGCCGCAGGCCCGGAGGGGCAGCGCCCCTGACCTTGCTACAGATCCGCCAGCGCCCCGGCATGGTCCTCCAGCGCGGCGGCGCCTTTCGGGGTCAGCGCATAGATCCCGCGAGTGGCGCGTTCGAACCAACCATAGTGATCGGCCCGCAGCATCTCGCCCGCGCGGGCAACGCCGGTGGCGGTGGCGAGCGCTTTCGGCGCGGCGGGGCCGGTCGCCAGCGCGCGGGCAAGGCGCAGGGCGTCCTGCCGATAGGCGGTCATCCGCGCCCCGCCCGGCGTGCCGCCGGTATTGGGGTCGCCTACCCGTCGGTCGAATTCGCGCAACAACCGACCGGCGCGTTGCTTCTGTGGCCGGGGACGGTAGGGGCCGGGGTCGAGATGGGCCTGCACCTTGCCGGTCTGCTCTACCGCCAGAAGACCAAGACCGAGGCGGCGGCAGAGGGCGAGGATGTCGCGGTAACGCGCGGGCCAGCCACGCGGACCGGGCGCGGGCACGGCGAGATAAACGGTGTCAAAAAGGCTCAGCCGTCGCACGCCTTGCAGCACCAGAGACATCGTGAAGCCGGTCTTCATCTCCACCACCACCGGCGCCTCCTCGCCCCGGCGGGCAAGGATATCGCAATGGCCGACTTCGGCCTTCACCTCATAGCCCTGCCCTTCCAGCCAGAGCTTCAGCGCCGGATACAGCTCGGCCTCGCGCCTGCGTGCCGCCACCGGATCAGCGCACCTTCAGCGTGGCCAGACCGATCAGCGCGAGGATCAGCGAGATGATCCAGAACCTGATCACGATCTGCGGCTCAGCCCAGCCCTTCTTTTCGAAATGGTGGTGAATCGGCGCCATCAGGAACACCCGTCGCCCGGTGCGTTTGAAGTACAGCACCTGGATGATAACGCTCAGCGCCTCGACCACGAAGAGGCCGCCGACGATGGCCAGCACGATCTCGTGCTTGGTGCAGACAGCAATCGCGCCCAGGGCGCCACCCAGCGCGAGGCTGCCGGTATCGCCCATGAACACCGCCGCCGGCGGCGCATTGTACCACAGGAAACCCAACCCTCCGCCGATCAGCGCGGCGGCGAAGATCAGCAGTTCCCCGGTGCCCGGCACGAAGTGGACGCCCAGATATTCGGTAAAGTTGAAGTTGCCGACAACGTAGGAAATGACGCCGAGCGCACCACCCGCGATCATCACCGGCATGATGGCAAGGCCGTCCAGACCATCGGTCAGGTTCACCGCATTGGCGGCGCCGACAATCACGATCATGCCGAAGGGCACGAAGAACCAGCCAAGGTTCAGAAGCGCGTTCTTGAACAGCGGCAGCGCAAGCTGATTGGTCAGCGCCTCCGGGTGGAAGCGCGCGGCGGCATAAGCGGCCAGCGCGGCGATCAGCAGACCCAGCGCCATGCGCACGCGGCCCGAGACGCCCTTGGTGTTCTGCTTGGTAACCTTAGCATAATCGTCGGCAAAGCCGATCAGGCCAAAGCCCAGCGTCACCAGAAGCACGATCCAGACATAGGGGTTGTCAAGCCGCGCCCAGAGCAGGGTCGAAACCATCAGCGCCGACAGGATCAGCAAGCCCCCCATCGTCGGCGTGCCCGCCTTGGAGAAATGCGAGGCCGGGCCATCATCCCGGATCGGCTGGCCCTTGCCCTGCTTGCGTCGCAACAGGTTGATCAGCGGACGGCCGAACAGGAAGCCGAAGATCAGCGCCGTGGCAAAGGCCGCGCCCGCGCGGAAGGTGATGTAGCGGAACAGGTTGAACAGGTCGCCCCCGTCCGAAAACTCGGTGAGAAGATACAGCATTACTCTGTTCCCTTGTCGTCTTGGGGGCGCGGCTGCCCCAGTTTGCGCAGCGCCTCGACCAGCAGGCTGACCTTGATGCCTTTGGAGCCTTTCACCAGCACGATGTCACCGGCATCAACCAGCGCGCGCAGGCGCGGCAGCAGTTCGGCTGCCGTTTCAACACATTCGCCGCGCAATGCCTGCGGCAGCACCGCATGCAGCGCCTTCATGCGCGGGCCGACGCAATGAACGGTGGTAAGGCTCGCCAGAGCCGGGTGGCTGGCGATTTCGGCATGCAGGGCCAGCTCGGTCGGACCAAGTTCCAGCATGTCGCCCAGAATGGCGATGCGGCGGCCCTGACGGATGCGGCCCACATTATCCTCGGGGCGCAGGATCGACAGCACATCAAGGCTGGCGGCCATCGAGGCCGGGTTGGCGTTGAAGGCGTCATCGATCAGGTCGAACCCTTCATCGGCGACCGGATCGGTGGTGATACGCTCGCGCTGGCCCCGGCCTGCCGGGGGCAACCAGCGGCCAAGGCCCTGCGCCGACAATGCGGGATCGGCGCCCAGCGCCTCGGCGGCAGCCAGAACGGCCAGCGCATTGATGGCAAAATGGCGGCCCGGAGATTGCACGCGGAACAGGCGCGGACCGGCGGGGGTGATGGCCTGCACGGCGCTGGCCTCCGCGCCCCAGTCGGCACGGTCAATCCGCCAGTCGGCAGCCGTTTCCGCGAAGGTGATGGCACGGGCGCCGGTTTCGGCAGCCCTGGACATGAGAATGTCCGACACGCTCAGGCCCGCAGGCAGGATCGCGATACCTCCGGGGCGCAACCCGTCAAGGATCGCGGCCTTTTCCTGCGCGATCCCGTCCAGCCCGTCGAAGGCAAACAGATGGGCGGGCGCGACGGTGGTGATCACGGCCACGTCCAGATCGGCCATCCGTGCCAGAGGCGCGATTTCGCCGGGGTGGTTCATCCCAATCTCGATAATGGCAAAATCTGTGTCTGCGGGCATCCGCGCCAGCGTCAGCGGCACGCCCCAGTGATTGTTGTAGCTGGCTTCGGCGGCGTGCACGCGCCCCTGCCCGGTCAGCGTGGCCCGCAGCATTTCCTTGGTGGAGGTCTTGCCGACCGAGCCGGTGATGCCCACAACCTTCGCCGCCGTCCGCGCGCGGGCGGCACGGCCCAGCGCCTCCAGCCCCTTCAGCACATCGGGGACCAGCAGCAGCGGCGCATCCGGCGCCACCCCTTCAGGGATGCGGCTGACCAGCGCGGCAGCCGCCCCCTGCGCCAAAGCCTGCGCCACGAAATCATGGCCGTCGCGCACGTCCTTCAGCGCCGCGAACAGATCACCCGGCTGAAGGCTGCGGGTGTCGATGGAAACACCATTCGCCGCCCAGTCGCAGGGCGAACTGCCCCCGGTGGCGGCAATGGCGTCAGCAGAGGTCCAGAGCGCGGCCATCAGATCATCCCGTCCAGCGCGGCGACGGCAATCGACGCCTGTTCGACATCATCAAAAGGATAGACGTCACCCTTGATGACCTGGCCTGTCTCGTGCCCTTTCCCCGCGATCAGCAGGGCGTCACCCGGTTGAAGCGCATCGACACCGCGCAGGATGGCTTCGGCGCGGTCACCGACCTCGTTCGCCTCCGGGCAGGCTTGCAGAATTGCTGCACGAATATCCGCCGGCTCCTCGCTTCTGGGGTTGTCGTCTGTCACAAACAGAACATCTGCCGCCTCGCGCGCCGCAGCGCCCATCAGCGGGCGCTTGCCCCGGTCGCGGTCGCCGCCGGCACCGAAAACAACGATCAGCCGTCCCATGACATGCGGACGCAATGCCTTCAGCGCAGTCGCCAGCGCATCGGGCGTATGGGCGTAGTCGACGAAAACCGAAGCGCCATTGGCCCGCGTGGCCGCAAGCTGCATCCGCCCGCGCACGCCGGTCAGGTGCGGCAGCACGCGGAACACATCGCCCGGCGCCTCACCCGCACCGATCACCAGACCGGCGGCCAGCGCCACATTCTCGGCCTGGAAACCGCCGATGAGGTTCAGGCGGATCTGATGCGGCTGACCCTGCCAGAGATAGCGCACATCCTGCCCGGTCGCATCGAACCGCTGCCCGGCGATGCACAGATCGCATCCGGCATCATGCCCCACAGTCAGGAGCCGCTGGCCCTTGGCCTCCGCAATGGCCGCCATATCGGCGCCGCGGGCGTCATTCATGTTGATCACCGCCGTCGCATCGGGCGGCAGCACCCGGTCGAACAACCCGGCCTTGGCGGCGAAATAGGCGTCGAACGTGCCGTGATAATCCAGATGGTCCTGCGTGAAATTGGTAAAGCCCCCGGCCTTCAGCCGCACGCCATCCATGCGGAACTGATCAAGCCCGTGGCTCGATGCTTCCATCGCGGCATGGGTCACACCTGCTTCCGCCGCCGCAGCCAGCATGGAATGCAGCGTGATCGGGTCCGGCGTGGTATGGGCAGAGGGCGCGGCCCAGGCGCCTTCAACCCCGGTGGTGCCGATGTTGATGGCGGCATGGCCCAGGGCCATCCAGATCTGCCGGGTGAAGGTCGCGACCGAGGTTTTGCCGTTGGTGCCGGTCACCGCTACCATGGTTTCCGGCTGCGCGCCGAACCACAGCGCCGCCGCCAGTGCCAGCGCCTGACGCGGATCGGCCACCACCACCAAGGCCACTTTCGCCCCGGCCAGCGCAGGCGCCGCGATCCGCGCGCCTTCGGCATCGGTCAGCACAGCCGCCGCCCCCATGCGCAGCGCGTATTCCACAAACTCCGCCCCGTGCATCCGGCTGCCCGGCAGGGCCGCGAACAGAAAGCCGGGCTTCACCGCCCGGCTGTCCACCGCAAGCCCGGTCACCCGCGCCTCCTGCCCGCCCTTGGCGGTCAAGCCCAGTTCCGCCAGTGTCGCCCTGCGCTCTGTCATGGGACAGCCCCCGTCTCAGTTATGGACGACGGCTGTTAGCGCATTCGCCGGGGGGAGTTCAATCTTCGGCCTGATGCCCAGAAGCGGTGCGACGCGACGCACCACCTCGGCCGCCACCGGCACGGCGGTATAACCGGCGGTGCGGCGCGGCTCGGAGCCGGAGGTATCCACCGGCTCGTCCAGCGTCACGATCAGCACATAGCGCGGATTGTCCGCCGGGAACATGCTGGCAAAGGTGTTGATCACCTTGTCCTTGTAATAACCGCCGGTGGGCTTCGGCTTGTCGGCAGTGCCGGTCTTGCCGGCAATCGCATAGCCCTCCAGCTTGGCATAAGAGGCGGTGCCGTGTTCGACCACGCCTGCCAGCATGTCGACCGCCTGCCGCGCCACCCGTTCCGACATCACGCGCGTGCCTTCCGGCACGGTCTTGCGTCGCAGCAGCGTCGGCGGCACCGCGACCCCGCCATTGGCAATGGCGGAATAGGCGGCGGCAAGATGCATCGGGCTGGCGGACAGGCCATGCCCGTAGGAGACCGTGATCGTCACGATATCGGACCAGTTCTTCTGCACCAGCGGACGCGAGCTTTTCGCCTCCACCATCTCGATCGGGGTCGGCTCGAAGAAGCCCAGCGTCTTGAGGAACGCCTGCTGTTTCAGCCCCCCCACCATCAGCGCCACATGCGCCGTACCGACGTTCGACGATTTGGCGATGACATCGGCGACCGAGAGATAAGGCCCATAGTTGTGGTTACGGAATTCCTTGATACGGAACTTGCCCCACACCATCGGCGCATTGGCGTCAACCAGCGTGTCGGGCTTCACCAGACCCAGCTCAAGCGCCTGAGCCACCGCGAAAATCTTGAAGGTAGAGCCAAGCTCGTAGACGCCCTGCACCGCCCGGTTGAACAGGGGGCTGTCGCCCGGATCGCCCTTCACCAGCGGATTCGGACGGTCGTTCGGGTCGAAATCGGGCAGTGACACAAGGCTGAGGATTTCGCCCGTGCGCACATCCATCAGCACGGCGGCAGCACCCTTGGCGTTCATCATCTTCATGCCGGTGTCCAGAACCTCGGTCACCGCCGATTGCAGCGTGAGATCCAGCGACAGTTGCAACGGCTCTGCCGTCTGCGCCGGATCGCGCAGCCGGTCGTCGAGGAATTTCTCCAGCCCCGCCGTCCCGATCACCTCGGCGCTGTTCACCCCCTCGGTGCCGAAGGACGCGCCGCCCAGCACATGCGCGGCCAACCGCCCGTTGGGATAAAGCCGCATCTCGCGCGGGCCGAACAGCAGGCCCGGATCGCCGATCTCGTGCACTTTCTGCATCTGTTCGGGGCTGAGCTTTTTCTTGATCCACAGGAAGCTGCGACCATCGGTCAGGCGGCGGTGCAGGTCTTCTTCCTTCAGATCGGGGAAGATGACCGCCAGTTCGCGCGCCACGCGTTCCGGGTCCACCATGTCCTTGGGCTGAGCATAAAGCGCATGCGTTACCAGATTGGTCGCCATCACCCGGCCATTGCGGTCGGTAATATCCGCCCGCTGCGCCAGAATCGCGGCACCGGGTGCGGCTGAACGTGGCTCCATCGGTTCGGACGCCGCCAGCAGGCCCATGCGGGCGCCGACCACCGTGAACGCCATGAAGAACGACAGGCCCAGAATCAGCAAACGCCCCTCGGAGCGCTTGCGCGATTTCTCACGCATGACCTCGTGCCGGGCGCGCAGGTTCTCGCGTTCGATACTGTCGGGGTTTTCCCCGGCGGCACGGGCGGAAAGGATGCGGGCCAGAGGGCGCAGCGGCGTGCGGGTCATGGGTTCTGCTCCTGTTCGCCGGAGATATCGACGGGCGCATTCACATCGGGAAGCGGCACAACGGGCGCCGGATAGGCCACTTCACTGGCAAGGCCGAATTGCTCCGGCTCCATCGGCAGAAGGCGCAGCCGGTCGAAGTTGATGGTCGACAATTCGCGCAGCCGGTCGGGGCGGTTCAGATAGGCCCATTCGGCACGCTGGATTGACAGCGCTTCGCGCAGGTCCGCGATTTCCGAGTTCAGCCGCGATACATCCTTCAGTGCCTGTTGCGTTGCGTAGTTTTCCTTGTAGGCCCAGAAACCCAGCCCGATGACAGCCGCGAAGGTCAGCAGATAGACAAGGGCACGCATCAGCGGCGTCCTCCTTTGCGGGGCAGCAGCGGCACATCCATCGCCGCGGGGTCAAGCCTGTGCGCAGCCGCCGCGGTCCGGCGACCGACCCGCAGCCGGGCTGAGCGCGCGCGCGGATTTTCCGCCAGTTCCACATCATCCGGCCCCACCGCCTTGCGGGTCACCATGGCGAAGCTGGGTGTCAGGGTCTGCGCAGCAGGGGCATAGCGGTTGCCCTGCGATTCCGTGCTGCGGCTCTGGAAGAACCGTTTCACGATCCGGTCCTCAAGGCTGTGGAAGGTGACCACCGCCAGCAGCCCGCCGGGGCGCAGCGCGCGTTCCGCCGCCGCCAGCCCCTCGGCCAACGAGTCGAACTCGGCATTCACCGCGATGCGGATGGCCTGAAAGCTGCGCGTCGCGGGATGGCTTTGTCCCGGTTTCGGGCGCGGCAGGCAGCGCGCGACGATTTCGGCCAGTTGCAGGGTGCGGGTGATCGGTTCGACCTTGCGCGCCTCGCTGATGGCGCGCGCGATGCGACGCGAGGCGCGTTCCTCGCCGTAATGATAAAGGATGTTGGCCAGCACTGCCTCATCCGCCTCGTTCACCAGATCGGCGGCAGAGAGGCCATCCTGGCTCATCCGCATGTCCAGCGGGCCATCCTTCTGGAAGGAAAAGCCGCGCTCGGCCTGATCAAGCTGCATGGAAGACACACCCAGATCCAGCACGATGCCGTCCAGATCCTGTGCATATTCATCCAGTTGCGAGAAATTTCCGGCCACGAGGCTCAGCCGGTCACCATAGTCACCGGCCCAAGCAGCGGCCATTTGCAGCGCCAGCGGGTCACGGTCGACCCCCGTCACATGATCGGCCCCGGCGGCCAGCAGACCGCGCGTGTAGCCCCCTGCCCCGAACGTGCCATCCAGCCAGCGGCCCGAAACCGGGGCGCAGGCATCCAGCAGCGACCGCAGAAGCACCGGGATATGCGGTGCGCGCGTCTCCACCGGCTATTCCTCCGGCTCGTCGGACAGCAGCGCCAGCATGTCGGCGCCCTCAGGGATCAGATCGTCCAGATCGTCGTCTTCCTCGGCCGCGGCATTCAGCGCATCGTAGGAATCGCGGCGCCAGATCTGGAAGGTATCCAGTGTGCCCGCAAAGGTCGCCTCCGCGCCATCCTTCAGCATATCGGCATCCAGACCGATCTTGTCCCGCGCCTTGGGCGGCAGCACGATCCGGCCATCGTCGTCGATTTCAACCTGTTGCGAGAGGGTGATGAAGTTACGCTCCAGCGCGCGGCGGGGCTTGGAGCCGATCTGCATGCGCCGGATGCGGGCTTCAAGCCGCGCCATCTGCGCCATCGTGTAGCCTTCGATGAATTCCGCGCCTGGGCGGCCATAGACCAGAACGAATTTCGGGCGGCTGCCATCGAAGGAAGGATCACCTGCTTCGAGGACACGCCGGAACGATGCAGGGATCGAGACCCGCGCCTTTCCGTCAACCTTCTGGTTGAACTCGCCTCTGAAGCTTTCCGACACGGTCTGCTGTCCCTGCCCGGTCCTGTTATTTTCGTTGCGCCGGAATCCCCTCTCCGGCATGATTCAAAGTCGAGACCCAGAAACGAAAGCGGCGGATCGGGCGGCTGCCACTGCCCGATCCGCCGTCTGTCCCATCGCTGGGTCGGCCCGGCTGCACGCGCCACCTGGGGGAGATGTCTGCTCGCCCGCGCGCCGGTCGTATGGTCGAATGACGGAGGTGCCTGTATGAAACCTGCTTTTCGCCTTTGGGGTCTTGCTGCCCCGTGCTTTTTCATTTCCGCCGTCATTCGATAGCCAAGGGATGCCATGGGACTACATGGTAATCAATGGGATTTTTCGGGATGCAGCCGGAAGATGTTGAGACGGCGCGCCTTGCCGCACAGTATCTGGTAGGAAAGAGCGCGGATTTTCGGCTAATTGTGGCGAAACCTGCAACAAGCGCCCACTAGATATAGCGGCGTGTTTTTTTCGCCACGCACAGGGATCTTCCGCCTCATGGGATCGCATGGCACCGCCACAAATGACCCGAAAGGCACATTTCATCCCCGGAATCGCCCCATTCGCCCCCGAGTCGGGGGTGAATCACGCCTCAGTGATTCGTGAGTATGCGCGATTCCGCGTGTGTCCCGGTTCGATCCCATGGGATTCCATGATTTCAGGAGGACCATTCCCATGATTTCCCGGCAGTCCCATGCTTTCCCGCCCGTGCCCTGCCACGCTGGCCCGGAAAATCCCGCTCAGCCCGCGAAAACGAAAACGCCCGCCAAAAGGCGGGCGTTCGGGATCACATGGGAAAGCGCTCAGGCCATGCCGCCGTCGATCAGGCGACGGGCAAGCCGGGCATAGGCCTCGGCCATCGGCCCCTGCCCGGCGGCGATCGGCCTGCCCGCATCTCCCGCCTGCCGCGTGTCCAGATCCAGCGGCAATTCTCCCAGGAAGGGCACGCCAAGCTTCGCGGCCTCGGCTGCCACGCCGCCATGACCGAACAGATGCGCCTCATGCCCGCAATTGGGGCAGACATAGGTGGACATGTTCTCGATCAGACCCAGCACCGGCACTTTCAGCTTGCCGAACATGTCAAGCGCCTTGCGCGCATCCAGCATCGCCACATCCTGCGGGGTAGAGACCACGACCGCCCCGGTCAGCGCGAAACGCTGGCTCAGCGTCAGCTGGATATCCCCCGTTCCAGGCGGCAGGTCGATCAGCAGGATATCCAGATCGCCCCAGGCGACCTGCTCGATCAGTTGTTGCAGCGCCCCCATCAGCATCGGGCCACGCCAGATCACCGCCTCGTCCTCTTTCAGCATGAAGCCGATGGACATGACGGTGACACCATGCGCCTGAAGCGGGATGATGGTTTTGCCGTCAGGGCTGGCGGGGCGCTTGTTCACCCCCATCATGCGCGGCTGGCTGGGGCCATAGATATCAGCATCCAGCAGACCGACGCGCCGCCCCTGCCGGGCCAGCGCCACAGCAAGGTTGGACGAGACCGTGGATTTTCCCACGCCACCCTTGCCCGAGCCGATGGCCACGATCCGGTCAATCCCGCTGACCCGCTTCGGCCCACCCTGATGCGGCGCGGCGTGGCCACCGATCTTGAGGCCCTGCGGCGGCGGCGCCTTGGGGGCGGCGGGACCATGGGCCGTCATCACCACCTGAACGGACCCCACCCCCGGTAGCGCCCGCAGAGCCGCCTCTGCCGCGGCCTGCACCGGCGCCAGCGCCTGCGCCTCGGCCGGGCTGGGCGCCTCGATCACGAAGGCCACGCTGTCGCCATCGACCCGCAGCGCCCGAATCAAATCCCGGCTCAGCAGATCGCCGCCACCGGGCAGCGCGACCCGCGCCAGAACGGCCTGAACCTCTTCGCGTGTAACCGCCATGCGGACCTCCTGTCTTGCGCGCAGAGCCTTGTTCACGTTACGTCAAAGTGCAAGACCCGTTTACCATTTGCTCAGAAAACTGGCGATGCGCTTGGAAATGATCAAGATTTTCCTCGCGTCAGCCATGCGGAAGCCGCATAGCTGCAATGCGGCGAAGCGGGATTGTGCAGTTGCAGCATTTGCCCCATCTTGGCTTCAACAGCGCAGAAGACGGATCGACAGACCCGAAGATGTGAGCGCTAAACCGAGACTTGAGGCTGACTGAAATGGCTTATGTAAACACCACCCGCGTCGCACATATCAGCGTTGCCGACCGCATCATGGGTCTGGTGGACGGGTTCCGCAAGATGCAGGCGCGGCGGGCGATCTATCGCCAGACCCTGCGCGAGCTGAACGCCCTGTCGGGCCGTGAACTGGCCGATCTGGGCATCCATCGCTCGATGATCACCCGTCTGGCGCAGGAAGCTGCCTACGGCAAATAAGTTTCTTTGCCGGGTTCCACTTCCTCCCGGAACCTGATGCAAAAGCGGCGACATCGCTCCTCCTCCCCAGATGTCGCCGCCTCTCTCTACCGGAAGCCACGGCTTCCAGAGTTTGCGCGGCCCCTCCTCCTCCCTGGGCCAGTCGCAAGAGCGGCGATCCCCTCTCCTCCCTGGGATTGCCGCAAGCCATACGGGCCTTATATGCCCGGAACGGTTCCCTGGCCCCTCCTCCTCCCTGGGCCGTGGGATCGGCGACAGCCCCCTCCTCCTCCCTGGGGTTGTCGCAACTCTTTCGGGCCGAAAGGCCCAACAGGTTCCTGGCCCCTCCTCCTCCCTGGGCCATGGAAAATGCGGCGCCCCCTCCTCCTCCCTGGGGTGTCGCAACCATAGCAGCCGCCCCTCCTCCTCCCTGGGCGGATGTTGAAAACGGACGGCGACACCCCTCCTCCTCCCTGGGTGTCGCCGTTTCCGTTTTCGGAGCCCACCTCCCTGCGCCCTCTTGCATCGCCCCGCGCCCGCGCTCATGGTCCGGCGGATTGCCGCCAGAGGATGCGCCCTTGCCGATTTCCGTCTTTTCCGCCGCCCTTGTCGCCGCGCTGGTTGGCTATGGCTCTACCATCGCGCTGGTTCTGGCGGCCGCGGCGGCACTTGGTGCTACGCCCGCACAAACCGCAAGCTGGGTGCTGGCCATCTGCATTGGCAAGGCTGTCGGCTCCGCCTGGCTGAGCTGGTCGAATCGCATCCCCGTCGTGCTGGCCTGGTCCACCCCCGGCGCCGCGCTGATCGCCGCGACCGAAGGCATCGGCATGGCGCAGGCAGCGGGGGCCTTCGTGCTGGCCGGGCTTCTGGTGCTGGCAACCGGGTTGATCCAGCCGCTTGGCCGGCTGGCGCAGCGCATCCCCGACGGCATTGCTGGCGGGATGCTGGCGGGCGTGCTGCTGCCCTTTTGCATGAAGCTGCCGGCGGCGGCGCAGGCGGTGCCTGTGCTGGTCTTGCCGGTGATCGCCGTCTTCGCGCTGGTGCGGCTGCGCAATCCGGCGCTTGCGGTGCTGGTGGCGCTGATTCTGGGCATCGGCGCGGCCTTCATCAGCGGCATCGCCAGCCTGCCCGCGCTGAGCCTGCCCCTGCCGAGCCTGACCTTCATCGCCCCCGCCTTCGATCCCGGCACCTTGATCGGGCTTGGCCTGCCGCTCTACCTGGTCACGATGGCCTCGCAGAACCTGCCTGGCTTCGCCACGCTGCGTGCCGCCGGATACGAGCCGCCGGTGCGCGCGGGGCTGGTGACAACGGGCGGGATATCCGCCGCGATCGGGCTGTTTGGCGCGCATACGATTTCCATGGCCGCAATCACCGCCGCAATCTGTCTGGGCGACGACGTGCATCCTGACCGCAATCGCCGCTGGATTGTCGGGCTGGTCTATGCCGGGTTCTGGGTGCTGCTGGGACTGCTGACCCAGCCGATTCTGTCGCTGCTGTCGGCACTGCCGACCGAGCTGATCACCGCCATCGTGGCGCTGGCGTTGCTGGGGCCGCTCATGGGCGCGGCGACGCATGCCTTCACACCGCCCGAAACCCGCTTCGCCGCCGCGATCACGCTGGCGGTCACCGCTTCGGGTGCGGCGGTGCTGGGGATCGGCGCTGCCTTCTGGGGGCTGATGGCAGGGCTGGCCTTTCATGCGCTGGAGCGGCTGAAACCGCGCTAGGGGGCGCTCGTGCCCCCTTGGCCTGCGGCCTCCCCCCCCCTGAGGATATTCAGGCCAGGATGAAAGGCATCAGAACGGCAGGTCGCCAGCCTCGTGCGCGGGCGAGATAAAGCCCGCGACCACCTTCTTGGTGCCAGCCTTGTCGAATGCGACCTCCAGCTTGTCGCCCTCTATGCCGATGACGGTGCCGTAACCGAATTTCTGATGGAATACACGGTCTTGCAGGGCGTAAGCCGAAACTGCCTGAAGGTCGATGGTCATGTTTCGGCTTTCGCGCGGCTGCGACATCGGGCGCTGACCCGCGCGATCCTGCAGGCGCTTCCAGCCCGGCGAATTGTAGACATCGGCCCGTGTCGCGCGCTCCTCGATCCGCGAGCCGCCGAAGGCCGGCGCCGCCGCGCCGAAGCCGCCGCCGTAAAGGCCGGGTGGGGTCAGCACCTCGACATGGGCGCCGGGCAGTTCGTCGATGAAACGTGAAGGCAACTGGCTTTGCCACTGGCCATAGACCCTGCGATTGGCGGCAAAGCTGACGGTGCAGAGCCGTTCGGCGCGGGTGATCCCGACGTAAGCCAGTCGGCGCTCCTCCTCCAACCCCTTCTGGCCGCTTTCATCCATGCTGCGCTGGCTTGGGAACAACCCGTCCTCCCATCCGGGCAGATAGACCACCGGGAACTCCAGCCCCTTGGCGGCGTGCAGCGTCATGATGGTGACCTTCTCGGCCGCCTCTTCGGTTTCATTATCCATGATCAGCGCGACGTGTTCGAGAAAGCCTTGCAGGCTGTCGAACTGTTCCAGCGCCTTCACCAGTTCCTTGAGGTTTTCCAGACGACCCGGTGCCTCGGGCGTCTTGTCGTTCTGCCACATCGAAACATAGCCGGATTCTTCAAGAATCACCTCGGCCAGCCGGACATGCGAATGATCGCGCGCGGGCGCCGTTTCGGGCAGCAGCGGCTCCAGCACCGCATCTGCAACCTCGGGGCGGCTGTTGACCACGGTGTCGTGCCAGCGGTCCACCCCATCGACGAAGGCACGCAACTGCCCGGCGCCCTTGCCGCCGATCCCGCCGCGCGCCAGCAATTCGCGCGCGCCTTCCAGCAGGCTGACGCCATTTTCGCGGGCCGCCCGCTGGATTTCCTGCTGCGCCTTGTCGCCAAGGCCGCGTTTGGGGGTGTTCACCACCCGCTCGAACGCCAGATCGTCGTCGGGGCTGACGGCGAGCCGGAAATAGGCCATGGCGTCGCGAATTTCGAGCCGTTCATAGAATCGCGGGCCGCCAATGACGCGATAGGGCAGCCCGATGGTGAGGAAACGATCCTCGAAGGCACGCATCTGGTGGCTGGCGCGGACGAGAATCGCCTGATCGTTCAGCCCGAAAGGCCCGAGCCCGCGTGTGCCGCGTTGCAGCGCCTCGATCTCGTCGCCGATCCAGCGCGCCTCTTCCTCGCCGTCCCAATGGCCGATCAGGCGCAGTTTTTCGCCGCCCTCTGCCTCGGTCCAGAGTGTCTTGCCCAGACGCCCGGCATTGGAGGCGATCACACCCGAGGCGGCGGCGAGAATATGTTCGGTGGAGCGGTAGTTCTGTTCCAGGCGGATCACCTGCGCGCCCGGAAAATCCTTTTCAAACCGCAGGATATTGCCCACCTCGGCGCCGCGCCAACCGTAGATCGACTGGTCGTCATCGCCCACGCAGCAGATGTTGCGATGACCCTGGGCCAGCAGGCGCAGCCACAGATACTGCGCGACGTTGGTATCCTGATATTCGTCGACAAGGATATAGCGGAACCAGCGCTGGTACTGCGTCAGGATGTCGGCATGGGCCTGAAAGATGGTGACGCAATGCAGCAGCAGATCGCCGAAATCGCAGGCATTCAGGCTGCGCAGGCGCGCCTGATACTGATCATAAAGCTCGGTCCCGCGGTTGTTGAACCCGGCGGCTTCGGACGAGGGCACCTTTTCCGGCGTCCAGGCGCGGTTCTTCCAATGGTCGATCAACCCGGCCAGCTGCCGCGCGGGCCAGCGCTTTTCGTCCATATTGGCGGCAACGATCAGCTGTTTGAGCAGGCGAAGCTGGTCGTCCGTATCCAGAATGGTGAAGTTGGATTTCAGCCCCACCAGTTCGGCATGGCGGCGCAGGATCTTCACGCTGACGGAATGGAAAGTGCCCATCCAAGGCATGCCCTCGACCTGCCCCAGCATCCGGCCCACGCGGTCTTTCATCTCGCGCGCGGCCTTGTTGGTGAAGGTCACGGCCAGAATCTCATTCGGCCGCGCCTTGCCGGTGGCCAGCAGATGCACGATACGCGAGGTCAGCGCCTTGGTTTTGCCGGTTCCCGCCCCGGCCAGCATCAGGACAGGGCCATCCACCGCCAGCACGGCGGCGCGCTGTGCGGGGTTCAGATCGTCCAGATAGGGTGCGGGCCGCGCTGCCATGGCACGCTGCGACAGGGGAATGGCGGCTTCGAAAGCCTCTGAATCATCATATCCGCTCATATCCGCAAGATAGACGTGCAGGTCGGCCTTGGGAAGCCTGTGTTCCACCAATGTTCCGCCAATTCTGCATATTCCAGAATCTTTGCGCCCCGAAGTTTGCAATTGCAAAGCCCTCCTGAATATTTCGCAAAACTTTGCATTGACGTCGGTTCCTGCCCTTGCGCTGCATCGCAGCACCCCTAAAGTGACCGCGCCGTGCAGAGCTTCGGGGAGGAACAGATGACCGAATTTCGCAAGATCCTGATCGCCAACCGAGGCGAAATCGCTATTCGCGTGATGCGCGCCGCGAACGAGATGGGCAAGAAGACGGTCGCCGTCTATGCCGAAGAGGACAAGCTGTCTCTGCACCGCTTCAAGGCCGATGAGGCCTATCTGATCGGTCAGGGCATGTCGCCGGTGGGCGCCTACCTGAGCATCCCGGAAATTATCCGCGTGGCCAAGCTTGCGGGCGCGGATGCCATCCATCCCGGCTACGGGCTTCTGTCGGAAAACCCCGATTTCGTCGAAGCCTGCGAAGCCAATGGCATCACCTTCATCGGCCCGCGCGCCGAAACCATGCGGGCGCTTGGCGACAAGGCCAGTGCCCGGCGCGTGGCTGTGGCCGCTGGTGTGCCGGTCATCCCGGCGACCGAGGTTCTGGGCAACGACTTTGACGCGATCCGTGCAGAGGCGGCAGAGATCGGCTTTCCGCTGATGCTCAAAGCCTCCTGGGGCGGCGGCGGGCGCGGCATGCGGCCGATCCTGAACGCCGAGGAACTGGAGGCCAAGGTCCTGGAGGGCCGCCGCGAGGCGGAGGCCGCCTTTGGCAATGGCGAGGGCTATCTGGAAAAGATGATCCAGCGCGCCCGCCACGTCGAGGTGCAGATCCTTGGCGACAAGCATGGCGAGATCTACCACCTCTACGAACGTGACTGCACCGTGCAGCGCCGCAACCAGAAGGTCGTCGAACGCGCGCCCGCGCCGTATCTCAACGATGAGCAGCGCGCCGAGATCTGCGAACTCGGCCGCAAGATCTGCGCCCATGTGAATTACGAATGCGCCGGCACCGTCGAATTCCTGATGGATATGGACGAGGGCAAATTCTACTTCATCGAGGTGAACCCCCGCGTGCAGGTGGAACACACCGTCACCGAAGAGGTCACGGGCATCGACATCGTGCAGGCGCAGATCCTGATCGCCGAGGGCAAGACGCTGGCGGAAGCCACCGGCGTGACCAGCCAGGACGGCGTGCGGCTGAACGGCCATGCGCTGCAATGCCGGGTGACCACCGAAGACCCGCAGAACAACTTCATCCCCGATTATGGCCGGATCACCGCCTACCGCAGCGCCACCGGCAACGGTATCCGTCTGGACGGTGGCACCGCCTATTCCGGCTCGGTCGTGACGCGCTATTACGATTCGCTGCTGGTGAAGGTGACGGCGCATGCGCAGACGCCCGACAAGGCGATTCACCGGATGGATCGTGCACTGCGCGAGTTCCGTATCCGGGGCGTCAGCACGAATATCGAATTCGTCATCAACCTGCTGAAACACCCGGTATTCCTGAACGACACCTACACGACGAAATTCATCGACACGACGCCGGATCTGTTCCATTTCCGCAAACGCCGCGACCGGGCGACCAAGATCTTGACCTATATCGCCGACATCACGGTGAACGGGCATCCCGAAACTGCCGGACGCCCGAAACCGGCGGCCGAGGTGAAAACGCCGAAGGCCCCCGCCCCGCGCACGGAGCCCGCGATGGGCACCCGCAACCTGCTGGAACAAAAGGGCCCGCAGGCCGTGGCGGACTGGATGCGCGCCCAGACCAAGGTGCTGATCACCGACACCACCATGCGCGACGGGCACCAGAGCCTGCTGGCCACCCGCATGCGCTCCATCGACATGATCCGCGTGGCACCCAGTTATGCCGCGAACCTGCCGCAGCTCTTCAGCGTGGAATGCTGGGGCGGCGCCACCTTCGACGTGGCTTACCGGTTCCTCCAGGAATGCCCGTGGCAGCGCCTGCGTGACCTGCGCGCCGCCATGCCGAACCTGATGACACAGATGCTGCTGCGCGCCTCCAACGGCGTGGGCTACACCAACTATCCCGACAATGTGGTGCAGGCCTTCGTCAGGCAGGCCGCCGAGACCGGGGTGGATGTGTTCCGCGTCTTCGACAGCCTGAACTGGGTCGAAAACATGCGCGTCGCCATGGATGCGGTGATCGAGGCGAACAAGGTCTGCGAAGGCACGATCTGCTATACCGGCGATCTGCTGGACCCGGCGCGCGCCAAATATGACCTGAAATACTATGTCGGCATGGCGAAGGAACTGAAGGCCGCAGGCGCGCATGTGCTGGGCCTGAAGGATATGGCGGGTCTTTTGAAGCCCGCTGCCGCCCGCGTTCTCGTCAAGACACTGAAGCAGGAGGTCGGCCTTCCGATCCACTTCCACACCCACGACACCAGCGGCGCGGCGGCGGCGACCATACTCGCCGCCTGCGATGCCGGCGTGGATGCGGTGGATGCGGCGATGGACGCCTTCTCGGGCGGCACCTCGCAGCCCTGCCTCGGGTCCATCGTCGAGGCGCTGCGCCATACCGAACGCGACACCGGGCTGGACATCGGCGCGATCCGCGACATCTCGAACTACTGGGAGCATGTGCGCGCGCAATATGCTGCCTTCGAAAGCGGCCTCGCCTCGCCCGCATCCGAGGTGTACCTGCACGAAATGCCCGGCGGGCAGTTCACCAACCTCAAGGCGCAGGCTCGCAGCCTCGGGCTGGAGGAACGCTGGCCCGAGGTGGCGCAGGCCTATGCTGATGCCAACCAGATGTTCGGCGATATCGTGAAGGTCACGCCCTCGTCCAAGGTCGTGGGCGACATGGCGCTGATGATGGTGGCGCAAGGCCTGTCGCGCGGTCAGGTCGAAGACCCAGCCGTTGATGTGGCCTTCCCCGATTCGGTCGTGGACATGATGAAGGGCAATCTGGGCCAACCGCATGGCGGCTGGCCTGCGGGTATCCAGAAGAAGGTTCTGAAGGGCGAAAAGCCGCAGACCGCGCGTCCCGGCCTTGGTATGGCGCCCGTGGATCTGGAAGAGACACGGGCGAAACTTTCGGCCGAACTGAACGGCTTCACCGTCGATGACGAGGATCTGAACGGCTATCTGATGTATCCGAAGGTCTTTCTGGATTACATGGGCCGCCACCGGCTTTACGGCCCGGTCCGCACCCTGCCGACCCAGACCTTCTTCTACGGCATGCAACCCGGAGACGAGATCACCGCCGAGATCGACCCCGGCAAGACGCTGGAAATCCGCCTGCAAGCCGTGGGCGAAACTGGCGAGGATGGCGAGGCGAAGGTGTTCTTCGAACTGAACGGCCAGCCCCGCGTGATCCGGGTGCCGAACCGTGCGGTGAAGGCGAAGACTGCCGCCAAACCCAAGGCGGATTCCGCTAATGCCAACCACATCGGTGCGCCGATGCCCGGCTCCATCGCCTCGGTTGCCGTCACGCCGGGCCAGAAGGTCCGGGCGGGTGATCTGCTGCTCACCATCGAGGCGATGAAGATGGAAACCGGCCTGCACGCCGACCGCGAGGCCACCGTGAAGGCGATCCACGTCACGCCTGGCAGTCAGATCGACGCCAAGGATCTGCTGATCGAACTGGAATGACAAAGGGGGCCGAAAGGCCCCCTTTTCCGTTCCGGCCGTGCTGTGGCCAGATCAGGCCCGGTGTCAGGCCCTGTCATCGAAGAAGCGGTTCACTTCCTTCTCGGCCTCTTCCTTCGAGCGCCCATAGCGCTCCTGCACAAGCCCGGCGAGCTTGTCCTTGTGGCCCTCGATGCGGTCCAGCTCGTCATCGGTGAGCTTGCCCCACATGATCTTGGCCTCGCCCTTCAGTTGCTTCCATTTGCCGGCAATCTGATCGCTGTTCATGGTGCAGTCCTTTCGGGTTTCGTACGGCAGGTCATCTACCGTCGCTGTGCCTGTACAACGGCAAGCCGCCGCATCCGGTTCCCGCCGACGCGCCGATACGCGGGCACCGGATCGCCACCCCGCTGCCCGCGCAGAAAATTTTCTGACCCCCGCGTTTTTCCCCTTGCGCCCTCCGCGCCCCCGGACTAAATCCGCCTCCACCGAACCGGCAGCGCGGGCGTAGCTCAGGGGTAGAGCATAACCTTGCCAAGGTTAGGGTCGTGAGTTCGAATCTCATCGCCCGCTCCAGTTCGGACCGATTGTTGCGCGGGCGTAGCTCAGGGGTAGAGCATAACCTTGCCAAGGTTAGGGTCGTGAGTTCGAATCTCATCGCCCGCTCCAATCGAAAAACGGGCCGCCTTAGGGCGGCCTTTTTCGTTTTCCACACCCAGCCGTCCTGCCCGGCCCGGAATCCCTTCCCCCATGCCCGCCCCCGTCCTATAAGGCCCCCGAAGCAAATGCCGGAGAGCCCCATGCGTAAGGCCGAAGTCACCCGCAGCACCTCGGAAACCGAGATCGCGCTGTCCATCAACCTCGACGGGACAGGCCGCTACGACATGCAGTCGGGTGTCGGGTTCTTCGATCACATGATGGATCAGCTTTCGCGCCATTCGCTGATCGACATGACCCTGCGCGCCAGGGGCGACCTGCATATCGATGACCACCACACGGTTGAGGATACCGGCATCGCGCTGGGTCAGGCGCTGGTGCAGGCACTGGGCGACAAGAAGGGCATCCGCCGCTATGGCGAATGCAGCCTGCCGATGGATGACGCGCAGGTGCATTGCGCGCTGGATCTCTCCGGCCGCCCCTTCCTCGTCTGGAGTGTCACCTTCCCCAGCCAGAAGATCGGCACATTCGATACCGAACTGGTGCGCGAATTCTTTCAGGCGCTCGCCACGCATGGCGGCATCACCCTGCACATCGACATGCGCCACGGCGTGAACAGCCATCACATCGCCGAAGCCGCCTTCAAGGCCGTGGCCCGCGCCCTGCGCATGGCGGTGGAGACCGATCCGCGCAAGGCCGACGAAATCCCTTCTACCAAGGGAAAGCTGTAACCCCGCCTCACCGGAGTTCGGCTTTCATCTGTTCCTAAATATCCCCGCCGGAGGCTCCCGCCCCCTCCGCCCGCGCCTCAGCCGGAAAGGAAGCGCCATGCTCACCGTCCTCGTCGATTACGACAGCGGCAACCTGCATTCCGCCGAAAAGGCGTTTCAGCGCATGGCAGTAGAAACCGGCGCGGGCGAGGTCATCGTGACCTCGCGCCCCGAAGACGTCGCCCGGGCCGACCGGATCGTCCTGCCGGGGGATGGCGCCTTCCCGGCCTGCCGCCGCGCGTTGGGCGATCATGGCGGCCTCTTCGAGGCCATTGCCGAAGCCGTGCGCGTGAAGGGTCGTCCCTTCATGGGCATCTGCGTCGGCATGCAGATGATGGCGACCTGGGGCCGCGAATACGAAGACACCCCCGGTTTCGACTGGATCGGCGGCGAGGTCACCCGCATCACCCCCGCCGACCCGCATCTGAAAGTGCCGCATATGGGCTGGAACGATCTGGTGATCGACCATCCGCATCCGGTGCTCGATGGTATCGCCACCGGCGATCACGCCTATTTCGTGCACAGCTACGCCTTCCGCGTGACGAACCCGGCGGAACGGCTGGCGCATGTCGATTACGCGGGCGACATCACCGCCATCATCGGCGCGGGCACCATGGTCGGCACCCAGTTCCACCCCGAGAAATCGCAGGCCGTGGGTCTGCGCATCATCGGCAACTTCCTGCGTTGGGCGCCATGAGCGATCTGGGCGCCATCCTCGACCGGATCGGCGCCGAAATGGCGGCGGCCCCTGACCGGGGCCGCGTCGCCGATTACATCCCCGAGCTTGCCCGCATCTCGGACCGCCACTTCGCCATGGCCGTCTGCACCGCCGACGGGCAGACCTTCACCACCGGCGAGGCTGACACACCCTTTTCCATCCAGTCGGTCAGCAAGGTCTTCACCCTTGCCATCGCGCTGGGGCGGCTGGGCGATCAGCTCTGGACACGGGTCGGGCGCGAGCCTTCGGGGCTCGCCTTCAATTCCATGGTCCAGTTGGAATATGAACGCGGCATCCCGCGCAATCCCTTCATCAACGCGGGCGCCATTGTCGTGACCGATGCGATCCTCGCCGGGCACAAGCCGCGGGAATTGCTGGGCGAGATCCTGCGCTTTCTGCGCGAGGCGGCGGGCGAGGACGACATCCACATCAACAAGGCCGTGGCGGCCTCGGAACAGGCGACCGGGCATCGCAACCTCGCACTTGCGCATTTCATGGCGGCACATGGCAATCTGCTGCATGCGCCAGAGCTGACCTGCGGCACCTATTTCCACCAATGCGCCATCGAGATGTCTGCACGGCAGCTTGCCCTCGCCGGGCGCTTCCTGATTGGCGCGCCGGACCTGCCGCGCATGCTGGCGCCCGGCCGCACCCGGCGCATCAACGCGCTGATGATGACCTGCGGCCATTACGACGGCTCAGGCGAATTCGCCTATCGCGTGGGCCTGCCCGGCAAATCCGGTGTGGGCGGCGGGATTCTGGTGGTGGCACCCGGCCGCGCCTCGATCGCCGTCTGGTCTCCGGGGCTGAACACGCAAGGAAATTCGCAGCTTGGCACGCTGGCGGTGGAGCGGCTGGCGCGCGCGACCGGCTGGTCGGTCTTCGGCTAGGCGGGCCTCTTCGCCACCGCCCAAAGCCCCAGCGCGATCAACGCGAATCCGGCGAAATGCTGCGGACCCAGCCGCGTGCCCAGCACCAGCGCCCCCAACGCCGCCGCGCTGACCGGAATGAGGAAGGTCACCAGCATCAGGTTCACCGCCCCTGCCGTCACCAGCAGCCGGAAATAGAGCGCATAGGCCAGCGCGGTGGACAGAACCCCGATCCCCGCCACCGCCGCCCAGACCTGCGCGGGCGGCATCGCCAGCCGCCAGGGCGCATCGACTGCCAGCCAGACCGGCAACAGGATCACCGTCGCCGCCGTCACCTGCCCGAAGGCTGCCTGCAAGGGGGGCACACCCATCTCGCGGAACCGCCGCCCCCAAAGCCCGGCGAAGGCGTAGCTCAGCGCCGCCGCCAGACAGGCGATCATCGCAGGCAGCGCCCCCGCACCGCCCCCGGCCATCACAGCCACTCCCGCAATCCCCGCCGCCACACCGCCGAGCCGCCGCGCCGTCAGCGGCTCGGCCCCGGCCAAATGGGCGACAACGACACCCCACAGCGGGGTCGTGGCGTTCAGGATGGCGGCCAGCGCGCCGCTGATCTCGCCCTGCGCGAAGGCGAACAGGCAAAAGGGCACCACATTGTTCAGAAAGCCCATGACGGCCAGCGCCCGCCACACCGCCCAGCCCCGCGGCAACCGCCCGCGGAGCATCACCGCCAGCGCCAGCGCGCCCAGCGCCACCCGGCCCCAGACCACCGAAAACGGCGGCAGCCCGGTCAGCGCGATTTCGACAAAGAAGAAAGACCCGCCCCACAGCACCGAAAGCGCAATCAGGCGGGCCCAGTCATCGGATTTCATGCCAAACTCCATGGTCTGGCCCGATGTCGCAGCACCGGGCCGCAAGGGGCGACCCGGTTCCTGCTCATTTCACGCGCTTCCAGTCCTGCGACTTGCACAGAAGCCCGCCCGCCACGCATCCGGCCAGCTTCATCGCATTGCCCGAGACATTCATCTTGCCCGAATAGACCTTGTTGTTCGACGGCCGCCAGACCTGGCCCTCGTATTTGCCGCCACCGACCGGCACCATGTCGATGACGATCTTCTTGCCGATATTCTCGGATTTGTATTCAGCGCCATCCTTGAAGGTCCGGCTGATCTTGCCGCAGAAGGCATTGCCACAAGGCGCGATGGTAACATGGGCATAGGCCCCGTCATCCACCTGCGTCTGCCACACCCCTTCCACCGGATCGGCGGATGCCGCACCGGCCAGCCCGACAAGGGCCGCCGCCAAAAGATAAGTCCGCATGGGTTCCTCCTCCCCTTCGATGCCGCGATCATCGGCCCGGCACCACGATTCCCGCAAGCGTGACGCTACGGCCCCCGCTTCGCCCTTGCCGTCACGTCGCCCGCATGCCAAACCGCGCGCGACCCGCATCCCGCATACGGAGCCCGCCATGATCCTCTATCCCGCGATCGACCTGAAAGATGGCCAGTGCGTGCGCCTCCTGCGCGGCGAGATGTCGGCAGCGACGGTGTTCGGCGACGACCCGGCCGCACAGGCCGCGAAGTTCGAGGCCTCGGGCTGCGAATGGCTCCACCTCGTCGATCTGAACGGCGCCTTCGCCGGTCAGCCGGTCAATGCCACGGCGGTGGAGGCGATCCTCGCCCGCTGCACCGTGCCCGCGCAGCTCGGCGGCGGCATCCGCGATATGGCAACCATCGGCATGTGGCTGGAAAAGGGCCTGTCGCGCGTCATCCTCGGCACCGTGGCGGTGGAAAATCCGGCGCTGGTGCGCGAGGCCGCGCGCGCTTTCCCCGGCAAGGTTGCGGTCGGCATCGACGCCCGCAAGGGTTTTGTCGCCACCAAAGGCTGGGCTGAAGAGACTGACGTCCAGGCAACCGACCTCGCCCGCAGCTTTGAAGACGCCGGTGTCGCCGCCATCATCTACACCGACATCGACCGCGACGGCGCCATGCAGGGCCCGAATATTGAGGCGACCGAGGCCCTCGCCCGCGCCGTCACCATCCCCGTCATCGCCTCGGGCGGCGTCTCGCGCATGGAAGACCTGATCGCGCTGCGCGACACCGGCGTCATCGCCGGCGCCATCTCGGGCCGCGCGCTTTATGATGGCGCCATCGACCTCGCCACCGCCCTCCTTGCCCTGAAAGCCTGATGATTTTCTGTCCGAAAATATCCTCGGGGGGTGAGGCCGCAGGTCGAGGGGGGCAGACAGCCCCCTTCCCACATCCCCCGCCCCGCGCTAAGGTCCGGCCATGCTGAAAACCCGCATCATCCCCTGTCTCGACGTGGCCGATGGCCGTGTGGTGAAAGGCGTGAACTTCGTCAATCTGATCGACGCAGGCGACCCGGTCGAGGCCGCGCGTGCCTATGACGCGGCGGGGGCGGACGAGCTTTGCTTCCTCGACATCCACGCCACGCATGAAAATCGCGGCACGATGTTCGATCTGGTCACCCGCACGGCCGAGCAATGCTTCATCCCGCTGACCGTGGGCGGTGGTGTGCGCAGCCATGCCGATGTGCGGGCGCTTCTGCTGGCGGGGGCCGACAAGGTGTCATTCAACTCCGCCGCCGTGGCCAACCCCGACGTGGTGGCCGAAGCGGCAGATCGTTTCGGCAGCCAGTGCATCGTCGTCGCCATCGACGCCAAGACCGTCGAGCCGGGCCGGTGGGAGATCTTCACTCATGGCGGGCGCAAACCCACCGGCATCGACGCGGTGGAATTTGCCCGCGCGGTTGAAGCGAAGGGCGCGGGCGAGATCCTGCTGACCTCGATGGACCGCGACGGCACCAAGGGTGGCTACAACCTGCCGCTGACCCGCGCCATCGCCGATGCGGTGAATGTGCCGGTCATCGCCTCGGGCGGCGTCGGCAACTTGGACCATCTGGTCGAGGGCGTCACCAAAGGTGGCGCCAGCGCGGTTCTGGCCGCCTCGATCTTCCACTTCGGCGAATATACCATCGGCGAGGCCAAGGCCCATATGGCCGCCGCCGGTATCCCGGTGAGGCTGACATGAGCACGCTGCACGATCTTGCCGCCACCATCCTCTCCCGCAAGGGGGCCGACCCCGAAAGCTCGTGGACGGCGAAGCTTCTTGCCAAAGGCCCCGAGAAATGCGCCGAGAAATTCGGCGAGGAGGCGGTGGAAGCGATCATCGAGGCGGTGAAGGGCGACCGCGCCAGGCTGACCGCCGAGGCGGCGGATGTGCTGTATCACCTGCTGGTCATGCTCGCCGCCCGCGACGTGACACTGGCGGATGTGGAAGCAGAACTGGCCCGGCGCGAAGGCACTTCGGGCCTCGCCGAGAAAGCCGCGCGCGGGTAAGGGCCTAGGCCCCCGCCCCGCGCAGCGCCGCGACCAGCACGGCCATATCCTCGGGCAGCGGCGCCTCGAACTGCAATTCCTCGCCCGTCACCGGATGGATGAAGCCCAGCGTCGCCGCATGCAGCGCCTGACGGGGAAAGGCATTGGCCAGATCGGCCGCCGCCTCGCCCACCGCCTTGGCCGCCACCCGGCGCTTTCCGCCATAGGTCTGGTCGCCGATGAGGCCATGCCCGGCATGGGCCATATGCACGCGGATCTGATGGGTCCGCCCGGTTTCCAGCCAGCATTCCACCAAACTCGCCACTTCGGGCGTGCCATAGGCTTCCAGCACCCGCACGCGGGTCACCGCATGGCGGCCCTCGTTCCACACCACTGCCTGCCGCTGCCGGTCGGTGCGGTGACGGGCCAGATGGGTGGCAATCTTCAGGATGCCGCCGGATTCGAAGCTGACGCCCCGCATCCCGCGCAGGCGCGGATCGGCGGCGGAAGGCGCGCCATTGACCACCGCAAGGTAATGGCGGTTCACCGTATGCTTTTCAAACTGCGCGGCCAGCCCGTGATGCGCCCGGTCGCTTTTGGCGACAACCAGCAGACCCGAGGTATCCTTGTCGATCCGGTGCACGATACCGGGACGGCGCTCGCCCCCCACGCCCGACAGCGTGTCACCGCAATGATGCAGCAACGCATTGACCAGCGTGCCGCTGTAAGACCCCGGCGCGGGGTGGACCACCATCCCCACTGGTTTGTTGATCACGATCAGGTCGGCATCTTCCCAGATGACCTCCAGCGGGATGTCCTCGGCCAGAGTATCCGCCTCGGCCACATGGCCCACCGCAAGGTCATAGGCCTCGCCCTCGGCCACCTTCGTCTTGGGATCGGTCACCGCCACACCGTCGCGCATGACATCGCCCGCCGCGATCATCTTCATCAGACGCGAGCGCGACAGGGCGGCTTCCTCTGGCACCTCGCGCGCCAGTGCCTTATCCAGTCGGTCAGGCGGGTTTTCCCCGATCACCACACGCAGCAGCCCGCCTTCGGGCGCGTCATCGTCATCTTCAAGGGGCCGGGACATGGATGATACCTCGGATAAGCTGGAACTGCCGCCCAGCCTGCGCTGGCTGAAATGGCTGGTGACGGCGCTGACCGTTACCCTGATCCTCGGCGTCATAACCATCGTGGGCCTGCTTGTCACCCGCCTGCCGCTGGGCGTGACCCCGGTGGCCGACTTTCCGGCCAGCCTCGCCCTGCCCGCAGGCGCGAAACCCGAGGCCATCACCCGCGGACCCGGCTGGATCGGCGTTGTCACCACCGACGGGCGGATGTTCGTCTTTGCGCCCGACGGTGCGCTGAGACAGGAAATCACGATCCGCCGCTAAGGCAAAACCGACGTAGGCACGTCGCCGGGGGCATTGCCCCGCGGGCTGTCGCTGGTCCAGCATGATGAAAAACGACGGGGAGTCGACATGCTGGAAACCTTTGGCGCACAGGATGCCACCGATCTGGCCGCGCTGGTGGCGCGGCGCGAGGTCAGCCCGCAGGAATTGCTGGATGCCTCGGTCGCCGCTTCGGCGGCGCTGAACCCGAAGCTCAATGCCGTGGTTCTGCCGCAGATCGAGGTGGCGGAACGCCATATCGCCGGGGGGCTGCCGCGTGGTCCCTTCACCGGCGTGCCGTTCCTTCTGAAGGATCTGGGCTGCGAGGCGGTGGAGTTTCCCTCGCACAACGGCTCGCGCCTGCTGGCCGATACACGCTATGATCGCGACAGCGCGATCTATACCCGAATCCGCGCGACAGGCGTAGTAACCTGGGGCCGCACTACCAGCCCCGAGGGCGGTGTGGGCGCGGCGACCGAATCCGCCGTCTATGGCGGACCGACGCGGAACCCGTGGAACCCTGACCATACATCGGGCGGATCATCCGGGGGGGCCGGGGCGGCCGTGGCGGCCGGGATCGTGCCTTTCGCGCATGGGTCGGACGGCGGCGGGTCGGTGCGCATTCCCGCCTCCTCCTGCGGGCTGTTCGGGTTCAAGCCGACGCGGGCGCGGCTGCCGGATGGCCCCTATGTGGGTGAGGGCTGGGCCGGCATGGCAATTGACGGCTTCCTGACCCATTCGGTGCGCGACACGGCTCTGATGCTGGACTCCTGCGCCGGGCCGGACTCTGGTGCGCCCTATCACGCGCCGCCGCTGGCGCGCAGCCATGCCGATGCGATCAGCCGCCCGCCGCGCCGGTTGCGGGTGATGCTGGTGGACACCACCTTTACCGGCACAGCGATTCACCCCGAGGTGCGCGAGGCGGTGCTTGCCGCCGCGCGCCTGCTGGAAAGCCTTGGCCATGAGGTGACGCCGGGCCTGCCCGCTGCCGATGTGCCGATGATGATGCGCGCCTGGACCGACATCGTGGGCGTCGGCACCGCATTGGGCATCGCCAAGGCGCTGAAAGGCCGCCCCCTGACCCCCGATCTGGTCGAGGGCGTCGGACGCGGCGCGTTGGCTCATGCCGAAACCCTGCACCCCACCCGCTATCTGGAGGCGGTGGGCCAGATTCACGCCTTCGGGCGGCAGATGGCAGCGGTCTTCGACCCCGAAACCGGACCGGGATATGACCTCATCCTGTCGGCCACGCTGGCAGAACCGCCCGCCAGGGTTGGCCGCTTTGCGCATACGACTGAGGATTATGTGGGCTACCGCACCGGCCCCGGCGGCATCTTCGATTATTCCCCGTTCTGCGCGGTGTTCAACGCTTCGGGCCAGCCCGCCGCCTCCGTCCCCTTGGGTATGACAAAGGGGGGATTGCCGGTCGGCATCCACCTCGCTGCCCGCTTTGGCGCGGATGAAGAACTGATTGCTTTGTGTGCAGAAGTCGAAAAAGCCGCCCCCTGGACAGGAAGAAAGCCCAAACTGCGGGCAAAATAGCTTGCGCCAAGGGGATAACCCGGAAAATATGATCAAAACTCACGACGGAATCGGCAACGGGGGGTCCGCCAGTGACGGAATATGCAATCGAGGCCCGCAACGCGGTCAAGGCGTTCGGGCAGGGCGATGTGGCGGTCAGGGCGCTGGACGACGTCTCCATCCAGATCCGAAAGGGTGAGTTCTTCACCCTGCTTGGCCCCTCGGGCTGTGGCAAAACCACGTTATTGCGGCTGATCGCTGGGTTCGAAACCCCGACTTCGGGGCAGATCCTGCTGGACGGGCAGGACATCACCGCCCTGCCCCCGAACCGCCGCCCGGTGAATACGGTGTTCCAAAGCTATGCGCTGTTCCCGCATCTGACGGTGGCGCAGAACGTGGCCTTCGGGCTTCAGATGCTGGGCCGCCCCAGGGCCGAGGTTGACCGGACGGTCGAACGCATGCTGGCGCTGGTGAAGCTGGAGCCGATGGCCGGACGCAAGACCTCGCAGCTTTCGGGTGGGCAGCAACAACGCGTCGCACTGGCCCGTGCGCTGGCGCCCACGCCGAAGGTTCTGCTGCTGGATGAACCGCTTTCGGCGCTGGACCTGAAGCTGCGCAAGGAAATGCAGGTCGAACTCAAGCGCCTGCAAACCGAAACCGGCATCACCTTCGTCTTCGTCACCCACGATCAGGAAGAAGCCCTGACCATGAGTGACCGCATCGGGGTGATGAGCGCAGGCAAGCTGCAACAGGTGGGCGCCCCGCGCGAGATTTATACGACGCCGGTCAACCGCTTCGTCGCCAGCTTCATCGGCGAGACGAATTTCCTGCCCGCCGTGCTGGGTGCCACCGGGGCGGTGCTGGGCAGCGGTGATGTGCTGGCGCTGAACACCGGCGGCAAGACCGGCCCCGCCACTTTGGCCGTCCGCCCCGAACATGTGCGGCTGGTGCCTGCGGCCGAACCGGGCAGCCTGCCCGCCACCATCACCGGCTGGGTCTATTTCGGCACCGACACCCATGTTCATCTGGCGTTGCGCGACGGCACCGAGGTGGTGGCCCGCCTGCAAAGCGGCGCGACCGGCGACAGCGCCCTGACGAAGGGCGAGGCGGTGGGCCTGCGCTTCACCGATGGCGCGCTTCAGATCCTGGGGGACTGAGCCATGAGCATGGAAAGCGAGGCCCGCTCCCGCCAGACCCGCCGCGCCTGGGCACTTTCGACACCGGCGCTGCTGCTGCTGTTCCTTGCCGCCGCCGGGCCGCTGCTGATCGTGCTGGTCTATTCCTTCCTGCTGCCGGGCAAATACGGCAATGTGGAATGGGGCTTCAGCCTTGATGGCTGGCGCGGCATCCTTTATTCCCGCGATATCTTCGACGGGTCACTGAAGCTCGCCGACGCGCATCTGACGATCTTCTGGCGCTCGGTCAAACTGTCGCTGCTGACCACGATCATCACCTTCGTCGTGGGCTTTCCGACGGCATGGTTCATCGCCACAAGGGCGCCGAAAGCGCGGGCGATGTGGTTGTTTCTCATAACCATTCCATTCTGGACCAACCTGCTGATCCGCACCTTCGCGATCAACGAGGTTCTGCGCAACGAAGGTATCGTCAACACCGTGCTGACCAAGGCCGGGCTGATTGATGCTCCAATCCGCATGATCAACACCGATTTCGCGGTGCTGGTGGGCATGGCCTATGTCTATCTGCCGCTGATGGTGCTGCCGCTGTTTGCGGCGATCGACCGTTTCGACATGAAGCTGCTGGAGGCAGGCTATGATCTTTATGCCAGCCGCATGGCCGTGCTGCGCCGGGTGATCCTGCCCATCGTCAAACCGGGGATCGTGGCGGGCTCGATCCTCGTCTTCGTGCCCTCGCTGGGGGCCTATGTGACGCCGCGCGTGCTGGGCGGCGGCAAGAACATGATGATCGGCAATTTCATCGAACTGCAGTTCGGCCAGGGCCGCAACTGGCCGCTGGGTGCGGCGCTGTCGATGGCGCTTCTGATGATCGTCATGGTGGCGCTGCTGGTCTATGTGCGCGCCGCGACGAAAGGGAGCAACCCGCATGGCTGACCGCAACTTTTCAGCCACCCGCATTCCGGGCTTTGCCACCATCGCCGTCGCCGCCTTTGTCGTGCTTTACCTGCCGATCTTCACGCTGGTGATCTATGCCTTCAACGCAGGGCAAAGCATCGCGGTGTGGGAAGGTATCTCGTTCCACTGGTTCGCAAAGGCCTGGGCCAACGAGGCGGTGAAATCTGCGACGCTGCGCTCGCTGATCATCGCGGTCTCGGCCTCTGCCATCGCCACCAGCGTGGCCACCATGGCCGCGCTTGGCACCACCCGCCGCCCGGCCTTTCGGGGGCAGACCTTCATCTATGTGATGATCAACCAGCCGCTGATGGTGCCGGAAATCGTGACCGCCGTTGCCTTGCTGATCTTCTTCGGGGTCATCAAGCAGGCGACCGGCTATCAGGGCCTCGGCTATCTGATCCTGGCCCATACGGCCTTCTGCATTCCCTTTGCCTATCTGCCGATCCGCGCCCGGCTGGAAGGGATGGACCTCAGCCTCGAAACTGCCGCCGCCGATCTTTACGCCTCGGACTGGCAGACCTTCCGCTTTGTCACCCTGCCCCTGCTGTTTCCGGGAATTATCGCGGGCGCGATGCTGGCCTTCGTCATCAGCCTTGACGATGTGGTCATCACCGAATTCGTCAAGGCGGGCGGGCAGGATACGCTGCCCACCTACATGCTGGGTCAGATGCGCCGCGCCATCACGCCCGAAGTCAATGCAATCTCCACAGGTCTGCTTGCGCTGACCGTGGTTCTTCTGACCGCGTTCTTTCTGCTGACCCGCAAGAAGGGCTGAAGCCCCGAACCCTAGCCACCACCAACAAGGAGAGAAGATATGAAGAAACTGCTTGGTGCCAGCGCCCTGCTGCTGGCCAGCACCAGCCTCGCCCATGCCGCGGGCGAACTGCAACTCTTCAACTGGGGCAATTACACCAGCCCCGAGCTGCTGGAGAAATTCGAGAAAGAGACCGGCATCAAGGTCACCGTCACCGACTACGACAGCAACGACACCGCGCTCGCCAAGGTCGAGGCAGGCGGGCATGGCTTTGACCTTGTGGTGCCTTCGGCCAACTATGTTCCGATCTGGGTGGAAAAAGGCCTGCTGACCGAACTCGACCGTTCCAAATTGCCGCATTTTGGCAATATCGCGCCGCAGTGGATCGACGTGGCCTGGGACAAGGGCCGCAAATATACTGTGCCGTGGCAATGGGGCTCGACCGGCATCGCCGTGAATACCTCGGTCTATGGCGGTGACATCAACACCTCTGCCGTCTTTCTGGACGTGCCGGAAGAGCTGAAGGGCAAGATCAACGTCGTCCCCGAGATGAACGACGTGGTGAACCTCGCGATCTGGTATGTCGGGGGCGAACCCTGCACCGAAGATACCGAGGTACTGAAAAAGGCGCGTGATGCGCTGCTGGCCGCCAAGCCCGACTGGCTGAGCATGGATTACGGCGCAACCGAAAAGCTGTCGAACAACGACTGGGCCGCCAGTGTGAACTGGAACGGCTCGACCATGCGGGCGCGTCTGGCCAATCCGGCGGTGAAATACGGCTATCCGAAGGAAGGCTACCCACTGTTCATGGATTCGGTCGGTCTGCTGGCTGACGCCAAGAATGTCGAGGAAGCCTATAAGTTCATCGACTTCATCATGCTGCCGGAAAATGCGGCCATGCTGTCGGCCTTTGCCCGCTACGCCAATGGCATCACGGGTTCCGAGGCATTCATGCCCGAGGACATGAAGACCGCACCGGAAGTGGTGACCCCCGAAGAGTTTCAGGCGTCGGGCCACTTCCTGCCGACCTGTTCGCCCAAGGCGCAGGAGTACATGACCGCGATCTGGACAGAGCTTCAGAAGTAAGCGCGGGCTCTGAGGTCAGGGCGGGGGGCTGTCTGCCCCCCGCACCCGCGAGGATAATTATGAACAGATGAAGGAGGAAAGCGTGGAGCTTTCCGGGTTGAGCGCTTCGGACCTGTCGCGGCTGATTGCCGCGCGCGAGGTGAAGCCGTCCGAGGTGATGGCGGCGCATCTTGACCGCATGGCGGCGGTGAACGGGGCGGTGAATGCCGTGGTATCAGCACGCGATCCCGATGTGCTGATAGCCGAGGCGCGGGCAGCGGATGAGATGGCACCGCGCGGCTGGCTGCACGGGATGCCCCACGCGGTGAAGGATCTTGTGGCGGTGAAGGGGCTGCGCAGCACTTACGGCTCGCCGCTGTTTGCCGGTTTTGTGCCGGGGGCTGACGATCTGGTGGCGGCACGGCTGCGGGCCGCCGGTGCGATTTTCACCGGCAAGACCAATACACCGGAATGGGGCCATGGCAGCCATTCCTTCAACCCGGTCTTTGGCGTCACGCGCAATCCCTATGACCTGTCGCGCACGGCGGGCGGGTCATCGGGCGGGGCGGCGGCGGCGCTGGCGGCGCGGCTGGTGCCGGTGGCGGATGGCAGTGACATGATGGGTTCGCTGCGCAATCCGGCCGCCTTCTGCAACATCTATGGGTTCCGCCCGACCTGGGGTCTGGTGCCTTCCGATGCGGTGGGCGACACGTTCATGGCAACGATGGCGACAGAGGGACCGATGGGCCGCACGGTCGAGGATGTGGCACGGCTGCTGGGCGTGCTGGCAGGCGAGAACCCCGAAGTACCGTTCGGCCGCGCAGTGGAACCCTATGCAGACCGGCTGGAGATCGACCTCCGAGGGCTGCGCATCGGCTGGCTGGGCGACTGGGGCGGCGCCTATGGTTGCGAGCCGGGGATTCTGGACCTGTGTCAGGCCGGATTGCGGGTGCTGGAGGATCAGGGCGCGCGGATCGAGCCCGTCGCCCCGCCCTTCCCGGCCGAAAAGCTGTGGCAGGCTTGGCTGACGCTGCGCGCCTTCCTGAATGCCGGAGCCAAAGGCGCAATGCGCGACGATCCGGCGAAATGGGACCAGCTCAAGCCCGAGACGCAATGGGAGATCGAACAGGGTCTGCGCGTCACCGCCGCCGAGGTGCATGAGGCGAGCGTCATCCGTTCACGCTGGTATGCCCGCGCAGCCAGACTGTTCCGGCAGTATGACGCGCTGGTGATGCCCACCGCGCAGGTCTGGCCCTTCCCCGCTGACTGGCGCTGGCCGCAGGACATCGCGGGGCGGAAGATGGACACCTATCACCGATGGATGGAGGTGGTGGTGCCCGTCAGCCTGATCGGCCTGCCATCGCTGGCGGTGCCCTGCGGATTCGGGGCGCAGGGTCTGCCGATGGGAATGCAGATATTTGGTCCGGCCGGGGCGGATGCGAAGGTGCTGGCCATCGGCCAGCAATATCACCGCGCGACCGACTGGCCAGGGCGTCAGCCGCCGGTCCTTTGATCCGGCGGCGCGACAGGTTCCGGCGGGCTGTCGCCAGCCGGCGTAGCCAGCAGCAGAGCCGGATGGCGCAAGGCCTCGTCCCCGCTGTCAAAACGCAGGCGGCACAAGCCTTCTTCGTCGCCTGTCACGACTGCCAAGGCCTGACGGTCCGGCACGGTGACCAGCGCGCCCGGCTCGCAAACCGGCAGCGCCTGCGCAGGTGTCGCCAGCAGCAGGAAGGCGAGATCAAGCCTGCGGAACACAGGTCATCTCGGTGAACAGGCTCGAACCGCCCAGCACAAAGCCCGTGCCCTCCACCCGCCCCGTCACGCCGTTCATGGTGCCTTGCGTGACCTCGAACACCCCCTCGCCCCGCCGGGTCCAGATGCTTTCGGCACCATAGTGGTCGCGCATTTTACCGCCTTCGAGGATCTCCAGCGGGAAGGGGTCAGCCACGCCACCCGGATCAGAGCAGGCATAGGCACCCGGCGTCAGCATGCCACCCGCGCCTCCGGTGTCGGCCAGCCGCAACAGTGCATCGGGCGGGGCGGCGGTCATGTTGCCATCTCCCATGGTGATCATGCAGATCGCGCCCATGTCCTGCGTAATCGTACCCGGCCCGCTGAAGCCCGGAACAGTGACGGTCTCGCCGACCTCGCAGCCCACCAGCGGGCCAGAGGTTTCGGCCTGGACGGCGGCAGGCAGACACAGCAACAGGGCAGAGAACAGGCGCATGGGGAAACCTCGACAGAACAATCGCGCGCATCCTGCCAAAAGCACGCCGCAGGGGATAGAAAAAAATCCCCCACCCGTTTGCAGGGCGGGGGCAGTGGGGCGCCTGTGGGCGGCGCCCGGACCGCTGACTGGGGATCAGCGGATATCCTGTGTCGGACGCGGGGTCGCGCCGGTTTCCGGCGGCAGTACAGGCACGGTGATCTGCGGGAGTGTGCCGGTCAGGCTGTCGAGGAAGGCCACAAGCTGCGCGGTTTCCTCGGGCTTCAGCGCCTCGCCCAGCTGGCTTTCGGCCATGATTTCCACCGCGACATCCAGATCCCAGACCTTGCCGGAATGGAAATAGGGCGCGGTCAGCGCAATGTTGCGCAAAGGCGCAGCACGGAAGACATATTCGTCGTCCGCTGTCTCGGTCACGGCGAAGCGCCCCTTGTCACCGACAGGCAGCACATCGGCGCCGGGCTTTTCGACCAGACCGAAGGGGTAATAGCCATGGCCGCCGATATTGACGCCCGAGTGGCAGGACGAACAGCCCTTGTCCATGAACAGCTGCAACCCGGCCCGCGCCTCTGTCGACAAGGCGTTGTCATCGCCATTCAGCCAGGCGTCGAAGGGTGCGGGGGTGATCAGTGTCGCCTCGAACGCCTCGATCGCTCTGGCCATGTTGTCAAATGTCACAGGATCGGCCTCGCCGGGAAAGGCGGTGGCGAAGGCCTCGGCATAGGCGGGCATGGATTTCAGCGTCACCACCACATTTTCGGGCGTGTTCGCCATTTCCACCCCGGCCTGCACCGGCCCCTTGGCCTGGGCCTTCAGATCATCCGCGCGGCCATCCCAGAATTGCGCCTCGTTCAGCACGGCATTGAGTGCGGTCGGCGCGTTGCGCGGCCCCTTCTGCCAGCCATGACCGACTGAAGTCTCCATATTATCGTCACCGCCCGTCGCAAGATTGTGGCAAGAGTAACAGGAGAACACGCCCGAGGCTGACAGTCGCGGATCGAAGAACAGCGACTTTCCAAGCGCGATCTTGTCCGGCGTCACCGGATTGTCCTTCACCGCCGGGATGGTGGAGGGCAAGGGCCTGAACACCTCCAGTGCGGCGTCGCGCAAGGCATCGGCCTGCGCCGCCCCTGTCATGAGCGTGGTGGCCAGTAGCAGGATGGTCAGCTTGCGCATCCCGGTCTCTCCTCGTCTCTTGCAGCGCGTCCGGGCCCAGACTGCCCTGTCTGGTCGCCGCCGACTTTGAGTTAGATCAATTCTAACTCTAGTATCTCAGATAGAACTTCCCGCGCTTGCCAGCCGCGCCTGTCCCGCCTAAGCACGGGGCAGACCTTCCTGTGGTGCGTGAATGTGGCTTTATCGCCTGATCCTGCGGTTTCTGTTCCCGGCCTTGCTGGGCGTGGCACTGTGGCAGCGACTGACCGGGCGCACCGGCGCCGGGGCGCTGGCCGAACGGATGGGGCTGGGCGGACAGCCGGTGGACCTGTGGCTGCATGGCGCCTCGAACGGCGAGCTTGCCTCGGCCCGCTGGCTGGTGGAGCGGGTCATCCCGGCCCGGCCAGGGCTGCGCATGGTGGTGACCTGCAATACCGGAACCGCGCGGGCGATGGTGGCAGGCTGGAACCTGCCGGGGGTGGCAGCCCGTCTGGCCCCCTTTGACACTCCCGGTGCGGTCGGTCGTTTCATTGCAGGCTGGCAACCGCGCACGCTGATCCTGCTGGAAAACGAACTCTGGCCTGAACGGATTGCCCGCATGGCCGGACGCGGCCCGGTGATCCTTCTGGGCGCGCGGATGTCCGAACGCTCGGCCCTGCGCTGGGGGCGCCGGGCGCCGGGCATCCTGCGGGCTGTTCTGGGCGGGGTGACACTGGCCTCGGCACAGGATGCGGCTTCAGAGGCGCGGCTGGTCACACTTGGCCTGCCCACCAGCAGCCTCGGTCCCCGGCTGATGCTGAAGGCACGCGCGGCGGCAGCCCCGCCCGTCACCCTCCCCTTCTCTCCGCCGCATCCGCGCGCGCGCATCCTGCTGGCGGCTTCCACCCACGAAGGGGAAGAGGCCGTGGTGCTGGCGGCCTTTGCCGCCTCGCGGGCCACTTTTGATCTGCTGATCCTCGCCCCGCGCCACCCACGCCGCAGCGCCGCCATCGCGACGCTGATCGCGGCGGGCGGTCTGCCCTATGCCACACGCTCGGCAGGCGAGACGCCGGGGCCGGAGGTGGCGGTCTACCTGGCCGATACGCTGGGCGAGATGCCGAACTGGTATGCGATGGCTGGGGCCACAGTGATCGGCGGCAGTTTTGCCGCCAGGGGAGGACATACGCCGTTTGAGCCTGCGGCCCATGGCTCGGCCATCCTGCACGGGCCTTCGGTGCATAACTTCACAGAGGTTTTCGCCTCGCTCGACAGCGGTGGCGGCGCGATTGCCACCAACGAGGCCAGTCTGGCCAGCGCCCTTACCGGCTGCAATGCGGCAGCACAGGCGCGTCTGGCCGCCCGCGCCGCCGATCTGCTGACCGGCGAGGATGCCGCAGCCGCGCTGCTGGGCGCAGTTCTGAATCACCTCCCCGACACGCGTTCCGTCAGCGGGTAATCCGCCAGAAGATCATAGCGCGCGCCCTTGCGTGCCGGGTATGAGGCGTAAAGGCCGATGGCCTCGACCTGCCAGGGCCCGGCTCGAAAACCATGAGCGGCCGCCACCGCCGCTTCCAGCCGGGCGCGCTGATCCGGCTCCAGCGCCCCGGCCCGGCCCAGCGTCACATGCGGGTTGAACCCCTGTGTCGCGACCGGAATGCCCGCCTGCACCGCCACCCGCGCCACACGCGCCTGCAGGTGCCGCAGCAACGCGCTTTCCGCCACACCCGCCCAGATCACCCGCGGCCGCACTCCGCCAAACAGCCCTGCCCCTTCCAGCGTCAGGCAGAACTGAGCCGCCGCAAGTCCCGACAGCCCGTCATGCAGCGCCTCCAGCACCGGCTCGGGCTGGTCGCCCAGAAACGCCAGCGTCAGGTGAAAATCCTCCGGCTCCAGCCGCCGGGGCAAGGGCAACAGGGCCTGTAGCATGGCCAGGTCGCGGCGGATGCCTTCGGGAAGTCCGATGGCGATGAAAGCACGGATCGTCATGCGGCCTCCTGCGGGTTCGGCCCATGCTGCCGCGACCTGCGCGGCGCTGCAACCGTCAGCGCCGCGCCAGCACGGCCAGCCGGTCACGGATCTCAGGCCGGACCGGGCCGCCGCGCGGCGGGTCAAGCAGCATGGTGTAGATCTGTTCTGACGGCAAGGCGCGCGCGCCGCCGTTCCAGCCCAGAGCACGCAACACCGCCTCGGCGCCGGGCGGCAGGCGGTCGGGCATCTCCTGCCCCGACAAAAGCCCCCAGATCGCAGCCCAGGCCCGCCCCACCGTCCACGGGTTGTAGCCTCCGCCGCCAGTGACAATCAGCCGGGGCGCCAGCGGCCGCAACGCCGAAACCGCCGCCAGATAGGCCCGGTTCGACAAGGCGAGCCGCGCCAGCGGGTCTTCGGCCAGACCGTCCACCCCGCATTGCAGCACGATGGCCTCGGGCCGGTGCGCCGCCACACGCGGCAACACCAGCCGGTCCATCACCAGCGCCAGTTCGTCATCGTGAAAACCGCGCGGCACCGGCAGGTTGAAGGCATTGCCACCCGCATCATCCTCCAGCCGCCCCGTGAAGGGCCAGCGGTTTTCCTCATGCACGGAAATCAGCAGAATCTCTGGCTGACCGGCAAAGACCGCCTCCACCCCGTCGCCATGATGCGCGTCCAGATCGACATAGGCCACACGCGCCAGACCCGCCCGGCGCAGTGCCGCCACCCCCAGGGCCACATCGTTCAGATAGCAAAAGCCCGCAGCCCGCCCGGCAAGGCCATGATGCGTGCCCGCGCCCGGCACATGGATCACGCCGGATGGCACCGCTGCCAGGGTTTCCGCCGCCCAGAGCATCGCTCCCGCCCCGGTCGCCGGACGCCGGAACATTTCGGGGTAACAGGGGTTGGTCAGCGTGCCGAGACCGAAGCGCGGGCGCCAGTCATCGGGCAGCGGCTGCCCGGCGCGGGTCAGGCTTTCGGCCTGTACCAGCGCCTCCAGATAACCCGGATCGTGCAGCAGCGTCAGCGCGGCGGGTTTTGCGCGCGGGCTGGTGCGATAGGCCTGCGGCGTCAGCCATCCCAGTGCGCGGCACAGATCCATGACCACCGGCACACGCGGCACGCGCAATGGATGCAGCCCGCCGTAGGACGAACCACGATAGATTTCGGAGCCCAGAAACAGCGGCCCGACCGGCGCGGATGTCACGGCAGGACAGCCTCCACCGCCCCGGTGATCGCAGCCGACAGCGGGGTAACCGGCGCGCCCCAGGTGCCGCGCGGCAGGCCATCCGGCCCCAGCAGCACCTTGTTGAAATTCCAGCTGGGGGTGAAGCCGTGCTCCTCTGCCATCCAGCGATAGAACGGATGCGCCCCTGCCCCGCGCACATGGGTAATGCGGGTCATCGGCAGGGTCAGATCGAAAGTCAGCGCACAAAACTCCTTGACCGCCGCGTCGTCTTTCAGCTCCTGCGCAAAATCGTCGGAAGGCACCGCCAGAACCACCAGCCCGCGCGGGCCGTAACGATCCTGCAAGGCTTGCAGGGCATCATATTGCGGCGTGAACCCACAAAGGGAGGCAGTATTGACCACAAGAACAGGACGCCCACGCCAGTCCGATGTATCCAGCGTGCCGCCGTCAATGCCATCAAAGCGGAATGCCGGAGCCGCGGCAGCAAGGGCAGGCCCAAAACCGGTAACCGCAAGGGCGGCGCCGATCAGCATGCGACGGTGAATGCGTTTCATCCCCTGTTCCTTTCCGGCCGCCTTCAGCGCGGGGCCGTTACGGGCAATGGCCAGTTTGCGGCCCCCCGCAATCAACGCTGAACCTAGCTTCCGGTTCCCGCAAGAAGGATCTGCCGTCGCAGAGGTTGGTCTTGCCGTCAGTCGAACCTATGTTCCATAATCAGGGTTCAGACAGACCCAAGATACAGAGAATCCCGCAAAGGAACATACCCGTTCTTGTGTAGCGGGCCGTAACAGGCAGGCAATGACGTGACGATTGAAATGAGGCCCGAGATGCCGCCCCCCGAACCGGCGGATACCCGCACACAATACGGTGCGCTGTGCTGGCGCGCCGGTCGTGAAGGGATCGAGGTGCTGTTGATCACCAGTCGCGATACCGGGCGCTGGGTGATCCCGAAGGGCTGGCCGATTGACGGACTCAGCCCCGAAGCCTCTGCCGCCCGCGAGGCGTGGGAGGAAGCGGGGGTGGAAGGTCAGGCGGATACGCATTGTCTGGGGCTTTATTCCTACGACAAGGGGCTGGGGCGCGGCGAGGGGCCGAAACGCCAGACGGTCCCCTGTGTCGTGGCAGTCTACCCGCTGCAGGTGTCGGCCCTTGCTGGCAGCTTCCCCGAGGAAAAACAGCGCCGCCGCAAGTGGTTCCGCCCCCGCAAGGCGGCTCGCAAGGTGGCCGAGCCCGAGTTGCAGGCCCTGCTGGCCAACCTTGACAGCCGGGCGGTGTTTCCGGGCAAGACCGCTGGCGGTGCTTGATTTCCGTCGCCGGGCGGGCCATCTGTGACAGATACCCAACCCCGGAAAAGGCCATGATCCGCTATTCGCTGCACTGCGCCGAAGGACATGATTTTGAAAGCTGGTTCGCCTCGGCCACTGCTTTCGACGATCTGAAGGCCCGCGGGCTGGTGAGTTGTGCGCTTTGCGGTGGCAACCGGGTGGAGAAGGCACTGATGGCCCCGGCAGTCGCAGCCAAAGCGGCGGAGCCAGCGGCCCGGCCCGATCTGAAAGCGCCTGCCTCTGAAATTGAAACCGCGCTGGCGGCGCTGCGCCGCGAAGTCGAGGCAAACTCCGAATATGTCGGGATGAACTTCGTTTCCGAGGCACGGCGCATGCATGCGGGCGACAGCCCCGAACGCGCAATCCATGGCGAGGCCCGGCCGGACGAGGCGCGCAAGCTGATCGAGGAAGGCGTGCCCGTCGCACCGCTGCCCTTCCTGCCCGTACGAAAGGCCAACTGATGCCGCATCTCCTGATCACCGGCGCCGGGCGTGGCATCGGCCGCGCGCTGGCCACCACTGCGGATGCGCGGGGCTGGCAGGTGACCGGCACGACCCGCGGCACCCCGCCCGAGACGCCTGCAATCCGCTGGGAGCGGCTGGATGTGACCGATCCGGCGTCGCAGACAGCCCTCGCCGCGCAGCTGGGTCCGCTGGATGCGGTGATCTGCAATGCAGGGGTGCTGCTGGATCGCGGGCAGCGGCTGGAGGATGGCTATGCGCCGGAGCTTTGGGCCGAAAGCTTTGCCACCAACGTCACAGGCGTCTTTCTGACGGTGCAGGCCGTGCTGCCCCTGTTGCGGGCCAGTCGCGGGCGCATCGTCATCCTGTCATCGCAGATGGGCTCTACCCAGCGTGCGCCGGGCGGCAGCTATGCCTATCGGGCCTCCAAGGCGGCGGTGTTGAATCTCGGGCGCAATCTCGCCACCGATCTGGCACCCGAAGGCATTGCCGTCTCGATCCTGCATCCCGGCTGGGTGCAGACCGACATGGGCGGAAGTGGCGCCGAAATCACGCCCGAGGCCGCCGCCGAAGGCATTCTGGACCGGCTGGACGCGCTGGACGTTGCCACGACCGGCAGGTTTGAAACCTGGGACGGCCGTGCCCATCCGTTCTGACCCCGGCCGACCCGGCCCTGACGGACCGGGCCTGCCGTCAGATCAGATCTGTTTTTCCGGCAGATTGACCACCAGACCGTCCAGCGCATCGCTGACCTTCAGCTGGCAGGTCAGACGCGAGCGTACCGGATCGGGCTTCCACGCGAAATCCAGCATATCCTCTTCCATCGCGTCCTTCTTGGGCAGGCGGTCCACCCATTCCGTCGCGACATAGACGTGGCAGGTGGAACAGGCACAAGCGCCGCCACAATCGGCCTCGATCCCCGGCACGCCATTGTCGCGCGCGCCTTCCATCACCGTCAGGCCGGTCGCGACCTCGATGACATGCTGGGTTCCGTTATGCTCCACATAGGTGATCTTCGCCATTTCGCCGGGCCTTTGTTCACAGGTTGCGGCAAAGACATAGGCGAAATCGGCGCGGGCTTCCAGCCCGGCGGCGACAGGTCTTGCCCCCCTTCCGCCGCACGGATTTTGCCGTTACTCTGCCCCGGCCCGAAGGCAGAACGAGCAGCAACAGAGACCCGATGATCCGATCCCGCGCCCTCCTGCGCCCCGCGCCGGTCGCCCTTTTCCTTGCGCTGATCGCTCTGGCAGGCTGCCAGCCCGGCACCGGAACGCAGGGCCCGGCGAGCGCCGATCTGGCCGCAGACGTGATCCGCCCGCCCTCGCCCTTTGACCCGCTGCCCAAGGGTGGCCCCGGTGAATGCTGGGCCGCCGATGTCACCCCCGCCGTGTTCGAGACGGTGACCGAACAGGTGCTGGTGACCGAAGCGCAGCGCGATGCCGCCGGAAACCTGATCGCCCCGCCGGTCTACAGCAGCGAGGCGCATCAGCGTGTGGTGAAGGAACGCGAAGCGGTACATTTCCGCACCCCCTGCCCCGACCAGATGACCGTGGCTTTCGTGGCAACGCTTCAACGGGCGCTGAAAGCGCGGGGCTATTACATGGCGCCGGTCAGCGGCACGATGGATGCCGCCACAGCAGAATCGATCCGTCGCTTTCAGGAGCCGCTGGGCCTTGACAGCCCCACGCTGTCCCTGCGCGCAGCGCGGGCGCTGGGGATCGTCACAACAGATCTGGACGAGATACAATGACCCTGACCCAAAGACAGGCAGCCTACGAGGCTGAAGTGCTGCGCCGCTGGCAGGACCAGAGCGATGGCGCGCATGATCTGGGCCACCTGCGCCGGGTCTGGCGCAACTGCCAGACCATCGCACTGGCCGAGGGCGGCGCCGATCCCGAGGTTCTGCTGGTCGCGGCCTTCTTTCACGATCTGGTCAATCTGCCGAAGAACCACCCCGAACGGGCACAGGCGTCGCGCCTTTCCGCACGCGCGGCGGTCGACTGGCTGGCAACACAGGGGTTTCCGGCGGAAAAACTGCCCGCTGTCGAACATGCCATCGCGGCCCACAGCTTTTCCGCCGCCATCCCACCCGAAACGACAGAGGCGCGCATCCTTCAGGATGCCGACCGGCTGGAGGCGCTGGGCGCGCTGGGGATAGCCCGGATGTTCTATGTCGCAGGTGCGATGGGCGGCGCGCTGTTCGATGCCGACGACCCTTTGGCCAGCCACCGCCCGCTGGATGACCGGGCCTTCGCGCTGGACCATATCGAGGTAAAGCTGCTGCCGCTGGTGCACGCCATGCAGACCGCCGAGGGCCGCCGCATGGCCGAGGAAGGCGCCGACTGGCTCATGTCCTTCCGGTCACGCCTGCTGCGCGAGATCGGCTGAACCGGATGCAGCGGCGGTTGATCCTTGCGGCGCTTATCGTCGCCCTGCCCGGCGCCTGGGTTTATACTAGGACCATGGCGCGCCTTGCGCCCGGTGATCCGCCGGTCATGGCTGCCCCGGCAGAACAGGCCGATCTGATCCGAGTGGACAAGGCCGACCGGAAGATGGAGCTTTGGCAGGGCGAAAGGTTGCTGCGCAGCTATGCCATCGTGCTGGGCGCGGCGGCAGATGACGGCCACAAGCGTCACGAAGGCGACGAGCGCACGCCCGAGGGCCGCTATGTCATCGACTGGCGCAACCCCCGGTCCTCGGCCTATCTGAGCCTGCACATTTCCTATCCCGACGCCAGCGACCGCGCGGCGGCCCATGCCGCAGGCCAGGACCCCGGTGGCAATATCATGATCCACGGCCTGCCGAACGGCTGGGGCTGGCTTGCACCGCTGCACCGGCTGCGTGACTGGACCGATGGCTGCATCGGCGTCACCAATGCCGAGATGCAGGAGATCTGGGCCCTGGTCCCCGATGGCACACCCATCGAGATCCGCCCCTAGCCCTGCGACAGCTGCTCTTTCGGGATTGGCCGGGAGTGGCCGGTTTCGTCGATGGCGACAAAGGTGAAGGTCGCATCGGTCACCTTGATGTTTTCGGTGTCATAGCGATGGCGGCGCCAGGCCTCGACATGGATGCGCATGGAACTGCGGCCGGTGCTTTCCAGATCGGCGTAGATCGAAACCACATCCCCCACCTTCACTGGCTTGAGGAAGGTCATCCCGTCCACCGCGATGGTGACCGACCGGCCACGGGCGATACGGGCGGCAAGGTTGCCTGCGGCAAGGTCCATCTGCGCCATCAGCCAGCCGCCAAAGATGTCACCCGCCGGGTTCGTATCGGCGGGCATGGCAATAGTGCGGATCACCGGCTCGTGGTCGGGCGGGGTTGCAGTTGTGTCTGGCATGGCGGCGGCTCCTGTTTGCAAGGCAAGAATGCCGCGATGCGGCACAGGGGGGAAGCCCCGGCTGCGCTCCGGACAAACAAAAAGGGCGGCGGGTTGCCCCGCCGCCCTTTCCTGTATTTGCGCCTCGCTTACTCGACCGACAGTGCCACGAAACGCGGGTCTCCATCGCGGCGGATCAGCAGCAGGATGGATTTGCGGCCCGCATCCTTGGCTTCCGTCAGGCGGTCTTTCAGATCCTCGATACGGCTGACCTTCTGCTGGCCAGCCTCGGTGATCAGATCGCCTTCACGCAGGCCCTTGGTGAAGGCTTCCGACGTGCCGTCGACCTTGGTGACCACCAGGCCTTCGGTGCCGTCGGGCAGGTTCATCTGCGCCGCCAGATCCTCGGTCACCGGCGACAGGGTCAGACCCAGAAGCTCTTGCCGGGCGGGCGCGGTGTCGCCTTTCTTGGCAGCAGTGTTTTCAACCTTCTCGGCATCTTCCCGGCGGCCCAGCGTCACGCTCAGCGTTTCGGACTTGCCTTCGCGCAGAACCAGAACCTTTACAGCCTCGCCAACCGGGGCATCGGCCACACGACGGGTCAGATCACGCACATCCCGGATTTCATTGCCCGCGAAGCTGACGATCACGTCGCCCGCCAGAATGCCGCCATCCTTGGCCGGGCCATCCGGCACATCCGTGACCAGCGCCCCCTTGGAACCCTTGGCAAGGCCCATCGCCTCAGCCACGTCCGGGGTCACGTCCTGAATGCGCACGCCCAGCCAGCCACGGCGGGTTTCACCGAACTGGCGCAGCTGATCCACGACCTTGTTGACCACATTCGACGCCATCGAGAAGCCGATGCCGATGGAGCCGCCGTTGGGCGACAGGATCGCGGTATTCACGCCGATCACCTGCCCGTCCATGTTGAACAGAGGGCCACCCGAGTTGCCTTTGTTGATGGCGGCATCGGTTTGCAGATAATCGTCATAGGTGCCGGTCAGCGCGCGGTTCCGGGCCGAAACGATGCCCGCCGAAACCGAGAAGCCCTGACCCAGCGGGTTGCCCATGGCCACCACCCAATCGCCCACGCGCATCAGATCGCTGTCACCGAAGTTGACGAAGGGCAGCGGCTTGTCGCTTTCCACTTTCAGCAGCGCGATATCGGTCTTGGGATCGGTTCCCACCAGTTTCGCGGGCAGACGGTCCCCCGAGAAGAACTCGATCTCAATCTGGTCGGCACCTTCGATGACGTGGTTATTGGTGACGATATAACCGTCTTCGGAAATCACGAAGCCCGAACCCAGCGCCTCGGACCGGCGCGGCTCGCCGTTGGGGTTCTGGAACTGGTCGAAGAAATCCTTGAAGGGCGAGCCGTCGGGCAGTTGCGGCATGTCCTCGGTCGAGGTTTCGACCACGGCAGAAGTGGTGATGTTCACCACCGCAGGGCTGATCTGTTGCGCCAGATCGGCAAAGCTTTCGGGGGCGCCGCGCGCTTCGGCGCGCGTGATCGGCCCCATGGCCACCGCGAGGCCCAGAAGTATCGCGCCCGCCAGGCGGATCAAGCCGACGCGGGGCGGGGCCGATGCGATTTCCATGGAAATGGCTCTGGATTGCACCGCTCTCTCCTTTCGGTTGCAAGTTCCGTCCCGGAACCTGTCCGGGTATGGCGCTATAGACAACAGTAAGCCGGTTTCGACGCAATGCAAACCAAGTCGCGCCGCGTCAACTGGGTGTGAGATACTGTTTCAACCCGCCGGCTTCAGCCGGAGGAAGGCCCGAAGCCGAGGCTGCGGGCCAGCCACAGCAGCGCCACACCTGCTGCCAGCGCCGCCAGACCCGCCATGCGGCGCTGTGACACGGTCATCGCCGCAATCAACGCCAGAAGCTGCGGAATACGCGAAGGGGCCAGCGCAAGCACCAGCCCCTCGATCACGCAGGCAGCGCCGATCAGCCAGAGGATCAGCGCCATGCCCGTTACTGCTGCCTGCCCTGCGCATCCCGCAGGTAATCGAAGAATTCGCTGTCGGGCGTCAGCACGATCGACGAATTTCCAGATTTCAGCGCCCGTTCATAGGCAGTCAGCGAGCGGGTGAAGGCAAAGAATTCCGGGTCGCGCCCGAAAGCCTCGGCATAGATTGCGTTCCGCTTGGCATCGGCCTCACCACGGATCACCTCGGCCTGGCGCCGTGCGTCCGAAGTCACCTCGACCACACTGCGGTCAGCGGCGGCGCGTACGCGGCTTGCGGCCTCGTTACCGCGCGCGATCTCGTCTGCCGCCTCACGCTGCCGTTCGGCCCGCATCCGGGCGAAGGTCGCGGCAAGGTTCTGATCCGGCAGGTCCGTGCGGGTCAGCCGCAGGTCGATCACCTCGACACCGAGGCTCTGCGCCTCGCGCTTGGCGATATCGCGGATGCGGTTCATCAGCGCTGTCCGGTCGTTCGAGGTCACGGCATTCAGCGGCACCGAGCCCAGAACCTCGCGGATCGCGGCGGAAACCACCGGGCCAAGCCGTGCCTGCGCCGCCTCGACACCACCGGGGCCGACGGCCTCGCGGAAGTCGATCAGGTTGTCGATGCGCCAGCGGGCGAAGGCATCGACAATCAGGCGACGGTTGTCGCTGAGCGTGACTTCCAGCGGCTGCGTTTGGAGACCCAGAATCCGGTCCTCATAGCTGACGACGTCCTGAATGAACGGCAGTTTGAAGCCCAGGCCCGGCTCGGTCACCTCTTGCTTGACCTGACCGAATTGCAGGATCAGCACCTGATCGCGCTCATCGACGATGAAGATCGAGGACAGGCCGGTGACGACGGCGATGAAAGCGGCGCCAAGGAAGAAGGGGGCTTTCGACATGTCAGTTGCTCCCCTGCGGCTTGGACTGTTCAGCCGGACGGACCAGTTCGTTCAGCGGCAGATACGGCACGACGCCCGAACTGCCCTGATCCTTCTCGTCCAGAATGACCTTGTTCATGCCACCAAGAACATTTTCCATGGTTTCCAGATACATCCGCTTGCGCGTCACATCCGGCGCCTTGACATATTCCTGATAGACGGCGCCGAAGCGGCTCGCCTCGCCCTCTGCGGCGTTGGTCACCTGGGCGCGATAGGCCTCGGCGTCCTGGGTGATGCGCGCGGCTTCCCCCCGTGCGCCCGCGGTCACGCGGTTGGCATAGGCATCGGCCTCTTTCTCCAGCCGGTCGCGTTCCTGCTGCGCGGCCTGCACCTCACGGAAGGCATCGCGCACCTCATCCGGCGGATCGGCGCGGTTGAAGTTCACCCGCACCACATTGATGCCGGCCTGATAGCTGTTAAGCGTGTTCTGCACCGCCTCGCGCAGCTCGGCAGCAATCGGGCCACGGCCGGTGTTCAGCACCGGGATCAGTTCGGACCGGGCAATGATGTCGCGCATGGCCGAGGCCGAAACCGCGCGGATCGTATCGGCGGGGTCCGCCAGATTGAACAGATAGTCGGCCGGGTTCGACACGTTCCAGACCACCTGGAAGTCAATGTCCACGATGTTCTGGTCACGGGTCAGCATCAGCCCGCCATCCATCTCACCGTTGCGGCCAGTGCCGATATCGGTCGTCCGTTCGCCGGTCACCTGCACCACTTCGGCGGTGACGAAGGGCCAGGGCGCGAAGTTCAGGCCGGGGTTCCCCACCGCGCTGAACTTGCCCAGAAACAGTTCAACCGAGCGTTCCTCGGGCTTCACTGTATAGAACGAGGCATAAGACCACAGGCCCGCCAGCACCAGCGCGGCCAGCGCGATGCCGGGCTTCGACAGGATCGGCCCAACGGGTGAGCCGCCATTGCCACCGCCGCCACCCGAACCGCCGGGGCGCCCACGCCCCCCCATCAGCACGCGAAGCTGTTCCTGTCCCTTTTTCACGATCTCGTCGATCTCGGGAATCTGGGGTCCATCGTTTCCGGGCCTGCGCGGCCCGCCACGCCCGTTGTCGCGGCCGTCGCGGTCGTCACCGCCTCCACCGCCGCCACCGCCCCACGGTCCTCCATTCGACATCGACTTTTCCCTAACTGTTTTCGTTTCCAGCTAACTGGTCATTCCGGCGTGAAAATCAACCCTGAATCCCCGCGGTTGAGAGCTTTGGTCGCAGACTGGCGCCCTACCCCCGGCGCACCGGATTGCGCATCGTCACCAATTCCTCGGAAATGGTCGGATGCACGGCCACGGTACGGTCGAAATCTTCCTTCGTCGCCCCCATTTTCACCGCGATGGCGGCAAGCTGGATCATCTCGCCCGCGCCGGGGCCGACGATATGGCAGCCGAGCACCTTGCGGCTGGACTGGCTGACCACCAGCTTCATCAGCACGCGGTCCTGCCGCCCTGCGAACAGCGACTGCATCGGACGGAAGCTGGCCGCATAGACCTCGACCGGCTCCTGATCGCGGGCCGCCTCTTCGGTCATCCCGACAGTGCCAAGCTCCGGCTGGGTAAAGACGGCAGAGGCGACCAGTTCGTGATCTGCCTTGCGCGGTTTGCCCCCGAACACCGTATCCGCAAAGGCATGGCCCTCGCGGATCGCGACCGGGGTCAGGTTGATCCGGTTGGTGACATCGCCAACAGCATAGATCGAGGGCACGGAACTCTGGCTCCAGTCATCCACCTTCACCTCGCCATTGCGACCCAGTTCGACGCCCAGAGTCTCCAGCCCCAGACCGGAGGTATTAGGTTTGCGGCCAGTGGCATAAAGCACCAGATCGAATTCGCGCTCGGTGCCATCCGTTGCCACAGCGCGGATGCCGCCATGCGTCTTCTCCAGCCGCAGCACATCAGTGCCGCAATGGATGGTGACACCTGACGCCTGCATGGCGGTTGCCACATGACCCCGCGCCTCGTCATCGAAGCCGCGCAGAATTTGCGCCCCGCGATAATACTGGCAGACATTGACGCCCAGACCGTTGAGGATGCAGGCAAACTCTGACGCAATAAAGCCGCCGCCCACCACCAGCGCCCGCTTGGGCAGCTTTTCCAGACGGAACATCTCGTTCGAGGTAACGGCCAGTTCGGCGCCGGGCACATCCGGCACGAAGGGACGCCCGCCGGTGGCGATCAGGATATGTTTCGCGGTGAGACGCTGGCCCTCGGCCAGTTCTACCGTATGCGCATCAACCACCGTGGCACGCTGGTCGAAGATTTGCACCCCCGCGCCGGTCAGGCCGCCCCGATAGGCCGCCTCCAGCCGGTTCAGCTCTGCCTCAAGCTGCACGCGGAAATGGCCCCAGTTGAAGGCGCCCGCCTCGACCTTCCAGCCGTAGGCGCGGGCATCCTCGATCAGGCCCGGATATTCACTGGCATAGACCATCAGCTTCTTGGGCACGCAGCCACGAATGACACAGGTGCCGCCCATGCGATATTCTTCGGCCAGCGCGACCCTGGCCCCGCCTTCGGAGGCGGCGATCCGCGCCGCGCGCACGCCACCAGAACCGCCACCGATAACGAACAGATCGTAGTCGTATGCCATCTCAGTCGTCCGCATCGGTGAAGATGTTGTCGCTCGGCGCCAGATCAATATGGCCGTCCTCGACCTCGCCCGAGTTGATGTCACGCACCGTCACACGGCCGTCGCCATGGCCCACCACCACGATATCGCAGATGTCGATGAACAGCCCGTTTTCCACCACACCCGGGATCTGGTTCAGCACCAGCGAAAGCTGACGCGGGTTGCCGATGCGTTTCAGATGCAGGTCAACGATGTAATTCGCCTCGTCCGTCACCAGAGGCGCGTCGCCATTCATGCGCAAAGTGCAGTCGCGGCTCAGCACATCAAGGCTGACCAGCGTTTCCTCGATCAGCGCCTTGGTGGTCTGCCATCCGAAGGGGATCACCTCGACCGGCAGCGGGAAGGCGCCAAGCTGCGCCACCTCTTTCGCGGCATCGGCAATGACGATCATCTGGTCGCTGGCCGTCGCCACGATCTTTTCCTGCAACAGCGCCGCGCCGCCGCCCTTGATAAGGTTCAGCTGGCTGTCGATTTCATCGGCGCCGTCAATGGTGAGATCCAGCCATTTCGCATCATCCAGCGACACAACCGGCACGCCGAGGCTGCGGGCCAGTTCGGCGGTGCGGCTGGAGGTTGGCACGCCCTTGACCTTCAGCCCCTCCTCGCGGATGCGTTCTGCCAGACAGCGCACCATCCATGCAGCGGTGGAACCGGTGCCAAGGCCCAGCTTCATGCCCGATTCCACATAATCCACCGCGCGTTTGGCGGCGACGAACTTGGCCTTGTCGATGGGCGAAAGATCGGCGGGCATGGCAACTCCTCGGCTTTTGCTGCGCAGCCTTATAGGATGTTACCGCCCATAGTGCGAGAGGCCATCGCCGCCGCCCCGATCACGGCCCGGTCACAGGAAGTCGAAGTTATGCGGCTTCAGCTGCTCGAAACTGATGCCCTGCAGGGTCAGGCTGCTGCCCCCGACAGTGATCGTCAGATTACCCCGGCTTTCAGAGACCGCCGCCCCCAGATCCTCCAGATTGCGGAAGCGGGCAAGGCTGTCGCCACCCGCGACGTCGATCACATCCTCTTTCAGATTGAAGTTGCGGATCGTGTCGCGCCCCTTCGAGAAGATAAACAGATCCGCGCCGCCGCCGCCGTTCAGGATATCATTGCCGTCGCCGCCGTTCAGCGTATCGGCCCCGGCACCACCGAACAGGTTGTCTGCGCCACCGCCCCCGAGGATGAGATCGTCGCCCTCGTCCCCGAACAGCGTATCGCGCCCGGTGCCGACCGACCTGCCGGTGGTTTCAAATTCGGCATCACCGTCGATCCGGTCGTTCCCCGCACCACCCTCGATCTTGTCATGCCCGGCGCCGCCCAGCAGCGTATCATTGCCGCCCCCGCCGTCGATCAGGTCTTTCCTGTCGAAGCCATAAAGGCGGTTGCCCTTGGCATCGCCCACCATACGATCCGCAAAATCGGTGCCAAAGACATTCTCGATGGCTTTCAGCGTGTTGGCCCCCAGCCCCTTCGCGCTGAGCGTCCCTGCACCCAGGTCAAGCCGCAGCCCGCCCGTCGCCTCCGCAGTATTGAGGTAATCCTTGCCGCTGCCGCCATCATAGCTGTCAGCCCCGTCACCCGCGACAATGCGGTCACTTCCGCCACCCGCCTTGACCACATCAGCGCCATCGCCCCCGGTCAGGCTGTCGTCGCCCGCCCCACCGATGAGCGTATCGGCCCCGGCGCCGCCTTCCAGCGTGTCATCGCCCTTTGAGCCATCGAGGCTGTCATTGTCGTCGCCACCCTCCAGCGTATCCTCGCCCTTCCCGCCCAGCAGCGTATCGTCCCCCGCGTGACCACGCAGGCGGTCATTGTCGGCTCCACCATCCAGCCGGTCATTGCCGTCCTCGCCGTCGAGCAGATCATCGCCGGCATCGCCCGACAGATCGTCGTCATCGGCGCCGCCCCAGATCTTGTCGCCCTCGGCCCCGCCTTCCACGCTGTCAGCACCAGCCCCGCCATAAAGCGCGTCCAGCCCGGCGCCACCATAGATGACGTCTGCCCCGCCAAGCCCTTCCAGCCTGTTGCGACCATCGTCCCCGGCCAGGGTATCGTCATTATGGCTGCCCTGAACATTCTCGATTCCGCTCAGGCTGTCGGTATTGCCCCATTCATCGGTGGCGCTGCCGTCGTCCAGATCGACGTTCACCCCTGTGGCCGGACGGAAGCTCAGACCCAGCGCACGCCCTGCATTTGGCAAGACATCCATGTTATAGACGACGGTATCGACCCCGCCGCCCCCCTCGATCGTGTCATCGCCTGCACGGCCGTTGAAGGTATTGGCACGCCCGTCGCCCCGCAGCAGGTCTGCGGCGGTTGAGCCATAGAGCCCCTCGATCCCGATCAGGATCGTTGTACCCCCGCCGCTCTGGCTGCCGTCCTCATAGACCTTCAGGTTGATCTCGGCCTTGCGGGCCGAAAGGTCGGCGACCACACCGTTATAATTGGTGGCGAAGCTGGCGATGTCCTGGCCCTTGCCACCGTTGATCCGGTCGTTGCCCGGCCCCGTGCCGCCGCCGGTATCGAAAAACTCTGTTACATCCTTGCGGTCAGTTCCGGTCAGGCGGTCAGCATAGATCGAGCCGATAACCGCCTCAAACCCCACGAGGCTGTGCGAAAACCGCCCGACACCCGAGGCGGTGCCCGAACCATATACATGCCCGGTAGAGGAGCTGTAATGCTCCACCTTCACCGTGCCGCCGTCAAACGTGGCCAGCCCCTGCCCGAGGTCGACAGTCACGCCTTTCGGAAACGAGGTGGTGATACGGCGTGCCATGTAATAGACCACGCCCGTGCCGGACCCGATAGACCACGAGCTGTAATCCAGCAGGTCATAACCCGACCCGCCGTCATAACTGTCATTGCCGCCGCTGGCCTGAATGGCGTCGTTGCCAGAGCCTGCATTGATGATGTCCGTGCCCGCTGGAATGATTTTCTCGGTATAGGGCCCCGTGTAATTCTCGGCGGTGAAATTGAATTCCTCGGTCTCGCCGAAGATGCTGCGCGTGATCACATCGTCGCCGGCGCCGCCGAAGATGGTATCGTTGTCGCGGCTGTTTTCCAGCGTGTCGTTACCCGCCAGCCCTTCGATCCGGTTTGCCGTTTCCCGACGGGTATAATCGGGATCGCTATCACCAAGATTGTCGTTGCCGGAAGTTCCCCTGATCAACACCATTTCATGCCCCCGCAGGCTGTCTGGTCAAATGACTTTGGCCCGACCCAAAATGCGATCCGGGCATCAACGACCCGAGGGTAGCGTGATTCGGAGTGGCGGCGGGACGGAAAATCCCGCCGCCTCCCCTGAACGGGGGATCAGCGGCGCACCAGACGGGCCTTGCCGTAAAGCGTGTCTGTCGCCACCTCCACGACCCGCATCATCCCGTTACCCGCCGGTTCATAGGTCAGGGTAAAGGGGAAACGGGTCTTTTCTGCCATATCCTCCGGCGAGAAACCGGCGACACGGCGGTATTCGCCCGCGCAGGTCACCTTGTCGCCATTGGCTTTCGGGGCCGAAAGGCTCAGCCGGCTGGCGCGGCGCCCGTCAAACATGTTGACGCTGACGCGGCATTCCTCGCCCGCCTTCACATCGCGCAGCGTGGCGAACATCGCCGTCAGCGGATCGACAGACCCCTTCTGCGCCGCCGGGTCGATGTCATAGGGGCGCGGATTGCGCGGCGGGTTGTAGGTCTTGATGGTCGGGATACCGCCGGCCCAGGTCATCACAACCTGCGACTGGCGCCGTCCGGTATCAGCATCCTCGGTATAGGATTGCGGCTGATAGCTGCCCTTGGCGGTGATGCGGCCACGCGATTTCGCGTCATAGCGCACCTTCTTCAGCAGCGCCGCGAGGCCGGTGGTCTGCAACCGCCCCGCCACCGCATAGCCGCCACCGGGCAGCCCCTCACCGCTCCAGGTCAGGCTGCCTGCGGTAATGCCTTTCAACACGAAGTCGAACTGCGCCTGCTCAGCCCGTGCCGGGGCCGCCATCACAGCGGCGGCCATGAGCCCGGCGCACAGCGCCCGCGAAATTCCTGCTTTCACCCTACCACTCCATTCCTGCGCACGGCGCGGGGCGGCTGCCGCCGCCAATCCGTCGCCTTCGGCACTGGAATATATCGGATCAAACGGGCATTACATCCCGACAAGCCCGTGATCGGCCCCTCCTTGCCGAGACCGGCGCCCCGACCGACCCTGATCGCCTTCAGACGCCCGGAACAGACGATGGATGTAACAATTCTTGCCGAAGCCGTGAAATCGGGCGACCGCCGCGCCCTTGCCCGTGCCATCACACTGGTGGAAAGCGCGCGCGAGGATCACCGCGCGCAGGCCCGCGCGCTGGTGGCCGAGGTCGCCCGTGCCGGACGGCAGGCGCTGCGCATCGGGCTGTCGGGCACGCCCGGCGTCGGCAAATCGACTTTCATCGAAAGTTTCGGCTGCTTCCTGACCGCGCAAGGCTTGCGCGTCGCGGTTCTGGCGGTCGATCCGTCCTCTGCCCGCTCGGGCGGGTCGATCCTTGGCGACAAGACCCGGATGGAACGGCTGAGCCGCGATCCCATGGCCTTCATCCGCCCCTCCCCCAGCCAGACCCACCTTGGCGGCGTCGCACGCCGCACCCGCGAGGCCGTCGCCCTGTGCGAGGCCGCGGGCTATGACGTGGTGCTGATCGAAACCGTCGGCGTCGGCCAGTCCGAAACCATGGTGGCCGAGATGTGCGACCTGTTTCTTCTGCTGCTCGCCCCGGCGGGGGGCGACGAATTGCAGGGCGTCAAGCGCGGCATCATGGAAATGGCGGACCTGATCCTCGTGAACAAGGCCGATGGCGACCTGAAACCCGCCGCGATGCGCACACAGGCCGATTACGCAGGCGCCCTGCGTCTGCTGCGCCGCCGCCCACAGGACCCCGCGGGCTTTCCCAAGGCGCTGACCGTCTCGGCGCTGGAGGAAAACGGGCTGGCGCAGGCCTGGGAGGAAATGCAGACCCTGACCGCATGGCGCCGCGACCATGGCCATTGGGACAGCCGCCGCGCCGCACAGGCCCGCCACTGGTTTGAAGAAGAGGTGCGTCAGGGCCTGCTTGCCCGCCTGACCCGCGAACCGATGCGCGGCGTTTTGCACGCGCTGGGTGCGCAGGTCGCCGAAGGCCGCCGCACCCCGGACGAGGCGGCGGCGGAACTGCTGGGGCAACTCGGCGCCTGATCCTGCAAGGCTGGCGTCCACAGGATTGGCACCTTAACCCGCCTAGAAGCTCGCATCCGTCAGGCTGCGGGTGGCGCGGGCCTTGGCCCCCAGCCGCTCGCGCCAGATGACATAAAGCCCCGATCCGGTGATGACCACGATCCCCGCCCAGGTCATCGCATTCGGGAAATCGCCGAACACCAGATAGCCCAGCGCCACCGCCACCACGATTTCAAAATAGTGCAGCGGCGCCAGTGTGGCCGAAGGCGCGAATTTCAGCGCATAGGTCATGCACATATGGCTGACCCCGGCCCAGAAGCCGACACCAAACAGCCAGAGCCATGCCAGCCCCTCGGGCCAGACCGGATCAAGGTCGGCGATGCCCGTCCCCTCGGCCCAGAGGATCACCGGCAGGCACAGGACGATCCCCGCCAGCGAGGTATGAAGCTGCATCGCGACCGGATGCATCCCCGTCGACATCGCCCTGGTCACCAGCATGTAAAAGGCGAACAGAAACGCCGTGCCCAGCGGATAAAGCGTCACCGCGCCGAAGGTGGCGAAGGCAGGCTGGATCACCAGCAGCGCGCCGCCAAACCCCACGACCGAGGCCGCGATACGGCGCGGCCCGACCTCATCGCCGAACAGCAAACGGCCAAGGAACAGCAGGATGAACGGCTCCACAAAGACGATGGCCAGCGCATCGGCAATCGGCATGATCGCAATGGCCGCGATGAAGCAATAGGTAGAGAGCACCAGAAACAGCGCGCGCAGCATGACCAGCCCGGCCATCCGCGCGCTCATCCGCCAGGCACTGCCAAGGGCGAGTGCGATGGGCAGCATCAGGGCCCCCTGCACGACGAAACGGGCCAGCGTCACCTGCCCCACCGGGATGGTCGCGGTCGCCAGTTTCGAGGCGACGTCCAGAAGCGGCGCAAGCACACAGAAGGCGATCATCAGCAGAACGCCGGGGAGGATACGATCTTGTGTCATGGTCCCTGTCTAGCCCGGCCCGGCGGGCAGGTCCAAGCAGGAAGCGACCACCGCAGGGCTCAGGCGCGGCAAATTCGTTCCAAACGAATTTGCGCCCGGCCCCGGCAGCGGTGCGGGGATCAGCAGTTCGGCACGTTGACCGCCAGACCGCCCAGCGAGGTTTCCTTGTATTTCTCGTGCATGTCATGGCCGGTCTGGCGCATGGTCTCGATACAGACGTCAAGGCTGACAAGATGCTGGCCGTCTCCGCGCAGGGACAGGCTCGCGGCAGAAACCGCCTTGATCGCGCCCAGCCCGTTCCGTTCGATGCAAGGCACCTGCACCAGCCCCTTCACCGGGTCGCAGGTCATGCCGAGGTGATGCTCCAGCGCGATTTCAGCAGCGTTTTCCACCTGTTCCGGCGTTCCGCCCATCACGGCGCAAAGCCCCGCCGCCGCCATGGCCGCGGCACTGCCGACCTCGGCCTGACAGCCGCATTCGGCGCCCGAGATACTGGCATTATGCTTGCACAAACCCCCGATGGCCGAAGCCGTCAGCAGGAAATCAGGGATCTTCGACACGCTCGCCCCCGGCACATGGTCGAGGTAATAGCGCAACACGGCGGGCAGCACCCCCGCCGCCCCGTTGGTCGGCGCGGTCACCACCTGGCCCCCGGCGGCATTTTCCTCGTTCACTGCCATGGCATAAAGCGACATCCAGTCATTGATCGTATGCGGCGCGGTCATGTTCAGACCGCGTTCGGCCTCCAGCGCCTCATGGATCCCCTTGGCCCGGCGGCGCACCTTCAGACCGCCGGGCAGGATGCCCTCGCCCGCCATGCCGCGGGTGATGCAGTTGTTCATCACCTCCCACAACCGGGCGATGCCAGCCCTGATCTCGGCCTCGCTGCGGAAGCAAAGTTCGTTCTTCATCTTCATCTGCGCGATGCTGAGGCCCGACTCGCGCGCCATTTCCAGCATCTGCGCGGCACTTTCGAACGGGTAAGGGCAGCTTGCCTTCGGTTTTGCCGCCTCGCCCGCCGTCAGTTCCGCAGCGGTCAGCACGAAGCCGCCGCCGATGGAATAATAGGTTTCCTCAAGGATCACATCGCCCTGCGCATCGGTCGCGCGCAGGATCATACCATTGGCATGGCCGGGCAGCGAGGGGCCGTAGTCAAACACCATGTCGGTTTTCGGGTCAAAGACCAGCGTGCCAAGATCGGGAGGCGAGATGGTCCGCGTCTCATGGATTGCGGCCAGCGTGGCCTCGGCCTTGTCATGGTCGTAGCTGGCGGGTTCAAACCCGGCGAGGCCAAGAATGGTGGCACGGTCGGTCGCGTGACCGACGCCGGTGAAGGCCAGCGAGCCATGCAGCGAGGCGCGCAGCCCATGGGCATGGAACGGGCTGTCACGCAGGGTTTGCAAGAACCGCGCGGCAGCCACCATCGGCCCCATCGTATGCGAGGAGGACGGCCCGATGCCGACCTTGAACATGTCGAAAACCGAAAGGAACATCAGTCGGCCGCCCGCATACGGAGCAAAGTCATCGGTGTCATCTGCGTCTCCCTGTTCGCGCCAGCATGCCACGGCGGCAGGCAATGGCGAGCGGAAATGCGACAGGTTGCATTGCAAACCTGACGGGGTGGGGGTCAGAAGGTGTCCAGCCGGGCGAGGATCGCCCCGGCCAGATCGGGCAGCGCCCCGGGGCGGAGGCTTTCGGCCTCCACCACCTGGCGCGGCACCTCCATTCGGGCGCGGTGCTTGGCATAGCGCGGATCGTAATGATGCGCCATCAGGCTGTGGGCCAGCGCCTCATGCGCGCCTGTCGCGGCCAGTTCCTGCCAGCTTTCAACGCGCTCGGCCGCGTGCTGCGGCCGCAGCAGCGCCAGCGTGGCGGACAGCCGCGCCGGATCGGCACTCAGGTCGGCATAGGCGCGGGCCAGATAGGCGGCGCGTTCGGCGCGCGGTGCCGCGATCTCGATCCGGGGGGCTGCCACCATGGCACGCCACAGGCGCGGTGGCAGGCGGCATTGACCGACTTTGGCGCTTTCGGCCTCCACCAGCACCGGGCGCGCAGGGTCGAGCCGCGCGAGTTCCAGCGCCAGCGCGCCCTCGAAAGCCTTCTGCGAAGGCTGCCCGCCCGGCATGGCGCCGAACAGCGAGCCGCGATGCCGCGCCAGCCCTTCAAGGTCGATCACCTGCGCGCCCCGCGCCTTCAGCAGCGCCAGAAGCTCGGTCTTGGCAGACCCGGTATTGCCGTCGAGGAGCACCACCGGGCTGGCGACCGGGCGGTCATAGACCTGTTCCACCACCAGCCGCCGCCAGCTGCGATAGCCGCCCTCCACCACATCCGCCCGCCAGCCCACGCTTTTGAGGATGGTGGCGAAAGAGCCTGACCGCATGCCGCCGCGCCAGCAATAGACCAGCGGACGCCAGCCGCCAGCCTTGTCGGCCAGCGGGCCTTCCAGATGCGCCGCGGCATTGCGCGCCACCAGCGCGCCGCCGATCTTGCGCGCCCTGAACGGGCTTTCCTGCTTGTAGATCGTGCCGACGATGGCGCGCTCGGCATTGCTCAGCACCGGCAGGCTGATGGCGCCGGGGATGTGATCCTCGGCCCATTCGGCAGGCGAGCGCACGTCGATGATCGTATCGAACCCGAGCGCCGCCAGATCGGTCAGGGAAGAAAGCGTAATGGCCATGGGCGCGACACTAGGGCTGCGCGGGGCACGGCGCAACGGGGGTCAGAAACCCGTTTCCAGCCTCATCAGCAGCGCCTCCAGCATCGCTTGCCCACGTTCCATCTGTTCCACCGTAACGAACTCGTCAGGCTTGTGGCCCTGCGCCATCGAGCCGGGGCCGCAGATCACCGTCGGCACCCCCACATCGCGCGAGAACAGCCCGCCTTCGGTGCCGAAGGCCACCTTGATCGTGCCGTTTGCCCCGGTCAGGCCCTTGACGAAATTCACCACCTCCGCATCGGAGGGCGTGCCAAGGCCCGGATAATCCCACAGCCGCTCCACCGTTATCGCAGCTTCGGGGAATTCGGCGCGCAAAGGAGCCACGATACGTTCGGCGCCTGCGCGCAAGTCGGCGATCAGGGTTTCGGGGTCGTCGCCCGCAAGGCTGCGGATTTCGAAATCCAGCGTGGCGCGGTTGGGCACGATATTGACCTGCACGCCGCCCTGCATCTTGCCGACATGGAGCGTGGTATAAGGCACGTCATAATCGCCGTCGCGCAAGCCGCTGGCCGCGACGCGGGCCTGAAGCGCCCGCACCTCGCCCAGAAAATCCGCCGCCAGATGCAGCGCGTTCAGCGCCAGCGGTGCCAGCGCCGAATGCCCCTCGCGCCCCGTACAGGTCGCGCGCAATGCCACCTTGCCCTTGTGGCCGGTGGCCACCTGCATCGCCGTCGGCTCGCCCACGATGCAGAAACGCGGCTTCACCGGCGCCTGCGCCAGCATTTCGACCAGAGACCGCACGCCCATGCAGCCGATTTCCTCGTCATAGGACAGCGCCAGATGCAGCGGCACCTTCAGGGGGCGTCGCGCCGCTTTCAGCATCGCCTCGATGGCCAGCGCGCAGAAACCCTTCATGTCCGCCGCCCCACGACCGTAGAAGCGGCCGTCCTCCTCGGTCAGGTGAAAAGGCGGCTTGGTCCAGGCCTGCCCGTCCACCGGCACGACATCCGTGTGCCCCGAGAGCATCACGCCGCCCATGCCCGCAGGCCCGACCGTGGCAAAGAGGTTGGCCTTGCCGCCGCCCGCGTCGGGGATCAGCGTCGCCTCGATCCCCGCGCCCGCCAGCAGATCGCGCACATAATGCATCAGCGCGATATTCGGCTTGGCGCTTGTGGTGTCGAATCCCATCAGCCGGGCAAAGATGTCACGCATTGCGGGCTCCCTTTCATTTTGTATGCACAAATAACCGGCCCGGCGGCGGTGCGAAAGCCCGGATCAGCGAAGCGCCGCTTCGGGCTTTTCTTCGCCGGGGCTTGCTGGCAGTGTCGCGCAGGTCGCTTTCCCGAGGTTCCGATGCGCCTGTTCCTTGCCCCTGCCCTGCTGAGCCTTCTGGCCACACCCGCCGCCGCCGATGCGGTGGCCCAGATGGTGACCGCTTACCGGCTGTTCGATCTGGGCGAGGCGGCGCAGGATGGCCTCAGCCAGATCGCGGCAGCGCGGCTGGCCGCGGGGGTCGAGATGCAGGTGGTTGATCGCAAGCCGGAGACCACGGGCGGCAAGGATGGCGGCACTGACAGCCGCCCGGCGCCGCGCGATCCGGCCGCACTGATGGAACTCGCCCGTGTCGCGGTCGAGGCGGACGAAACACTGGCCATCCTGTTGCAGGAAACCGCCGCGATGGCGGACCTGCTGCCCAAGGTCACGCTGCGACAAAGCGCGGCCATGCTGCGGACGGGCGAGGTGCACAGCTATCGCCTGCCGCTGGATGGCGGCACCCCGACCGAGATCGGGGTGATCGGCGACGGTGACAGTCGCCTGTTGCTGGAGATCGGCACAGAGGCGGGGCCGCTGTGCCTGCAAAGCGGCATATCCGCCACATGTGCGGTCAGCCTGCCCGAAAGCGGGTTTGTCACCGTGACCCTGCGCAACCTCGGCGAAGGGGTGAGCGGCTACTGGCTGTTGACCGAATAGCCCCCACCCCTGCCGGATCAGATCACTTCGCTGACCAGAACGGTGCGTTTCTCGGCCACCGATTTCAGCGCCGCATCGGCCAGCGCCAGCGCGATCAACCCATCCTCGCCGGTGGGCACCGCTGCCGTGCCGCTGGCCAGAGCCTGGATGAAGGCCGCAATTTCCGCTGCATAGGCCTCTGTATAGCGGGTCATGAAGAAATCATGCAGCGGCGGGCGGGTATAACCCCGGCCATTCGCCAGTTCGATGGAAACCGGCCGCTGGTTTTCGGCTGAAACCATGCCGTCCGAGCCATGCACCTCGATCCGCTGGTCATAGCCATAGGTCGCACGGCGCGAGTTGGAGATCATCGCCTGCCTGCCGCTTGCGGTTTTCAGCAGCACCTGCACCGAATCATAATCCCCTGCCGCGCCGATCGCCGGATCGACCAGCACGGCGGCGGAGGCCGCGACCTCGGTCACCTCCTCTCCCAGAAGGAAGCGCGCCATGTCGAAATCATGGATTGTCATGTCACGGAAGATGCCGCCCGAGCGTTTGATATAATCGACAGGCGGGGCGCCGGGGTCGCGGCTGGTGATCACCACCATTTCAACCGCGCCAATCGCGCCCGCGTCGATCTGCGCCCGGACGGCGCGGAAATGGGGATCGAAACGACGGTTGAAGCCGACCATCAGTCGGCCGTCGTGCTGACGCACCACCTCAAGGCATTGTTTCACGCGCCTGAGGCTCAGATCGACGGGTTTCTCGCAGAACACTGCCTTCCCGGCTTTCACAAAGCGCTCGATCAGATCGGCATGGGTGTCGGTGGGGGTGCAGATCACCACCGCGTCGATATCCGCGGCCTGCTCAATGGCGTCGATGCTGCGCACCTCACAGCCGTATTGATCCGCAATAGCCTGCGCCGCCCCGGGCATCGCATCAGCCACGGCAACAAGCCGCGCCTGCGGATCGCCGGTCACGGCCTTCGCATGGACCTTGCCGATGCGACCTGCGCCCAAAAGTCCGAATTTGACAGTCATCTGGTCCTCATACTGGCTGACGGAAGGCCATGACCTGCCGCCTGTGTTCGATTTATATCAGCCTCGCGCGGCTCAGTCTCCGGTCCTCAGCACCCGTGCGGGTCGCACACCCAGGGGCCGCAGCGCAAAGGCAAGCCCCGCGAGCAACGTCAGGCCCACGCCCCCGGCCACGATGGCCAGCGCCGACCACGGCTCGAAGGCGAAGGGCGCATCCATCACGAAACGCATCACCGCCCAGCCCGCGACTCCACCCGCGAAGATGGCGACCAGACCCGCCGCCGCCCCGGTCAGCCCGGCGCGCAAAGCAAAGCTGAGAAGGATGCGCCCGCGCGTAGCGCCCAGCACCTTGAGCACCGCCGCCTCGTAAACCCGCGCGCGTTCGCCTGCCGCCGCCGCACCGATCAGCACGACAAAGCCGGTGGCCAGCACCGCCGCCGCCGCCCATGCAGTGGCAGTGGCGATGGCATCCAGCGCCTCGGTGACACGGGCGATGGCATCCCGCACCCGGATCGCGGTGATATTCGGCCATGTGCCCGCCAGATCGCGCAGGATGCGCGCCTCGTCCTGCGGCGGGGTGTAGATCGTTGCAATATGGGTATGCGGCGCCCCCGCCAGCGCGCCGGGGTTCATCGTCATCACGAACCCCATGCCTCCGGTGGCGAAATCCACCGCGCGCAGGCTGGTGACGATGGCAGTGATGTCGCGGCCCAGCACGTTGACGGTGATGCTGTCGCCCAGTTTCAGTCCGATCTCGGCGGCCTCCTCGGCCGAAAAGCTGATCTGCGGCGGACCGTCATAGCCCTTGGGCCACCAGTTGCCCGCGACGACCTTGGTGCCCTCGGGCGGCGTTTCGGCATAGGTCAGCCCGCGGTCACCGCGCACCACCCAGTGATCACCCGCGACCTCCTTGGCCGGACGGCCGTTGATCTGGGTGATCACGCCCCGCAGCATCGGCGCGCTTTCAACGCGGCTGATGGCCGGATCGCTGTTCACACGATCAAGAAACGGGCCGATCTGGTCGGGCTGGATGTCGACGAAGAAATAGGCCGGAGCGCGCGTTGGCAGGTCGCGGTCGATGGCGGCGCGCAGGTTTGCGTCGATCTGCCCTACGGCGGCCAGCACCGAAAGGCCAAGGCCCAGCGACAACACCACCGGCAGCGCCTCGCCGCGCGGGGCGGCGATGGCGCCCAGCGCCGCGCGCAGGGCCACGCGGCCCCGCATCCGTCGCGCAAGCCCACGCGCAAGGCGCCGCAGCGCCAGCCCCGCCAGCGCCAGCACGCCCAGCGCCATCGCCACGCCGCCCGCCGTGCCCAGCGCGAGGCCCCACATGCCGGACAACCAGACCGCCGCTCCGATCAGCACGGCCGCCAGCGCCACAATGGTCAGAATGCGACCCGGTGCAGGCCAGCCCCCCCGGCCGGCCCCGCGATACAGCGCCGCCGCGCGCACATGTTCCACCTGCGCCAGTGGCCAGAGCGTGAACAGAAGCGCGGTGATCAGGCCATAGAAGGCCGCCTCGACCAAGGGGCCGGGATAGACGGCAAATTCCACCGGAAACGGCAGAGCACCTGCGATCAGCGGCCCGGCCAGCACCGGCACCAGCGCACCCAGCGCCAGCCCGATGACCACCCCCACCGCCGCCAATACGCCTGCCTGCACCAGAAACAGCCGGAAGATCAGCCCGCTTTCAGCGCCCAGCGTCTTCAGCGTGGCGATGACCGGCCCCTTTTCCTCGGCCCAGGCTCGCACAGCAGCGGAAACACCAACGCCGCCTACGGCCAGCCCGGCCAGCCCCACCAGCACGAGAAAGGCGCCGATCCGATCCACGAAACGCTCCACCCCCGGCGCGGCGCGCCGACTGTCCCGCCAGCGCAAGCCCTTGTCGGTGAACCGCGACTCGGCCGCCGCCTGCACAGCATCCAGATCGGTGCCCGGCGGCAGGTCCAGCCGGTATTTCGTTTCGAACAGCGCACCGGGCACCAGCAGGCCCGAATTTGCAAGATCGGCGCTGCGCACCAGCGTTGGCGGGCCAAGACCAAAGCCTCCCGTTGCGCTGTCGGGCTGACGGATCAGGGCCGCCGCAACGCGAAAGGCCTGTGTACCCAGTTTGACGGTGGCGCCGGGTGCAAGGCCCAGCCGGTCCATCAGAACCGGGTCGATCACCGCGCCGGGCAAACCATCACGCGGGGTCAGCGCCTCTGCCAGCGGCATCGGCGGGTCCAGCAGAACCTCACCTTTCAGCGGGTAAAGATCGTCCACTGCCGTGATCTGCGTCAGCCCGCGCTCCTCGCCCGCGACCAGCATGGAACGGAAATCCACCACCTCGGACACCCGGTCGGCCGCCCCGGCCATGAAGGCACGTTCGTCTTCATCAGCGTAGCGATAGGTAAATTCCATCTGCGCATCGCCGCCCAGCAGCACCATGCCCTGCGCGTCCAGTCCGGCATGGATGGCGCCGCGCAACTCGCCCACTGCCGCGATGGCGGCGACACCCAGCGCGATACAGGCGAGGAAGATGCGGAAGCCCCGGATGCCGCCGCGCAACTCACGCCGCGCCAGCCGGATCGCCAGAGGCCAGCTCATGCCGCCACCTGCCCATCCGCGACTTTGCCATCCACCAGCCGCACCACCCGATCACAGCGCGCGGCCAGCTCCGGCGCATGGGTCACCAGAACCAGCGTGGCGCCATGGCGGTCGCGCAGGCCGAACAGCATGTCCATGATGGCGGCGCCATTCACCCCGTCCAGATTGCCGGTCGGCTCATCTGCCAGCAGGATCGCCGGGCGCGGTGCCGCAGCGCGCGCCAGCGCCACGCGCTGCTGCTCGCCCCCCGACATCTGGGCCGGGTAGTGATCCAGCCGGTGGCCAAGGCCAACGGCGCGCAACTCGGCCTCAGCCCGGTCAAAAGCGTCACGGGCGCCGGCAAGCTCCAGCGGCACGGCCACGTTTTCCAGCGCGGTCATGGTCGGGATCAGGTGAAAGCTCTGGAACACCACGCCCATGTTACCCCGGCGAAAGCGCGCCAGCGCGTCTTCGTCCATCGCGCCCAGATCCTGCCCCAGCGCGCTGACCTGCCCTTGCGTTGCGCGCTCCAGCCCCCCCATCAGCATCAGAAGCGAGGATTTTCCCGAGCCGGAGGGGCCGATCAGACCCAGCGTCTCACCCCGATCAACCGTCAGTGAGATGCCCTTGAGAATCTCGACCGCGCCCGCATTTCCGTTCAGGGTAAGACCCGCCCCTTGCAACACCAGAATGGGATCGCCCATGCCGCTGACCGTCATCCGCTTCGCCTCTTGCCTGTCTGCCTCGGTTGGATATGGGACGGTGGTGCGATTTTGCAAAGCCTTGCCGATAGTTGCGATGACGGTTCTGCCCGCAGGTGCCGAACCTGTGACCGTGGTTGCGCTGGGGGACAGCCTGACCGCGGGCTATGGCCTGCCGGAGGGCGAGGGGCTGGTGCCGCAATTGCAGGGCTGGCTCAGGGCACAGGGCAGCGACGCGGTGGTGGTGAACGCGGGCGTGTCGGGCGATACGACGGCGGGCGGGCTGGCGCGGCTCGACTGGTCGCTGACGCCGGAAACTGATGCGCTGATCGTGACGCTGGGGGGAAATGATCTGCTGCGCGGTCTGGACCCGGCGACGACACGGGCGAATCTGGACGCGATTCTTGCCAAAGCGCAGGCACGCAATCTGCCCGTCCTTCTGATCGGCCTGCCGGGCCCTGCGAATTTCGGCCCCGAATGGAAGGCCGAATTCGATGCGATCTATCCTGATCTGGCGGCGAAATACGACACGCTTCTGGTGCCGGATTTCATGGCCGGGCTGGGCAGCCATGATCCGGCGGCACTGCGCGGGCTGATGCAGGGGGACGGGATTCACCCTAATGCCGAAGGAGTGGGCAAGATCGTCGCGACGCTGGGGCCAGAGGTTCTGGCCCTGATTGCCCGCGCCAAACCCTAAAGCAGATCAGCAATCCCCGGCGCCCCGGTTTCCAGCGCGACCCGCAGCTTGCCATGTGCCGCTGCCTCGATCTGGCGCACACGTTCTTTCGACAGGCCAAGTTCCTGCCCCAGGCTTTCCAGTGTGCGCCCCGGTGCGCGCAATTGCCGTTCTGTCACGATCAGCCGCTCGCGCGGGGAAAGGCCATTCAGCGCATCCGACAGCCAGCCGCGCAGGATTTCAAGATCATGGGCCGCTTCAACGGTTTCAGCAGGACGGGGCGCATCATCTTCCAGCAGGTCCACCCATTCGCGGCCCTCGCCCTCGCCCGCCTGCACGGCATTCAGCGAGAAATCGCCCCCCGACAGGCGGGCCTCCATCATCTCCACATCGCCGAGCGAGACGCCAAGTTCTGCCGCCACCGCCGCACGCAGCGCGACGGGGCCGGGCTGCCCCAGTTCGCGGTCCAGCCGCGACCGCACGCGCGCAAGATTGAAGAACAGCGTCTTCTGCCCCGAGGTGGAGCCGGTGCGCACCAGCGACCAGTCGCGCATCACATGCTCCTGCAATTCCGCTTTGACCCACCACACGGCATAGGTTGAAAAGCGCACGCCGCGATCCGGGTCGAATTTGTCGGCCGCCTTCATCAGGCCCAGCGATGCCGTCTGGATCAGATCGTTCATCGGCGTACCATACCGACGGAACTTCGCCGCCATGGAAATCGCAAGCCTCATGTAAGCGTGGATGAGCCGGTTCAGCGCGGCCTGATCGCGTTCATCGCGCCAGGCCCGTGCCAGCTGCGATTCTGTCTCTGCGTCCAACAGCTCTGCCCGCATCGCTTGGCGGGACAAGCGTTGATGTGTATATCCGTCAAGCGCCATGACATTCCCCCGTCGGTGCCCGGTGTGATCGGTGTCGCCGGATACCAAGGATACGAGGCAAGCCGGTGATCGGATCACAAACAAAACAACTATCCCTGCCACAACTTTCGATCGTGCTGGGCGGTTCCCGTTCCGGCAAGTCACGATTTGCGGAGCGGCTGGTCCGGCAGACCGGCCTTCCCCGCACCTATATCGCCACGGCGCAGGCCTGGGATGACGAGATGCGCGACCGCATCGCCACGCACCGCCTTGACCGCGGCGCGGACTGGCACACCGTCGAGGCGCCGCATGATCTGCCCGAGGCAGTGGCGGCGGTGGCGGCAGGATCGGTCGTGCTCGTCGATTGCGCGACCCTCTGGCTGAGCAACCGCATGCTGGCGGAGGCTGATCTGGCGGCAGAGGCCGCACGGTTGCTGGCCGCACTGACCGCCTGCGCGGCGCCGGTCGTCGTTGTCAGCAACGAGGTCGGCTGGTCCATCGTGCCGGAAAACGCGCTGGCGCGGCGCTTTCGCGATGAACAGGGGCGCCTGAACCAGCGGCTCGCCGAGGCGGCCGGTCTGGCCGTTGCCGTCATCGCCGGGCTGCCGGTGGTGCTGAAGGGACAACTGCCATGAAGCGGCTTTGGTGGGTCCGGCACGGACCGACGCATGAGCGCGCCTTCTGCGGCTGGCGGGATGTGCCCGCCGATCTGTCGGATCTCGCAGCCATTGCCCGGCTGGACGCCTATCTGCCAGCGGCGGCGCCGGTCGTGTCGTCAACCCTGCTGCGCGCCCGCGCCACGGCAGATGCGCTGGCGGGGTCCCGCCCCCGCCTGCCTGCCCGCGACGACCTGCGCGAGCTGCATTTCGGCGAATGGGAGGGCTTGCGGTTTGATGAGGTTTCGGCCCGCGACCCGGACCTGTCCCGAGCCTATTGGGAGGATCCCGGCGATATCGCGCCCCCAGGCGGTGAAAGCTGGAACGCCGCCGCGCAGCGAATTGACGGCGCGGTGCAGGCCCTGATGTCGGCGGCCATGCCCGATCTTGTCATCGTGGCGCATATGGGGGTCATCCTGACCCGGCTGGCACTGGCGCTGGACGAGGCGCCTTCCGAAGCATTGGGACACCGGATTGACCCTTTATCTGTGACCTGCCTCAGCTTCGACAACCGGCGCTGGCGGGCCGAGACGATCAATCACATTCCGTGATGTATCTCCCGACAGAGTTTCGTTTCCCCGCCTGACCTTCGCGCGCTAGGCTCTGGAAAACACGGAGCATTTCATGACCGCCCCCTATGATCTTGCCATTGGCGACCGCGCCTATTCCAGTTGGTCGCTCCGCGGCTGGCTGTTGTTCGAGGCGTTCGGCCTGCCCTGCAACCTGCACCGCGCCCGGCTTTATACCGATGAATTTCCGGCGCTTCTGGCGCAATTCGCCCCTGCCCGCACCGTGCCCGCCGTGCGCATGCCCGAGGGGGTGGTCGTGGCCGAAAGCCTTGCCATCGCCGAAGAACTCGCCAGCCGACATCCCGAAGCCGGGCACTGGCCTGCGGACCCGCGCGCCCGCGCTGTGGAACGCGCGCTTGCAGCCGAGATGCACGCAGGCTTCACTGCCCTGCGCAGCCATTGTCCGATGAACCTGCGCATCTCCTACGAGACCTGCGAACCACCGCCCGAGGTTCTGGCCGATCTGGAACGGCTGCAACAGATCTGGGCCTGGGCGCGGCGGGAAACCGGCGCAACAGGCGACTGGCTTTGCGGCAATTATTCGGCGGCGGACGTCTTCTTTGCACCTGTCGCCACACGCATTGCCACCTATAACCTGCCGGTCGGCGCACAGGCGTCTGCCTATGTCGCCGCGCATCTGGCCCACCCCGCCTTCCGCCGCTGGCGCGCAATGGGTATGGTGGACGGGGCCGATCAGCCCTTCTACCGCCGCGACTGGCCACAACGCGCCTGGCCCGGCCCGGCTGTGTTACCTGCCCGCGCGGTCGAGGGAGCCACCGCCGAAAACACCACCTGCCCCTATTCCGGCAAGCCGGTGACCCATGCGCTTGAACTGGAGGGACGGCGTTTTGGCTTCTGCAATGCCTTCTGCCGCGACAAGACCGCGGCAGACCCGGAGGCCTGGCCCGCCTTCATGGCCATTTACCGTTCGTAAACCATTCGCCTCTACCCGTTAACGAAGCTGAACGGGGCAGAGCATGGTTGCGCGCACCTTTACCGTCGCCTTCGAAGGGATCGAGGCCCGCATGGTCGAGGTGCAATGCGCCGTGGCGGCGGGCTTGCCCTCGTTCTCTGTGGTCGGCCTGCCCGACAAGGCGGTTTCCGAGGCGAAGGAACGGGTGCGTGCGGCCCTTGCCACCATGTCCATCGCGCTGCCGTCCAAGCGGATCACCGTAAACCTGTCGCCTGCCGATCTGCCCAAGGAGGGTTCGCATTTCGACCTCCCCATCGCGGTCGCCCTGCTGGCCGCGCTGGATATCCTGCCGCGTGACGAGGTGGAACAGGTGGTGTCGCTGGGGGAGCTTTCGCTCGACGGGCGGCTGGTGCCGGTCGTCGGCGCCCTGCCTGCCGCAATGGCCGCAGCCGAAGCCGACCGCAAGCTGATCTGCCCCCGCGCCTGCGGCGCCGAGGCCGCCTGGGTCGGCGCCACGCAGGTTCTGGGCGCAGGGGCGCTCGATCAGGTGGTACGGCATTTCACCGGGCAGAGCGCCATCACCCCCTCCGAGGCGGGCGAGGTTGCCCGCCCTGCGCAAACCCGTGACCTGCGCGATGTGAAGGGGCAGGAACGGGCGAAGCGGGCGCTGGAAATCGCCGCCGCCGGGCGGCATCACATGATGATGGTCGGCACGCCGGGGTCCGGCAAATCCATGCTGGCCGCCCGGATGCCCGGCATCCTGCCACCGCTTTCCGCCGCCGAGGCGCTGGAAACCTCGATGATCCACTCGCTTGCGGGACTGCTGGGCGATGGCGGCATCTCGCGCGAACGCCCGTTCCGCGAGCCGCATCACACCGCCTCCATGGCAGCCATCGTCGGTGGCGGGCGCGGCGCCAAGCCCGGCGAAATCAGTCTCGCGCACAACGGCGTGCTGTTTCTGGACGAGTTGCCCGAATTTCCCCGCACCGTGCTGGAAACCCTGCGCCAGCCCATCGAAACCGGCGATGTGGTTGTGGCTCGCGCCAATGCGCATATCCGTTACCCCAGCCGTTTCCTGCTGGTCGCGGCCGCCAACCCCTGCAAATGCGGCTATCTCAGCGACCCGGCGCGCGCCTGTGCCCGTGTTCCCGGTTGCGGCGAGGATTATCTTGGCCGCATATCCGGCCCGTTGATGGACAGGTTCGACCTGCGGGTCGACGTGCCCCCTGTGGCTTTCACAGACCTCGACCTGCCGGCCTCGGGGGATGATTCGGCGACGGTAGCCGCGCGGGTGGCCGCGGCCCGCGCCCTACAAACGCGCCGCTTTGCCAGCCATCCGGGCCTGCGGGTGAATGCCGATGCAGAGGGCCGCCTGCTGGAGGAAATCGCCACGCCCGATGCCGAGGGTCGCGCGCTGCTGAACCGCGTCGCCGAGCGTTTCGGCCTGTCAGCGCGCGCCTATCACCGCATTCTGCGGGTGGCGCGCACCATTGCTGATCTGGCGGAAGAGCCGCAGGTCCGCAGCCCCCATGTGGCAGAGGCAGTCAGCTTCCGGCTCTCATTGGCCAACCGCACATCCGCCTGAGGCGCCTGCGGTTATGCCCCGCGTTTCGCTTCGATCACTTCCCAGATGCGGGCAGCGGTATTGGTGCCGTCAAACCGCTCCAGTTCCTGAATGCCGGTGGGCGAGGTCACGTTGATCTCTGTCAGCCAGTCGCCGATCACATCAATGCCCACGAAAACCTGCCCCTTTTCCTTCAGGACCGGGCCGATGGTGCGACAGATCTCCAGATCGCGTTCTGTCAGGCCCACCTTCTCGGGGCGACCGCCGACATGCATGTTGGACCGCGTCTCCCCGGCCTGCGGCACCCGGTTGATCGCGCCCACCGGCTCGCCATCGACCAGAATCACCCGCTTGTCGCCCCGGGAGACGGCAGGCAGGAATTTCTGCACGATCATCGGCTCGCGGCTCATCGAAGTGAACAGCTCGTGCAGCGAAGCAAGATTGCGGTCATTCGGGTCAAGCCGGAACACGCCCGCCCCTCCGTTGCCGTAAAGTGGCTTCAGGATGATGTCGCCATGCTTTTCCTTGAAGGCGCGGATCGTCCGCAGATCGCGCGCAATGGCGGTCGGCGGCGTCAATTCCGGGAAACGCAAAACCAAAAGCTTCTCGGGGCTGTTGCGCACCCAGAACGGATCATTCACCACTAGGGTTTTCGGATGGATCATCTCCAGCAGATGCGTGGTGGTGATATAGCCCATGTCGAACGGCGGATCTTGCCGTAACCAGATCACATCGAAATCAGCAAGATCAACCTCGGTTTCCGCGCCGTAGCTGACGTGATTGCCGAGTTCACGCCGCAATTCGATGGGGAAGCCGCGCGCCATCACCCGCCCCTCGATGAAGGCGAGATTGTCGGGCGTGTAGAAAAACAGCTCGTGTCCGCGAGCCTGCGCTTCCAGCGCAATACGGAACGAACTGTCCGCGTCGATGTTCACCGACCCGATCGGGTCCATCTGAAACGCGACCTTGAGACGCATGGGCAATCCTCCTGCTGACGCCCCTTCCTGCCGCAAGGTGCAGGCCGATGCAATCAGGCCGCGAAAGCGTTTTCCAGAATCTCGATACGCCCCGCCCCGTCGACCAGCGCGACATCGAAGCGCACCGGCGTCAACTGCCCCAGCGGTTCCTGCGCCAGATATTCAGAAGCGGCGGTACAGATGCGTGCCATCTGGCGGGGCCCGAGATGTTCGGCGGCCTGTGCATGGGTAGCGCTTTGCTTCACCTCGATGAAGATGATTTCAGCGCCATCACGCGCCACCAGATCAATCTCACCCCCCTGCCCGCGCCAGCGCCGTGCAACGATCTGACGGCCACCGCGTTCATACAGACGCTCGACCGAACCTTCTGCCGCCGCACCGGCCTGCCAGGCCCTTGCCCCGCGATCCGCGCGCTGTTTTTGCATCCTCACTCTCCGATCAATTGCAATGCCCGCTGGTAAACCTCTCGCCGGGGCAGCCCCAACGCCTCCGCCACAATCGCTGCGGCTTCCTTCACACGGTGATCGCGCAACGCCTGGCGCAACGCGGTTTCAAGATCTTCCGCACGGGCCGTTTCTGCCGGGGCACGGTCAATCAGCACAACGATTTCCCCCTTCGGATCCTGATCGCCGATCCGGTCGCGCAGTTCCTGCGCGGTCCCGCGCAGCACCTCCTCGAATCGCTTGGTCAATTCCCGGCAGATAACGATCTGTCTTTCGCCTCCTGTATGTTCCGGCAATTCATCTAACAATTTCCTAACGCGTTTCGGGCTTTCATAAAGGATCGCCGTCGCATCGCTGCGGGCGATGCCAGCCAGGAACTTGCGGCGCGCCTCGCCGGACTGAGGCGGGAACCCGGCGAAAAGGAACCTGTCCGACGGCAGGCCTGACACGGTCAGCGCCGCAATGGCGGCCGAGGGGCCGGGGGCGGTATGCACCGCATATCCGGCGGCGATGGCGGCGCGGCCAAGCTGATAGCCCGGATCGGCCACCAGCGGGGTCCCGGCCTCGGATGTATAGGCCACGCTGCGTCCTGCCGCCAGCGCCGCCAGCAGCCGGGGCCTCGCCTGTTCGCCGTTATGATCATGGTAAGCGACCAGTGGCCGGTCGCCCAGCGGGACGCCATGAATTTCCATCAGATGCCGCAGCGTACGGGTATCCTCGGCCGCCAGAACATCTGCGGTCGCCAGAAGATCCAGCGCACGCAGCGTGATGTCGCGGGCCGCGCCTATGGGGGTTGCCACGAAATACAGGCCCGGCGCGGGTTTCGGCGGCGGTCTGCCGGTGGCTGGGCGCGGATCGGTCATGGGCTGCGGCCTCCAAGTTTACTTCGGCGACGGTGGCGCGTATTCTCGCCGGCGACCGCTACGCCCTGACAGTGAGGAAGTCCGCATGTTCCCCGTTTTCCGTCTGGCCCGCAAGTCGCTGGCCCGAATGGTGCCCCTGCGCGCCGCCGCCGCCCGTGCGACCGCCGTTGCAGGTGCGGCCGTTCTTGCCGCCTGCGTGCCCGTCGGCGGGCCGGGCGGGGGCAGCGGCCAGCAGATCGACCCCGGCGCCCCGGTGCCAGTGGCGCTGCTGATTCCCTCGGGCTCCGGGCAGGCGAGTGACGAGTTGCTGGCCCGCAGCCTTCAGAATGCGGCGCGGCTGGCAATCTCCGATCTGGGGGGCGTGAAGATCGACCTCCGGGTCTATCCGACCGCCGGCCAGCCGGGCCGGGCGCAGGCGCAGGCCATCAAGGCCGTCGACGAAGGTGCGAAGATCATCCTCGGCCCGGTCTATGCGCAGGAAGCCAATGCCGCCGGGGTTGCCGTGGCAGGCCGGGGCGTCAATGTCCTGTCCTTCTCCAACAACACCGATATCGCGGGGGGCAATGTCTTTGTCCTCGGCCCGACCTTCCAGAACACGGCCGACCGCCTGGGCCGGTTCGCCGTCCGCTCCGGCAAGAGCCGCGTGATGGTGGTGCATGACCGCAACATCCAGGGCGAGGTCGGCCGCACGGCGATCCAGCGCGGCGTCACCGCAGCGGGTGGTTCGGTGGTCGGTGTCCAGTCCTATGAATTCTCGCAGAACGGCATCCTGTCCGCCGCCCCGGCAATTGCGGCGGCCACCCGCAACACCGGGGCGCAGGCTGTCTTTCTGACCGCCGACACCGCCGGCGCGCTGCCGCTGATCAGCCAGACCCTGCGTGACAATGGCGTCAGCCCGCCCGCAACCGCACTGATCGGCCTGACGCGCTGGGACATTCCGGCCGCGACCCTGAACCTGCCGGGCATTCAGGGAGGCTGGTTCGCGCTCCCGGATCCCGCGCTCTACAACCAGTTCCAGAACCGCTATCAGGCGGCCTATGGCGAGCCGCCGCTGCCGATCTCGGGGCTGGCCTATGACGGCGTTGCCGCCATCGGGGCGCTGGTGAAACAGGGGAACCGCAATGCGCTGACCAGTTCGGGCCTGACCCAGGGGTCCGGGTTCGTGGGCGTGAACGGGATCTTCCGCCTGCGGGGTGACGGCACCAATGAACGCGGTCTGGCCGTGGCCACCATCCAGAACGGCCAGATCTCCGTCCTTGATCCCGCGCCGCGCAGCTTTGCCGGTGCCGGGTTCTGAGACCGGGGACAAGCTTGCACCGCGCCGCCCTGACGATGCAGGACATGCTGCTGCCGGGGGTCGAGATCATCGACCCCCGCGCGCTTTCCGCAACCATTTCCAGCGCCATCGCGGGCGAGACTGATCCGCGTGAGGCCCGCGCCGTCGCGGTGCGCCATCTGACCGAAGCCAAGGCCGCCGCCAACGCAGCCCTTGCCACCGCCTTCGCGGAACGCCCCCTGGAAGCCCGCGCCCTGACGCGGGCGCAAAGCCATCTGACCGACGGGCTGGTCAGCACGGCGTTCGACCTCGCCTGCCACCATTTTCATCCACTGCCGACACCGACCGAGGCAGAGCGGCTGTCTGTGCTGGCGGTGGGGGGCTATGGCCGTGCCGAAATGGCGCCGTTTTCCGATGTCGACCTGCTGTTCCTGACCCCCTGGAAAATGACCCCCTGGGCGGAAAGCGTGATCGAGACCATGCTTTACATCCTCTGGGATCTGAAGCTGAAGGTCGGTCATTCTTCGCGCACGGTGAAGGATTGCATCCGTCTGGGGCGCGAGGACATCACCATTCGCACCGCCCTGCTGGAACATCGCCAGATCACCGGCGACACCGCGCTGGCGCAGGAACTGGATAATGCCCTCTGGGCCGAGCTTTTCCGCAACTCCGGCCCCGAATTCATCGAAGCAAAGCTTGCAGAACGCGCCGAACGGCACAAGCGGCAGGGTGGCCAGCGCTATGTGCTGGAACCCAATGTGAAAGAGGGCAAGGGCGGGTTACGCGACCTGCAAACGCTTTACTGGATCGGGAAATACCTCAACCGTGTGCCGGATGCGGCGGGGCTGGTGCAGGCGGGTCTTCTGACGCAGGACGAATACGAGACCTTCAACCGGGCCGAGAACTTTCTCTGGGCTGTGCGCTGCCACCTGCACTACATCTGCAAGCGCGCCATGGACCAGCTGACCTTCGACATGCAGGTCGAGGTGGCGGCGCGCATGGGTTATCACGACAGCGGCGGGCGCCGCGCGGTCGAGGTGTTCATGCAGGATTACTTCCGCCATGCGACGCGGGTGGGCGAACTGACCCGCGTGTTCCTGACCCAGCTTGAAGCCCGCCACGCCAAGCCCGAGGCCGGTATCATGGGCCTGTTCCGCCGCCGCAAATCGGTACGCGCGGGCTTTCGTCTGGTGCAGGGCCGCATCGACGCCGCCGACCCGCGCAGCTTTCTGGCCGACAAGCTGAACCTGCTGCGGGTTTTCGAAGAAGGCTTGCGCACCGGCTATCTTCTGCATCCCAACATCATGCGGCTGATCGCGGCGAACCTGCGGCTGATCGACGACGAGATGCGCGAAGACCCGGAAGCCCAGCGCATCTTTCTCGACCTGCTGCTGAAACATGGCAACCCGGAGCGATCCCTGCGGCGGATGAATGAACTGGGCGTGCTGGGCGCCTTCATCCCCGAGTTCGAACCGATCGTCGCGATGATGCAGTTCAACGTCTACCACCATTACACGGTGGATGAACACATCATCCAGTGTATCTCGACCCTTGCGCAGATCGAACGCGGCGAGCTGGTCGAGGAACTGCCGCTGTCGTCCGACATCCTTGAAAAAGGCGTCAGCCGACGGGTGCTTTATGTTGCCCTGCTGCTGCACGACATCGGCAAGGGCCGCCCCGAGGATCATTCGATCCTTGGCGCCCAGATCGCCCGCCGCGTGGCGCCGCGCCTGGGGCTGAATGACGAGGAATGCGAAACTGTCGAATGGCTGGTGCGCTATCACCTGCTGATGTCCGACATGGCGCAGAAACGCGACATCGGCGATCCGCGCACGGTGCGCGATTTCGCCAAGGCAGTGAAAACCCGCAAGCGGCTGGATCTGCTGACCGTGCTGACGGTCTGTGACATTCGCGGCGTCGGCCCCGGCACCTGGAACAACTGGAAGGCCATGTTGCTGCGTCGCCTTCACAGCGAAACCGCCGAGGCGCTGGAAAACGGGCTGGAAAACGTCAACCGCGAGCGGCGCGAGAACGAGGCGAAACGCCAGTTGCGCGAGGTTCTGGCCGACTGGGATGCCAAGGATCTGCGGGCCGAACTCGCGCGGCATTACGCCCCCTACTGGCAGGGGCTGCTGACGGAAACACAGGCGGTCTTCGCCCGCCTGCTGCGTGATCTGGACGATACCGAGATCCGCATCGACCTGCACCCAGATCCGGCGCGCGACGCGACGCGGGCCTGCTTCGCGCTGGCCGATCATCCTGGCATCTTCTCGCGGCTCGCCGGGGCGCTGGCACTGGTGGGCGCGAATGTTGTGGATGCGCGGACCTATACGTCAAAGGACGGCTATGCCACCGCGGTGTTCTGGATACAGGATACCGACGGCCATCCCTACGAAGTCAGCCGCCTGCCCCGCCTGCGTCAGATGATCGAAAAGACCCTGCGCGGCGAGGTCGTCCCGCGCGAGGCACTGGCCGACCGCGACAAGGTAAAGAAGCGCGAGCGCGAGTTCCGCTTTCCGACCCATATCACCTTCGACAACGAAGGGTCCGAAATCTACACGATCATCGAGGTCGATACCCGCGACCGGCCGGGGCTGCTTTATGACCTGACCCGCACTCTGGCGGCGAACAACGTCTACATCGCCTCCGCCGTGATAGCCACTTTCGGCGCGCAGGTGGTGGACAGCTTCTATGTGAAAGACATGTTCGGCCTGAAACTGCATCAGAAACACCGGCAGGAGGCGCTGGACAAGAAGCTGCGCCAGGCCATTGCCGAGGGGGCCAAACGGGCGCAGGCCCAAGGGTAGCACATGACGAAAAGCCTGATCCGCAATGTGGTCACCCTCGGCGGGTGGACGCTTCTGTCGCGTGGTGCGGGGTTTGCCCGCGACATCCTGATGGCGAACTATCTTGGCGCCGGCGCGGTGTCCGACGCCTTCTTCGTGGCGCAGTCGCTGCCCAACATGTTCCGCCGTTTCTTTGCCGAAGGCGCCTTCAATCAGGCGTTCGTGCCGATGTTCGCCAAGAAGGTCGAGGCGGGTGAGGATGCGCAGGGCTTTGCGCAAGAAGCGTTCAACGGCATGGCCTGGCTGCTGGTGGTGTTCACCATCCTCGGAACGGTTGCGATGCCCGCGCTGGTCTGGGCCATGGCTTCGGGCTTTGCAGGCGACGAACGCTTCGACCTTGCGGTGATCTATGGCCGGATCGGGTTCTCCTACATCCTGTTCATCAGCCTCGTCGCGCTGGTCTCCGGCGTGCTGGTCACCAAGGGCCGGTTCACCGAAGCGGGCTTTGTGCCTGTTCTGATGAACCTCGCCTTCATCGCTGCCATGTGGCTGGCCGACTGGCAGGGCTGGAACATGGGGATGACGCTGGCCTGGACGCTGCCGCTGACAGGGGTCATGCAATTCGGCTTCGTCTGGTTTTCGGCCCGCGCCGCCGGGCATACCTTCACCCTCGGCTGGCCGCGCTGGAGCGCGGATCTGAAGCGGCTGGCGATCATCGCAGGCCCCGCGATCCTTGCGGGCGGGGTGGTGCAGATCAACCTTCTGGTCGGCCGTCAGGTCGCCTCGCATACCGAAGGCGCGGTGACATGGCTGTCCTTCGCCGACCGGCTTTACCAATTGCCTCTGGGCGTGGTGGGCATTGCCATCGGCACGGCGCTGCTGCCTGACCTGAGCCGCCGCCTGCGCGCGGGCGATGCAGAAGGCGGACGCGCGAGCCTCAACCGCGGCGCCGAATTCGCGCTGGCGCTGACCATTCCCGCCGCCGTGGCGCTGGTCGTGATCGCCCTTCCGCTGGTGCAGGTGCTGTTCCAGCGCGGCGCCTTCGGATCGGACGATGCTGCCAATACCGCGCTGGCGCTGGCGGCCTATGGCCTTGGCCTGCCCGCCTTCGTGCTGCACAAGGTGTTCCAGCCGCTCTATTATGCGCGCGAAGACACCCGCAGCCCGTTCCGCTATGCGCTGTGGTCGATGGTGGTGAACCTCGCCTTTGCCGTGGGCATGATGCCGGTGATCGGATTCATGGCGGCAGCGCTCGCCACAACCGTTTCCGGCTGGGTCATGGTCTGGCAGCTCTGGCGCGGTTCGCGCACCATGGGACCGGAGGCGCATTTCGACGCCCGTTTCCGCGCCCGGATCTGGCGCATCGTCGTCGCCGCGCTGGTGATGGGCTTCGTGCTTTGGGCGGCTGCGCTGCTGCTTGGACCCGCGCTGGATGCCGCGCGCTGGCGCTGGCTGGCACTGGGGGCGCTGGTCGCCAGCGGCATCATCAGCTACTTCGGGTTCGGCACGCTGATCGGCGCCTTCCGTCTGGCCGAATTCAGATCAGCGCTGCGCCGGAAACGCGCCTAGCGTTCCCGCAACCGCGCCCGCACGCGGGCAAAACCACCGGGGCTGACCACGAAGCTCAGCACAAAGCCGGTGGCGAAGCCCGCAATATCGGCCACCCATTCGGTGCCGCCGCCGAAGAACACACCGAACAGCAGTTGCGCAAACAGCAGGAAGCCGATCAGCGTGAAGGCGCGGTACTGGTTCGCCCCCTCCCCGGCCAGCCGCACCCACAACAGGAAGGTGAAGGCCCCGATCAGCCCGTAGATCGCCGGATACCCGCCGACCAGCGGCTGCACCAGCCCCGGCACGGCGGTATAGACCCCCGCCGCGACCATGGCCGCGCCGAAGAACACCACCAGCACCGCCCACCAGCGAAAGATCTCGCCCACCATCTTGCCCAGCGCCAGCAGCATCACCACGACAAACACCGCATGGGTAAAGCTCGTGTGCACGAAAGGATAGCTGACCAGCCGGATCAGCCCGTCCAGCGGCCAGACATGATTTTCCGCCATCCAGCGCAGAAGATCGGGTGAAAAGGCAAAGCGTTCCATCGCGTCCAGCCGCCAGCCAACGGCATGTGCGCCACCGATCAGCCCGCGCTGACCAAGGCTCACCACCACCTCCATCGCCACGATGGGCAGAACCAGCGCCCAGACGACCCAGGGCAAGGGGTTCAACGGCGGTTCGGTTAAATCGTCCTGATGCTGCATCTTCGCCTCATGTTGCAGGGCCTTCATTGACGCCCCTTGCCACCAAAGGTAAGCCGAAGCACCAGCCATTTCCAGACGGAGAACATCATGTCCGAGCCGGTCCAAACGCCTCAGACTTTCACCCCCCGCGTGTTTTCGGGCATCCAGCCTTCGGGCGGCCTGACCCTCGGCAATTATCTCGGCGCGCTGAAGCGCTTTGTCGAAAAGCAGGACGAGGGCGGCGAGACGATCTATTGCCTTGTCGACATGCATGCGATCACCGTCTGGCAGGACCCGGCCCGGCTGCGTCACCAGACGCGCGAGATGGCGGCGGGTTTCATCGCGGCGGGCATCGACCCCGCACGCTCGATCCTGTTCAATCAAAGCCAGGTGACGGCGCATGTCGAACTGGCCTGGATCTTCAACTGCGTCGCGCGGATGGGCTGGATGGGCCGCATGACCCAGTGGAAAGACAAGGCCGGCAAGAACAGCGAGAACGCCTCGCTGGGGCTGTTCGCCTATCCGGCGCTGATGGCGGCCGACATTCTGGCTTACAAGGCCACGCATGTTCCGGTGGGCGAGGACCAGAAACAGCATCTGGAACTGACCCGCGACATCGCCGCCAAGTTCAACAACGATTATGGCGTGACCTTCTTCCCGATGACCGAGCCGGTGATCGAGGGCGCGGCCACCCGCGTCATGTCGCTGCGCGACGGATCAAAGAAGATGTCGAAATCCGATCCCTCGGATCAAAGCCGCATCAACCTGACCGATGATGCCGATTCCATCGCTGCCAAGATCCGCAAGGCCAAGACCGACCCCGAGCCGCTGCCCGACACGCTCGACGGGCTGAAGGACCGGCCTGAGGCGCGCAATCTGGTGAACATCTACGCCGCCCTCGCGGGGATGAGCGCCGCGGATGTAGTGGCAGAATATGCGGGCGCGCAATTCGGCAGCTTCAAACCGAAGCTGGCGGAGCTTGCCGTGGCGAAACTCTCGCCAATCACGACCGAGATGAATCGCCTGATGCAGGACCCGGCCGAAATTGATCGCATCCTCGGCCGCGGCGCCAAACAGGCCGAAGCCATCGCCCGCCCGATCCTCAACGAGGTCTATGACATCGTGGGGATGATCCGCTCGCGCGAAGTCTGACCCCTCTTGGTGCGTCCGGCCTCCGGGCGCACCACATCTGCATTTTCTGTCCTTAAATATCCCGGGGGGCGCCGCAGGCGCGGGGGCAGAGCCCCCTCCGCACCCTGCGCCGCTCTGGCCGTCAGGTAATGGCCTCCAGCCGTTCCTTCGACATATCCCCCGGCACGATGGTCACCGGGATCGGCAGAGTGCCCGAGCTTCGGCTGAGCGTGGTGACCAACGGGCCGGGGCCGCTTTTCTCGGTGCCAGCGCCAAGCACCAGAACGCCGATCTGCGCGTCCTCCCGCACCTGCGCCAGGATCTCGGTCGCGGGGTCGCCCTCGCGGATCACCAGTTCCGGGTTCACCCCCTGCTTGTCGCGCATCCATTTGGCGAAGACCTCGAAATGCGCCTCGATCCGCTCGCGCGCCTCGGCGCGCATCAGGTCGGCCACGCCCATCCAGTGCTGAAACTCTTCCGGCGGGATGATCGACAGGATCTGCACCCCTGCCCCGGTGTGCGCTGCCCGCAGCGCGGCATAGCGCATGGCGTTGAGGCATTCGCGGCTGTCGTCCAGCACGACCAGAAACTTGCGCATCGTTCTCTCCTGCCCGGCGGTATCCCGGTGCGGGCATAGTGGCGGCGCGCGGCGGCCTTGGCAAGCGCAGCCGGCACCGGGGTCAGTAATGCGCCTCGCCCCGCGCCATGGCCAGATGAAGCGCCAGCGACGGGATGAAGAACAGAAGCCAGCCGGTGCTGAGGAACACCCAGATCAGCATGGGGAACCACAGGATGCAGAAAACCACCCCGATAGCGCCTGCGATGCGGATGGCCTGCGCCGGCGGCCAGAACCGCCGCAGACCGATCTGCAACAGCCGCCCGCCGTCCAGCGGCAGCACAGGCACCATGTTGTAGAAGAACAGGAACAGATTCATCGTGGCGGCAAGGCCCAGCCAGGGCACGATGGCAATACCGAACCGCACCCATGCCGGATCGGAAATGGCAAGCTGATACACCGCGTCCTGCGCCAGCCCCAACACGGCCCAGAGCGCGAGATTGACCAGCGGCCCCATGGCCACGATCAGCTCATCCTGCTTAAAGCTGCTGCGGCGGTGCTCGCAGAAGCCGCCGCCCCCGTGCAGCACGATCCGGTTGACCGTCAGACCCTGCACGCGCGCGCCCCAGGCGTGGCCCAGCTCGTGCAGATAGACCGAAGCGATGAGGATGCACAGGAAAATGGCGGTGATGACAAGGCTGCCGCCCCGCATCAGCGAAAACCCTGCCATCATCAGCGCCAAAATAGCGACCGACTGGCGCACCTCGACCGGCACGCCGAACAGGCCACGGAAGCTGAAGACCGTCTGCTCCAAGATCGTGCCGTCAGGCCGCGCGGGCCGGGGCGCTGTGCGCCCAGTCCATGTAAAGGCCGCGGATGCGGTCGGTCATGGTGCGGCTGCGGTATTCGGTGTCGTCGAAGCGGGCAACCGAGGTGACCTTGGCGAAGTTGCCCGACAGGAACACCTCGTCCGCCGCCTCGAAATCGGCGAAGGTCAGCACGGTTTCCTGCACCTCGATCCCCTCGGCCCGCATATTGGCGATATGGCGCGCGCGGGTGATACCCGACAGGAAGGTGCCATTGGCGATGGGGGTGAAGACCGCGCCATCTTTCACCATGAACACATTGGCCGTGGCGGTTTCGGCCACATTGCCCATGGCATCCGCGACCAGCGCATTGCCGAAGCCCTTCTGCTTGGCCTCGACCAGCATCCGGGCATTGTTGGGGTAAAGGCAGCCCGCCTTGGCATTGCAGACCGCATCTTCCAGCACCGGGCGGCGGAAGCGCGTGCGGGTCAGCGTGGTTTGCCCGGTGGCGGGCGGCATCGGCACTTCCTCAAGACACAGCGCGAAGCCGGTCGAGTTTTCCGCCGGGGCGACACCCAGGTCCGAGCCGTCGATGGCCCAGTACATCGGGCGGATATAAACCGCCTGATCGGGGCCATAGGCGCGCAGGCCTTCGCGCGCGATTTCCAGCATGTCCTCCACCGCCATCGTCGGCGTGATCATCAGCGCCTCGGCCGAACGGTTCACCCGCGCCAGATGGCGGTCAAGGTCGGGCGCGATGCCATCGAACCAGCGCGCGCCATCAAAGACGGATGAGCCTTGCCAGATGCCATGATCGGCAGCGCGCATCACGGAAACGTCGCCGTCATGCCATTTGCCTTCGAAAAAAGTGCGGATGTTCTTGCCGAATGCCATGGGAGGACTCCTTTCCCCGGCACTAAAGCACCGGGGCCGGGCAAGGTCCAGCTTGAGGATGTGCGGTTACAATCCCGCACGCCAGACCGAGGGCGCCACACCATGCGCCTTGCGGAAGGCGCGGGTCAGATGCGCATGATGGGCAAAGCCGCAGGCGGCCGCCACTTCGGCCAGTGGCTGCCCTTCCGCGATCAGCGCCTCGGCTCGCGCCATCCGGCGGCGTTCGACCCAGGCGCGCGGGCTGAGGCCCGTGCTGGCGCGGAAGGCGCGCTGGAAATGGAACTCCGACAATCCGGCGGTCGCGGCCAGATCGGCAAGACGCAGGGGCTGGTCCAGTTCCTCCTCGATCCGGGCGCGCAGACGCCGCAGCGTCGCCGGGGCCAGCCCGCCGCGCCGGGGGGCGGACGCCGCCTGCCCCCAGCCCGGCGCCGTCAGCAGGTGGTGCAGAAGCTCGACCTGGATCCCCCGGCTGGCCAACGCGCCGTCGGCCCCGGCCAGTTTCCCCAGCAACCCCGCCAGAACCGGGTCATCCGCAAAAGTGACCTCGGGCAGCGCCACGGCGGCGGGTGGGCGGTCCAGCGTTTCGGCCGCGAAGGCGCGCAGCTCCGCATCAGGGATATAAAGATGCACGAAGCGAAAGCGTCCGTCGATCTGCCATTCCGAGCTTGCGCCCTGCGGCATCAGCGACAGCGCGCCGGGGTGCCCGGCGGCAGCCTGCCGGTCCACCCGGCGGCTTTTGGTGCCATCCTCGGTATAAAGGCTCAGGACGTGATGGCGTGTTTCTTCATAGCGTACCCGATCCTGCGCATTTTCCCACGCCGCCAGCCCGAAGCCCGCACCAAGATCGCGCGCAGCCAGCAGCCGCGCGTTGGAGCGGCTGAGACGTTGGAACACAGAGGCGGCGAGCGTTGTCATGCTGCCAGACTAGCAGCCCGGCCCGATGGCCGGAACAGGCACTGCCGTGAAAACAGCAAGATCGTGCAAGCGTGACCAGCCGCGCCGTGGCAGGAAGGCGGCATGACAAACATCGCCCTCTTCGCCGCCACCGTCCTGATCTGGGGAACCACCTGGATCGCCATTGCCTTCCAGATCGGCCCCGTCCCGGTGCTGACCTCTGTCTTTTACCGCTTCGCGCTGGCAGCCCTGCTGATGCTGCCCGTGCTGGCGCTGTTCCGGCGGCTGACGCCGGTGCCCCTGCGTGCGCATCGCTTCATCCTGCTGCAAGGGGTGTTTTTGTTCTCGGTCAACTTCCTGTGCTTCTACAATGCGACACGGTTCATCCCCTCGGGGCTGGTGTCGGTGGTGTTTTCGCTGGCGACGATCTTCAATGCAGTGAATGCGCGGCTGATCTTTGGCGACCGCATCCGTCCGCGCGCCCTGCTGGCGACGGCGCTGGGGGCGGCGGGGCTGGCGCTGCTGTTCGCGCCCGATCTCTGGGGTCATGCCGTCGATGTGGATACGCTGAAGGGGCTGGCTCTGGCGGCGGGCGGCACGCTGAGCTTTTCGCTGGGCAACATGGTATCGCGCCGGAATTCGGCGGCGGGCATCCCGCCTCTGACCGCAAATGCCTGGGGCATGGGCTATGGTGCGCTGATGCTGCTGGCGGCGATGGCCTTCAGCGGGACACCGATGGTGGTGCCGCACGAGCCGCGCTATCTGGCGGCGCTGGCCTATCTGTCCATCATCGGCTCCATCGTCGGCTTCACCACCTACCTGATGCTGGTGGCGCGTATCGGCACCGGGCGCGCGGCCTATGCGACCGTGCTGTTCCCGGTGATCGCGCTGATGGCCTCGGCGGTGTGGGAAGGCTTTGTCTGGACACCGCTGGCGGTGGCGGGGCTGGCGCTGACGCTGGCGGGGAATGCGGTGATGTTCGCTCCCGCCCGCCGCGCCAGCGCGCAACCTGCCTGAGGCTCAATCCGCCTCGGACAGCAGCTTGCGCAGGTCCAGACGCGCGTTGGACATGGCCAGATTGCCCGACGCATCGCGCGGCCAGTCGGCCTGATCCCGGTCGCGGTACAACTCTACCCCGTTGCCATCGGGATCGCGCAGATAAATCGCCTCGCTGACCCCGTGATCGGCGGCGCCATCCAGCTGGATACCGGCCTCGACCACGCGCTTGAGCACATTGGCCAGCGCCTTGCGGTCGGGGTAGAGGAAGGCCGTATGGTAAAGCCCGGTCGTGCCCGGCGCGGGCGGCTGCCCGCCTTTCGATTCCCATGTATTCAGGCCGATATGGTGGTGATAGCCGCCCGCCCCCAGAAAGGCCGCATCGCGGCCATAGCGTTGGGTCAGCGGGAAGCCGAGGATGTCGGAATAGAAGGCCAGCGCCCGGTCGAGGTCGGATACCTTCAGGTGAACATGGCCGATGCGGGTGTCGGGCGGTGCGATATGCGGGGTGGTCATCGGAAACTCCTGTGCTTTGCCCCAAGGTAAGGCCGGACGGTCCCTGCGATAAGGCGCAGACGGGCACAGGGTCTGTGCAGAACTGTGCCTGCACCGATACGATGCCATCGCAACGCAAAGCGCCTAGCGCGCTGCCCGGCGCAGGATGCGCAGCGCGAGGCTCTGGCCCAGATGCCCGGCAAGACCCGCCAACGCGGCAGTCAGGCCCGCAAGGCTTGCCCCCAGCAGAAGCCCGGTCTTGCTGATCCGCAGCCCCAGCCGCAGGAACCGGGTCTTGCCCAGCACCTCCACCGCGCCAAGCGTGCGCGGACCCAGCGCCTCGGCACCGCGAGCCAGCCGCGCCGCATCGGCGGCCGTGTCGACATGCGGCATAAGACGCAAGGCCGTGGTGGTATCGGTGGCCCCCTGCATCCGCACCATGCCCATCGCGAGGCCGGTGATCTCGGCCCGCACGGCCGGGCGGATCGCGGCACCCAGGTCATCAAGGCTGCGCGCGGCACGCAGGGCGGCAGGGTCCACCGCCTCGTCGGCGATGCGGACAAGCCGCGCGGTGAGACGCGGGTTCAGCAGCCGCATCCCCCTGGCCAGCCTTAGTCCCGAGGCGCCCGCCTTTATCGGAACGCTTGCCCCGGAGGAGGTGCCGACCGAGGCGATGGTGATGGCCGTTGCCCCCAGCCCTACCGCTGAAAGCGTCAGATCCAGCCGGTCCACCTCGGCCCCTGCCCACCAGTTGCCGGATTGCCGGGCAAGGCCCAACATGTCCCCCACGGGCGAAAGCGTGACCGGCGCGTTACAGATCAGCCCCTGCGACAGCGAACAGTTTCCCATGTCCCAGGCACAGGCGGCACAATCGGCCGCCAGTCGCAGCGGCGCGGTATCCTCTGCCCAGGCCTCTTCGATCCGGGCCACCAAGGTGGGATGCAACGGCAGGCCACGTTCGGCCGCCACCCGTTCGACCGCGCGCAGCGCCACCCAGTCACACGGGCTGGCGGCCAGATAGCCCGACAACAGGCCCGCCACCCGCCCCTCGGTCGCCTGCCGGGCCAAAGCCGCATCAACGGCGGCGCGGTATTCGGCGGCGCCACGTTCAGCCAGCAGATGCAGTGCAGGGTCACGCGCCAGCGCACGCAGGCTGAGGAAGCTGCCCGCCACCGACGCGATCAACAGCACTGCCAGCGCCAGTCGCATCAGACGGCGGATCGGCGTGACAGAACGGGGCTGGCGGCGCATCATGCGGGCAATCTGGGGCGCCGTGCGGCAAAAGGCAAATCGTCGCGCCACCTTGTGCATCGCCCTGCCCTGCGGCAGGTTTGCCCTGCAACCGGAGGCAGACATGAAAACCATTGGCATTCTGGGGGGCATGTCCGCCGCATCGACCCAGACCTATTACCGCCAGCTTTGCGACCTGACCCGCACGCGGCTGGGCGGGCTGCATTCCCCGCAGCTTCTGATCCGCAGTCTGGATTTCGCGCCCGTTGCGGATGCGCAGACGGCGGGCGACTGGGCCACCCTGGGCCGGTTGCTGAACACCGAAGCGCGGGCATTGGAGGCAGGCGGGGCGCAGATCCTGCTGCTGGCCACCAATACGATGCACAAACTGGCGGACGAGATGATGCGGGGCGTCGGCATTCCGCTTCTGCATATCGCCGATGCCACGGCACAGGCGCTTCGGTCCGCAGGGCTGATGCGGCCCGGCCTGATGGCAACGGCCTTCACGATGGAACAGGAGTTCTACACCGGCCGCCTGCGCGCTGCCGGGCTGGATCCGCTGATCCCCGGGGCCGGGGACCGCGCCACCCTCCATCGGATTATCTATGAAGAGTTGTGTCAGGACCGGGTAACGGACGCTTCGCGCCGCATTTTCGAGGCAATAGCCGCCCGGCTGAAGGCTGATGGCGCGGACAGCCTGATCCTTGGCTGTACCGAGGTCGGGATGCTGCTGTCCGGGTCCAACAGCCCCTTGCCGGTGTTCGACACAGTGGCAATTCACTGTGCCGCCGCAGTGGAGGCCGCGCTGTGACCCCGGCTGTTCCTGCCCCGGTTGTTCCTGCCCTCGTCGCGGCGCGCGATCAACTGGCCTATTTCGCCAGCCAAAGCGTCACCCTGCCCCTCACGATTGGTCCGCTTGAGGTCTGGAACCGCATGATGGCCGCACCGCTGCCGGGCATGGCGCTGGCCTTCCGCATCCGCGACGCGATTTCCGCCCGCTTCGGGGTAGAACGGATCGGCGGGTTCAGTGGGCGCCCTGCGGGCCAGCCCCGGCCCGGCGACCGGCTGGATTTCTTCACCGTCGAGGCCATCAGCCCGGACCAGCTTGTGCTGACCGCCCGCGACCGCCATCTGGATGTGATGATCTCCACCGATTGCAACGGTCCGCAAGTCACGGTCACCGCCTCTGTCGTGACGCATAATCTGTTCGGCCGGGCCTACATGCTGCCCGTCGGCCCGGCGCACAGGCTGATTGTCCGGCTCATGCTCAACCGGCTCCGCCGCAGCCTGACCTGACGTCCTGCCGTAACGGAACTTCGCAATTGCAGCATCAAGACTCGCATTTTGCCGCAATGCAGCATATATTGGGATCAGGGAGGACGGACACTAAGGATAAGGTTCCGCCATGTTCATGCGCCTCCGCAAATCGCCCGCTGTCGCGGTCAATCCCGCGCCGCAGCCTGCCACCGATCACCCCGAAGACGCGCTGGTCTATTTCTCGCATCAGGCCGATACGCGCCCGTTGCGACCGATGACCGCGCTGGAGCAGATGTACGCTTATTACACCGACGAATGAGCCTCTGCCAAAATTTAGAACCGTTCCAAACTTGACTTGAAGCCGCCCCGGGCGCATATCCGATGAATACCGTCGGAGATATCCCATGTTCATCCAGACCGAATCGACCCCGAACCCCGCGACGCTGAAATTCCTGCCCGGCCGCGCCGTGCTCGATGTCGGCACCGCCGATTTTCCCAGCGCCGAGGCCGCCTCGAAAAGCCCGCTGGCCAGCCGGATCTTCACGGTTCCGGGCGTGACGGGGGTGTTCTTCGGATCGGATTTCGTCACTGTCACCAAGGCCGAAACGAGCCTGTGGGATCATATCAAGCCCGCGATCCTGGGCGCGATCATGGAGCATTACCAATCCGGCGCGCCGGTGATGCAGGGCGAGGCCACAAGTGGTGGCCATGCCAGCAATCATGCGGCGGAAGACGATGACATCGTGCGCCAGATCAAGGAACTGCTGGATACCCGCGTGCGTCCGGCGGTGGCACAGGATGGCGGCGATATCACCTTCCATGGCTTTGATCGCGGCGTGGTGTATCTGCACATGCAGGGCGCCTGCGCGGGCTGCCCGTCCTCTACCCTGACGCTGAAAATGGGCATCGAGAACCTGCTGCGCCACTACATCCCCGAGGTCACCGAGGTGCGCCCCGTTGCCGCCTGAAACGGTTCTGGCCTTCGACACATCGGCCGCGCATTGCGCGGCCGCTTTGCTTTTGCCAGATGGTCGCGTGCTGAACCGGCTGGAACCGATGGAAAAGGGTCAGGCGGAGCGTCTGATGCCGCTGCTGGAAGAGTTGCTGGCAGAGGGGGGTATCGGCTGGGGCGATCTGACGCGGCTGGGCGTGGGCACCGGCCCCGGCAATTTCACCGGCGTGCGGATCAGCGTGGCGGCGGCGCGCGGGTTGGCGCTGGGCTTGGGGATTCCGGCTATCGGCGTCACCCGGCTTGAGGCGCTGGCCCATGGCCTGCCCCGTCCGCTGCTGGTGGCCGAGGACGCCCGGCGAGGCGAGGCCTATGTGCAGGGTTTCGGCCTGCCGGGGCTGGAGACTGCACGGCTGATGTCTGCCAGCGCGCTGCCTGACGCCCCGCATGTCACCGGAAGCGCCCTGCCCGATGCGCTGCCCCCGGCGCTTCCGCTGGCCGAGGCGATTGCGCGCATCGCCGCCAGTCGCAGCCCTGACGCGCGCCCTGCCCCTTTCTATCTGCGTGGCGCCGATGCTGCCCCGCCCTCTGACCCAGCCCCGGTCATCCTGCCATGACCCCCGAGGCCATGGCCGATCTGCACGCGCGGTGTTTCACCACACCCGCGCCCTGGTCGGCGCGGGATATGGCTGCGCTGACAGAAGACCCGCTGTGTTTCGTTCTGACGACCGAGCAGGGTTTTCTGCTGGGCCGTGCGGTGGCCGGTGAGGCAGAACTGCTGACCCTTGCCGTGGCGCCGGAAGCGCGTCGACAGGGCATCGCCTCGCATCTGGTTCGTGCCTTTCTGGACGAAGCGCGCGCGCGCAGCGCGGAAACGGCCTTTCTGGAAGTTTCGGCCAAAAATGCTGCGGCTCTGGCGCTTTATCTCCGGCATGGATTCGCGCAGGCCGGTCTTCGGCGCGGATATTACGCAACGTCAGACGGCCAGCGCATCGACGCGCTGGTGTTGTCACACCCGCTGTCGCCCGCCGCGGAAAGCAGCAAATGAAGGCATTTTGACCGGAGGATCAAATCCGGCAGCCGCTTCCCGCGATTCCATCTTGACCGATCCCGGCATAGCCGCCCTACAATGCTCGCCACAGATCCCCGATCTGCCCGGCGACCGGGTGCAGGGGGCAAGTCAGTGTAACGACAACCGGGAGTATTCCATGACCCTGATGAAAACCCTGCTGGGCGCGGCGGCAACGCTGGCGCTGTCATCGGCAGTGGCGGCAGCCGATCCGGCGATCATCTTCGATCTGGGCGGCAAATTCGACAAATCCTTCAACGAGGCCGCGTTCAACGGGGCCGAGAAATGGGCCAAGGAAACCGGCGGTTCCTACAAGGAACTTGAAATGCAGTCGGAAGCCCAGCGTGAACAGGCACTGCGTCGCCTTGCCGAATCCGGCGCCAACCCGGTGGTGATGACCGGCTTCGCCTTCGGCGATGTGCTGAACACCGTCGCCCCGGATTTCCCCGACACCAAATTTGCCATCATCGACATGGTGGTCGAACAGCCGAACGTGAAATCGGTGGTCTTCTCGGAACATGAGGGGTCGTATCTGGTTGGCATGATGGCCGCACTGGCCTCGAAAACCGGCACCGTCGGCTTCATCGGCGGCATGGATATCCCGCTGATCCGCAAATTCGGCTGTGGCTACGCGCAGGGCGCCAAGGCGGCGAACCCGAATGCGACCGTCATCCTCAACATGACCGGCACCACCCCCGCTGCGTGGAACGACCCGGTGAAAGGCGCGGAGCTTGCCAAGGCGCAGAAATCGCAGGGGGCCGACGTGATCTATGCGGCGGCCGGCGGCACCGGCATCGGCGTGCTTCAGGCTGCGGCTGATGAAGGCATCCTGTCCATCGGCGTCGACAGCAATCAGAACCACCTGCATCCGGGCAAGGTGCTGACCTCGATGCTGAAGCGCGTCGATGTCGCGGTCTACGAGGCGTTCAAGGAAGGCACCGACCTCAAGCCGGGCATCAACGTGCTGGGCCTGAAGGAAGACGGCGTGGGCTATGCGCTGGATGAAAACAACGCGCCCCTCGTCACCGACGAGATGAAAGCCGCTGTGGATGCCGCTGCCGAGAAGATCAAATCGGGCGAACTGGTCGTGCATGACTACATGTCGGACGACACCTGTCCGGCGGCCAATTTCTGATCCGCATGGGCGGCGCAGACATTTCGGGGCGGCAGTCATCTGCCGCCCCCTTCGCAATCGAGCTGCGGGGCATCTCGAAAGCGTTCGGGCCGGTTCAGGCCAACAAGGATATTTCAATCCAGGTCGCCAAGGGCTCGATCCACGGCATCATCGGCGAGAACGGCGCCGGGAAATCGACGCTGATGTCGATCCTGTACGGTTTCTACAAGGCTGATGCAGGCGAGATCGTCATTGACGGCAAGGTCACCCCCATCCCAGACAGCCAGAGCGCCATCCGCGCCGGGATCGGGATGGTGTTCCAGCATTTCAAGCTGGTGCAGAATTTCACGGTTCTGGAGAATGTGATCCTCGGCGCCGAAGAGGGTGGGATTCTTGCCAGATCGCTGGCCAGGGCCCGCAAGGTGCTGGCTGATCTGGCCCGCGAATACGAGCTGGACGTGGACCCCGACGTGCTGATCGAGGATCTGAGCGTGGGCCACCAGCAGCGCGTCGAAATCCTCAAGGCCTTGTATCGGCAGGCCGACATCCTCATTCTGGATGAACCGACCGGGGTGCTGACACCCGCCGAAGCGGATCACCTGTTCCGCATCCTCAAGGGCCTGCGCGATCAGGGCAAGACCATCATCCTGATCACCCACAAGCTGCGCGAGATCATGGAAACCACCGATACCGTCAGCGTCATGCGGCGCGGCACCATGGTGGCGACGGTGCGCACATCTGAAACCAGCCCCGAGGAACTGGCCGAACTGATGGTGGGCCGCAAGGTGCTGTTGCAGGTGGAAAAGGCCCCCGCCACCCCCGGCAAGACGGTGCTGGAGGTCGAAAACCTGCGCGTGCGCGATACGCAGGGGGTCGAACGGCTGAAAGGCATAAACCTGACCATCCGCGCGGGCGAGATTCTGGGCATCGCGGGCGTCGCCGGCAACGGTCAGTCGGAACTGCTGGAGGTGCTGGGCGGCATCGCGCGCGGCACCGGCACCATCCGGCTGAACGGACGCGAACTGGATCTGACCGGCCGCCATTCCGATGGGCAAAGCCGCCGCGCCGATGGCATCGCCCATGTGCCCGAGGACCGGCAGGTTCTGGGCCTGATCATGGATTTCACCGCATGGGAGAATGTGGCCTTCGGCTATCACCATGCGCCGGAATATCAGAAATCGGCACTGTTGATGGACAATGATGCAATCCGCGCCGACTGCGAGAAAAAGATGGCGACCTTCGACGTGCGCCCGCCGATCCCGACGCTGGCCGCCAAGAATTTCTCGGGCGGCAACCAGCAGAAGATCGTCGTCGCGCGCGAGATCGAGCGCAATCCCGACCTGCTGCTAGTGGGGCAGCCAACGCGCGGCGTGGACATCGGCGCGATCGAGTTCATTCACAAGCAGATCGTCGCCCTGCGAGATGCGGGCAAGGCGGTGCTGCTGGTCTCGGTCGAGCTGGACGAGATCATGTCGCTCGCCGACCGGATCGCAGTGATGTTCGATGGCCGGATCATGGGCGAGCGCCTGCCTGACCAGACGAACGAACGGGAACTGGGCCTGTTGATGGCCGGTGTCAGCGGGGAGGCCGCGTAACATGGGCCGGATGCCGAAATGGGCCGACGCGGTGCTGGTGCCGCTGTTAAGCCTGATCATTGCCTTCGTGATTTCGGGTCTCGTGATCCTTGCCATCGGCGAGGATCCGGTCGAGGCGCTGAAGATCATGGTCACCGGGGCGCTGGGGTCGACCTATGGCTGGGGCTATACGCTTTATTACGCCACCAACTTCATCTTCACCGGGCTGGCAGTGGCCATCGCCTTCCATGCCGGATTGTTCAACATCGGAGGCGAAGGACAGGCGACGCTGGGCGGTCTTGGCGTGGCCGTCGCCTGTCTGATGCTGCCCTGGCCACACTGGAGCCTTGCGCTCCTGGCCTCGGTCGTGCTGTCGGCGGCCTTTGGCGCGGCCTGGGCGGCGGCGCCCGCCTGGCTGCAGGCGAAACGCGGCAGCCATATCGTGATCACCACGATCATGTTCAACTTCATCGCGGCGGCGCTGCTGAACTATCTGCTGGTCAATGTCATGCGGCCGCGCGGCCAGATGGACCCGGCATCGGCCCGTTTTCCGGCCGAGACGAACCTTCCCGACCTGCATCAGATGCTGGGCTGGATCGGCATTCCCTTCGCCAAGGGCACCCCCGCCAATGTGAGCCTGTTCGTCGCGCTGATCGCCTGCGTGGCGGTCTGGGCAATCATCTGGCGCACGCGGCTGGGCTATGAAATCCGGTCTTTCGGCAAATCGGAAAAGGCCGCGATCTATGCCGGCATCTCGCCCGTGCGTATCACCATGTATGCCATGCTCATTTCCGGCGCACTGTCTGGTCTGATGGCGGTGAACACCGTGCAGGGCGAGGCGAACCGGTTGCTGCTGAACAGCGTCGAGGGCGCGGGCTTCATCGGCATCGCTGTGGCGCTGATGGGGCGCAGCCATCCTGTCGGTGTGTTCTTCGCAGCCCTGTTGTTCGGCTTTCTGTATCAGGGCGGCGCAGAACTGGCGCTGTGGACCAAGATCCCGCGCGAGTTGATCACCGTCATTCAGGCGCTGGTCATCCTGTTCACCGGCGCGTTGGACGATATGGTGCGGGCGCCGTTGAAGCGGCTGTTCCTCCCCTCGGGCCGTGGGGGACAATGATGGATTTCGCAACAATCATCCAGATCCTCGATTCCACCGTCCGGCTGGCCACGCCCTTGCTTCTGGCCTGTTTGGCGGGGCTTTATTCCGAACGCTCGGGCGTGTTCGACATCGGGCTGGAAGGCAAGATGCTGATTGCGGCCTTCGCCTCGGCGGCGGCGGCTGCCGCAACGGGCTCGGTCTGGCTGGGGCTGCTGGCGGGCATCTTTGCCTCGCTGATGCTGGCGGGGCTTCATGGTCTGGCCTCGATCACCTTCCGGGGGAACCAGCTGATTTCCGGGGTGGCGATCAACTTCCTTGCCTCTGGCCTGACTGTGCTGCTGGGACAGAAGTGGTTCGGGCTGGGTGGGCGTACGCCCTCGCTGGAAGGTGCGGCGCGGTTCGAGCCGATTACCCTGCCCTTTGCGGGCAGCATCGCCCCCGTGCCGGTGCTGGGACCGATCTATTCCGAGCTGATCTCGGGCCATTCAATCCTCGTCTATGTCGCCATCGCGCTGGTTCCGGCCTCGGCCTGGCTGCTCTATCGCACCCGCTTTGGGCTGCGGCTGCGTGCGGTCGGCGAAAACCCGGCGGCGGTTGATACGGCGGGCGTGTCGGTCACCGGCATCCGTTATGCAGCGGTGGCGATCACCGGCATTCTTTGCGGTCTGGCAGGCGCCTATCTGTCCACCGCGCTGGCCGCAGGCTTCGGACGCGAGATGACGGCGGGCAAGGGGTTCATCGCCCTGGCCGCGCTGATCTTCGCGAAATGGCGACCGTGGTATGCGCTGGCGGCCTGTATGCTGTTCGGTCTGCTGGAGGCGGTGTCGATCCGTTATCAGAGCATCGACCTCGGCTTCGTGATGATCCCGGTGCAGTTCACTCAGGCGCTGCCTTACATCCTGACCGTGGTCATTCTGGCGGGCTTCATCGGCAAGGCTGTTCCGCCCCGCGCGGGCGGCGAGCCCTATGTAAAAGAGCGCTGATCGCGCCGCAGCGCGGCAGGGATGCAACGTGCGACGGTCCGGTGCAACCATTGCGCCGGACAAGCGTTTGACAACGCAGGCGGAAGAACGCAAGTCTTGGGGACGGGCCTGCCCGTGTCCTCAAGACCCCCCGCTGTGTGGACCCGCCCATGACGCTGTTCCTCCCTATCGCCGAGGTCTCTGTCAACGCTTTCGCGCTGATCGGGATCGGTGCGATCGTCGGCTTTCTGTCAGGGTTGTTCGGGGTCGGCGGCGGCTTCCTGATCACGCCGCTTCTGTTCTTCATCGGCATTCCGCCCGCCGTGGCTGTGGCCACCGGCGCCAATCAGGTGGTGGCTTCGTCGATTTCCGGCGTTCTGGCACAGTTGAAGCGCAAGGCGGTAGATTTCCGCATGGGGGTCGTGCTGCTGGTTGGCGGTTTCATCGGCTCGGCCTTGGGCATCTGGGTCTTCTCGCTGCTCAGCGCCGCCGGGCAGGTCGATCTGTTCGTGCAGCTGTCCTATGTGCTGTTTCTGGGCCTCGTCGGGCTGATGATGTTTCAGGAAAGCCTGCGCGCCATCCTGCGCGCTCGGAAGGCCGGCAAGGTCGAGGTGCGCCGGGCGCATGTCCATACCTGGGTGCACCGGCTGCCGCTGAAGATGAAGTTCCGCGCCTCGGGGCTTTACATCAGCGTGCTGCCCCCGCTGGGTGTGGGCGCCATTGTGGGCTTCCTGTCAGCGGTGATGGGCGTGGGTGGCGGCTTCATCATGGTGCCCGCCATGATCTACCTGCTGGGGATGCCCACCAAGGTGGTGATCGGAACGTCGCTGTTTCAGATCATCTTCGTCACGGCCTTCACCACCGTCATGCATGCGGTGTCGAGCCAGACCGTCGATATCCTTCTGGCGCTGACGCTGATCGGCGGCGGCGTGATCGGCGCGCAGATCGGTGCGCGGGTGGGGGTGAAGCTGCGGGCCGATCAGATGCGCATTCTGCTGGCGCTTCTGGTGCTGGCCGTCTGCTTCCGCGTCGGGCTGGACCTGCTGCTGACGCCGGAAGAGTTCTATTCCATCACACCGGGGCGGCTGCCATGAAGCGGCTGATCCTCGCCCTCCTGCTGGCGGCCTCGCCTGCCCTTGCCAATGATCCCGGCGAAGAGATCGTCGCGGGGCTGAGCCAGTCATCCGTGTCGATCACCGCCGATTATGCCGGGGCAGAAATCCTGATCTATGGCGCGGTCAAGCGCGAAGCCCCGCCACCGAAAGGGGGCACCGTACAGGTGATCGTCACGGTCGAGGGACCGGAAGGCCCGGTTTCCGTGCGGCGCAAGGACCGGATCTGGGGGATCTGGCAGAACAATGCAGCGGTGGAGATCGACCGTGCGCCCAGCTTTTATGCCGTCGTCACCTCCGGCCCGCTGTCGCGTGTCCTGTCGGAAACCGACGATCTGCGTCATCGCATCACCATCCCCCGCGCCATCCGGTCGGTCGGGATTGCCTCGGATGCCGATGAATCCCCCGCTTTCGTCAATGCGCTGCAACGTATCCGCACCGAAGAGGGCAAGTATTCGCTGCGCGAAGGCGGCGTGCAACTGACCGAACAGACCCTGTTCCGCACCGATGTCGGCCTGCCCGCCGCGCTGGTCGAGGGGGATTACACGGTCCGCATCTTCCTGACCCGTGAGGGGCGGGTGATCGACACGATCAAGCGGCGGATCTGGGTGCGCAAGGCCGGGCTGGAACGCTTCATGTATCAAAGCGCCCATGACTGGCCCCTGCTTTATGGTCTGGCCTCGCTGCTGATCGCCGCACTTGCGGGCTGGGCTGCCTCGGCCCTGTTCGCCCGGTTCCGGCCCTGATGATCCGGCGCAGGCCGGTCAGACGACCGACAGTCGCGCTTCCAGCCTGGGCCAGCGCCAGCCAAGTGTCAGGCCGCGCACCGCATTCAGGACCATGAGCGAAGCCCAGAGCCCGTGATTGCCCAGAAGCGGTAACAGCACAGCCAGGACAGCGGCGTAGATTGCGACACACAGGATCATGGCGTTGCGCATTTCGCGGGTCGCTGTGGCGCCGATGTAGATGCCGTCATACATCCAGCTTGCGGTGCCGATCAGCGGCGCGGCGATCATCCAGGGCAGGAAGGCGCGTGCCTCGGCCCGCACCTCGGGCGAGGTGGTCATCAGGTCGATGATGGCCCCGCCCGCCAGCGCGAAGCCCGCCGCCATCAGCGCGGCCCCGGCCAGCCCCCAGAGGAATGGCAGCCGCACGGATTGCCGCAGCACGCTGCGCGAGCGTGCACCGACGGCCTGCCCCACCAGCGTTTCGGCCGCAAAGGCGAAACCGTCCAGCGCATAGGCGGTGATTTCCAGAAACTGCAACAGCACCTGATTGGCGGCCAGCGTCACATCGCCCTGCCCTGCCCCAAGGAACAGGAAGGTCGTGAAGGCGCCTTGCAGCAGGACGGACCGCACCATGATGTCCCCGTTGACCGAGGCCATGCGGCGCAGGGCGGTGCTGTCGAACAGGCGTGCGCGCGCAGCGGCCAGCGCAGGGCCAAATGCATCGCGGCAGAGCCAGAGACCCAGCGCCAGCCCCGACCATTCGGCGATCAGCGTCGCCCCGGCCACCCCCCGCACACCCCAGCCGAGCCCCAGCACGAACCAAAGATCAAGCAGGATGTTCAGACCGTTCATCCAAAGCTGCAACACCAGCACGCCACGCGTGCGCTCCAGCGCGATCAGCCAGCCGGTGACGGCGTAAAGCGCGATGGTTGCCGGGGCGCCCCAGATGCGCAGGGACAGGTATTGCCGCGCCAGCGCCTCGACCTCGGGGGAGGCGGGCGCCACGCGAAACGCCGCCCAGAACAGCGCGCCTTGCGCGAGGACCAGGGTGGCACCGGCCGCGAAACCGATCATCAGCGCCCGCATCAGCACCGCCGTGCGTTCCGGCGCATCACCCGCGCCATGCGCCTGTGCCGCAAGGCCGCTGGTGCCCATCCGCAGGAAGCCGAAGATCCAGTAGAAGGTCGCCAGCACAATGGCGCCGATGCCCACCGCCCCGATGGGTGCCGCCGCCCCCATCTGCCCGACCACCCCGGTATCCACCGCCCCCAGCAGAGGCACCGTGGCATTCGACAACACGATGGGCGCCGCGATATGCAGGACGCGGCGATGCGTCACCGGGGTCACGGGCTCAGTCCTCACGGTCCGGCATCAGGAAATGCCCGGTCGCCTGTGCGAACAGCCGCGAACGGTTGTCCTGCCACGCCTCGACATGCACACTGGCATAGCGGCGGCCCGAACGGTTGACCCGCGCCCGCGCATATGCATCGCGCGGCAGGCCCGAACGCAGATAGTCCACGGTGAAATCAATCGTCTTGGGCAGGCGCGGCAGATGGGTCGCGTCGATGGTGGCGGGATCGAGACTGCCCTTCTCCATCTCCTCCCACAGCATCGACCAGCTCAGTTCGATGATCGCCGTCACCTCCAGAAACGCCGCCGTGGCGCCGCCGTGCAGGGCGGGCAGCAGGGGGTTGCCAATCAACTCGTCCTTGAAGGGCAGGATTGCGGTCAACTCGTCGCCACGCCGGTCAAACTGGATCCCGAGGAAGCTGATATAGGGCACCCCCTCGACCAGACGGCGCAGCGCGCCGTCACGACGCTGTTTGAGCACCTGGACCGGCTCGGGCTTCTGACGCGGGCTCATTTGCCGCCCTCCGCCGGGGTGCCGGGACCGGGTTCCATGGTGAAGGCGCCGGTGGCCGAGGCGACGGGGCGGCTTTCGTCATCGTCCAGCGCAGTCGCCCGCACGAAGGCCACGCTGCGGGTAACGTGATAGCATTCGGCACGGGCGCGGATCGTCTGGCCGGGCGTCGCCGCGCGCATGTAATCAATGCGCAGGTCGATGGTGGCGGTGCCCGCCGGGGCAAGGCCATGCGCCATCACTGCCGCGCCGCTGGCCGTATCCATCAGCGCCGAAACCGCGCCACCATGGATCACCCCCGTCGCCGGATCACCGATGAACCGCGGATCATAGGCCATGGCGATCACCGCACGGGCATCGCCAAATTCCTCCAGCCGCATGCCCAGCGCCCGCGCGTGGGGCAGCGCCTCGATGAACTTGCGAGCGATGTCGCGCCTGTCGTTGCTCATGGCCTGCCTCTTGTGCCGGAACCTGCCGCGCCATGTGACATCTTGCGCGCCTCCGCCGCAACCCCCGCCGCGGCCTTCGCACCAAGCCCGATTGCAACCGGAGGCGATTTGCCCTTAGGTTGGGCAGGCAAGGAGGACCGTGGATGACCGATACCCGCCTGACATTCAAGGAAATGTGCGCCCGGTTCGACGTCACGCCCCGGACCCTGCGCTATTACGAATATATCGAGCTTCTGGCCCCCGAACGCGAGGGCCGCGCACGGTTCTATGGCCCGCGCGAGATTGCGCGGATGACGCTCATCCTGCGCGGTCGCCGCTTTGGTTTCTCGCTGGAGGAGTTGCGCCAGTGGCTGCTGATCTATCAGCAGCAGGGCACGCGGCCGCAGCTTGAGGCCTGGATCGGCCTCGCCGACCGGCAACTGGCCGAACTGGCCCGCCAACGGGACGAGCTGGATGTGACCATCGCGGATTTGCAGGCCCTGCGCGAAACAGCTGTGAAAGAGCTGGGCGAAAGCTGACCTGCGCTTGCCGCAGGGTCAGAAAATTACCCTGACCCTGCGTCAGATTTCAGGACATTACGTCATTGGAAAACTGACGTGACGTTATGTTTACGTCAACTTTAATCCCTCTGGTATCAACAGGTCAGACCCCGCATCTCTGACGCAGAGTAACTCTGCACGAGACCCCGTATGACCCGTTTGACGCAAACCGACCTGTCGGACACCCTGTCGATCCGCGAAATGTGCGACGCCTTCGAGGTGACACCCCGCACACTGCGCTTCTATGAGCAGAAGGAACTGCTGTTCCCGATCCGTCAGGGCACACGCCGCCTGTTTACCCGCCGCGACCGCGCGCGGCTGAAGCTGATCCTGCGCGGCAAGCGCTTCGGATTTTCGCTCGAGGATATCCGGCAGCTTCTGGACATGTACGACCACGATCCCAGCCAGCAGGAGGCGCAGCTGAAGCGCACCTATGAGCTGGCGCAAGAGCGGCTGCACGCCATGGAGGCGCAGCGCGACGAACTGAACGAGGCAATCGCCGAGCTCAAGACCCAGATGGCCTGGGGCGAAGAGATGATGGCGAGCCTCAGAAACCGCGGCGGCGCCTGACCGGCACCCGCCCAGAGCAAGACCCGAAGGGAGAGAGACATGCCCACCTATACCGCCCCCGTGAAAGACATGCAGTTCCTGCTGCAAGATGTGCTGCGCGTCACCGAAACCGGCGTGCCCGGATATGAGGATCTGGACGCGAGCTTCACCTCGGCCGTGCTGGAAGAGGCGGGCAAGGTCGCCTCCGAGGTGCTGGCGCCACTGAATGCGGTGGGCGATGCACAGGGCTGTGTTCTGGAAAACGGCGTGGTGCGGACGCCCGAAGGCTTCAAGGCCGCATTCGAGGCGATGAAGGAAGGCGGCTGGACCGCACTGGATTGCGACCCGGAATATGGCGGCCAGGGCCTGCCGTACCTGATGGGCACCGCCGTGGGCGAGATCTTCGTTTCCGCCAACATGGCCTTCAACATGTATCAGGGCCTGACCCATGGCGCCTATTCGGCGATCCACGCGCATGGCACCGACGAACAGAAGGCGACGTATCTGCCAAAGATGGTGTCCTGCGACTGGACCGGCACGATGAACCTGACCGAGCCGCACTGCGGCACCGATCTGGGGATGCTGCGCACCAAAGCCGAACCGCAGGCGGATGGCAGCTACAAAATCAGCGGGCAGAAAATCTTCATTTCGGCTGGCGAGCATGACATGGCCGAAAACATCATCCATCTGGTGCTGGCCAAGGCGCCGGGCGGTGGCGAGGGCACCAAGGGCATTTCGCTGTTCATCGTGCCGAAGTTCATGGTCAAGGAGGATGGCAGCCTGGGCGACCGCAATGCGGTTTCCGTCGGCAAGATCGAAGAGAAGATGGGCATTCACGGCAATGCCACCTGCGTCCTGAACTACGACGGCGCGACCGGCTTCCTGCTGGGCGAGTTGCACAAGGGCATGCGCGCCATGTTCACCATGATGAACGAGGCGCGTCTGGGTGTAGGCCTGCAAGGCTATGCGGTGGCGGAAGCCGCCTATCAGAACGCCGTCGCCTATGCAAAGGACCGCCTGCAAGGCCGCGATGTGACCGGGGCCAAGAATCCCGCCGGGGCCGCCGATCCGCTGATCGTGCATCCCGACATCCGCCGCAGCCTGATGGACCAGAAATCCTTCGTGGAAGGCGCCCGCGCGCTGACCTTCTGGGGCGCCTCGCTCATCGACCGCCACCACCGCCAGAACGACGCGGCGGCGGACGGGCTGGTGGGTCTGCTGACCCCCGTCATCAAGGGCTTCCAGACCGACAAGGGCTTCGAGATGGCGGTGCAGGCCCAGCAGGTTTACGGCGGGCATGGCTATATCGAGGAACAGGGCATGTCGCAGTTCGTGCGCGACGCCCGGATCGCCATGATCTATGAAGGCGCGAACGGGGTGCAGGCGCTGGACCTCGTGGGGCGCAAGCTGGCGGCGGATGGCGGCAAGCATGTCATGGCCTTCTTCGACATGGTGAAGGCCGAATGCAAGGCGCATGATGGCGATGCCCGCATGGTCCCCTTTACCGAGGCGCTGAAAGCTGCGTCAAAGCAGATGCAGGCGGCTGGCATGTTCTTCATGCAGAACGGAATGAAGAACCCCAATGCCGCGCTGGCCGGATCTTACGACTTCATGCATCTGATGGGGCATGTCTGTCTTGGCCTGATGTGGACCCGCATGGCGAAGGCTGCCTATGCGGCGCTGGATGCAGGCGCCGCGGATACGACCTTCTACGAGACCAAGATCACGACCGGCCGCTATTACATGGCGCGACAGCTTCCTGCCTGTGCCACGCATCTGGCACGCATCGAAAGCGGCGCCGATCCGGTTATGGCGCTGGCGGCCGAGGCGTTCTAAGCTGCGGGCGACATCGGGCAAAATCCTTGCAGAAAGGATTTTGCCCCAGCCCGACCGGAGACGCCCATGCCCCGCCGCTTTCGCCTGACCCGCCGCTTTCCCGTTGCCATGACCGAGGACGGCTATCGCCGCCTGCGCAAATTCGCGCAGGAGGCCGGGTTGGACGAGGGAGAGGCGCTGTCTTTCCTGTTTGAGAACTGGACCAGCGTGATCGACAACGAGAACCTGACCCACCGTCTGCGGCTGTTCAACGCCGAGTTGGACGACCGTAAACGCTAACCCTGTGCGACGCAGGCTGAAGCTGCCCTGCCCGCAGCCATGGAGCGGCGCGGCACAGGCAGATCAGACGCCGCCCGCTTCGGTTTTCAGCGGCAGTGTTACGGAAAAGATGGTTCCACGCACCGGGCTCCGGCGATAGTCGATGTGGCCGCCATGCGCCTCGACGATCTGCTTGGTGATGCTGAGGCCAAGCCCCGTTCCCCCGGCCTTCCGCCCATCCCCCGAATCGAGCTGGGTGAAGGGCTCGAACACCTCGTCCTTTCTGGCCTCGTCCAGCCCCTCGCCCTGGTCGCGCACCTCGATCAGGGCAGCGCCATCGTGAACGCCGATGCTGACCTCGATATTGCTGTCCGGCGGCGAGAATTTCGCGGCATTGGACAGGATATTGCTGAGCGCCTGCTTGATCCTTTGAGAATCGACCGTGGCCGTCAGGGTCTCCTCCGGCCGGACGAACTCGATCACGCAGCCCAGCCGGCCAGCATAGGGCTGGTTCACATCGACCGATTCCTGCACCAGCGCTACAAGATCCGTCTGATGAAGTTCCAGCGTCAGCTTGCCGGCACTGGCCTTCTGAAGATCAAGCACCTCGTCGATCAGCGATTTCAGCGTCTTGGAGTTGCGTTGCGCGATTTCGAGCACCTTGCGCGGTGCGGGATCGACCGCCCCGAGGTTGCCTGACAAAGCAAGGTCCAGCGAGGCGCTGATCGAGGTCAGCGGCGTTCTGAGTTCGTGACTCATCGTCGACAGGAAGGCCGATTTGGCCGCCAGCGCCGCCTCGATCTTGCGATTCTGGACCTCAAGCTCGATCAGACGCTCCATATTGGTGCGATACATCGCCAGAAAGATGCGCGAACAGTCGATGATGAAATAGGCTACGAACAGGCTGGAGAGGAACTGCACCCACAGGTCAGAACCAATTCCGCCCACGGCCAGCACGATATCGCGGATCGGAATCGCGAAGAAGGTCACGCCGTAGATCCCGAGCCGCAGGGCAAGGATCGACAGCAGGTGATGATTGTTCATCGCGGCAAAGACCCCTGCCGCGAAGAGGAAGAACATCGGCATGAAATGCGAGCCCTGCCCTTGCAGGATCGAGATCCAGACCGCAAAGAAGCTGATGGCGCCCGAACTCATGATCGTGCCGAGCACGATACTCCAGTAATGACGGCGCCCCGGTTGCTGGCCGCGCGCCCTGGCCCGCGCGATGCTGATGAACACGCGGTAGTCATAGGTTTCGCAGATGGCGACCATGACGAGGTTCAGCACGGCCAGCGGCAGGCTGTAAAAGAAGCCCGCCAGCAGAAGCGCTACGCCGAAGATCATCTGACGTTGCCAGAAAAGCCTTTGACCGACCTCTGCATAGTCCAGAAGCTGCCGTTTCAGGCGATCCTCATCGGTCTGTCCGGCCCGCAGGCGTGTCCAGAGCGTCCCAAGCTGGCCCGACACGCGGCTTTCGGCGCGGATACCGTTGGATCTGTAGGCCGACACTTCGCTCAAGACACCACTCCAAGAAGATACATTTTAACAGATGGTGAATCATTGTCGCGAAAAAGAGGAAAAACTGTGGCCATTTTCGCCACAAGCGTGCATACCAGAGAGAAGGACACGAAACGTTGAGGTAGGCATGGAAGGCATGAAACCGGCTAGGGTGCGTTCAGCTCGGTTGTTCTTTCCAGTAATCAGTCCGCAAGTACTTCCCGAGGCAACCACCCGTGAACGCATCCTCCTGAAGGAGGCCGCAGAACAACCACAGGACAGCAGGACCGACCCGCTTTTGGGCGGTGCGCTCAAAGCGACAACCCTGACCTTTACAAACATCCACAAGCACGGCGACCTCTTCGTCGACTTCATGCGCATGCGGCATAAGGTGTTTATCGAAGGCAAGGGATGGGATCTACCGGAAACTGACGGAATCGAGTTCGATCAATACGATACGGCCCAGGCCCGCATGATCGCGATTCACAGTTACGGCGAGGTTCTTGCCGGCATCCGGCTGTTGCCAACCACCTCCAGGGTTGGCCTGCACAGTTATATGCTGCGCGATGCCCAGCTTGGATTGCTGGACAGTCTGCCGCGGGACATCCTCTTTTTCGAGGCACCCGTTTCGCCGCTGATCTGGGAGGCGACGCGATTGTTCATCAAGCCTGACGTGCCCGCGAAGCTGCGGGCGCAGGTTCAGGTGCAGCTGATGACCGAGATGGCGAAGGTCGCGCGCGAGGCTGGCGCAACCCATGTCATCGGGATTGTTCCCGCCGTGTTCCGGCGATGGATGGCCCGTATCGGCATGTCCGCCTCGCCCGTGGGGGCGCCGCTGGTTATTGATGGCGACAAGGTCTGTGCCGCGCTGTTCCCGGTGATCGAATTCGTGAACTGACGGCAGCACCAGACCGCAGGCAGAACGGGCGTGACCGTGAAAACCGGCGCGGTCCCCCATTCAAGCCACCCGCCCGAGCAGGCTGGCTTCCCAGAGTTTGCGCACCTGCTGCCCCAGTTGCAGCGCGTCGAAGGGCTTGGTGATCGTGCCCAACACGCCGGGACCGTTCAGGTCTTTCAGCTCGCGCTCCGTCGCTTTCGCCGTCAGGAAGATGGCGGGAGTCGACGCGAATTTCGGCATGGCGCGCAGCAGCCGGAAGGCCTGCGGCCCCGACAGGCCCGGCATCATGACATCCAGCAAAAACAGATCCGCCTCGATGGTATCAGCAAGGCGCACCACCTGATCGCCGCTTTCGAACTGCACCAGCGGCAGCCCGGCGACCATCTCCAGCGCAATCTGGACGAGGACCCTGATATCCGGGCAATCATCGACGTGTACGATTCTGGGATCTGACATCGCTTTCGTCCCCACGATTCCCCCGGCCGCGCTGCTTCTGTTCCTGCACGACGGGGCACGCACCTGCTGCATACGATTGTTGTGCCCGCCCATTGTGGCGACAACATGGCCCTGAGGCTGCATTAATAAGGCCGCCCAAGGCCGGGCGGCGGCCGGACAACAAGAGACTGTCGGGCAGCACTCACGGTGATTTGCCACGGCAGCCCTCCCCCAAACACAGCAAATCAGGGCTGACACCCAAAACCGGATCATCCGGGTAGGTCTTTGAAAAGATGGGATCACCGGACCGCGGTGATGCGCCATCGGCCGAATTTACCGGCCTCGGTTCTCTGCCTTCTCCGCTGCCGCCGGTTGGCCAGAAGACAGAGACGTTCGTGAACCATCAGGAATATGGCGGATCGTCAGGTGCGTTGGCGGATATGCCGGAAAACCTGTCACCACGAGATGCAGGGTGGCCGGGCGAATCCGCAGCCTCTCCCCTACCGCAACCGGCGCATTCCCTGTTCTGCCCGTCCCGCGTTCAGCTCGCGCATGGTCAAAGGATCGGTCCAACGATTGCCAGCGCGTTGTCCCACAGCCTGCGTCCCGGTCCCCAGGCCTGAACCTCTTCGAGCGGGACAAGTCTGCTTTGCGCAAGATACTCTTCCTGCCGCGCCCGCATCGCGGTGGTGGTGTCTGCGTCCTGAAGCAGGATGTTGTTTTCATAATTCAGATCGAAACTGCGGCGATCCATGTTGGCGGAGCCGATCAGCGTGATCTGGCCATCCATGGTCAGGGACTTGGTATGGAGAAGCCCATGCTGGAACTCATAGATCTTCACGCCTGCTTCCAGAAGGCTTTCGTAGTAGCTTCGGCTGGTGGCGCCGACAGCAAAATCGTCATTGCGGGCCGGGAGGATGATCCTCGTATCGACGCCGCGCGCGGGACAGGCGCAAAGTGCCTGCTGGAGCGCGGGTGTCGGCACATAATAGGGCGTCGTGATAAACACGGACCGGCGCGCGGCGAAGATCAGCGAAGTGAACATTTCGGGCATCGCCAGCGTCCGGAATGTCGGGCCGGTTCCGACCACCTGCGCAGCAAATCCCGCCTGTGCAGGCGGCAGCGGCGCGGTCAGCAGGTCAGAGATGTCGTCGCCACCATTGCTCATCCAGTCGCTTGCGAAAAGGTGCTGGTTCTCGCGCACGACCGGCCCGGTGAACCGCATCACCGCATCCACCCATGGCCCATACCGGGCCTTTGGCAGGAAAGCGGGGTCCGCACAATTCTGGCTGCCGCAGAAGGTTACGGCATTGTCGATCACAACGATCTTTCGGTGATTGCGAAGGTCGATCCGGCCATTGAAGATGCGCAACAGCGGGTTGCCAACGCGCAGGGCCGAGCGGGTGCGAACCCCGGCGGCCCCCATCCGCCGCCAAAGCCCGGATTTCAGCAGCGCGCGCGACCCGAGGTCGTCGACCATCGCACGGCAAGCCACGCCCCGGCCTGACGCGCGCATCAGGGCCTCGGCAACCTTCTGCCCGTTGTGATCATCGAGCCAGATATAGAACAGCAGATGGACATGATCGCGCGCCCCGTCGATGGCCGCCACCATCTCGTCAATGGCAGCATCAGAGTTTTCCATCAACCGGGCGGTGTTGCCGCCCACCGCCGGGTAGCCAGAAATGGATTGCCCGACTCGAAACAGCGATGCAAATTCCGGATGCAGATCCGAGGCGTTTTCAGGCGCAGCCCAGCCATCGGCATCTTCGGGACGCGGCAAGCCGCTGAACTCGGACTTCAGCCTTGCAACACGCTTGCGCCCGACGCTGGTCTGGCCCAGCAGCAGATAGGCCAGGGCCCCCAGATATGGCAGGACCATTACGACAAGCAGCCATGCCATACGGGATTCCGGCTGCCGATGGCGGCGCAGCAGAATGTGCACCGCGCAAACCCCGACAACCATAACATGCAGAACGAGATATAACAGAGTGCTGCCTCCGCTGCAATCGGACGAAACGGCTGACGACCTGCCGCGCCCTCAGGCTTGCGGGGCGGGTCTGCCTGGCGGAATGATGCGGCTGTGCGGCCTCCGGTTTCAAGGCCTGAACGGCAGAGCGTGAGCGCGGGCAGCCCTTTCCGGCCAATGACCGCGCAGCCAGAACGGCCTTGGCAACTGGCCCTGGGTCGTGTTGCCAAAACGGATTCCTCTCCGCGGTCGTCTGTGCTTCAAGATCATCTCTGCGTGGGAGGTGAGCTTGGCACGCAACCTGATGTCCGTCGACGAATGGGCATTCTTCGAGGGCTTCATCCGGGCACTCCGCCATCCGAACGGGCGCAATCCGGCGGGCCATCGGCTTGTTCTGGACGGCATATTCTGGATCGCGCGGGCCAGTGCGCCGTGGCGGGACGTGCCTGAGGAGTCTGGCAAGTGGTCATCTGTCTGCCGGCAGTTGCGGCGCTGGACGCTCGCCGGGCTGTGGGAGGACCTTCTGGATGGCTTGAACCACGCGGGGCTGGCTGCGCGAAAGGCTGCCCCGATAGCTGGCAATGAACTGAAACTTCACGGCTTTTGAGCCACAAAGAACTGAGCCGTTTTTAGCACCGCCCTCTCCTCCCTGAGAATGCGGTTCTCTTTGCGCAAGCGCTCATTCTCGCGAAGAAGATCAGCACCATGTTCCGGTGCCTTCGCCGCATCGGAAATCGACCCTATCCATTTGCCGAGCGTGGAAAGCCCAATCCCAAGATCAGACGCAACCTGCCGCCGTGTCAGACCGCTGGTGAGCGCGATGCGAACCGCATCCCGGCATCCTGTTTGAAATCGTCGCTGTGTGCCCTTGCCATATCCTGTCTCCTTTGGTGAGGGCATCGCTCTCGGAAGACCGGAACGGAACCGGTGCAGGTCCAGAGTGCAGCCTCACGCAGAAGTTCCGGCCGGTGGGGCGGCTGCGTGACTTGACTGCACCGCCCGATGTCTTGTCCATGGGGGCGATGCGCGGCACGGCCCTGTCGGGTTGGCTCCGCACGGCCCTATCATGAAGCAGCCTGATGTTCCCGACACTTGACCAGATTCTCCCCTCGCTCCAGTCACTCGGTATCCTCGGGTACTGGCTGGTCGGCGGAGCCTCGATGCTGGAGGCCTACTTTCTTACCGGCATCGTCATTCCGGGCACATTGATTGTCGATGCGGGCGGCATTCTTGTACAGCGTGGCCTTCTGGATTTCCTCGATCTGGTCTGGTTCGTGGCGGTCGGGTCCATCCTCGGCTCGGAGATGAGTTACTGGACCGGCCGTCTGGCGAAAGATCGTCTGCCCGGCCGCAGGCGCATCGAGAACTCTGCCGCCTTCGCGCGGGCGACCCGGCTTTTTGCCAGACACGGAGGAGTGGCGTTGGTGATCGGGCGCTTTCTGGGGCCGGTTGCAGGCCTGGTGCCGCTTGCCGCGGCGCTGGCTGGTATGGAGCGTCGGCGGTTTCTGATCTGGAACATCATCGGCAGCGTGCCCTACGCATTTGTGCATGTCGCGATCGGTTATGCGCTTGGCGGTGCGCTTGGGCAGATCGGCGGGTCGGTGACCCGTGTGGCGGTTCTGATCGGGGCAATCCTTCTGCTGCTGGCCGTGCTTTGGGGGCTGCTCTACAGTCTGCTGCGGCTTCTGCCGTTTGCGGGCATGGTCCTGGCGGCGGCACTGCGCGGGATTGCCGAAATTCCCCTGGTGGCGAAGGCACTGAAGCGCCATCCAAAAACGGTTCACCGGGTCGTGGCACGGTTTGACCGCAGCACCTTCACCGGGCTGCCGCTGACATTTCTGTCGCTTCTGATCATCTATATCGGCGTGGTCTGGATCGACACGGCCATGGATTTCGCTCTGGATGCGTCGATGGCTGCGCTGGACATGCGGCTTGCCGAACTGATCCATCAATTCTGGTCGCCTGCGCCCATCCGCATCGCCTCGTGGATCACCATACCGGGGGGCGTGCGGGTGGTGGCGCCGCTGGTCGCCGCAACCTTGATCTGGCTCGTGCTGGCGGGGCAGAGGCCGCTGGCCACAGGCCTGACTGTATCGGTTATGGGTAATACGCTGACGGTCTCATTGCTCAAGCACGCTTTCGGCAGGTCACGTTCACCGCTGGGGTATTTTGTGGAAACCTCTGGCAGCTTTCCCTCCGGCCATGCCGCAGTTTCGGTCGCGGCCTATGGGATGCTGACCTATGTACTGTGGCGGACAAGGGTCTTGCGGGCAGAGTCGGCGCTGCTGCTGGCGGGTCTTGTCGCCTTCGCCATTGGCGTCAGCCGGATCTACCTGATCGAGCATTACCTCAGCGATGTGCTGAACGGCTGGCTCGTGGGGGCGCTGTGGCTGACAATCGGAATTGCGGTGGCCGAATGGCTTTCATCGCGCAGCTTTGCGTACCGCCCGGTTCGGGGCAGGACAAGGATTGCGGGCCAGATGGCGATGATTGCCATTGCCGGGTTTGCGACGGTTGGACTCTGGCGTCACGAGCCCGCCCGAAATGCACCTGCACACATCGCGGATGTGACGGTTTCCGGCCCGCTGGCCCTTTCCGGCCCGGATCTGCCCGTGATGACCGAGTCGCTGATCGGCACGCCGGTCGATGCAATCTCTCTGGTTGTGTTTACGTGGGATGAGCGGACCCTGTCGAACGACATGGAGGCCGCCGGCTGGACCCCGGCGCCGCCGCCCTCGCCGGGACGCATCCTTGATGCGATTTCGGCCGCGATCATCGGGAATGAAGACCCGACTGTTCAGATGGTGACGCATTTCTGGCGTGGGATGCCGGGCGATCTGACATTTTCGGCCCCTTCGGGCGGCACAGCGACACTATCGGTGCGCCACCCTCATGCCCGCTTCTGGCGCACCGAATATGTAACCCCTGACGGGTTCCGCGCCTGGGTCGGCGCAGTGGGGCTTGATGACGATGCAGACCGCGCGCCGGACCAGGAAATTTCCGCCGATCAGAGTTTGAATGACAGCCTCGTACAGGCTTTGATCGGGCAAGGCGCGACCGCGCGGGGCAGGATTTCCTTACCGCTCGAAGGCAGTTCCGGCCCGGCGTCGATGGCTGCCGATATCACTGTTCTGGTCATAGGGCACTGAATCCGACGTCAAGCCGTGTGACCAAGACAGGAAAGGGCGGCGCAGATTCGTGATCTGCCACGCTGCTTTGCGCGCCCCGACGCCAGCGCAGGAGGCAGGGGACGGTCGCATTCAAGGGGTCATCTGTGATTGGGGTCAAATTACGGGGAGGATGACGTTCGCACGGGGCTGCACTGCTTGACCCTGTCTTCATTCCTGAGGAAGGTGGCACTCCACCATCTGCATCGCCGGGCCGCGTATCTGTCAGGCGCGAGAGGCCATGATGCAGGCATCGGGGAGCTGCCATGTTCGATCTGATCCAGCGGGCCATAATTCCGATAGTTGCGGCGGTTCTTGCACTTGCCGCCCTTCTGGCCGGATGGGTCTGGGTGGCTTTGCTGCTTCTGGCGGTCGTTGCGCTTGGCATCTACGATTTCCTCCAGCGTGACTGGACGATTACCCGAAACTTTCCGGTTGCGGGGCGCATTCGCTGGCTGTTCTACCGCCTGCGCCCTTATCTGCGCGCCTATATCGTCGAGGACGATCTGCATGGCACGCCTTATTCCTTCGAGGCACGCAATCTGGTCCATGCCCGTGCACGGGGCGAGACGGACACCCATCCTTTCGGCACCGAACGCGATGTCGATGCCGAAGAGTATCACTGGATCGGCCATTCTATCGCGCCAGAGCCTGACCCCGATATCAGCCCGCGTGTCATTGTCGGCAATGATCAGTGCGCGCGGCCCTATTCGGCCTCGGTGCTGAATATCAGCGCAATGAGTTTCGGGGCGCTTTCGGCCAATGCGGTGCGGGCGCTGAATCTGGGAGCGAAGAAGGGCAACTTCTATCACGACACGGGCGAGGGTGGCCTTTCTCCCTATCATCTGGAACATGGCGGCGATCTGGTCTGGGAACTGGGGTCAGGCTATTTCGGGGCGCGGGATAAGGACGGGCGTTTCGACGCCGGGAAATTCCGTGACAACGCGGCCCATGACGCCGTGCGGATGACCGAGATCAAGCTGTCGCAGGGGGCCAAGCCCGGCCATGGCGGGCTGTTGCCCGCCGCCAAGGTCACAGAGGAGATCGCCCGCATCCGGCAGGTGCCCGCGCATCAGGATTGCCTGTCGCCGCGCGGCCATTCGGCCTTTTCGACTCCGATACAGATGATGGAATTCGCGGCCCGGATGCGTGATCTGTCTGGCGGCAAGCCGGTGGGGCTGAAACTGTGCATTGGTCAGCCGCACGAGCCTTTCGCCATGATCAAGGCCATGCTGGAGACCGGCATCTATCCCGATTTCATCGTTGTCGACGGTGGAGAGGGTGGCACCGGCGCCGCGCCGCTGGAACTGTCCGACTGGGTCGGTATGCCGCTGACAGAGGGGCTGGTCCTGATGCGCAACGCGCTGGTCGGGGCGGGCATCAAGGACAAGGTTCGGCTGGCGGCGAGCGGCAAGGTCTATTCCGGCATGGGTCTGGCGGAAAACATCGCGCTGGGCGCGGACTGGTGCAATGCCGCACGGGCCTTCATGCTGTCGGTTGGTTGTATCCAGGCGCAGCGCTGCCATCTCGGCACCTGCCCGACAGGCGTGACCAGCCAGGACCCGGGCCGTCAGCGCGGCCTCATCCCCGAAGTGCAGGGTGAACGCGCCGCACGGTTCCACGCCAAGACGCTGGAAGCGATGGCTGACATCGTCGCAGCGGCGGGCTTCAGACACCCACAGGATCTGCAACCCCATCATCTGATGCACCGCACCGGCCCGGAAAAGGCCATGCCGATGGATCGCATCCACACCTTCCTGCCCGAAGGCATCCTGCGCGATTCGCCCGACGATACAATCTACGCCGACTGGTGGGCGGCCGCCCGGGCCGACAGTTTCCGCCCCGGCATTGATCTGGTTCCGGCGCGGGCCGCTGCCAGGAATATCCCTGCCGAAATGTGAGGTGAACCATGTCCCGCTCCGTTGCCGAAGTCATGGTGGAGACCCTGATCACCGCCGGGGCGAAGCGATGCTGGGGCATCGTCGGCGACACGATCAACCATTTCACTGATGCGATCCGGCGCTCCGAAATGCGGTGGGTCCATGTACGGCACGAAGAGGCGGGTGGTCTGGCGGCAGGGGCCGAGGCCTATATGACCGGCGAACTGGCGGTCTGTGCCGGAACCTGCGGACCGGGCAGCCTGCATTTCGTCAACGGTATTTTCGAATCCCACCGCAACGGCGCGCCGGTGGTGCTGATCGCCTCTGACGTGGCGCGGACAGAGGCTGGGCTGGGCTTTCCCCAGGCCGTCGACCAGCGCAAGATCTATGAACAATGCAGCGTCTTTTGCGAATATGTCAGCCACCCCGATCAGGCCCGGCGCATCGTTGCACTGGCCGCGCAGGCGGCACTGAACAAGGGCGGCGTGGCAGTCGTGATCGTCAATGGCGACATGTTCACCGAAAGGACGGAGGACGCGCTGGATTGGGCGGTGCATCGCCCGGCGCCGGTGCTGCGCCCTTCGGATCGCGAGCTGGAGGTGCTGGCAAGCGCGCTCAACGAAGCCGGCAAGGTCACGATCTACGCCGGAATCGGCGCAAGGGAGGCGCATGATCCGGTGGTCGCGCTGGCGAAGGTGCTGGCCGCGCCGGTCGTCCATACCAGCCGGGCCAAGGAGTTCATCGAACCGGACAACCCGTTCAATGTCGGCATGACCGGCATTTTGGGGAACAAGGCAGGGGTAGATGCCATCGACCGCGCCGACATCATGCTGTGCCTCGGCACCGATTTCGCCTGGACGCAGTTCTACCCCGATGGAAAGCACGTCATCCAGATCGACCGCGAGGCCACCCATCTCGGTCGCCGCGCGCCGATCCGTCTGGGGCTGGTTGGCGATATCGGCCCAACCCTTGAGGCGCTTCTGCCCCGCCTGTCCGGGGATCGCGACCCGACCCATCTGCAACAGGCGCTGAAGCAATGGGAGGAGGATCGGGAGGGGTATGAGCGGGAAGCGAATGAGCCCGACCCGGCGTTGATCCATCCGCAGGCCGTTGCCCGGATGCTCGACAGTCTGGCAGCGGAAGACGCGATTCTGACAGCGGATGGCGGCTCTCCGCAGGTCTGGCTGCTGCGTCATGTCGCGGCACGCGGCCAGCGCAGGTTCCTGATCAGTCTTCTGCACGGCACCATGGCCAATGCCTATCCGCAGGCCATGGGGGCGGCGGCGGCCTATCCGGGCCGGCAGGTCATCGCCATGTGCGGCGATGGCGGAATGACCATGCTGATGGGCGATCTGCTGACGCTGGTACAGGAAAAGCTGCCCGTGAAGCTTCTGATCTTCAACAACGGCAGTCTTGGCTTCGTCGAGATGGAACAACGGGTCGAGGGGCTTCTGGACAGTTATACCGAATTGCAGAACCCTGATTTCGCTGCGCTGGCCCGCACCTGTGGCCTCAGCGGATGGCGGGCAGAGAATGCGGATGATCTGGAAAGCGCGATGACTGCCTGGCTGGCCGCTGAAGGCCCCGCGCTGCTGGATGTAAAGGTCAACCGCATGGAGCTGGTCATGCCGCCGCATGTGAAACCTTCGCAGGTTGCATCGACGGCCATGTTTGGCATCCGGGCGATGCTTGATGGCCGGACGAAGGAAGTTGTCGCGCTGTTGCGTGACAATTTCCTGCGGTGAGACGCGTGGACCTGATCATCCCTGACCGCCTTTTTTCGATCTCTGCGGCCAGTGGCATATGTCCACCGGCATGATGCGCGGGCTGTTTCAACCTCACCGGCATCGGTATGCAGACCGCACCTCTTCTGGTTCGTTTGCTGAACTGCGGGCCGGTTGGGGCTGATCTGGATTGCGGGGCTATGCTGGCACGGATCTGGCGCCGGGGGGTGATGGACACGATCAAGACGGGCGGCTGAGTTCAGCAATTCAGCGGCATTTTCTCTGTCATGTTTCCGGGGGGCTGGCATCATGGCCGCTGGCCCGATCCGGGGTCTCGCCAACCTGTCGCAAAGGATGATGTGATGTGCGAGTTGTTCGCCATGAGCGCGTCGCGCCCAACCATCGTGGAATACACGCTGGACCGCTTTGCCCGTGAGGGCGGAGAGCGGCACCGCAACCGCGATGGCTGGGGCATCGTTTTCGCCGAGGATCGCGATGCCCACATCTTCCGCGAGGCTACACCAGCTGCCGACAGCGCACTTGCCCGGATGGTTGTTGAACGCGAGATCCCCTGCCGTCATCTGATCGCGCATGTCCGGCGTGCCTCGAAAGGTGAGCCGCATCTGGCGAACACCCACCCGTTCACGCGGGTCCATGCCGGGCGGATGCATCATTTCGCCCATAACGGCACGCTGCATGGCATAGATGATCTGGCGCCCGGATTGCGCGCTGAGTGTGTGGGGGACACCGATTCCGAACTGGCCTTCCTGCTGTTGCTGCGCGCCTTGCAGGATGTGCCGCATGGGGCAGAGGAGACAACCCTGCGGTTTGATATCTTTCGCCGTTTCGCCGCGCAGATGGCCGTACTCGGCGATGCGAACTTCCTGTTCTTTGATGGCGAAACCCTGTTCGCCCATGCGCACAAGCGTATCTTTGAAACAGAAACCGGCCTTTCCCATCCGATGCCGCCGGGGCTTTGCATCCGCGATTTCGCACAAGGCAGCGAAGAAGGACCATGGCGTGGCCATGGGTTACGCATCGACGATCTGCCTGCGCGCATTGTCCTTCTGGCGAGTGTTCCGCTCAGTCTTCATGGCTGGAAACCACTGCCAGAAGCCAGCGCTCTGGCGCTGCGGGACGGGCATATCGTCAGCAGCAGTCTGTCCTGATCCGGCGGGCGACGCCGGAGACCATCAGGCACCGCGTCGGCAAAAGGCTGATATCAAACAGCTTGCTTGCCCGGCGTCATCCCTGGAAGATGTGCGAATGAGCGGGTCGAAACAACATACTGAACTGTGCCATGTGTGCGGCAAGCCCTTTCCGGTCCACGCGCTTCGGCCATGGGTTGCGGTGCGCCCGGGGGTGGGCAAGATCATCGAGGCGGGCCACCCCGGCTGGCAGGATGGCAAATTCATCTGCGAGCCTGATCTGGCGCATGCACGCCGCGCTTATGTCGAGGCATTGCTTGAAGAGGAACGTGGCGAGCTTGGCGCCATCGAGCGGCAGGTCATCGACGCCATGGCAAGCCATGAAACCATTTCCCAGCCGGTGTCACAGGCATACCGGGAAAATCTGGGGTTCGGGGACCGGGTGGCGGACAGGGTCGCTTCCTTCGGCGGAAGCTGGACCTTTATCCTTGGCTTCCTGCTGGTGCTGGTTCTCTGGATGACGGTGAACGTGGTGCATCTGTTCCGGCAGCCCTTTGATCCCTACCCCTTCATCCTCCTGAACCTCGTTTTGTCGACACTGGCAGCCTTTCAGGCCCCGATCATCATGATGAGCCAGCGCCGCCAGGAGGAAAAGGACCGCCTGCGCGCCGAGAATGACTATCGCGTCAATCTCAAGGCCGAACTCGAAATCCGGCAGTTGCACGAAAAGATCGACCACCAGCTTTCCCGCCAATGGGAAAAGCTGACTGAATTGCAGAAGATCCAGATTGATCTGCTGGAGGCAAACGGGCAGCGACGGCGCTAAGGCCTGTTGCCAAAACGGATTCCCCTTCGCGGTCGTCTGGGCTTCAAGATCATCTCTGCGTGGGGGGTGACCATGGCACGCAACCTGATGTCCGTCGACGAATGGGCATTCTTTGAGGGCTTCATCCGGGCAGTCCGGCACCCGAACGGGCGCAAGCCTGCGGGCCATCGGCTTGTTCTGGATGGCATTTTCTGGAACGCGCGGACCAGTGCGCCGTGTCGGGACCTGCCAGAGGAGTTTGGCAAGTGGTCATCTGTCTGCCGGCAGTTGCGGCGCTGGACGCTCGCCGGGCCGTGGGAGGACGTCCTGGATGGTCCCGGCGAACGAGGGCATCGCCTTCCCTTTGGGCGCGCTGGACACCTTCACCACCTATGGCGGCCCGGCGAACCTGTTGGAAACTGCCAACACTATCGGCCTGTCCCTCTACGCCCTCCAGCACCTGGACGAAAATACGCTTTCGAAATCACCGCCTTCGTAGCGGCAGCAACCACCAAAGAGTGCGCTGAACGGATCAGTGACACGACCGCCTCCGGTCGCTTCCCGGTGCGCGCGCTCTGCAGCGATCGCTGACCAGAAGATAGAATCGTTCAGTTCAGGCCAATCTGGCACCGCCGTCTCAAGCATCTTCGCGTGCTTGCTGAGATCGACATCGTGCCAAAAAGCGAACAGCGGGGACCTTGTGCAGGATGGCGACAGAATTTTCCTCGAGAGCATGCATTGACCGCACGCCTACGAGCCGCTCGACAGCGTGTGCTGCGGTGCTGAGAAGCCAGCTCTGGTTCCGGGATATCCGTTCATGGCCGCCTTCGAGGTGAGGCGCGCGACCCAGAATGCAATCCAGACCTTTGATCAGTCTCGCAAGCCCTCGCTGACCTTCGGCATTCTCGATATCGAAGCCGTCGACGAACCGATGTAGGGCATTGGACAATCCGGTGGCCTGGAAGCGTTCAAGGGTGCCGATCCGGCCAGATCAGCGGTGGAAACGGGCGCTGCCACCGTCAGAAGCCGGGCGCCGGGCTTGGGTTCCGAGAAGCCGAAGCGGGCGCGGATCTCGCCCTCCTCGATCTCCATCCCCAGACGGACCATCTTGTCGACCGCCGTGGCCAGCGCGCTCAGATCCTCGGTCTTCGGGCGGCCGATCCTGATGCGCGGATAGCGCTTCTGAGGCCCGAACTCGAGCTGGATCCACGGCCGGATCACATCGCGGTTGATGATCGCCGACAGCGCGCTGGCATCCGCGCCCTCGATATCCTCCTGCACCAGCCGGTGCTCGCGCCCGACCGCATGGCCCCCGGCGATGGCATCGGTGGTCGCGGTCTGCCCCAGCACCGCCTTCGAGATCTGCTGGTCGAGGTGATTGACCC
>Ga0209570_1000123_pt1 | contig 173137 bp, 164 predicted proteins | sample EBPBio172007_DNA_FD_185861 | JGI IMG/M metagenome (GOLD analysis project Ga0209570, IMG submission 185861) | Wastewater treatment Type I Accumulibacter community from EBPR Bioreactor in Madison, WI, USA - Reactor 1_9/17/2007_ DNA (SPAdes)... | ecosystem: Engineered > Bioreactor > EBPR >... | reverse complement strand
CCGATGGCGGTCAGGCCGGGCAGCGAAAGCGTGCCCGACGAGGCATAGGAGAAGACGCGGTACTGCACATTGCCGACCGAGGGCGCGTTGATCCCCAGCCAGCGCGCCGCATTGCCGCCGCCCCCTGGACACCGCAGCGCCCGCGCTCTTCCCACCGATGCCGGGTGATTTTGCTGAATGGGGAGAAGCACTCCGACGGGCTCCTCACCTTAAACCCGGCATTCAGCGACTGGGTGATGGGGTGGCCACCTGGCTGGACCGATCCGCTGCGGCCGGTAACGGGGTGGTCCCGCTGGCTGCGGCAAGGGCGTGGCGCTATCTGAAGGCGGAGATCACGGGCGAGCGCCAAAAATCTGTTGTAGGTTACGACCGAGCTTGCACCGCCCATCCCAAGCCATAAGCCATTGTCAGCAATAGAAACTTCCGAACATACAACTGAGACGGCGAACTTACGGCTCTATTTGTATGTTCGGAACTGTCGCCCGATAGCGGTCTCTCGGCGCATATCCCCGATTCCGCCTTGTTTTATTGGGCTTTCGGCCTTCCAGCACATAACGCCTGCCACGCCTTCAATTGGCCTTCAACGCCCCTTGAAGGGCCTTTTCACGACTTACTGCATGACAGCGCGCCACAGTGCGAAAAACCCGATGCAGGCACCGCAAGCCCCTGTTTTTCTTGACCTGTCCGGCATCTTCCGGGGTCAGCCGCCGTCTTCCGGGTTCACTGCAAGAATAAATGTCAAACCTCACTGGGCGGCGGGGATCGAACCCGCGACCAGCGGCACCCAAAGGCGTCGCGCTACCTCCTGCGCCACGCCCAGAACGATGCACCTTTTGCACCACAATTCGAGACACAATAATACGGCCAAAGACCATAAAAACACAGAAGATTTTATGATGATGGCGGACAGTGAGGGATTCGAACCCTCGAGACGGTTCCCCGCCTACACACTTTCCAGGCGTGCGCCTTCGACCACTCGGCCAACTGTCCGTTGCAGCCGTATAACCGCAGTTCCGGGACGGGTGCAAGGGGCTGCGGTGCGGTTCTGTATCACCGGCTCCGCCCTTCGGTCATGCGGCGGCGATTGCGGTGCGGCGACCGCGCAATTCGCTGACGACATCGGGCATGTAGCCCTGCTCGATCAAACGCAGATCGGCACAGCGACGCACGCTGCTGTCCGGCAGGAAGGACATTTCAACCAGATCCCCGACATCAATCCGCAGCGGTGCGGTGCCCGCGGCCGGCCCGTCGTAATGCGCCAGATCACGGTGATCGGAACACCAGACAATCGCCCGGCCTGTGCGATGGCAGTTCCAGATCACGACCCCAAGCATCTGACACTCCGTCTCCGAACAGGTTGCGCCAACTTCGGGCAAGCTTGCCCTTTCAATCATTTATGCACAGGCTCTTTGACGCTGCATGTGGAATTCCGCATCAATACCGTGGACAAGCCTGCGATTTTGTTTCAGGAGTGACGCTGAACAGCGTCAGACCACCGCCCGAGGGTTGACCCATGGCCAAGGCCCCCCTGTCACCGACCGAAGTCCGTTCGATCTTCGGCCGCAATCTGCGCGAACTTTGCGACGGCGGGCCGCCGATCTCGGTCCTGTGCCAGCAGATCGGGATCAACCGCACGCAGTTCAACCGCTACCTCGCGGGCGAGGCCTTCCCGCGTCCCGACATCCTTGCACGGATCTGCACCCATTTCGAGGTGGATGCGCGCATTCTGCTGGAACCGCTGGAAGATCTGCGCCGGTCAATCCCCGACCGCTTCCTGCTGGAGATGCGCGACAAGCTTCTGATCGGAAGATCGCGCCCCGTGGACCCCGAGGTCTTGCCGGACGCGGTTTACAGATTCTGGCGCAAGTCATTCATGTTTCAGGGAAAAATCGTCACCAACGTTGCACTGATCCGCACGCGCGACGAGGTCACCCTGTTCAAGGGATTCGAGGAAAATCTGCTGGCCCAGCAGGAAAATCCGAATGCGCGCCGCTTTCCCCGGCTGGCCTATTTCGGCCTAGTACGGCAGCATCTCGATGGTGTGTCGATCTATTGCCAGGACCGGCAGAACCAGTCGAACATCAATTTCTTCGAATTCGGGCTGGAGGGGAACATGCGCTTCTACCCCGGATTCTCGCTTCTGGTGCGTCGGCGCATTGACGGGATGAACCGGATGACGGCAGCCGTGCTGGAGCGCCTGCCCCATGATCCGGCGCTGTGGCGGGCCATCGTGCGCCAGGATACCGTGCATGACATGAGTTATGCCCCCCCGATCATTCAGCGGGCGCTGAGCCGCATTCCTGACGGGTTGTGAACGCGCCCTGACGCGAAAGCGCATCAGTCCGCCCCGCAGCCGTCGTGACGCGCTGTCGCGTCAATCCGCCAGTGTGAGGCTGACCCGACGGTTCTGGCGGCCCTTGTTCTCGATCTTGCCGATCTCGACGCGGCCGATCTCGGCCGTGCGGGCGACATGGGTGCCGCCACAGGGTTGCAGATCGACCTGGCCTGCGCCCTGCCCGATCCGCACCAGCCGCACCCGTCCCTGACCGGCGGGCGGGCGGACCGACATGGTTTTCACCAGCCCCGGATTGGCGGCAAGCTCCGCATCGGTGATCCATTGCTCGCCCACCGGCAGATCACGGTCGATCAGCGCATTCAGCGCCTCATTCAGCGCCCCGACATCGGCGGGCGGTTCGGGCATGTCGAAATCCAGACGCCCGCGCTCGGCCCCGATCTGGCCGCCGGTCACCGGCAGGGGGATCACGACCGACAGCAGGTGCAGCGCGGTATGAACACGCATGTGACGATGCCTGCGCTCCCAGTCGAGATACTGCCGCAGGCTGGTGCCCACCGGAGGCAAAGGGCGCGGCTCTGCCGCCACCAGCGCGATCTGTGCAGGCCCGACCTTGACCGCCGTCGCAATGTCCAGCGTGCCGCCCTGCCATTCCAGCCGCCCGCTGTCGCCCGGCTGCCCGCCGCCCGTGGGATAGAAGATCGAGGCATCCAGCACGATGCCGCCCTCGGGCGTATGCGCCAGCACCCGCGCGGGCGCATCGCGCAGATAGGCATCCTCGCGGAACAGCAGGCGTGTGGGCGTGTCGGTCATCGTTCTGTCCCGTCGTCGAAATCCGGTATCTCGTCTGCGCGCGGATCGGCTGGCGGGTCAAGCTGTATATCGTCGCGCTGACGCGGTTGCGGTCGCGCGGCAGAGCCGTCGCCATCAGCGGGGGCCACGGGTCCGGCGCCGCCCACCGCAGCCCGCAGCCCGGCCAGCGCCTCGGCCACCGCCTCGGGGTTGCGCAGCCAGATGTCGCGCTGCGAGAATGGCATCGCCACGCCCTCTTCGCGGAAGCGGCGCACGATGGCGTGATTCACTTCGGTCCGAACCGACAGCGAGAAATTCACGTCGCGGATGATCATGCGGATCTCGAAGTTCAGCGCATCCGCACCAAGCCCCATGAAGGCCACGCTGGGCGGCGGCTCCAGCACCACAAGCGGATGCGCCTCTGCGATCTCGCGCAGGATGCGGGCCACCTGTTCGGTGTCAGAGCTGTAATCCACACCGACGGGAACGATGACCCGCCCGGCCAGGCTGAACCGCGTCCAGTTCGTCACCTGCTGGCTGACCAGATCGGCATTGGGCACGATCACATCCGAGCGGTCGAAGGTCTGGATGCGGGTCGAACGCACGGAGATCGACTTGACCGTGCCGGTCACGCCGCCGACCTCGATCCAGTCGCCCTCGCTGACCGGACGTTCGATCAGCAGGATGATGCCGGAAACGAAGTTCTGCACAATGTTCTGAAGGCCGAAACCGATACCGACCGACAGGGCGGAGGCGACGATGGCCAGACCCGACAGGTCGATCCCGGCGGCGGAAACCGCGATCAGCGCGGCAAGAAAGATCCCCACATAGCCGGTGCCCGAGACGATGGCGTTGCGCCCGCCCTGATCCAGCTTGGTCTTGGGCAGGATCGAGCTGCGCAGCGCGCTCTGGAACAGCCGGGTGGCGCCGTAGCCGATGATGAACAGGATCAGGAAATAGACGAAGTTCGACGGTGAGATCCGCGTCTCGCCAATGGTGAACCCTTGGGCAAAGCGGTTCCACAACTCGCCCAGATCCTCGATCCGCGCGCCCCAGATCAGGGCGAAGACCGGCAGCGACACCAGCGTCAGCAGAAAGCCCGCCAGCACCGGCAGCAGCCCCTGCCCGGCAGTATCCTCGTCACCTGGCACCACGGCGCCCCAGAGGTCGCCGATCAGTTGCACAAGGATCAGCAACAGCCCGATCAGGAACAACGAGGCCGTGGCCGGGAACAGCAGCGCGCTGGCGGCAGAGCTGTAGCCGATCAGCGCCAGAACGGGCGCGACAACGGCAAGTGCGATGACGAATTTCGCGATGATCTGGATCAGGCTCAGCCGGAAGCGTCCGGCATCTGCCGCCCCTGCCACGGACCCGTCGCTGGCCTGCTGACCCGCACAGCGGTTCACCAGATGACCAAAACGCCACAGCGTCAGGCTGAGCAACAGCTGCAACGGCAGGCTCATCACCGGAACCGCAGCTTCGCTCAGCTGCGCAGGCGGGAAGATCGCGGTTTCCAGCGAGCCAAGGCCGAGCAGCAGCCCCATGAACTGCACATGAAAGCGCGCCTCGATCCGGGTCTGCACCGGAAAGCCCAGCGGGCCGCCATCATCGGGATGTTTCGGGAAGACCCGCGCCGCCAGCCAGATGCCGGTGAACAGGGTGATGCCGGTCAGCACCAGCCCCTCGACCATACTGGCCGCCATGCCGGTGAACATCTTCGACGCCAGCGCCGCCACCGCGACCATGATCACACCCACCGAGGGCACGACGATCTGGCCCAGCGAGGCGATGAAGGCAAGCACGCGGCTCCAGCGGCCGGATCGGCTGGGGCCCTGCAACCAGTTGGCAAAGCGTTCGATCCAGACGCGGCCGCGCCAGATCAGCACCACCGCCATGACCAGAAGAATACCGATCACCGGCAGGGTATCGAACATCTCGGCCCGGCGGTCGGCGCGCTGCCAGTTGTTCGTCAGGTCGCGCCAGATCGTTGCGCCGGTATCGCGCACGGCAATGGCCGCATCCTCCCAGTTCGCCGGATTGGCCGGGCTGGGCCAGAGCTTGAGCAGTTGCTTGGCCTGCCGGTCGCGCAAAACGGCGTCGATCTGCGCAATCAGCCCGTTGGCCCGGCGATAGGCCTCTTCCGCCGCGCGCCCCGGCGCCTCAAGCCGCGACAGTTCCTCCGAAAGGTCGCGCCGACGCTGCGCGATTTCCGGCGCCTCGGACTGGCCTTCGGCCGGAACCGGCCCCAGGGCAGAGATCTGGTCGCGAAGGCGGGTGATCCGCGAACTGTTGGCAGTCTGCGCAGTCTGGAATTTGGTGCGCCAGGCAACAAGCTGGCCACGCAGAAGTTCCAGCCCGTTGTTCGAGGTATTGGCATCGGCCAGAGCGCGGTCGGCGCGCTGGCCCATCTGTTCCCAGGCCGCGTAATCGACCTTGGCGCTGTCAGGCGTCGAAACCGTGATCGACTTGCCGCCGGTCGTCGACCCGGCGGTCTGGCTCTTGCTCAGCCCTCCCGTCGCGGGGGCGGCGCCCGCCCCGACCTTCGCCGCATCTATCGCCGGTTCGGCGGGCGGTTGGCCCTGCGGTTCTGCGGGTGCCGGTGTTTCTGCGGGTGACTGTGTTTCTGCGGAAGCAGGCGCATCGGCGCCCTGCCCTTCCTGGGCATATCCGGCGCCCGCACCGATGCCGGACGCCAAAGCCGCAACGAAGGCCAGAACCGCGAGCGGTTGTGACCGCAGGAACCCCGGACGAACCATTGCGATCAGGCGTCCTGATAGACTTCGGGCAGACGGCGCCCGGCATCGTCCAGCCATTCCGGCACCGGCAGCCCCTTGTCCTTCAGGAAGGCGGGGTTGAACAGCTTGGACTGGTAGCGCGTGCCATAGTCGCAAAGCACGGTGACGATGGTATGGCCCGGCCCCATCTCGCGCGCCATGCGGATGGCGCCCGCCACGTTGATGCCGGACGAGCCGCCAAGGCACAGCCCCTCTTCCGACAACAGGTCAAAGACAATGGGCAGCGCCTCGGCATCGGGGATGCGATAGCTGAAATCAGGGGTGAAGCCTTCGAGGTTGGCGGTGATCCGCCCCTGACCAATCCCCTCGGTGATCGAGGAGCCGGGCGAATCCAGCGTGCCGGTGGTGTAGAAGGCATGCAGCGCCGCGCCCTCGGGATCGGCCAGACCGATCTTCACGCCCTTCGGCTGCAAGGCCATGCCAACACCAGCGAACGTACCACCCGACCCCACGGCGCAGATGAACCCGTCCACCTTGCCGCCGGTCTGTTCCCAGATCTCCGGCCCGGTGGTTTCGATATGTGCCTGACGGTTCGCGGTATTGTCGAACTGGTTCGCCCAGATCGCGCCGTTCGGTTCGGTCCGCGCCAGCTCTTCGGCCAGACGACCGGAATAACGGACATAGTTGTTCGGGTTCTTGTAAGGCGCCGCAGGCACCTGCACCAGCTCGGCCCCGGCAAGGCGCAGCATGTCCTTCTTTTCCTGGCTCTGCGTCTCGGGGATCACGATGACGGTGCGGAAGCCCATCGAGGCGCCGACCAGGGCAAGGCCGATGCCGGTATTGCCCGCCGTGCCCTCGACAATCGTGCCGCCAGGCTTCAGCAGGCCGCGCGCCACGGCGTCGCGGATGATGAACAGCGCCGCGCGGTCCTTCACCGATTGGCCCGGGTTCATGAACTCGGCCTTGCCGAGGATCTCGCAGCCCGTCAGCTCGCTCGCCTTGCGCAGGCGGATGAGGGGGGTATTGCCGATCGACGCGGCAAGATCGCTAGAGACACGCATGAATGGCTTCCTTTGTTGCGTCCCATAGGTTTAGGGTCGAAGGGGGAGGAACTCAAGAACCGCAGCGGCATGTGCGGTCGCCGAACCGGAATGCAGGAGGGATTTCCGCCACTTCCCCCTTGGTTTCCGAACAAAAATCCATGAAAAAGAAGCTAGGGCAAAACCCGATCCCCGATTTTGGAAAACTTTTCTTACCAATTTCGGCAAACTGAGGTATGAGCGCCGCAAAGGCGCCTTTATATGGGGGGATCTACGAGATGAAGAGCCTGCTGGCAGTCTCTGCCGCGATAGACCGTATCAACGAGTTTATAGGAAAATCAGTCATGTGGCTGATCCTGGTTGCCGTCATCATCAGCGCGGCGAATGCCATCGTTCGAAAGGCGTTCAGCACCTCGTCAAATGCCTGGCTGGAAATGCAGTGGTATCTGTTCGGCGCCGCCTTCCTGCTGGCTGCGGCCTATACGCTGAAACAGAACGAACATGTGCGCATCGACATCGTCTATGGCCTGTGGTCGCGGCGCGTGCAGCACTGGATCGACCTGCTGGGCCATCTGCTGTTCCTGATGCCCTTCGTGCTGCTGATGGTCTGGTATCTGGTGCCCTATGTACAGCGCTCGGTACGCATCGGCGAGGTTTCCACCAATTCGGGCGGTCTGATCCTCTGGCCCGCCAAAGCCCTGCTGCTGGCAGGCTTCGTGCTGCTGGCGTTTCAGGGCGTCTCTGAAATCATCAAGAAAATCGCGGTGATGCGGGGCGTGATACCCGATCCCTCTCCCTTCGTGTCCTCCCATGCGGCAGCGACGCTGGAAGGTGAGGAAATGGCGCGGGAGAACGTCAAATGATGGAATTCATCGCGCTGAACCTTGCGCCGATCATGTTCGTGTCACTGGTGGTGTTTCTGCTGCTGGGCTATCCGGTGGCGTTCTCGCTGGCGGCGAACGGGCTGTTGTTCTTCTTCATCGGGGTCGAACTCGCCCCCCTGTCCGGTGGGGCGATCCATCTTGACTGGCCCCTGCTGAACACGATGCCGAACCGGCTGTGGGGGGTCTTGTCGAACGAGACATTACTTGCCATCCCCTTCTTTACCTTCATGGGGATCGTGCTTGAACGATCCGGCATGGCCGAGGATCTGCTGGATACGATCGGTCAACTTTTCGGGCCGGTTCGCGGCGGTCTTGCCTATGCGGTGATCATCGTGGGCGCGCTGCTGGCGGCGACGACCGGCGTGGTGGCGGCCAGTGTGATCGCGATGGGCCTGATCTCGCTGCCGATCATGCTGCGCTATGGCTATGACCGTTCCATCGCCTCCGGGGTCATCGCGGCTTCGGGCACCCTGGCACAGATCATCCCGCCCAGCCTCGTTCTGATCGTTCTGGCCGACCAGCTTGGCCGTTCGGTGGGTGACATGTATGCCGGTGCCCTGCTGCCCGGTCTGGTGCTGACCGGCATCTACCTCGGTTATGTGCTGGTGATGTCGATCCTCCGGCCAAAGTCGATGCCCGCCCTGCCGCTGGAGGCGCGGACACTCGGCTCGGGCGTCACCTCGCTGCTGGTGGCCATCGTGGTCGGCGCGGCACTGTCCTATGCTGCCTTCCACTGGCTGCACCCCAAGGTCGGCACCAATGCCGACATCTATGCGCCGACCATCGGCATCGGCCTGGTCTATCTGGCGGCTCTGCTGGACAAGGCGCTGAAAATCGGGGTCATGTCGCGTCTGGCGCAACAGGTGATCATCGTGCTGATCCCGCCGCTCGCGCTGATCTTCCTCGTGCTCGGCACCATCTTCCTCGGCATTGCCACGCCAACCGAGGGCGGCGCCATGGGCGCGGTGGGCGCCATGGTTCTGGCGGCGGCCAAGAAGCGGCTGACCCTGCCGGTCATCAGCCAGGCGCTCGCCTCGACCACCCGCCTGTCTGCCTTCGTCATGTTCATCCTGCTGGGGGCACGGGTCTTCTCGCTGACCTTCTATGGCGTGAACGGGCACCTCTGGGTGGAACACCTGCTGACCTCGCTTCCGGGCGGGCAGATGGGCTTCCTGATCGTGGTGTCGGTGCTGGTGTTCTTCCTGGCCTTCTTCCTCGATTTCTTCGAGCTGGCCTTCATCATCGTACCGCTGCTTGTTGCCCCGGCTGAGGCGCTGGGGATCGACCTGATCTGGCTGGGCGTCATCCTTGGCGTGAACATGCAGACCTCGTTCATGCACCCACCCTTCGGCTTTGCGCTGTTCTTCCTGCGCTCGGTCGCGCCACGCCTGCCCTACATCGACAAGGTAACCGGCAAGGAAACCGCTCCGGTGACGACAGGGCAGATCTACTGGGGGGCCGTACCCTTCGTGTTCATTCAGATCGTGATGGTGGCCGTCGTGATCGGCTTCCCGGGGCTGGTGATGCACTACAAGGGCAAGCCGGTGGATACCACCAATGTCACCATCACCCTGCCGCAGATGCCGAGCCTCGGCGGCGGCGGACTTGGTGGTGGTCTGGGTGGTGGTCTCGGCCAACCGGGTAGCTTGGGTGGCGGCCTGGGTCAGCCAAATCTCGGCGGCACCCCGGCCCCCGCCCCCGGCCAGCCCGCGCTGGGTCAGCCCTCACTCGGCCAACCCTCACTCGGCCAACCCTCTCTGGGCCAGCCGTTTCTGGGCCAACCCTCTTTGGGCGCGCCTGCCATCGGGCAACCGGAACCCCAGCCGCAGAACTGATCGCGACCCCTTGCGACAGCACAAAGGCCCCTCCCCACCGGGAGGGGCCTTTTCCATCTCAGCGCATCACATCAGATCGCGCCCCGGACCTTGGCAAAGAAAAACCCCCGGTCCTTCCGAACCGGGGGAGAGGTTGTTCGCGCCGGATGCCCCCCGGCTACGAAACGGGGAAGACTTACAGCTTGCCCGCGTTCTGTTGCATCATCATGAAGGTGTCGTAGTTGTATTCGGCGATCTGCGCCCAGGTGTAGTTCTCCGAACGGAACGCCTTGATCGACTGCCAGATCTTCGCGAAGGCCGGGTTGGTGGCCTCCATGTCGACATAGACCTCATTCGCGGCGTCGAAGCAGGCGCTCAGGATCTCGGGGCTGAACGGACGCAGCTGCGTGCCATTGGCCACGAGGCTCTTGATCGCGGTCGGGTTCTTGTAGTCGTACTTTTGCAGCATGTCGGCATCGACACCCTGGCAGATCGAACGCAGCAGCGACTGATAGTTCTTCGGCAGCCCCTCATAGGCGGCCTTGCCGAACATGAAGTGGACGGTCGGGCCACCTTCCCACCAGCCGGGATAGTAATAGTAGGGCGCCACCTTGTAGAAGCCCAGCTTCTCGTCGTCATAGGGGCCGACCCATTCGGCGCCGTCGATGGTGCCTTTTTCCAGCGACGGATAGATGTCGCCGCCGGCGATCTGCTGCGGCACGACGCCCAGCTTTTCCAGCACTTTGCCCGCAAAGCCGCCAACGCGGAACTTCAGGCCCTTCAGATCCTCGACGGTGTTGATTTCCTTGCGGAACCAGCCACCCATCTGCACGCCGGTGTTGCCACCCGGCAGCGCGAAGATGTTCTTGTCGGCCAGGAATTCGTTGTAAAGGTCGATCCCGCCGCCATGGTAGTGCCAGGCATTGATGCCGCGCGCCGACAGCGAGAACGGCACAGCCGCCGCCACCGCCCAGGTCGGGTCTTTGCCCCAGTAATAGTAACCGACGGTGTGGCAGGCCTCGATGTTGCCCGCGCTCACCTCGTCAGCGGCCTGCAGGCCCGGAACCAGTTCGCCCGCCGGGAAGCACTGGATGGTGAAATTGCCGTCCGTCGCTTCGGAAATCCGCTGCGACAGCACTTCGGCCGCCCCATAGATCGTATCCAGCGACTTCGGGAAGGACGAGGTCAGGCGCCACGTCACCTTCGGAGCCTCCTGCGCCAGCGCCGGTGCCGCAAGCCCCCCGGCTGCCAAACCGCCAAGACCCGCATTCCTCAAAAACTTCCGACGATCCATCCGTTCCTCCTCATTGCACAACGCGGCCGGATCTGCCGCGCCATCGGTGTCGACGGGCAGCCTAGCGGCCCCAAACGGGTTTGAGAACCGTTTTCTGCGCGGCAAGATAGCATTCGGTAAGGTTTTCTTACCACAGGGCAAAAAACATGAAATGACCTTACGGCACCCTGAGCTGCCCTGCCCGTTCGCGCGGCAACTGCCCGCGAATGCGACAGCGCGGCAGGTTCAGCCCCCCGCGACCGGGGTCCAGATCACGTCGTCGATCCGGGGCGCATGGGTCGCCAGCATCACCAGCCGGTCGAACCCCAGAGCGATACCACTGGCCGCAGGCATGAAGGCGAGCGCTGCCAGAAAATCCTCGTCGAGCGGGTAACGTTCGCCGTAGATGCCCTGCTTCTCGTCCATCTCGGCCTCGAAACGGCGGCGCTGTTCGGCAGGGTCGGTCAACTCGCCAAACCCGTTCGCCAGTTCCACCCCGCAGGCATAGATCTCGAACCGTTCCGCCACGCGGGCGTCATCGGCGCAACGCCGCGCCAGTGCGGCCTCGGCGGTCGGGTAGCGGTCAAGGATCGTCGCGCGGCCATGGCCCAGATGGGGTTCGACCTTTTCCACAAGGATCTTGGACAGCAGGAAAGACCACGTGTCGTCATCCCGCACCTTGATACCTGCCGCGCGCGCCTGCGCACGCAAGGCCGCGGCATCCGTCTCCGCCCCGTCACAGGTCGCGAGCAGGTCGATCCCGGCGAAACGCCCGAACGCCTCGGCCACCGACAGCCGTTCCGGCGCCGCGAAAGGATCGCAGGTGATGCCGCGATACTGCAACGTGATGACCCCCGCCGCTTCGGCGGCAAGCCGCAGCATCGCCGCACAATCCTCCATCAGCACCGTGTAATCCTGACCCACGCGATACCATTCCAGCATGGTGAATTCCGGGCTGTGCAGCGCCCCGCGCTCGCGGTTGCGCCAGACATGCGCGAAAGCAAAGATCCGTTCCTCCCCCGCCGACAGCAGCTTTTTCATCGCAAACTCGGGCGAGGTATGCAGATACATCTGAACCGGCAGCCCGTCGTTGCCAATGGCCTCGGTGGCAAAAGCGTGCAGATGGGCCTCATTGCCGGGACTGACCTGAAGCGCCACCGGATCGACCTCAAGGAAATCCTGCCCCGCGAACCAGCCGCGCAGCGCGGCCTGAAGGCGGGCACGCGCCAGCAGCGCGGGGCGGCGGTCGGCGTGGCGCGCGGGGCTCCACCAGGGTGTCGGGCTCATTTCGCGGGCTTTTCTCTGGAAATCGGGTCGCGGATGGTTTAGGCGCTTCGCCATCCGGGCGCCAGAGCCTGTCTCAATTCCAACCAAGGACCGTAACAATGGCTAAAGTGATCGCCTCTTCGATCCGCAAGGGCAACGTGATCGACCTCAACGGCGTGCTGCATGTCGTGATCGCCGCCGAAAACGTGCATCCGGGCAAGGGCAACTCGGTGACCCAGGTCGAGATGCGCCGCATCTCGGATGGCGTGAAAGTGCAGGAGCGCTGGCGGACCGTGGACAGCGTGGAAAAGGCGCATGTCGACGAGAACGAATTCGACTTCCTCTATGAGGATGGCGAAGGCTTCCACTTCATGAACCCCGAGAGCTACGAGCAGATCGCCGTGTCCGAGGATGTCGTCGGCGATGCCAAGGTCCACCTGCGCGACGGTATCCGCGTCTGGATCCTGACCCACGAGGGCGTGGCACTGTCGATCGAACTGCCGCAAAAGGTTACCGTCGAGGTTGAAGAGACCGAGCCGGTCGTCAAGGGGCAGACCGCCTCGTCCAGCTACAAGCCCGCGATCTGCACCGGCGGTATTCGCGTGATGGTTCCGCCGCATATCGGCGTCGGCACCCGCATCGTGATCAACACCACCGACAACAGCTATGTGGAACGCGCGAAGGAGTGATCCTTTCCCTTTCCGCTGACTTGCAGGGCCCGGAGGCATCTCCGGGCCTTTTGCATGAGCCTGCCGTCGCGCCACGGCTTGACCCGCGCCCCGATTCCCGGCCACCCATCCCCTGCCCACGCAAGGGAGATGCCGATGCATATGGTGAACCGGACCTTTGACGAAATCGCCGCAGGCGACAGCGCCGAAATCCGGCGGCTGGTGACACCCGACGATCTTTATGTCTTTGCCGCCGCCTCGGGGAACTATAACCCGATGCACCTGCCCAATGCCGATACCGATGGTGATGGCCACCCCGAACAGATCACGCCGGGGATGTTTCTGGGCGCGCTGATCTCCGGGGTACTCGGCACGCAACTGCCCGGCCCCGGCACGCTTTACTTGCGGCAGACGCTGGATTTTCATGCCCGGGCCCATGCGGGCGATGAACTGGTTTGCCGCGTCACCGTGCTGGAAAAGCGCGCGGGCAACGTTCTGCGTCTGGGGACCGAGATCCGCCGCACCGGCGACGATGCGCTGCTGCTGTCGGGCGAGGCCGAGGTACAGGCGCCCACGGTGAAATTCCGCCGCGACGATATCGAGGTTCCGGGCCTCATCGTGCAGCGCCACCGGCATTTCGATGCGCTTCTGGATCGCGCACGACCTCTGCCCGCGCTGCCCACAGCCGTGGTCTGCCCCGATGACGCCAATTCACTGGGCGGCGCGCTGCTGGCGGCGCGGGAAAGCCTGATCACCCCCATTCTGATCGGTAAGGCGGCCGCGATCCGCGCGGCGGCGGCAGAAACCGGCGCCGATATTTCGGGGTTCGAACTGATCGACGTGACCTCGGGTGATGCGGCGGCCTCGGCCATGGCCTGCAAGCTGGTGCATGAAGGCCGCGCGGCCGCGGTGATGAAGGGGCACCTTCATACCGAAGACCTGCTGCGCCCGATGCTCGACCGCGACACAGGCCTGCGCATCGGCCGCCGCTTCACCCATATCTTCGTCATGGATGTGCCGGGCCAGCCGCAGCCGGTGATGGTGACGGATGCCGCCATCAACATCGCCCCAGATCTCGCCACCAAGATGGACATCTGCCAGAACGCCATCGACCTCGCGCTGTCACTGGGGATGGAGCCGCGTGTCGGCGTGCTGAGCGCGGTGGAAACCGTGACCCCCGCCATCCAGTCCTCCATCGACGCGGCGCTGCTGTCGAAAATGGCCGAGCGCGGCCAGATCAGGGGCGGGCTGGTCGACGGGCCGCTGGCGATGGACAATGCGGTGGATATCGGCGCGGCCCGCACCAAGGGTTTGCAGGGCGGCGTGGCAGGGCGGGCCAATATCCTTGTCGTGCCCGACATCGACGCAGGCAACATGCTGGCCAAGCAGCTTGCCTTCATCAGCCATGCAGAAGGCGCGGGGCTGGTGATGGGCGCGCGGGTGCCGGTGATCCTCAACTCCCGTTCAGACAGCCCGATGTCGCGGCTCGCCTCCTGCGCGGTGGCTGCGCTGCACCATTTCGGCGCGGCACGGGCCTGAGACCGTCGCAGACAGGCGCGGCCCTGTCGGCTCCGGCCTTGACGGATGGCGGCTTCGGGCCGATCCAAGGGCAGGAAAGACGGAGGCCGCGATGATCCTGCGCGAAAAACCCGGCACGGCAGAGCTGCTGTTCGCCCTGCGCGGTTCAGTCCTGCCACATATCGCGCCGCAGCTTGCACTGGTGGGCGTGCTGGCGGTGGCTGCAATGCTGTGGGATCACAACATCATGCCGCTGCCACATCTGAGCGCGACCCCCTTCGCGGTATTCGGCGTCGCCCTGTCGCTGTTTCTGGGTTTTCGCAACAATGCGGCCTATGACCGCTGGTGGGAGGCACGCAAACTTTGGGGCGGGCTTCTGGCCGACAGCCGCAGCCTCGCGCGCGAAGCGGATCTGTTTCTCGACGACACCGAGACCCGGATGCAGTTGCTGCGGTCGATGCGTGATTTCCTGCATCTGCACCGCAGTGCGCTGCGCGGCCTGCCGCTGCCGGCGGGCGAAGGCCCGGATGCGAAGCTGGATGCGATGAACCGCCTGCTGGCCGAGGCCCGCCGAAGCGGGCGACTGGACGGCTTCGGCGCCCGCACCCTTTCGGCCCGCCTGTCCGGCATCGCGCTTGCGCAGGCCGGGTGCGAGCGTATCCGCGCCACGCCACTGCCCTACGTCTATTCCCTGCTGGTCTTCCGCACGAGCTGGCTCTACTGCCTGCTGCTGCCGCTTGCGCTGGTAGAACCTGCGGGCTGGCTGACGCCGGTCTTCGCGCTGATCGTGGCCTATACTTTCTTCGGCCTGGCCGAGGTGACCGAGGAACTGGCGCATCCCTTTGGCAATACAGCGAATGCGCTGCCGCTCGATGCAATCTGCCGTCTGGCCGAGATCGGTCTCGCGCCGCATCTGGGCGAAGCCGCGCCGCCGCCCTTGCAGCCGGTGAACTTCCGGCTGGACTGAACCGCCTTCCCCATCGGAAAGCGCGCTTGCATCCCCCCCCGCTTCTGGTATGGAACGCGCGGTTTTAATGGCAGAACGGGGGTTGGCCATGCCGCTTCTGGTGATGAAATTCGGTGGCACCTCGGTGGGCGATCTCGCGCGGATCGAAAATGCCGCGAAGAAGGTGCAGCGCGAGGTCGAGCGTGGCTATGACGTGATCGTCATCGTCTCTGCCATGTCGGGCAAGACCAATGAACTGGTCGGCTGGGTCGAGGGCACGTCGAAGCTTTACGACGCCCGCGAATATGACGCGGTGGTGGCCTCGGGCGAGAATGTGACCGCCGGTCTGATGGCGCTGCGCCTGCAGGAGATGGGCGTGCCCGCCCGGTCCTGGCAGGGCTGGCAGGTGCCGATCAATACCACCTCGGCGCATGGCTCGGCCCGGTTCGTGTCGATCCCGCGCGAGAATATCGACGCGAAATTCGCCGAAGGCTTCAAGGTTGCCGTGGTCGCGGGCTTTCAGGGCCTGTCTGCCGAGGGCCGCATCACCACGCTGGGCCGGGGCGGTTCGGATACGACCGCCGTGGCCTTCGCCGCCGCCTTCGGGGCCGAACGCTGTGACATCTATACCGATGTCGATGGCGTCTACACCACCGACCCGCGCGTGTCCGACAAGGCGCGCAAGCTGAACAAGATCGCTTTCGAGGAAATGCTGGAGCTTGCCAGCCTCGGCGCGAAAGTGCTGCAAACCCGGTCCGTCGAACTGGCGATGCGCTACAAGGTGCGGCTGCGCGTGCTGTCGTCCTTCGAGGATACCGACGAAAACTCTGGCACCCTGGTCTGCGACGAGGAGGAAATCATGGAATCGAAAGTCGTCTCGGGCATCGCCTTCTCGCGCGAGGAAGCGAAGATCACCCTCTTCACCATCGAGGATCGTCCGGGCGTGGCCCAGGCCATCTTCGGCCCGCTGGCCGAGGCGGGCGTCAACGTGGACATGATCGTCCAGAACATCTCCGAAAAGGATTATGACGACAGCCACCCCGGCGCCGTCACCGACATGACCTTCTCCTGCCCGATCAACCAGGTCGAGCGCGCCAGGAAGGCGATGGAAGATGCCCGCGCCGCCGGCGTCATCAAATATGACGAGCTCATCATCGACACTGATGTCGCCAAGGTCTCGGTCGTTGGCATCGGCATGCGCAGCCATACGGGTGTCGCCGCCAAGATGTTCAAGGCGCTGGCCAACGAGGGCGTGAACATCAAGGTCATCTCGACCTCGGAAATCAAGATCTCGGTCCTGATCGACCGCAAGTATATGGAACTGGCCGTGCAGGCGCTGCACGATGCGTTCGAGCTGGAAAAAGCCTGATCGCGGCCAAAGCTGACCCGGACGCCCCGCACTCTGCGGGGCGTTTTTCATTCTGCGCCCCAAATCTGCAACGGACCGCGCCGGATGCAGGCGCGGGACGGAGTCAGGACCGGCCCAGGGATTCCCGAATCGTCCGCAGGTCAGGCGCGGGAAGACCTGCCGCCGGTTCCCATCGTCTCTTGCGCTGCACGCCATGGTTGTCCGGCACATTCCTTGCCGGATGCAATGCGTCCGGGGACGGCACTGCCCAAATCGGCAGCAGTTGGCGGTGACTTCGAGGCGCGACCCTCTCCCCCGTTCCGTTTTGCCGCGTGCTGTGATTAAAGGGGGCAAAGGCATCCAGAAGGACGGCACCCCCAAACATGCCCGAACGCAGCGAGAGCGACAGCCGCAAACTCCTCCGCCGCCTGCGCGACAGCCTTGCCCTGCCCGGCAAGGGCCAGGACAGGCTGGACCGCATCACCCATCTGATCGCCGATTCCATGGGGACCGAAGTCTGTTCGATCTACCTGTTCCGCGACGAGGATACGCTGGAGCTTTGTGCGACCGAGGGGCTGAAGAAAGAGGCCGTCCACCAGACCCGCATGAAGGTGGGTGAAGGTCTGGTCGGGCGCGTCGCGCGGACCGCGACGCCGGTCAATGCGGCCGATGCGCCGTCAGAGCGCGGCTTCCGCTACATGCCGGAAACCGGCGAGGAACTCTTTTCCAGCTTCCTCGGCGTGCCCATCCAGCGGGTCGGGGAAAAGCTGGGCGTTCTGGTCGTGCAGTCCCGCACGGCGCGGCAGTTCTCGGATGACGAGGTCTATGCGCTGGAAGTCGTGGCCATGGTGCTGGCCGAGATGACCGAGCTTGGCGCCTTCGTCGGCGAAGGCGAAGGCCCCGGCGCCTTGCACCGACAGCCGCGCATCTTTCGCGGCGGCACCGGGCAGGAAGGCACGGCCGAGGGCAATGTCTGGCTGCACGAGCCGCGCGTCGTCGTCACCAATCCGGTGGCCGACGATCCGCTGACCGAGATCGACCGCATCCGCGACGCGGTGGGCCAGTTGCGCATCTCCATCGACGATCTGCTGAGCGCGGAGTCGCTGGACAAGGATCAGCGGCAGGTGCTGGAAGCCTATCGCATGTTCGCCCGCTCGCGTGGCTGGCTGCGCCGGATGGAAGAGGATATCCAGCGCGGCCTGTCGGCCGAAGCGGCAGTGGAAAAGGAACAATCCGCAGCCCGCGCCCGTCTGGAACAGGTGCCCGACGCCTATCTGCGCGAACGGCTGAACGATCTGGACGACCTGTCAAACCGCCTGCTGCGCATCCTGACCGGACAGGGGCAGGATACCGGCGCAACCATGCCGGAAAACCCGATTCTGGTGGCCCGCAACATCGGCCCCGCCGAACTTCTGGAATACGGCCGCAAACTGCGCGGCGTGGTTCTGGAGGAAGGCTCGGTCGGCAGCCATGCCGCCATCGTTGCCCGCGCGCTGGTCATCCCGCTGATCATCCATGCCGAACGCATCACCTCCGAGGCGCTGAACGGCGATCCGATCCTCGTCGACGGCGACAGTGGCACTGTGCATCTGCGCCCGGACGAGGTGGTGGTGCGCAGTTTCCGCGACAAGATGGCGATGCAGGCCAAGGCGCAGGAGCGCTATGCCAGCCTGCGCGGCCTGCCTGCGGAATCGCGCTGCGGCACGGTGACCCGGCTTTACATGAATGCGGGCCTGATGGCCGATCTGCCCTCGATCGAGAATTCGGGGGCCGAGGGCGTGGGCCTGTTCCGCACCGAGCTGCAATTCCTGATCCGCAACCAGATGCCGAAACGGGACGAGCTTGCCAAGCTGTACGCCCGCGTCATGGATGCGGCCAAGGGGCGGCCTGTGGCCTTCCGCACGCTGGACATCGGCTCGGACAAGGTGCTGCCCTACATGAAGCCGCAGGACGAGCCGAACCCCGCGATGGGCTGGCGCGCGATCCGCGTCGGTCTCGACAAACGCGGCGTGCTGCGGATGCAGTTGCAGGCGCTGCTGCGCGCCGCACGGGGGCGCCCTCTGACCGTGATGTTCCCCTTCATCTCCGAACATGAGGAATTCGTCACCGCCCGCAATGAATTGCTGCACCAGCGTGACCGCGAAGCGGCCATGGGTCATCCCGTGCCCGAAACCCTGCGCATCGGTGCGATGCTGGAAACCCCCAGCCTTGCCTTCGCGCCCAAGGCGTTTTTCGAATCCGCCGATTTCATTTCCATCGGTGGCAATGATCTGAAGCAGTTCTTCTTCGCCGCCGACCGTGAAAATGAACGGGTGCGCCGCCGCTATGACACGCTGAACACCTCGTTCCTGCGCTTCCTGCGGCTGATTGCGGATCGCTGCGCGGAAAGCAATGCCCAGCTTTCCTTCTGTGGCGAGGATGCGGGCAGGCCCATCGAGGCCATGGTCTTTGCCTCGCTGGGCATCGGCACGCTGTCGATGCGCCCCGCCTCCATCGGGCCGGTGAAATCATTGCTGCGTCAGGTCGATCTGCGCGAGGTGCGCGCGGTGGTCACCGCGGCCATGGCGGAAGGCCTGGAAAGCGTGCGCCCGGCGGTGATGGGCTGGCTCGCCACCTTGCCGGAGTGATCAGTCCGACCGCAGCAGCGGCTTCACGCTGGCCGCCGCGTTGAAGCGGGCGACCACCCGTTCGGCGCCATGCTCCTGCGCCAGCCGCAGCAGGCGAAAGCGGATGCGCGCAAGCTCGCGATAATGGCTCAGGAAAGCCGCGTTCACCGCCGCGCCGGACAGTGCGCCCAGAACCGGCACCGCCTGCGCCGCAAGCTTCTGGCTCAGCCCCGCCGCGATCTTCGGCGCCAGCGTGGCGATCAGCTTTTGCAGGGCCGGTCCGGTCAGCGTCAGCCGGGCACCGATGAGCGCAGTATTCACCCCGTCATCGCCGCCCGAGGGCGTACCCGCTGCGAAACAGCGCAGGATCTCTGCCTGAATGGCGGGATCGGCAGTGTCGAACCCCTCGTCCTCCGCCGCCTTGCGGATGGCCGACAGGATCAGCGTGATGGTCACGGGAAGTTCGGCGATGGAAGTGGCAAGCCCGCCCGCGCCGCCCGCCGCACCACTGATCGCCGCCGCCAGCGGCGCCCCGGCGGGGCCGATATCGGGCGCATGACGCCCCAGCGCCGCCACCCCCAGCGCACGGGTCAGCGTCGCCATGGTCAGCGCCTCGATCCGGTTGCGCGCGGCATCGGGCAGCCGGTTCATCTGCGTCTCCACCGAACCGCCCAGCTTTTGCAGCAACGACATCAGCGGCCCGTTGGTCTTGCGCGCACGCCGGGCAAGCTCGGCAATCTCGTAATCGGGGAAGGCCGCGCGCCGGGGCGCGGGCAGCGCCGCATCGGCGCTTTCAGGGGCGGGGTCCGGGGACTGATCGTCGCTCATATTCCGAAAGTAGGAAGCGCGGCGGCCTTGCGCAATGGGCCTTCGATCAGGACCGCGCCTTCGTCACTGTGCCGGTGACCCCATCCCAGGCCCCGCGCACCAACGCGATACCCAGAACCCGGTCGGGGTTGGTCGGCGGCGGCATCACCACCCCCTCCAGCTTGCTAAAGCCGAAACGCTTGTAATAGGGCGCATCCCCCACCAGCATCACCCGTTCCCAGCCAAGGCGCCGCGCCTCGGCCAGGCTTTCGTTGATCAGAAGGCCGCCCAACCCCTCACCCTGACGCGTCGGGTGCACGGCCACCGGCCCCAGCAGCAGCACATCATGTTCGCCCACTTCGGCGGGCCAGTAGCGGATCGCGGCCGCAAGTGTGCCGGTTTCATCCCGCAAAACAAGGCACAGCGGCGCCACCGTCGCCACGCCGTCACGCAGCCGATAGGAGGAAAGCGCCGTTCGCCCCGGCGCAAAGCAAAGGTCGTAAAGCGCCTCCACCTCCCACCAGTCGGCTTCGGTCTCTTCCTCGAGCTGATACATCGGCCGCGTCCTCAAGGGAATCCTGCGGGAACGCGCGTAACACGCGAGGGCAACAGGGAAAAGACGCAATTGCCCTGTGACGGCGCATCGCTTGGAATCGCGGGGTCGCGTAGGTAGTCTGGGGTGAGATCAAGGCATGGGTGATGCGGGTGAAGGTTCTGGTTCTGGGCGCCGACGGCTTCATCGGGCGGCATATTGCCTTCGCCCTGCGCGACGCGGGGCATGAGGTCATCGCCTCCGCCCGGCGGGTGGAGCGTTTGCAGGCCATGGGCTTTCGCACGCTTCGGGCCGATCTGACCGATCCGGCGAGCCATGCGCCCGACTTCTGGGCTGAGGTGCAGGATTGTGCGCTGGTGAATGCCGCTGGTCTTCTGACCGGGAACGAGCAAGCCTTTGCCGCCGTGCATGACCATGCGCTGCGCGCCGTGCTGGCGGCGGTGGCGGGTCCGTGCCTGCATGTGTCGGCGGTGGGGATCGAGGCCGACACACCTTTCGCCCGCTGGCGCCGGGTGTCAGAGCAGGTGGCGCTGGCCGCTGGCGCCATGGTATTGCGCCCGGGTCTGGTGATGGCAGAGACCAGCTATGGCGGCACCTCGGCGCTGCGCGGCTTCGCCGCCCTGCCCTTCGTCACGCCGGTCGTGGGAACAGGCGCGCAGCCGTTCAACCCGATCCATGCCGCCGATCTGGCCGCCGTGATTGCAGGGATGCTGGCAGAGCCACAGCCGGGGGTGTGGGAGATCGGCGGGCCGGAGGTTCTGACCCAGTCCGAACTGGCAACTGGCCTGCGCCGCTGGCTGGGCCTGCGCCCCATGCCGGTCTGGCAGGTTCCGGAAGGGCTGGCGCGGCTGGCCGGGCACATCGGCGATGCGCTGCGCCTGGGGCCGGTTTCGACCACCGCGCTGCGGCAGCTTGAACAGGGCGTGCAGACCGATCCCGCGCCGCTGCTGGCGCGGCTGACCGTTCGTCCACGCGGCTTCACCGCCTTTCAATTCGCCCGGCCCGCAGGCACGCAAGACCTGTGGCAGGCGCGGCTTTACCTGCTGAAACCGCTGATCCGGCTGACACTCGCGATGATGTGGCTGGTTTCGGCCGGTTTGGGCCTGTTCCTGCCGGGCAGTGCTTTCCTGCCTCACCTGCCTGCCTTGCCCGAAGGGCTGGCGCTGACCATGTCCCGAGCGGGCGGGCTCGCTGATCTGGCGCTGGGGCTCGCCCTGCTGCGCGACTGGCGGCCCGCGCTGGTGGCACGGGCACAGATCACGCTGGTTCTGGCCTATACGGCTGGCCTGTCCCTGCTTGCCCCCGCGCTCTGGCTTGATCCGTTCGGCGGGCTTCTGAAGAACCTGCCGGTGCTTGCGCTGCTGCTGGTGCATCTGGCGCTGGTGGAGGAACGATGATGGAGCCTTTCCTGCTGGCGAAATGGCTGCATGTGCTGTCCTCGACCGTGCTGTTCGGTACCGGCATCGGCACGGCCTTTGCAATGGTCTGGGCAATGCGGTCAAACCGGGCCGAGGTGGTCGCGCATGTCGCGGCCGGGATAGTGGTGGCCGACTGGCTATTCACCCTGCCCTCGGGCGTGGTGCAGCCGCTGACCGGGCTTTGGCTGGTGCAGGAAACCGGGCACTGCTGGAACGAAGGCTGGCTTTTGCTGACCTATGCCGCCTATCTGCTGGCGCTGGCCTGCTGGCTGCCGGTGGTCGTTCTGCAATACCGCATCCGCGATCTGGCCCGCGCCACCGCCCCCGGCCCGCTGCCCGCCGCCGCGGTCCGGGCCTTCCGGCTTTGGTTCGTCCTCGGCTGGCCCGCCTTCGGCGCGCTTGTCGGCGTGTTCTGGCTGATGATAGTGAAACCCGACCTGTTCTGAGAGGCCCCATGTCGAAAACCGTCAAGGATTACATCCGCACCATCGTCGATTTCCCGCATGAGGGCATTCTGTTCCGCGATGTGACGACGCTGTTCGCCGATCCGCGCGGCTTCCGCATGGCGATCGACCAGTTGCTGCACCCCTATGCGGGCACCCGCATCGACAAGGTTGTGGGGCTGGAGGCGCGGGGCTTCATCCTGGGCGGCGCGGTGGCGCATCAGCTGACCACCGGCTTCGTGCCAATTCGCAAGAAGGGCAAGCTGCCGGGGCAGACCATCGCACAGGCGTACAGTCTGGAATATGGCGAGGCGGTGGTCGAGGTGCACGACGATGCGATCCAGCCGGGCGAGAAGGTGATGCTGGTCGACGATCTGCTGGCCACCGGCGGCACCGCCGAGGCCGGGATCAAGCTGGTAGAACGATTGGGCGGCGTGATTGTCGGCTGCGCCTTTGTGGTGGATCTGCCCGATCTGGGCGGCCGTCGCAAGCTGGAGACGATGGGCATGGAGGTCCATGCGCTCTGTGCCTTTGAAGGGCTGTGAGGCAACGCAGTTAACCCGCCTTTAACCCGAATCGGTGCAAGTCTTGGTCATGGGGCCGGAACCGGCCTCGGGCGCTGCTTGCACAGGTGACCCAATCCTGACCCCAGCCCCGTCGGATCGAATGTCCGGCGGGGTTTTCTCATCCCGCCCGGCCCTCGGGGGCATCGAGCCCCCTCATGCCGACTTCCGTGGACAGCGGTATCCGGGCGCTTTCGCCCTGCCATATGCAGGCGGCACTGTCGGCATGGAGATTTACGCCAAGGTAAAATGCCGTCAGGCGCGCAGGACGGCACCGGGGTTCAGGATGCCCAGCGGATCCAGCGCCGTCTTGATCGCGCGCATGGCGATCAGCTTCACCCGATCGCCATAGGTTTCCAGATCTTTCACCTTCAGCCGCCCGATGCCGTGTTCAGCACTGATCGACCCATCGAACCGATGCACAAGATCGTGGACGCAGGTCTTCACTGCCTCGCGCAGCCCGTCATATTCCGCGCGCTGGCGGCCTTTTGCCGGGAAGACGTTGTAGTGCAGATTGCCGTCGCCCAGATGCCCGAAACAGTTGATGCGGAAATCACCCAGTTGCGCCAGCGCAGGCGCGGCCTCGGCCAGAAAGGCCGGGATCGCCGAGAGTGGCAGCGAAATATCATGGCTGGAGATCGAACCGACGCGCCGGTTGGCCTCGGGGATGGTTTCGCGCAGCGTCCAGAATTCCAGCCGCTGGGTTCCGGATTGCGCGATCACGCCATCCAGCACCAGTTCCCCCGCCGCCTCGTAAAGCGACATCAGCGCCTCGGTCGCATCCAGCGCAGCGGGCAGGCCGATGTCGACCAGCACGCACCATTCCGGGGCCACGGCGAAGGGCTGGCGCAGGTCTGGCAGGGTTTCGGCAAGGAAATCGAGACCCTGACGGTGGATCAGTTCGAAGCCCGAAACCATGCCGGGCAACTGGCTTTCAGCCAGTGACAGCAGCGCCAGCGCGGCCTGCGGATCGGGCACCACAAACAACGCGGCGCCAGTGACGGCAGGGCGCGGGAATAGCTTCAGGCTGGCAGCAGTGATCAGACCCAGCGTGCCCTCGGCGCCGATCAGCAGATGGCGCAGGTCATAGCCGGTATTGTCCTTCCTGAGCCGCTTCAGCCCGTGAAAGACCGTACCATCGGCCAGCACCGCCTCGACGCCAAGGCAGAGATCCCGCGCATTGCCATAGCGCAGCACATTCACCCCGCCTGCATTGGTCGCCAGATTGCCACCGATCCGTGCCGATCCCTGCGAGGCCAGCGTCAGCGGGAACATGCGGTCCTGCGCTTCGGCTGCCGCATGAATGTCAGCGAGAATGGCGCCTGCTTCGGCGACGATGACATTTTCCTGCGGATGAACTGCGCGGATCGCGGTCATCCGTTCAAACGACAGGATCAGCGGCATGGGGCCTTCCGGCATGACCTGCCCGCCGACAAGGCCGGTGCCCCCGCCCAGCGGCACGATGCCGACCCGCGCCGCTGCACAGGCGCGTACCAGCAGAGAGACCTCGGCCGTATTGCGGGGGGTCGCCACAGCCCCACCCTGCCCCTGCCAGCGACCGCGCGGCTCTTCCAGATCGGCGGGGCGCACCGCGCGCAGCAGCTCTTCGGGAAGGCTGGCCAGAAAGCCCGGATCGGCGGGGTTGAGCATCACACTCTCCATCTGCGCGCAAATTCGTTATGAACGAATTTGCAAATTTCTTTGCAAGAAATTTGCCCCGGCTCAACCCGCATCGGTGCGGCCGCGGCGGTCGCTGCGCAGGTTGGCGTAAAGCACATGGTTGCGCCAGCGGCCCGCGATTTGCAGATAGCTTTGCGCCACGCCCTCATATTTGAAGCCGCATTTTTCCAGTACCCCGCGCGACGCGGCGTTTTCCGGCAGGCAGGCGGCCTCGATCCGGCTGAGGTCCAGCGTGGTGAAGGCATGATGCACGATGGCGCGGATCGCCTCGCGCATGTAGCCGCGCCGCGCATACCGCTCGCCGACCCAATAGCCCAGCGTCCCGGCCTGCACCGGACCCCGGCGGATATTGTCCAGCGTGATCGCCCCCAGCAGCACCTGATCGTCGCGGCGGATCATCAGGACCGGCAGTGCCGTGCCCTGCGCCTCGGCCCGCTTGGCCCAGTAGACGCGGTTGGTAAAGGCCTTGCGGCTGAGGTGATCATGCGCCCAGACGGGCTCCCAGGGCGCGAGGAAGGCCGCGCTTTCCTGTCGCAGATCGGCCCAGGCACGGTAATCTGAATGCGTCGGCAGGCGGAGCGTCATCCGCTCGGTCTCGATCCGCGGCTTTGCCCTCAGGCCGATCATCAGGCGGCGAGCCTGTCGCGGATCGCCTCCAGCCCCGGAGCGCGTTCCACCGGGCCGTAAAGCGCCAGCGCCACACGCGAGCCGGTCAACGCGGCACCATAGCGCCGGACATCGGCGGTGGAGACCGCGTCAATCCGCGCCACCGCCTCATCCACCTCAGGCACCCGGCCCCAGATCGACAGCAGGCGGGCATTCCGTTCCGCCCGCGCCGAGGGGCTTTCGAGGCCCATCAGCAGGCCGGCCTTCAGCTGTGCCCGCGCACGGGCCACTTCGGCCTCGGTCATGTCATCCGCGGCCCGTTTCAACTCGTCCAGCGTCAGAGTTGTCAGATCGGCAATCTCGTCCTCAGAAGTGCCCGCATAGACGGTGATCGAGCCGGTATCCTCATAGGCGCCGGATTGCGCGAAGATCGAATAGCACAGGCCACGCTCCTCGCGGATCTTCTGGAACAGACGCGAGGACATGCCGCCCCCCATCGCCATGGAATAGACCTGCGCGGTGAAGACATCGGGGTCACGATAGCCCGGCGCCTCGAAGGCAAGGGCGAAATGCACCTGCTCCAGCCCCTTGACCTCGCGCCGCTCCCCACCGCCGAAGCGCGCGGCTTCCAGCTGCGGCAGACCGACCGGGCGCAGGGCGCCGAAGATTTCGGTCGCCTGGGCGACAATGGCGTCGTGGTTCACCCCGCCTGCGGCGGCGAGGATCATCTGGTCCGGGCCATAATGCTCCGCCACAAAGCGGCGGAGATCGGCGCGACCAAAGGCGGACACCCGTTCCGTCGGGCCCAGAATGGTGCGGCCGAAGGGCTGATCGGGGTAGCTGACTTCCTGAAGCCAGTCGAAGATGATGTCATCGGGCGTATCCAGCGCCTGACCGATCTCTTGCAGGATCACATGACGTTCAGTCTCGATTTCCTTCGCGTCGAACACCGGGTTCAGCACGATGTCGGAAATCACATCCAGCGCCAGCGCCACATCCCCTGACAGGACACGCGCGTAATAGGCCGTCATTTCCTTCGAGGTATAGGCGTTGATATAGCCGCCCACATCCTCGATTTCCTCGGCAATCCGCAGGGCGCTGCGCTTTTCAGTGCCCTTGAAGGCCATATGTTCCAGGAAATGCGCGATGCCGTTCTGATCGGCCCGTTCATGCCGCCCGCCCGCCGTGACCCAGATCCCGACCGAGGCCGATTGCAGCCCCGGCATATCCTCGGTCACGATGCGAAAGCCGTTGGGCAGGGTAGTGATGCGAAGCGTCAACGCGCGATCCTTTCGCGGACGAGGGTTTGCAGCGCGGCAAGGTCGTTCGGCACCCGCGTCACCCGTTCGGGCCGGTCGAACAGATCCGCCATGCGCGGCGGCAGCGCCGGGCGAATGCCGGTCGCCTGTTCCACCGCATCGGGGAATTTGGCAGGATGGGCGGTCGCCAGCGTGACCATCGGCACGGTGCCCAGATGATCCGCTGCCACCTTCACGCCCACGGCGCTGTGGGGGCACAGAAGCTCGCCGGTCGCGGCGCGTTCGGCGCGGATGGTGGCCAGCGTCTCCTCCTCCGAGCAACGGCCCGAAACGAAGGTGGCGCGCAGACTTTCCAGCGCGCCCTGGCTGATGCGGAAGCCGCCCGATTTCATCTCGTCCATCAACTGCGCCACGGCGGCGCCGTCGCGGCCATAGGCATCGAACAGCGCGCGTTCGAAGTTGGACGAGACCTGAATATCCATCGAGGGGCTGATCGAGGGTTTCACCCCGTTCGTCTCATAGGCACCGGATTTCAGCGCGCGGTCCAGAATATCGTTCTGGTTGGTGGCGATCACCAGTTCGGCAATCGGCAGGCCCATGCGCTGCGCGATATAACCGGCGAAGATATCACCGAAATTGCCGGTCGGCACGGTGAAGCTGACCTTGCGATGCGGCGCGCCGAGGCTGGTCGCGGCCGAGAAGTAGTAAACCACCTGCGCAAGAACCCGCGCCCAGTTGATGCTGTTCACGCCTGCCAGCCGCACGCCGTCGCGGAAGGCATGGTCGTTGAACATGTCCTTGAGCCGCGCCTGACAATCATCGAAATCGCCATCCAGCGCCAGCGCATGCACATTCGCCTCGGTCGGCGTGGTCATCTGACGACGCTGCACCTCGGATACGCGGCCATGCGGGAACAGGATGAACACATCCACATTCGCCAGCCCCTTGAAGGCCTCGATGGCCGCCGAGCCGGTATCGCCGCTGGTCGCGCCGACGATGGTGATGCGCTCACCCGACTTGGCCAGCGCCGCCTGCATCATCTGACCGATGATCTGCATGGCGAAATCCTTGAAGGCCAGCGTCGGCCCGTGGAACAGCTCCAGCAGGAAATGGTTGGGCGCCAGTTGCTTGAGCGGCGCGCGCGCCGGATGGCCGAAGCCCTGATAGGCCTTGACAATCAGGCTGCGAAACTCGGCTTCCGAAAACAGATCGCCCATGAAGGGGCGCATCACGCGAAAGGCGATTTCCTCGTAGGGCAGACCCGCCAGCGCGGCGATGTCATCGGCAATGAACTGCGGCACGGTTTCGGGCACATAAAGCCCGCCGTCACGCGCCAGCCCCGTCATCATCGCTTCGCCGAAAGTCAGAACGGGCGCCTGCCCGCGGGTCGAGATATAGTGCATCGCCTCGCCTCATGCGTTCCGGCGTCTGATACGCCAGAGAAACAGAACTGTCATCCCCGCCCATGCGACCGCAAGCAGAAACCACGTCAGCGCATAGCCCAGATGATCGTTGGGAATACCCGAAGTATCGACCGGCAGCGGCGCGATTTCCGGCACGACTGGCTCACGCGCGACAATCAATGTCGGCTCTGTGCCAAGCCTGGCCGCCATGGCCGGCACATCGCGAGCGAACCACAGGCCCGTCACCGGATTCGGTTCGGGCGTGAAGCTGTCTTTTTCCTCGGGCCAGTGCAGGTTGCCCACCACGCGCACGGGGCCTTGCGGCAGGTCCAGCGGCTCACCATCCGGCACGAAGCCCAGATCGACCAGCACGCGGCGCCCGCCGGTCTCCAGCACACCGATGAGCCGGTGCCCCGGCCCCACCAGCTTGCGCGAGGCCAGCACCTTCAGCCCCTCGCCGGTCATCCGCCCTTCGGCCACCACCGGAAGATAGCGGTCACGCGGGGATTCGGGATGATCGGGCAGCGGCACCGGCGCGGCGGCAATGCGCGCCTCGATCTCGGCCAGCACGCCTTCCTTCCAGTGCAGGCGCTGCATCTGCCAGCTGCCCAGACCAATCAGGATGGCACAGCCGACAAGGCCGAACAGCAGCGGCAGGATCATGCGGCGGGTCATCGGAGCCTCGGAAAAAAGAAAAGCGCGCGCCTTTTACAAGGCCCGCGCCCGGGATGGAAGGGCGCCGGGTCGCGTGACCCGGCACCGGAGATCAGCCCTGACCCCAGACGTAGATCGCGGCGAAGAGGAACAGCCATACCACGTCCACGAAGTGCCAGTACCAGGCAGCCGCCTCGAAGCCGACATGCTGCTCCGGGGTGAAGTGGCCTTTCAGCGCGCGGATCAGGCAGACGGTCAGGAAGATCGTGCCGATCACGACGTGGAAGCCGTGGAAGCCGGTCGCCATGAAGAAGTTCGCGCCATAGATGTTGCCGGCAAAGCCGAAGGCGGCGTGGCTGTATTCATAGGCTTGCAGGATGGTGAAGAACACACCGAGGATGATGGCCAGCGCCAGACCGTTCACCAGATCCTTGCGGTTGTTCTCATGCGCCAGGGCATGGTGCGCCCAGGTCGCCGCCGCGCCCGAGCACAGCAGGATCAGCGTGTTGATCAGCGGCAGGTGCCAGGGGTCGAAAGTCTGGATGCCTTCCGGCGGGAACACGCCGTCAACGATGGGCGACATCGGCCCCATCGGATAAAGCGCGTGTTTGAAGAAGCTCCAGAACCAGGCGGCGAAGAACATCACTTCGGACATGATGAACATGACCACGCCATAGCGCAGACCGATGCGCACCACCGGGGTATGATCGCCCTCCTGCGCTTCCTTCACCACATCGGCCCACCAGCCGAACATGACGTAGAGCACCATGACAAAGCCGATCAGCCCCATCCACGGGCCCGAGCCGTGCATCCACAGCACCGCACCGAACAGCATGACGAAGGCACCGACCGAGCCGAGGAACGGCCAGATCGACGGTGGCAGAACGTGGTAATCGTGGTTCTTGGCGTGAGCCATTGGAGGTCCCTCGTTGTCTTGTCAGTTTACCGCGCCCGTCGGGGGGGCGGCCAGCGCAGCCTGACTTTCGGGCAGCGCGGTTTCGTGGAACGTGTAGGACAGCGTGATTTCCTGCACGAATTTGCCTTCCGGGTCTTTGACGATCTCGGGATCGACGTAGAACGTCACCGGCATGATCGCGGTTTCGCCCGGTGCCAGCACCTGCTCGGTAAAGCAGAAACAGGCGATCTTGGTGAAATAGCCACCGGCGGAATCCGGTGTGACGTTGTAGCTGGCGGTGCCCGCCACGGTGCGGTCGGTCGGGTTATGCGCCTCGTAGAAGGCAAGTCCGGTTTCCCCGATCTTCAGCCGCATGGAATGCTGCTGCGGCTTGAAATCCCAGGGCATGCCCGCCTCTTTCGAGGCGTCGAAGCGCACGAGGATCTCACGGTCCAGCACCACATCCGGTGCGCTGGTGGCGACCGAGGTGGTGCCCGCAAAGCCGGTGACGCGGCAGAACCAGTTGTAGAAGGGCACAGCCGCGAAGCTGAGCGCGCCCATGGTCAGCACGACGCCGACAAGCAGACCTGCGGTGCGTCCGGGCGAACGGTTGGTCATCAGTTGCTTCCCCCCTGCTGCTGGCCGGCCTGTGGCAACGGCACCATTTCGGGCCGCACCACATGATCGAAGGCCTGCATCGGATCGCCGCGCGTAACCTTCACGACGGTCAGACCGAAGACCAGCACCACGAAGGCCACCAGCACGAGACCCAGCCCGACATTGCGGCCAAAGCGGCGGCGATGCAGGTCATGGGTGGGTTTGAGCGTGGCCATGTCACCAGCCTCCTAAACCATAGGAATGCAGCGCCGCCTCGACCAGAAGCGCCACGAAATGCAGGAACAGATAGAGCAGCGAGAATTTGAAGACCGCTTTCTCGGTGGCATAGCCATCGGCCTCGGCCGCGGCTTCGTCCCGACGCCAGATCTTCCAGGCGCCCCAGAGGAAGCCCGCGTTCAGCGCGGCCGAAACCGCCAGATAGACCGGCCCGCCGATCGAGGTAAAGCCAGTCGCCAGCGCGAAGGGCACCAGCGCGACGGTGTAGACGAGGATATGATTGCGGGTGACCCGCTTGCCATGCGTCACGGTCAGCATGGGCACACCGGCCTTTTCGTAGTCGCTGTTCATGAACAGCGCCAGCGACCAGAAATGCGGCGGCGTCCACATGAAGATCAGCATGAACATCAGAACCGCCTCGACGCTGATGCTGCCGGTCGCGCAGACCCAGCCGATCATCGGCGGGAAGGCCCCCGCCGCGCCGCCGATCACGATGTTCTGCGGGGTCGAGCGTTTAAGCCACATCGAATAGATGACGGCATAGAAGAAGATGGTGAAGGCCAGCAGCAGCGCGGCCAGCGTATTGGCGGCAAGCCACAGCATCATCACTGCAAGGCCCGACAGCGCCAGACCGAAACCCAGCGCCTCACCCGGCTGCACAAGGCCCGCCGGAATCGGGCGCCCCTTGGTGCGGCGCATCACCTGGTCGATATCGGCATCCCACCACATGTTCAGCGCGCCCGAGGCCCCTGCCCCCAAAGCGATGAACAACACGCAGGTGAAGGCCACCAGCGGATGCAGCGAGACCGGCGCGACCAGCAGGCCGACCAGCGCGGTGAAAACCACCAGCGACATGACACGCGGCTTCAGAAGCGCCACGAAATCACCGAAACCGGCTTCGGCCGGTCCGGTCTCGCTGCCGAGGCTGTTGGCGTGGATATCGCTCATATCCGGCTGTCCCCTGGTGGGATCGGGCGGCGGCACCCCGAAGGCCCGCCGCCCGACCGCAAAGTCACATCAGTCGATCAGTTGTTCGCGGCGACCTGCACGGCGGCAGGGGCGGCGATGGACGAGAGCTGCACATCGCCTGCCTTGGCCTTGGCGAGCCATTCGGCATACTTCGCCTCAGACACAACCTTGACGGTGATCGGCATATAGGCGTGGTCCTTGCCGCAGAGTTCCGAGCACTGACCGAAGAACACACCCTCGATGTCGGCTTTGAACCACAGCTGCGCCAGACGGCCCGGCACCGCGTCCTGCTTCACACCGAAGGCCGGGATGGTCCAGGAATGGATCACGTCGGCGCCGGTCACCTGCATCACGACGGTCTTGCCGACCGGCACGACCACGGCGGTATCCGTCGCCAGCAGGTAGTCGGTTTCATCGTAGCCGTATTGCGCCAGCTGGTCTTTCTCCAGCTTGAAGCTCTCGAAGGCGACCGGATCGGTGCCGTCGTTTTCCGGGGTGATGCCGTCCTGCACATATTCATAGCCCCAGTACCACTGGTAGCCGGTCACCTTGATGGTGATGTCAGCCGCCGGGATTTCCTGTTGCTTGAACAGGATCGGCAGCGAGTAGCCGCCGATGACCAGCAGAATGATGATCGGCACCACGGTCCACGCAATCTCGATGGGCGTGTTGTGGGTGAAGGTGGCGGGTTTCGGATTGGCGCGACGGTTGAAGCGGACAAAGCAGTAGACCATCAGCGCCGTCACGAAGAGCACGATGCCGGTGATGATCACCAGAATGAAGTGGTCGAGCCAGTGGATGTCGGCCGCGAGTTCCGTCGCCGCCGGCTGGAAGCCCAGCTTGCCGTCGACCGGACGGCCGAGCACCGGCAGGTCCTGAGCCAGGGCGGCGCCCGCGACGGCCATCGCAGCCACACCGGCAGCGAGACCCGAAAGGTTCTTCATGAGTCGCATCTTTCTATCCCGTTCGAAGTGCGGCTTATCGTCCGCTTTTCGGCCATGCCCGATGCCCGGGCAGAATCCCGTTGTTTCTGCTTGTGTTGAAACCATATTAGGCAGGAAACGACAAGCAAAACCGTGCGACACTCGGTCGCCGTTTGACATGGATCAAGGACTTCACATGACAGCCAACGCCTTCCGACCGTTCGACATGTCGCTGGATGAGGCGGCAGCGCTGGCCATACTGCGACAGGCTGTCGCAGGGGCTGAAGATGGCGAGCTGTTTCTGGAACGTCGCCGCTCCGAAGCACTGGTGCTGGATGATGGCCGGGTGAAAACCGCCTCTTATGATGCCTCCGAAGGGTTCGGACTGCGCGCCGTCCGGGGCGAGGTCGCAGGTTATGCCCATTCAACCGAAATCTCCGAAGCCGCCATGCGCCGCGCCTCCGAAACCGTGCGGCTGGCGGTGGGCGACGGCGGCGGCGTGATGGCCCCTCCCCCCAAGGGCACCAATGCACGGCTTTATACCGACGCCGATCCGATGCTGGACGCGAGCTTCGCCGCCAAGATCGACGTGCTGAAGGAAATCGACGCCTATGCCCGCGGCCTCGACCCGCGCGTGATCCAGGTTTCCGCTACAATCAGCGCCGGTTTGCAGGAGGTGGAGATCCTGCGCCCCGAGGGGCTGCGCTTCGCCGATGTGCGCCCGATGGCGCGGCTGAACATCTCGGTCATCGTCGAACAGGCGGGGCGGCGCGAGTCGGGCGGCATGGGCGGCGGCGGCCGCTTCGGCCTTGCCACCCTGCTTGACCCCGGCCACTGGCAACCTGTCGCACGCGAGGCGCTGCGCATCGCACTGGTGAACCTTGAGGCCGAACCCGCCCCGGCGGGCGTCATGGACATCGTGCTTGGCCCCGGCTGGCCCGGCATCCTGCTGCATGAGGCCATTGGCCACGGGCTTGAGGGCGATTTCAACCGGAAGGGCACCTCGGCCTTTGCCGGTCTGATGGGCCAGCGCATCGCCGCCCCCGGCGTTACCGTGCTGGACGATGGCACCCTGCCCGACCGGCGCGGCTCGATCTCGGTCGATGACGAGGGCACGCCCTCGAACCGCACTGTCCTCATCGAGGACGGCATCCTCACGGGCTACATGCAGGACCGCCAGAATGGCCGTCTGACCGGCACCGCCAGCACCGGCAACGGGCGGCGCGAAAGCTTCGCCCATATCCCGATGCCGCGCATGACCAATACCTATATGCTCGGCGGTGACACCGATCCGGCGGCGATCCTTGCCGATCTGAAAGACGGCATATGGGCCGTGGGTTTCGGTGGCGGGCAAGTCGACATCACCAACGGCAAGTTCGTGTTCTCCTGCACCGAGGCCTACCGGGTGAAGAACGGCAAGGTCGGCGCCCCGGTGAAAGGCGCCACCCTGATCGGCGACGGCGCCACCGCCCTGCGCAACATCCGTGCCATCGGCAATGACATGAAGCTCGACCCCGGCATCGGCAATTGCGGCAAGGCCGGGCAATGGGTGCCGGTGGGCGTGGGGCAGCCGACCCTGATGATCGGCGGGCTGACCATCGGCGGCTCGGCAGCGTGAGACGAAGAAAGGGGGGCTGTCTGCCCCCCTCTGAGCCTTCGGCTCATTCACCCCCCGAGGATATTTGCGGACAGAAAATGGACGAGCGGAACATCTAAAATTTTCTGTCGAAAAATATCCTCGGGGGTGAGCCCCGCAGGGGCGAGGGGGCAGACAGCCCCCTTTCTTCGTCAGCCACGCCGCGCGGCGTCAATAGCGGCGACGTCGATCCGGGTCATATCCATCATCGCGGCAAAGGCGCGCGCAGCCTCTGCGCCGCCCGCAGCCAGCGCCTCGGTCAGGGTGCGGGGGGTGATCTGCCAGTTCATCCCCCAGCGATCCTTGCACCAGCCACAGGCACTTTCCCGGCCACCGTTCCCGACAATGGCATCCCACAGCCGGTCAGTTTCCGCCTGATCCTCTGTGGCGATCTGCAGGGAAAACGCCTCGGTCTGCGGGAAGGCAGGGCCCCCGTTCAGCCCGAGGCAGGGCAGACCGCAGATGGTGAATTCCACCGTCAGCACATCCCCGGCCTTGCCCGAGGGGTAATCGCCCGGCGCGCGATGCACCCTGCCCATATGGCTGTCGGGAAAGGTGGCGGCGTAAAACCGCGCCGCCGCCTCGGCCTCACTGTCGAACCAGAGGCAGAGCGTTGCCTTGGGCTGTGTCATGGCCTGTCCTTTCGCAAGACTGTAAAAGTTCAGTCTCGCATCCTTTGGACAGGTTGCGAAGCGCCGTGATCAGGGATGAGCGGTCAGCGGCCGAATTTGCCCTTCAGCGCATCGGCAAAGGCATTGCCACCCGCGCCGCCCGCCCCCCCTTTCGGACCCGAGGACATCGGCCCGCGTGGTGCGGGCTTGCCGCCCTTCGGCCCCTGCGGCCCGCGTTCGGCGGTGCGTTCCCGCGCGCTGTCGCGGGCGTCGGCGCTGTCCTTGCGCATGGTCAGGCCGATGCGCTTGCGTGGCACGTCCACCTCGACCACGCGGACCTTCACCACATCCCCCGCCTTCACCACCTCATGCGGATCTTTCACAAAGCGGTCGGCAAGCTGGCTGACATGCACCAGCCCATCCTGATGCACGCCAATATCCACAAAGGCACCGAAGGCCGCGACATTGGTCACCGTGCCTTCCAGCATCATGCCGGGTTTCAGATCCTTGATATCCTCCACCCCGTCGGTGAAGGTCGCCGTCCTGAAGCTCGGGCGCGGGTCGCGGCCGGGCTTTTCGAGTTCCGACAGGATGTCCTGCACCGTGGGCAGGCCGAATTTCGCGTCGATGAAGTCGCGCGGGTTCAGCCGTTTCAGGGCGGCGCTGTCCCCCATCAGGGCGCGGATGTCGCGGCCGCAGGCGGTGACGATGCGGCGCGCAACGTCATAGGCTTCGGGGTGCACCGAAGAGGCATCCAGCGGTTCCTTGCCGCCGGTGATGCGCAGGAAGCCCGCCGCCTGTTCAAAAGCCTTGGGCCCCAGCCGCGCGACCTTCAGAAGTTCGCGCCGGGTGGCGAAGGGGCCATTGGCGTCGCGATGCGCCACGATGCTTTCCGCAAGCCCCGGCCCCACGCCCGACACCCGCGCCAGAAGCGGCGCCGAGGCGGTGTTGAGATCCACCCCAACCGCGTTCACCGCGTCCTCGACCACCGCATCAAGCTGGCGGGCAAGGCGGTGCTGATCCACGTCATGCTGATATTGGCCGACACCGATGGATTTCGGTTCGATCTTCACCAGTTCCGCCAGCGGGTCTTGCAGCCGCCGGGCAATCGACACTGCGCCGCGCAGCGAGACGTCCAGCCCCGGAAACTCCTTCGCCGCCAGTTCCGACGCGGAATAGACCGAGGCGCCGGCCTCACTCACCACCACCTTCACCGGCTTTTCGCCGGGCAGATGCGACAGCAGGTCCGCCACCATCTTTTCCGTCTCGCGGCTGGCGGTGCCGTTGCCGATGGCAATCAGCTTCACCCCGTGTTTCGCGATCAGCTGCGCAATCGCCACCTGCGCGCCGCGCAGGTCGTTCTTCGGCTGGAACGGATAAACGGTATCGGTCGCCAGCAACTTGCCGGTCGCATCCACCACCGCCACCTTCACCCCGGTGCGGATGCCGGGATCGAGGCCCATCGTGGCCTTGCCACCCGCAGGCGCAGCCAGCAGCAAATCCTTGAGGTTGCGGGCAAAGACGCGGATCGCCTCTTCCTCGGCCCGTTCGCGCAATTCGCCCATCAGATCGAGCGTCAGAGAGGTTTTCAGCTTCACCCGCCAGGCCCAGCTTGCCGCCTCGCGCAGCCATTGGTCGCCCGCCCCGGTGCTACCCGCCTGAAGCGCGGCGCCGCACATCCGTTCGGCGGGTGACTGGCCGCGCGGAGCCTCGGCATCAATTTCCAGATCGAGGGTCAGCACCCCTTCGTTGCGACCGCGCAGCATGGCCAGCACCCGGTGCGAAGGCGCAGTTTCCCATTTCTCGCGGTGATCGAAGTAATCCGAGAATTTGGCGCCTTCAGCCTCTTTCCCGGCGACCACGCCCGCCTTGATCTCGGACACCTGTTTCATGTGCCCGCGCAGACGGCCCAGCAGATCGGCGTTTTCGGCAAGGGCTTCCGCCACGATGTCGCGTGCGCCCTCCAGCGCGGCTTTCACATCCGGCACCGCCTCGGTGATGTAGCCCGCCGCCAGCGCGGCGGGATCGGCGGAACGGTCGGCCAGAATGGCCTCGGCCAGCGGGCCAAGGCCGTTCTCGCGCGCGATCATGGCACGGGTGCGGCGCTTGGGCTTGTAGGGCAGATAGATGTCTTCCAGTTCAGCCTTGGTCTCGGCCCTGGCGATGCTGGTGGCCAGATCATCGGTCAGCTTGCCCTGTTCGGTGATCGACCCGAGGATGGCCGCGCGCCGCGCCTCCATCTCGCGCAGATAGGTCAGGCGGTCGGCCAGCGTGCGCAACTGCGTGTCATCCAGCCCACCCGTCACCTCCTTGCGGTAGCGCGCGACGAAGGGCACCGTGGCGCCGCCGTCCAGCAGTTCGATGGCGGCCCCGACCTGCGCGGGCTGCGCCCCGATCTCGCGGGCGATGACAAGGGGAATGCGGCGCGCGGCGTCCTGAATCACTGATGGCTCCGTCAGAATGTGGGAGCGCGACCATAGCCCCGCCGCCCCCGAAGGCAAGAGCGGCCGCGCGCCGGATCTGGCGAAATCCCGCCGCGGCGCTGGCGGCGGATTGCGACGAAAGTGCCTGTCACGCGGCCGTGAACGGTTGTCAGGCCAGCCCGCTTTGTGGAACCCTTCGCCCGTTGACCCCGTGAGGAGACGGGGCCGAACCGGAGGCCGCAGCCGATGCGGCCCGCAATGGGAGGATACCACATGACGAAATCCATGGGCGGATTGCGCCGTTTCCGCATGGCCATGCTGGCCGGTGCCGTGACGCTGAGCCCGGCCGCCGTGCAGGCCGACCAGTTCATCAACATCCTGACCGGAGGCACCTCTGGCGTGTACTACCCGATCGGGGTCGCGCTGTCGAAAATCTATGGCGACGGGATCGAGGGCGCCCGCACCCAGGTGCAAAGCACCAAGGCCAGCGTCGAGAACCTGAACCTGCTGCAACAGGGCAAGGGCGAATTTGCCATCGCGCTTGGCGACTCGGTCAAGATGGCCTGGGAGGGCAACGAGGAAGCGGGCTTCAAGGCGCCGCTGTCCAAGCTGCGCGGCATTGCCGCCGCCTATCCGAACTATATCCAGATCGCGGCCTCGTCCGAGGCGGGCGTCAAGACGCTGGCCGATCTGAAGGGCAAGAGCCTGTCGGTCGGTGCCGCGAAATCGGGGACCGAACTGAATGCCCGCGCCATCCTTGCCGCCGCGGGGATGAGCTATGACGATCTGGCCAAGACCGAATACCTGCCCTTCGCGGAATCGGTCGAGCTGCTGAAGAACCGCCAGCTGGATGCGACGCTGCAATCGGCCGGTCTGGGGGTTGCCTCGCTGAAGGATCTGGCGACCTCGGTGCCGACGACCATCGTGGCGGTTCCCGCCGATGTGGTGGAAAAGATCGGCGCGCCCTATATTCCGGCCACCATCCCGGCGGGCACCTATGAGGGCCAGACCGAGGATGTGCCGACCGCCGCCGTGGTCAACTTCTTCCTCACGCATGAGGATGTGCCGGAAGAAACCGTCTACCAGATGACCAAGCTGATGTTCGAGCACCTGCCGCAGCTTGTGGCGGCGCACAAGGCAGCCGAGGCCATCTCGCTGGAAACGGCCACGCAGGGCATGCCGCTGCCGCTGCATCCGGGGGCCGAACGGTATTACCGCGAAGTCGGCCTGATCAAGTAAACCGGCCTGCCCGCTGCGATCACGGCGCGCGCCTTGCGGTGCGCGCCGGTTGCGCACCCCTGACCCCATTTCCCCCGAGGGCATGACGCCATGACCACCCCCTCTCCCGCCGCGGCCGAGGCTGCGAACGCCACATTTCACGATCCGCTGGCCGAAGGCTTTCCCCCCTCCGCGCAGGGCAGGCTGCTGTTCTGGATCGCCGTTGTCTTTTCCGCTTTCCAGATCGCCACTGCCGCGCATCTGATCGACATGCCAAGCCAGGTCGTGCGCGCCGTGCATGTGGGCTTCCTGATGCTGCTTGGCTTTCCGCTACTGGCGCTGGCAAAAGGGGCCGCACCCTCGATCCGCCTGCTGGCCTGGGGTCTTGCGGCGGCCGGGGTCGCGGTCGCGTTCTACCAATGGTGGGAATATGTGCCGCTTCTGATGCGGGCGGGTGATCCGCTGCCGCGCGACATCGCCTTCGGGACGCTGGCCATCGCGCTGACCTTCGCCGCCGCCTGGGCCATGATGGGGCCTGCATTGCCCCTGATCGCGGGGATGTTCCTCGCCTATTGCCTGTTCGGCCAGCATCTGCCCGCGCCGCTGGATCATCGCGGCTATGATTACGCGCAGGTGATCGACCATATGGGCTTTGGCACCGAAGGCATCTATGGCGTGCCGACCTATGTAAGCTCCAGCTACATCTTCCTGTTCATCCTGTTTGGTGCCTTTCTGGAAAAGGCCGGGATGATCAAGCTGTTCACCGATGTCTCGCTGGGTCTTGTCGGGCACCGGATGGGCGGAGCGGCCAAGGTCGCCGTGTTGTCCTCGGGTCTGATGGGCACGATTTCCGGCTCGGGCGTCGCCAATGTGGTGACCACCGGGCAATTCACCATCCCGCTGATGAAGCGTTTCGGCTATCGCCCCGCCTTCGCGGGCGGGGTGGAGGCCACGGCCTCCATGGGCGGGCAGATCATGCCGCCGGTCATGGGCGCCGTCGCCTTCATCATGGCGGAAACGCTGGGCGTCGAATATGTCGAGGTGGTGAAGGCCGCGCTGATCCCGGCGATCCTTTACTTCGCCGCCGCCTTCTGGATGGTGCATCTTGAGGCCGGGCGGATGAACCTGCGCGGCCTGACGGCGGCAGAACTGCCCTCGCCCCGCAAGGCACTGCGCGAGGGCTGGCACCTGATCCTGCCGCTGGCGGTGCTGGTCTGGCTGCTGTTTTCCGGCTATACGCCGCTGTTCGCGGGCACCGTGGGGCTGGGGCTGACCGTCATGCTGATCCTCGGCGCCTCGGTGGCGCTGGGTCTGCCTGCGGGTACGATCCGCTATATCTTCTGGATCGGGCTGGGCCTCATCGCCGCCGCCTTCCTGAAATTCGGCATCCATATCGTCGCGCTGGCAGTGGCCGCGCTGGTGGTCGCGAATATCTTCGTCGCGGGAGGCCGCAAGACGCTGGCCGATGTGCGCGACGCGCTGGCCGATGGTGCCCGCACCGCGCTGCCGGTAGGCATCGCCTGCGCGCTGGTGGGCATCATCATCGGCACCATGACCCTGACGGGCGCCGCCAATACCTTCGGCCAGTTCATCGTGGGTGTCGGGGAAAAGAGCCTGTTCCTCAGCCTGATCCTGACCATGATCACCTGTATCGTGCTGGGCATGGGCATCCCGACCATCCCGAACTACATCATCACCTCCTCCATCGCGGGGCCTGCCCTGCTGGAACTTGGCGTGCCGCTGATCGTCAGCCACATGTTCGTGTTCTACTTCGGCATTCTGGCGGATCTGACGCCGCCGGTGGCGCTGGCCTGCTTTGCCGCCGCGCCCATCGCCAAGGAGCGCGGGCTGACCATCAGCCTCAACGCGGTGAAGATTGCGGCGGCGGGTTTCGTGATCCCCTTCATGGCGGTCTATACCCCCGCGCTGATGTTGCAGGATGGCGGGCCGCTGGCCTCGGAAATCGGCTATATTCCCGCCGTCGCCTATATCGTGCTGAAAGCGGTGCTGGCGATCGGGCTTTGGGGGGCTGCGGTCATCGGCTGGCTGGGCCACAGGCTCGCGGTGTGGGAACGCGTGCTGGCCATGGTGGCGGCAGCGGCGCTGATCGCGGCGCTTCCGGCCTCGGACCTCGCAGGCTTCGTGCTTTGCGCCGCTTTCGCCGCGCTGATGTGGCGCGCGCGCGGCGCCCGCCCGGCCTGAGCCATGGGAAGCTGCCTGATCGCGGGGGCGATGACACTCGCCCTCGCCTCGCCCGGCTTCACACTGAGCTGGACGCATTCGGTTGAAAAGATCACCTGGCGCGAAAGCTGGGCCATCACCGGAACCGGGCTGCGGCTGGCCGAGGCCGCCGTCAAAGGCTCCGGCGCGGGGATGGAGCCGGGCGACGGCGCCATCCTGCGGAATGGCTGGTGGATCTGGGTGCCCGACCTGCCGGAACAGGCCGAACTGCACCTCGCCGCCTCGGGCGCCACCGGCGCGGGCTGGCGGTTGTGTGACAGCGCCGGAACATGCCATGAGATCGGGGCAGCACCGGGCCGCGCCCTGCGCCTTGCCCCCTGCGGAGCGACGGAATGACCGAAACAGCCGATATTGCCATTCTGGGCGGCGGCATCGTGGGGCTGGCCACCGCGCTGACCCTGCAATCCCGCCTGCCCGGCGCGCGGATCGTGGTTCTGGAAAAGGAGGCCGCCCCCGCGCTGCATCAAACGGGGCGCAATTCCGGGGTGATCCATGCCGGGGTTTACTATGCCCCCGGCAGCCTCAAGGCCCGCTTCTGCCGGGAAGGTGCCGAGGCCACCCGCGCCTTCTGTGACGAACATGGCCTGCCCCATGAAACGACCGGCAAGCTGATCGTGGCGACGGGAGAGGACGAGCTGCCCCGCATGCGCGCCCTGCTGGCGCGCGCGCAGGCCAATGGCATCGCCATTTCCGAAATCGCCGCGACCGAGGCGCAGGAATGGGAGCCGAATATCCGTGTCGCCGGGGCGCTGTGGTCCCCCGATACCGGCATCGTGGATTTCGGCGCAGTGGCGCGGCGGATGGCTGATCTGTTCACCGCACGCGGCGGCGCGATCCGGCTGAACACCCGCGTCACCGCAGCCTCGGAAGATACCGCCGGCATCCGGCTGAGCACACCTGCGGGCGAGGTTCATGCCGGGCGCGCGGTGATCTGCGCGGGGCTGCATGCCGACAGGATGGCGGCGGCGATGGGGCTGGACCCCGGCTTCCGCATCATCCCGTTCCGGGGTGAATATTTTCGCATCCGGAACCAGCCCGCCGATCTGGTGCGCCGGCTGATCTATCCTGTACCCGACCCCGAACGCCCCTTCCTTGGCGTGCATCTGACGCGCAAGATGGATGGCGGGTTCACCGTGGGGCCGAATGCCGTGCTGGCCATGAAACGCGAAGGCTATGCCAAGACCGACATCTCGCCCGCCGATCTGGTGGCGACCTTCGGCTGGCCGGGGTTCTGGCGCATGCTGGGCCGCAACCTCGGCCCGGCACTGTCCGAGCTTTCGGCCTCGGTGCTGCGCGGCCTCTATCTGAAGAAGGTGCAACGCTACTGCCCGCGCATCACCGGCGCCGACCTCACGCCCTACCGCGCCGGGGTGCGGGCGCAGGCGGTGGCGCGCGACGGCAGGCTGATCGACGATTTCCTGTTCCTGCGCGGACGACATTCGCTGCATGTCTGCAATGCCCCCTCGCCCGCCGCCACCTCGGCCCTGCCCATTGGCGCCCATATCACCGATCAATTGCTGGCGGAGGGCTGAGCCGCCGATGCAGTCCCCCCGCCCGATCCTGCTGCCCGTCCTTGCTGCGATCCTCGCAGCCGCGCTGACCTTTGCGGCGGCGGAGCGGCTGGGCTACCGGGCGGCAGCCGGGCGGCTGGATCAGTCGCTCTTGCTGACGGCCCGCGCAGTGGAGGCAGAGATCGGCCGCTTCCGCGCGCTGCCCGATGTGGCGGGCGAGGATGCGCGCATCCGTGCCGCGCTGGCCGATCCCGCCGGGATTGGCGACGCGAACCTGTATCTGGAACGCATTGCCGCTCATACCGGGGCCGATATCTACCTCATCGCCGCCAATGGCCGCACCATCGCCGCGTCGAACTGGAACCGGCCGGAAAGCTTTGTCGGACAGGACTATAACTTCCGTCCCTATTTCCGCGACGCCATGGCAAGGGGTCAGGGCCAGTTCTATGCAATCGGCGTGACCACCGGCATTCCTGGCTATTTCCTGTCGCGCCGGATCGACAGCCCGCGCCGGGGCGTACTGGTGGTCAAGATCGACCTGCGCCCCCTGCAAGCGACATGGCAGGCTGCCGGGCTGGAAACCGCGCTGGCGGATGCCGATGGCATGGTGTTTCTCTCGGGCCGCGCAGACTGGCTCTACCGCCCGCTTTCGCCGCTGCCGCAGCCTGTTCTGGACAGGGTCGCACGCGAACGCACCTGGGTCGGCACCGATCCCGCCGGGACGACGCCCCTGCTGCGCGCCGATGCGCCGGACGGCTTTCTGGGCGGCGCGGGCTGGATCGGGCGCGACACGCCGCTGCCCGCTGAAGGCTGGCGCCTGATCGCCGCCACCCCTTCCGCCACCATCACCGCCATGGCCGCCGTCTGGGCGGCGGTGGCGGCCCTGGCAACACTGGCGCTGGCAGGGGCCGCGATGGTCTGGCAGCAGCGGCGGCAGATCCTCGCACTGCGGCTGTCGCAATCGGAACGGCTGGAGGCGATGGTGACGGAACGCACCGCCGATCTGGCGCGCGAGGTCGAGGCACGTCGGCAGGCCGAGAACGACCTGCGCGCGGCGCAGGAAGGCCTGATCCATGCCGAGAAGATGGCTGCCCTTGGCCGCATGTCTACCGCCATCGTGCATGAGATCAGCCAGCCGCTTGCCGCGATGGAGGCGACGCTGACGGCGGCGGAAATCACGCTGCCCGCCGGTGAAAGCCGCACCGCCCCGCGCCTCGCCACCGCCAAGGGTCTGATCCGCCGCATGCAGCGCACCATCAAGCATCTGAAAAGCTTTGGCCGGAAAGAGCCGGGTGAGCGGCGGCTGACCGATCTTGGCCCGGTCATCGCCTCGGCCATCGAACTGGTCACGCCACGCGCCCGTGCCGTCGGGGTCAACCCGGTTTTCGTGGCACCGGATGTGCCGCAACTGGTGATGGCGGGCGTGGTGCGGATGGAACAGGTGGTGGTGAACCTGCTTTTGAACGCACTGGACGCGGTGGAAGGCTGCACGGCCGCCGCGATCACCGTGACGCTGGACAGCACCGGCGAAACCGTCCGCATCCGCGTCACCGACACCGGCCCCGGCATCGCGCCCGAGGATCTGCCCCGCGTGGCCGAGCCGTTCTTTTCCACCAAGCCCGGCGGCGCGGGGCTGGGCCTTGGCCTGTCGATCTGTCGCGCCATCGTGGGCGAGTTCGGCGGCGCACTGACGCTGGCCTCGGAACCCGGTCGCGGCACCGAGGTCACCGTCACCCTGCCCGCCGCAACTGCCGAGGCCGCCGCATGACCCCCGCGCCCCTGTTCATCGTCGAGGATGACACCGATCACCTTGCCGCGCTTTGCGATCTGCTGGATGCGGCGGGCCATGCGCCGCAGGGATTTTCAAGCGCGACAGCAGCACTGGCTGCGCTGGACACCGCGACGCCCGCGCTGATCCTCACCGATCTGCGGATGCCGGGCATGGATGGCATGGCGTTCCTGCGCGCGGTGAAGGCCCTGCCGGAACGGGATCTGCCGGTCATCATGCTGACCGGCCACGGCGACGTGGTGCATGCGGTAGAGGCGATCCGGGCCGGGGCCGAGGATTTTCTGGAAAAGCCCTATGATGCGGCGCATCTCGTCATGGTCATCGCGCGGGCGCTGGCGGCGCGGGCCACACGGGCCGAGGTGGCGCGGCTGCAAGGTGCGCTGGCCGGGGACGGGCCGGAAATCCTTGGTGAAAGCCGCCCCATCCGCGCCTTGCGTGATCGCATCGCGGCGCTGGCGCCGCTGGATATTGACGTGGTGATCACTGGTGAGACCGGCACCGGCAAGGAACTGGTGGCCCGCGCCCTGCATGACGGCAGCCCGCGCGCGCGCGGCCCCTATGTCGCGGTGAACTGCGCCGCCCTGCCTGACAGCATGGTGGAAACCCTGATGTTCGGTCATGCCGAGGGCGCCTTTCCCGGCGCCGGCCCCGCCCGCCCCGGCAAGCTGGAGGCGGCGCAGGGTGGCACACTGATCCTTGACGAGGTGGAGGCGCTGGCGCCCCCCGCACAGGCAAAGCTTCTGCGCGCGCTTCAGGAGCGCAGCGTCGAGCGGCTGGGCGAGGTAACCGCACGGGCGCTGGACCTGCGGGTGATCGCCATATCGAAAACCGATCTGCGGGCGGCGGCACAGGCGGGCAGTTTCCGCCCCGATCTGTTTTACCGCCTTGCAGGCGCCGAAATCGCCACGCCACCCTTGCGCGAAACGGGCGAGGATATCGCGCTGATCTTCAGCCATTACGCCCAGCTTGCCGCGCGCCGCTATGGCCGCCCCGACCCGGAGCCGGGCTGGGCCTTCCGGCGCGAGTTGCTCCGGCGTGGCTGGCCCGGCAACATGCGCGAACTGAAGGCGGCGGCGGAGGCCTTTGCGCTGGGCCTGCTGGATCTGCGCGCCGACGACACGCCCGCCCTGCCCGATACCACGCTGGCAGACCGGGTGGCGGCCTTCGAGGCGCGCGAGATTGCCGCCGCGCTGGACCGTTTTCGCGGCAATACCCTGCGGGTGGCCGATCATCTGGGCCTGCCGCGCCGCACCCTGAACGACAAGATGCGGCGCTACGGTCTGGGCGGCTGAGCCTCAGCCCATCCGTTCCGAGGCGTAAGACCCCGGCGAGGCCGGGAAGACCACGGTCTTGTTGCCATTCATGAAGGAACGGTGGTGGATATGGGCATGGATCGCCCGCGCCAGCACCTGCGCCTCGACATCGCGGCCAAGGCTGACGTAATCCTCGGCGCTTTGCGCATGGGTGATGCGCACGATGTCCTGCTCGATGATCGGGCCTTCATCCAGATCGGCGGTGACATAATGCGCCGTCGCACCGATCAGCTTCACGCCGCGTTCGTAAGCCTGCTTGTAGGGATTGGCGCCCTTGAAGGACGGCAGGAAGGAGTGGTGGATGTTGATGATCTTGCCCGACATCTTCTTGCACAGCGCATCCGACAGCACCTGCATGTAGCGCGCCAGCACCACAAGCTCGGCCCCGGTATCCTCGACCACCGCCATCAGCTGCGCCTCGGCCTGCGGCTTGTTGTCCTTCGTGACCTTGATGCAATGGAACGGCAGGTCATGGTTCACCACGACCTTCTGATAGGTCATGTGGTTCGACACCACGCCCACGATGTCGATGGGCAGCGCGCCGATGCGCCAGCGATACAACAGGTCGTTCAGGCAGTGCCCGAAGTTCGACACCATGAGCAGCACCTTCATGCGCTCGGCCTGATCGTGGATTGCCCAGTCCATCGCGAAGGGTTCTGCCACAGCGGCAAAGCCCTCGCGCAGCGCAGCCAGCGCGGCGCCGGTTTCGGGACGGAAGCTGATGCGGGCAAAGAACTTGCCGGTCAGCGCATCGTCGAATTGCGCGGAATCGGTAATGTTGCAGCCGCTGTTCGCAAGAAAAGTGGAAACCGCCGCAACGATCCCGCGACGGGATTCGCACTGCACGGTCAGCACATAGGTGGTCATGCCGGATGTCCTTTCAGGAGGAGGAGGGACGGAACCGGGGACATCCGGCGCCGACGGAGGCCGGGACGGCGCACCCCTGCCCGCCCGAGATCCGTCTTCAGGGATATCACGATCCCCTCCTGCGACAAGATGTCCAAACGACACCCTCTCGCCTGCAATCGCCATGTGCTCCGGTCGGGAAACCTGCCGGGGCGGAAGCCCCGCGATTCAGCCCTGCACGATCAGGGCCATTTCGCCCAAAAGATCGTCGATTTCATCCAGAAGCGCCGCAGGGGGACGAAGGGCGCTGGTGCTGCGGTGGCTCTGAATCGCCAGCTCGGTCTGGCGCGAGAGCTGCCCCAGATCCCCGAACCCCATGGTCGCCGCAAGCCCGGCGATACGGTGCGCGCCTTGCATCAGTTCGTCCAGCAGCGGGCGCGCATCGGCCGCGCTGTCGATCTCGTCGCGCAGCGCGTCAAACCGATCCAGCCGCGCCGAAAGATCGGCCAGAAACCGCGGGCGGATTTCGGCGATCTTGCGGGCGATGATTTCGGCCTGTTGCATGGCGCTCCTCTTGCGACCGTCAGAATGCCATCGAGAAAACGCGCGAGAACAGGCTGCGGGCCGTCGACGGACGGGCATGGCGCACGCCCGGCTTCGGCTGGTTCCAGGTCAGATCCTCGACCGCGCGCTGCATCTTGGCCACGGCATCGCGGCCCGATTTCGTGATGCCCACGGAAATCGGCTTGCCGACCGCCACGCGCACCTCGATGGGCTGCTGCTTGTCGTCGATCAGGTCCAGCTGGTCGATCAGCACATTGATCATCATTTCAATGTCGTCGAAATCGTGCTGTTCCGCAAAGGCGATGACACCGGCGAAGGCGCCGTTGCCCGCGTAGGCCATGATGCATTCGGTCTGTGCCAGCGCCGACAGCGCACATTCCGCGACATCGGCAAGGATATCGCGGAACAGCATGGGCGAGCAGCGGGTATAGATGTCGCCGACATCGACGATCCGCATGGCCAGCACGCTGGTTGCGAAGAAATCGCCGCGCGACAACTGCAGAAGATAATTCTGCAACGCCATGTAGTCGATCAGCCCGTCCACATCTTCCAGCACCACGGGCTCGGACAGAGCGGCACGATACCGTTCCTCAAGCTGCGCGTTCAGCGCCTTGATCTGAAGGCTGCTTTCGCGCACCTGCCGCGTGCTTTGATACTGGCGCTCGGCCAGACGCACGCGCGTCACCACTTCGACCGGATCGAAGGGCTTGGTGACGTAATCCGACGCCCCGGCCTTGAACGCGGCGTCGATGAAGGTTTTTTCGCTCATCGAGGTGATCATCAGGATCGGCGCGGTCTGATATTGCGGGATCTTGCGAATCCAGCGGGCCAGCTCGATCCCGGTCACGCCCGGCATCATGATATCCAGCAGAAACCCATCGAACGGCTCGGTGGATTTGGTGATGATCTCGGCCGCTTCCTTTGCATCGCCAGCAGTCACGATATTCCCGTAACCATTCGCCTGAAGCGTGGTCTTGAGAAGTTCGAGGATCAGCGCGTCATCGTCGACAGCAAGTAGTCTCATCGGATTGTGCCCAGCCAGAGGGATGCTTTCGCATCTGCCCGCCAGCACACATGGCCGGACAGATGTCTCAACTTACTCTCCTGAAAATTGTGTGTATTTGCGGCCACAATATGGCAGAGTGGTACAAATTTCCGGGATTTTCCCGCCCGCCCGGAATACCGCAGAAATGCCAGATTTATGCCTCCCCAGAGACATGAAGCGGCAAATCTTGAAACAGGAGCTTTCAGACCGCAATCAGGGCGTGTATGCTCTGCACGCCTAAGACAAGAAGTTCGGCATGACCCGAAACGACCAGAACGCCTCGCCTTCCCTACAGGGTAATATATTTGGCCTTGCACCGATTACCAGCCTCGTCCCGCTGACGCTGCTCGTCGCGGCCTTCTGCCTGACGGGTGTCCTGCTTGCCCCGTCGGGAGAGCCGGATGTCGTGGTGCTGCGCGGTACCGGCGTGGCGGTCGCCAGCCTGCTGGTTCTTGGCCTGCGGTGCTGGCCTGCCGTGTTCTGCGGCGCGCTGGCTGGTCAGATGCTGATTGCCGGCATGGGCTATGCCAATGTCGGCGGTGACGGTCGGCTGCCCTCCATGCTGATTCAGGCCGGGGCCTCGGCCTTGCAGGCCCTTGCAGGAGCCGGGGCGCTGATCTGGCTGTTCGGCTTTCCGCTCCGGCTGAATCGCGCACGACAGATCCTGTTCGCAGTGCTTGTGGTCATTCCGGTTACCAGCACCATCCTTCCGACGGCCGTAGTCCTGCTGATCAAGGTCACCACCCCCGATGTGCCTGCCGCGATGGGCTGGCACTGGTCGATCTGGTGGATGGGCAATGTGATCGGCGCGCTGCTGGCGATTCCGGTGGCCCTGCTTGGGCCGTGGAGCCGCCTGCCCGTCCTCTACTGGCGCGGCACGCCGATGCCACGCTTCAGCGGACAGGCGATCTTCTATCTGGCGCTTTCGGTACTGGCCACGTTCATCGCCTGGCATCAGGTCTCGCGCCTTGGCAATCAAAGTGACGAGGCGCAGTTTGAAATGCTGGCGCGCGATTCCGCCCATGCCCTGCGGCACCGGCTGGAAATGTTCACCTACGGGCTGAGCGGCGGCGTTGGTCTGTTTCAGGCCTCGAACGAGGTGACGGCTCAGGACTGGCGCGACTTCGCGGCCGCCTACGCCGAACGTGACGGGCTGACGGGGCTTGGCTTCATCGTTCCGGTGCCGCCGGGCGGCGGCGAGGCTTTCCTTGCCCAGTCGCGGGCCGACGGCATCGAGGACATGCACATCACCTCGCCGCGCGATGACGAAGAAATGTTCGTGATCAAATATGTCGAACCGATCGAATGGAACAGCGCCGCGCGTGGCCTGAACGTCGCCGCCGAGGAAAACCGCCGCATGGCCGCGATTACCGCCCGCGATACCGGGCGCGTCACCATCAGCCGTCCGGTCACGCTGGTGCAGGATCAGAAAAAGGGCTCCGGCTTTCTGTTGCTTGCCCCGCTTTACGACCTGCCGGGAACCCCGCCCACGGTCATGGGGCGCCGCGGGCATTTCGTCGGCTGGATCTATGCGCCGATCATCGTCGACAGGATGATGGCCACGCTTCTGGATCATACCAATCCGCAGACCCGGATCTCGCTTTACGACGGCCCGCATATTGCCGAGGCTCAGAAGTTCTATCAAAGCAGCGCGCCGGCAAGCGCACAACCGAAGTTCCGTTATGTCGAGCGGCTGAACATCTACGGCCAGACCTGGACCGTGGTCTGGGAAAGCACGCCCGCGCTGGAGGCCCGGCTCTGGAATATCGAGTCGCTGAGCGTGCTGCTGGTCGGCCTGTCGTTTTCAACGCTGCTGGCGGTGTTCCTGATTTCGGTGATGCGCCGAGAGGAGCTGGTACGCGCCACCGTCGCCCGCCGGACCCGCGAACTGGCGACGCAGGTCGAGGAAAACCGCTCGATCATCGAAACCGCCCTGACCAAGATCGCCCTGCTGGACGATGCCGGAAACGTGTTGCGGGTCAACGATGCTCTGCTGCGGCTTCTGCAACTGGACGAGCACGAGATTCTGGGCAAACCCTTCTCGACGCTGTTGCGGGGGCAACTGGACGAATATTTCTCGCTTCCGCGGAAATCCGAACTGCCGACCACCTATCGCGGCGAACTGGCTGCGGAATCACGCGACGGTCAGGCGCTGATGCTGGATGTGCAGGTGAACCCCTGGCGCAACAGCGATGGCCGTCGCCGCTATACCGTGGTGATGCGCAACATCACCGAGGTGCGCCGCATTTCGGATCAGCTGCGGACCACGCAGCACCGGCTGGATCTTGCCCTGACCGGGGCGCGCATCGGTGTGTTCGATATCGACCTGCACAGCGGAAAATCCGTCGTCTCGCGCACCTGGCTTGACCTTCTGGGGCTGGGGAACGAGGCCGCGACCGAGGCGCAGGCGCTGTGGCTGCAACGCATTCATCCCGATGATCTGCAAACCGTGCAGGAGGCGGATCAGGCCTGTATCGAAGGCCGGGCCGAAAGGTCGGTCAGCGAATACCGCATCCGCATGGATGACGGAAGCTGGCGCTGGATGCGCTCCAACGCGGTGGGTGAGGACCGGGACGAAACCGGGCGGGCCTGGCGTCTGATCGGGGTGCAGACCGATGTGACGGATCAGCGGCAACTGGATGAGATGAAGAAGCAGTTCGTCTCGACCGTCAGCCATGAACTGCGCACCCCGCTCACCTCGATCAACGGTTCGCTGTCCCTGCTGCTGAACACCATGGCAGCCGGGATTCCCGATCCGGCGAAACGGATGCTGACGATCGCGCAGAAGAACTGCGATCGGCTGATCCATCTGGTGAACGACATTCTGGACATGGAAAAGCTGGACGGCATGTTGCAGCGCCCCGAACTCGTGTCCAGCGACATATCGGCCCTGATCAGGAACACCATTCTGGTCAACCAGCCCTTCGCCACCCGCTTCGACGTGGCGTACCGGCTGGTTGCGGATTCGCCCGGCGCCATCGTCCGGCTGGATGAGAACAGGTTCCATCAGGTCATGGCAAACCTGCTGTCCAATGCGGCCAAATTCTCGCCGCGCGGCGCCCAGGTCGACGTGCGGCTGGAACGTGGCCCGAAATATGTGACGGTCAGCGTCAGCAATGCCGGAAAAGGCATCCCTCCCGGTTTCCGCGAACAGATGTTCAAGCCGTTCTCGCAGGTCGACAGTTCCGCTAACCGCGAGGCCGAAGGCTCCGGTCTGGGCCTGCATATCGCGAAGCGTATCGTGGAACAGATGGGCGGCCAGATCGACTTCCGGTCCGAGCCCGGCGTGCTCACGACCTTCTGGTTCACCTTGCCGCTCGAAACGCCGGACGAACATCCGCCTGCCCCGCCTGAAGGTAACGGCCCCCGAACCGGGCAGCCTGCGCATGTGCTGCATGTCGAATCCGATACCGAGGTTTCGGCGTTGCTGGCCACCGCCTTCGGGGCGGAGGCGAGGCTGACCAATGCCCTGAACGAAAGCAGCGCCCGCAAGCTGCTGTCCGAGACCAATTTCGACCTCGTCGTGCTGGGCTGGGGGCTGGAAACGGGCGATGGCAGGGATCTTCTGCGGGATGTCGCGATCTGGCAGCCGGGCGTTCCGGTTGTCACGCTTACTGCCGATGCACAGCGGCGCTCCGATCCGCGGGTGCTGGAAAGCTTCATCAAATCCAGCGCCACGCTGAGCAATGTCGCCGCCCGCTGCCTTGAGATCATGCGCGCAAACCCGCCGCCAAAAACAAGGGCTTGTGCCGGGTGAGGCCCCAGCGCCGGCAGGCAAATGCCCGGCTGCCTTGGAGATATCGGATTAGAATCCCAAAAACGCCACAGTTTCCGACAAGTTTACGCTCCAATAACCAGGAATTCTGAGACGGTGACTACCCGGCCGACAGGACGCGCGATCATCTAAAGAGGAATTACATATGTACGAGTTTCTGCAACAGAGCCTGTTGTCGCTCAGGGAGAATCTGGACGGTTTTCCCTTGGAACGTGCCATTTTCGCGCTGACCGTGTTTGCCATCCTGCTGGCCTTCGCCCTCAAGTGCCGGTCCAGCAAGGCCGAATCTGACAACCTGAAACTGCGCATCGAGGATCTGGAGGCCGATCTGAAGGCCGTGGATGCGCATGTGATGATCAATATTACCAATGCCGATGGCGGAATTGCCTATGCCAACAGCACGCTTGCGGCCGCGACCGGCTATGCCCCGTCAGAACTGATCGGCTTGCAGTTCCGCGACACGCTTCTGGTCAGCCGTGAGGATTCGCCGCCTGACCTCGACATCTTCATGCAGGAAGGCCGGACCTGGTTCGGAGAAACCCGCATCCGGCGCAAGGACGGCAGCCTGATCTGGACCCGCACGACCATCGTGCCGGTCATGGATCGCGCTGGCAAGCTGCGCCGCAGCGTCAGTTTGCGCACCGATATCACGCAATCCAAGCTGCTTCAGGCCGAATTGCAGGAACGGGCGATGATCGACCGCCTGCGCGACGAGGTTTACATCTTCTCAGCCGATACGCTGGAGCTTCTGTATCTCAACAAGCATTCGCTCGCCTCGATGGACCTGACGCCGGAACAGGTGCGCGGCAAGCGTCTGGTGGATCTGATCCAGCCCTTCGACGAAGAGAAGTTTCGCGCCCGTGTCGCACCGCTTCTGTCGGGCGAGGTCGATTCCATCCTGCACGAGGCCAACTGGCGTGGTCATCCGGTTGAGATCAACCTTCAGCAGGAACGCACGCTTGACGGCAAGTCGCGCTTCATCGCCGTGGTGCGCGACATCTCCAAACGCAAGCGCGCCGAGCGCAATCGCGCCGAATTCGTCGCCACCGTCAGCCACGAGCTGCGCTCGCCGCTGACCTCGGTGAAGGGCTCGCTGAACCTGATCAACTCCGGGGTTCTTGGCGCCCTGCCCGACAAGGCCGCGAATATGGTCGAGGTCGCGCTGCGCAACGTTGACCGCCTGCTGCGGCTTATCAACAACCTGCTCGACCTCGAAAAGCTCGACGCCGACATGATGGAGCTCAACATCGCACCGCTGGATGTGGTCGCACTTGCCGAAGAGGCCGTCGCCGCCAATGCGGGATATGGCCTCGAATACGGCGTCAAGCTGCGCTATGTCGGCACGCGCGCGCCGGTCATCGCCGAGGTCAGCCGCGACGGCATGTTGCAGGTTCTGACCAATCTGCTGTCGAATGCGGTCAAATTCTCCCCCCGGGCGCAATGGGTGGATCTGGCGGTCAGCGAAACCGCCACAGGCGTCCGGCTCAGCGTGACGGACCGCGGGCCCGGTATCCCGCCGGAGGCGCACCAGACCCTGTTTGCGCGCTTCGTCCAGGCCCATACCGAAACCGACCGTTCGCGCATCGGCACCGGGCTGGGGCTGAGCATCGCGAAGTCCATTGTCACCAAACACGGCGGCCGCATTTCCTTTACCAGCGAGGTCGGCGCCGGCACCACATTCTACATTGACCTGCCGCGCAGCGCCGTGCTGCGTTCTGTCGCCTGACGAAGACCCGAAGGGAACAAGATGCCGCAACTGCCCAAAGTCATGCATGTCGAGGATGACCCGGATATCCGTGAAATCGCCCTGATCGCGCTTGAAATGGTCGGTGGGCTGGAGGTGATCCAGTTCTCCTCGGGGCAAGAGGCTCTGGCGGGGGCGGCTGCGGCAAACCCCGACCTGTTTCTGCTGGATGTGATGATGCCAGGCATGACAGGCGAGGAAACCCTGCTGGCGCTGCGCGCCATGCCGCAGTTTGCCGCCACCCCGGCGATCTTCATGACCGCGAAGGCACAGCATTCCGATGTGCGGCAGTTCATCGAGGCCGGTGCGCTGGATGTGATCGTGAAGCCCTTCGATCCGATGCAGCTTGCCACGCAGATCGTCGCACTGTGGAACCAGTCGCTCGTGTCCTGAGCGGCTGCCCTGCCCTTGCCGTCTGCCACCGGGTACGGGGAATGGTGGGCGGTGAGGGACTCGAACCCCCGACATTCTCGGTGTAAACGAGACGCTCTACCAACTGAGCTAACCGCCCGCCCTGCGCACGACCTAACGGATCGTGGCAGCCGGTGCAAGGGGCACGAACGCGACTTCCGGACACTCAACTGCAAAATGAAAAAGCACGGCCGAAGCCGTGCTTTTCCGAATGATGGTGGGCGATAACGGATTTGAACCGCTGACATCTTCGATGTGAACGAAGCGCTCTACCGCTGAGCTAATCGCCCGATAGGCCGGTGTTTAGCCTCAGTCTTCGGCCTCTGCAACCCCCTCTGTCACATCTTTTTTGTCCGAAGTTTTTCCACCGCCGCGCTTAAGTTTGATCACGATCATCTCGTCACCGGCCGTGCCCTTCTGGCGGCCGATCTTGGCCTTGCCCAGCGGCGGCAGGTTCAGATCCTGCCCCTGCGACAGCGCCTCGCCGATCCGGGCCAGAGCGGCCTCCACGACGCTTTTCACCACCGGCTTCTTCGCGCCCGTCGCGGCGGCAACCTCGGCCACAAGGCGCTGCACTTTCAGCGTCTCACCCGCGGGCCTGGCAGCGGGCGCAGCCGTGGTCACCGCATCGGGCGCGGCAGTTTCGGCGGCCGCCCTGGGTGCTGCCTTTGCCTTCGCGACGGCGGCGGGCTTGCGTGTCGCGGTGCCGGTGCTCTTGGTGCGTTTGGGTGCCGCCTTGGCAGCGTCAGAGGGTTTCGTGGCCATATTTTCCCCATGGACTCGACTTGTGCCGCGACAATAGGGCAGAATTTCTGTTCTGGAAACATGTGGCAGGAACCGTTCGCCACAAGGCAACAATATTGCCAGGAAAAAGGGCGCGGTTTCCCGCGCCCTTTTGGGTTCAATGGGCAACCTGCCCGGTCTGCGGCCCGGCCTTGGCGGCCGCTGCGGCAGCGGCAGCCTCCTCGGCGGCCTCGTCCCATTCCACCGGCTCGGGTGCACGCACCAACGCCTGTGCCAGGACCTCGCGCACATGGGTCACGGGAATGATCTTGAGCCCTTCCTTCACATTGTCAGGAATCTCGGCCAGATCCTTCTCGTTCTCCTCGGGGATCAGCACGGTCTTGATGCCGCCCCTGAGCGCCGCCAGCAGTTTCTCCTTCAGACCCCCGATGGCGCTGGCATTGCCGCGCAGCGTCACCTCGCCGGTCATCGCGATGTCCTTGCGGACCGGGATGCCGGTCAGAACCGAGACGATGGCCGTCACCATGGCCAGACCCGCCGAAGGCCCGTCTTTCGGCGTGGCACCGTCAGGAACGTGAACGTGGATGTCGAGCGATTCGAACTTCGGCGGCTTCACCCCGATATCGGGGCTGATCGAGCGCACATAGCTCGACGCCGCGTCGATCGATTCCTTCATCACATCGCCCAGTTTCCCGGTCGTCTTCATCCGGCCCTTGCCCGGCAGCTTCAGCGCCTCGATCTGCAACAGATCGCCGCCCACGCTGGTCCAGGCCAGACCCGTCACCACGCCGACCTGATCTTCCTTCTCGGCCAGACCATAGCGGAAACGCTGCACGCCCAGATATTCGCCCACCTTCTCGGGCGTCACCTCGACGGTTTTCGTCTTCTTCTTGAGAATGTCGGTCACCGCCTTGCGGGCAAGTTTCGCGATCTCGCGCTCAAGATTCCGCACACCCGCCTCGCGGGTGTAGTAGCGGATCACGTCGTTCAGCGCCGGATCGGTAATGCTGAACTCGCCCTTCTTCAGACCGTTCGCCTCCACCTGCTTGGGCAACAGATGCTGGCGCGCGATCTCGCGCTTTTCATCCTCGGTGTAGCCGGCCAGAGAAATGATCTCCATCCGGTCCAGCAGCGGCCCCGGCATGTTGTAGCTGTTGGCCGTGGTCAGGAACATCACGTTGGACAGGTCGTATTCCACCTCAAGATAGTGGTCGACGAAGGTCGCGTTCTGTTCCGGGTCCAGCACCTCCAGCATGGCCGACGCCGGATCACCCCGGAAATCCTGGCCCATCTTGTCGATTTCATCGAGCAGGATCAGCGGGTTGGTCGTCTTGGCCTTTTTCAGCGCCTGGATGATCTTGCCGGGCATCGAGCCGATATAGGTTCGCCGGTGACCGCGGATTTCCGATTCGTCGCGCACCCCGCCAAGGGAAATGCGGATGAACTCGCGCCCCGTCGCCTTGGCGACCGAACGCCCCAGCGAGGTCTTGCCGACGCCGGGCGGGCCGACGAGGCACAGGATCGGGCCTTTCAGCTTGGTCGAGCGCGCCTGCACCGCCAGATATTCGACGATACGTTCCTTGACCTTCTCAAGCCCGTAGTGGTCGGCATCCAGTACCTTCTGGGCGGCGCCCAGATCCTTCTTGACGCGCGACTTCACGCCCCACGGCACGCCCAGGAGCCAGTCGAGGTAGTTGCGCACCACCGTCGCCTCGGCGCTCATCGGGCTCATGGACTTCAGCTTCTTCAGCTCGCCCTCGGCCTTTTCGCGCGCCTCTTTCGACAGTTCGGTCTTGCGGATGCGTTCTTCCAGCTCGTTCAGCTCGTTCTGGCCGTCCTCGCCGTCACCCAGCTCCTTCTGAATGGCCTTCATCTGCTCATTGAGATAGTATTCGCGCTGCGTGCGCTCCATCTGGCTCTTCACGCGGGACTTGATCTTCTTCTCCACTTGCAGGACCGACATTTCGCCCTGCATGTGGCCATAGACCTTCTCCATCCGCTCACCCACGTCGAGCGTTTCCAGAAGCTCCTGCTTCTGGGCGACCGGAACCCCCAGGTGCCCGGCGACAAGGTCAGCCAGACGCGCAGGTTCGCGGGTATCCGAAACGGCGGCCAGCGCCTCTTCGGGGATGTTCTTCTTGATCTTGGCGTAGCGTTCGAATTCCTCGGCCACGGCGCGCAGCAGAGCCTCCACCACGTCGATGTCGCCGGGGGTTTCCTCCAGCGGTGCGATGCGGGCCTCGAAGAACGAGTCGTTCGTCAGGAATTCGGTGATGCGCACCCGCGTCTTGCCCTCGACCAGCACCTTCACGGTGCCATCGGGCAGCTTGAGCAGTTGCAGCACATTCGCCAGCACGCCGGTGCGGTAGATGCCTTCCGCGCTGGGGTCGTCAATTGTCGGGTCCATCTGGCTGGACAGCAGGATCTGGCGGTCTTCGGCCATCACCTCTTCCAGCGCACGCACCGACTTGTCCCGTCCGACGAACAGCGGCACGATCATATGCGGGAACACCACGATGTCGCGCAGCGGCAGGACCGGGAAGCTTTGCGTGTGAATATCGCTCATGCGCGTTTCCTTCCTCTGGCAGGAAGACCCCGGCCCCGACCATCGGCAGCCCTGGCTTCCCCCTCTGGCCTCCATATCTGGGGGGCTGTCATGGAACTGTCAACCGCGGTGCCGGTAACATTGGCCGGATCGGTACCTTTGTGGGGCGACCCGATGCGGGCACCGGAGCGGGTTTACAGCGGGTCGATATCGCCTTCGGCACGCCGGGCGTGGAAATCGGCGACAAAAGCGGCCATCCGGCCTTCAGCAATGGCATCGCGCAGGCCCTGCATCAGCTCCTGATAATAATGCAGGTTGTGCCAGGTCAGCAGCATGCCGGAAATCATCTCGCCCGCGCGGAAAACATGGTGCAGATAGGCCCGGCTGTAGCTGCGGCAGGCCGGGCAGGTGCAGTTTTCGTCCAGCGGGCGCGGATCATCCTGATGGCGGGCATTCTTGATATTGACCTGCCCGCGCCGGGTCCAGGCCTGACCTGTACGGCCAGAGCGGGAGGGCAGCACGCAATCCATCATGTCGATGCCACGTTCCACCGCCCCCACGATGTCATCGGGCTTGCCCACGCCCATCAGATAGCGCGGCTTGTCCTCGGGCAGATAGCCCGGCGCATAGTCCAGAACGCCGAACATCGCCTCCTGCCCCTCGCCCACGGCAAGGCCACCCACGGCATAGCCGTCAAAGCCGATGGATTTCAGTGCCGCAGCGCTTTCCTCGCGCAGTTCGGGCGTCACGCCCCCCTGCATGATGCCGAACAGCGCATGGCCCGGCCGGTCACCGAAAGCGTCGCGCGAGCGCTGCGCCCACCGCATTGAGAGGCGCATGGATTTCGCCACCTCGTCCTCGGTCGCGGGCAGCGCCGGGCATTCGTCAAAACACATCACGATGTCCGAGCCGAGCAGGCGCTGGATTTCCATGCTGCGTTCCGGTGTCAGCATGTGTTTGGAACCATCGACATGGCTGGAGAAGCGCACGCCCTCTTCGGTCAGCTTGCGCAGGCTGGCGAGGCTCATCACCTGAAAGCCGCCGGAATCCGTCAGAATCGGGCGGTCCCAGTTCATGAACTTGTGCAAGCCCCCGAGACGCGCGATGCGTTCGGCGGTGGGGCGCAGCATCAGATGGTAGGTGTTGCCCAGAAGAATGTCGGCCCCTGTCGCGCGCACCGATTCCGGCAGCATGGCCTTCACCGTTGCAGCGGTACCGACCGGCATGAAGGCGGGGGTGCGGATCTCGCCGCGTGGGGTGGAGATCACGCCGGTGCGGGCGCGGCCATCGGTGGCGTGCAGCTGAAAGCCGAATCTTTGCGTCATGGTCCTGTCCTTCGGTCCAGCGCGCTTGATGCCGGGAAATGCGGCAAAAGCCAAGCCTGACGCGGGGTGTCGGCCGGATCGGGGGCCAGCCCCCATCGCGCGTGCCGCGCGATTCCCCCGGGATATTTGCGGACAGAAAATGATCCGGGTCAGCTTTGCCCGTGATAGAGGCGGTTGTAGGCGGAGGGGGCGTAGCCCTCGGTCGAGGTTTCGCGGTGCCCGGCCTGCGCGAGCCATGCAGCAGCGGGTTCGACACCCCAGCCGGGGGCGTCGGTGACTTCGATATGACCTTCGGTGACGCGGAAGGGATCGCCCTCGAACAGCCCGCGTTGCCACGGGTAGTAATCATCGCCCTCAATGGAAAATTCGAGGTATTTCCCGGCATTGGGCACTGCACGCAACAGATGCGCGGTGGCGATGGTGACCAGCGACAGGTTCGCGGCATGGGGTGTGCAGGGCAGGCCCACGTGGGCGGCCATCCGCGCGACATCGAGCGTGCGGGTGAGGCCGCCAAGATACAGGATGTCCGGCTGCACCACATCCACCGCCGGAGCTGCGACGATGCGCTGCCACTGGGCCATGTCGCAATCCTGCTCGCCGCCGGTCACGTCAATCTCCAGCGCCTCGGTCACCGCGCGAGTGGCGTCGATATCCCACCAGGCAACGGGCTCCTCGTAATGGGCGACGCCATTATCTTCCAGCCTGCGGCCCACTTCGATGGCGCGCGGCAGGCTGAAGCCAGAATTGGCATCGACCAGCATATCAATACCCTGCCCCAGACGCGCGGCGACGGTGGGAATGATGACCTCGGTCCGCCCCTCCCACTGGTCACGGTCAGCACCGCATTCCGCGCCGATGCGCCATTTCGCGGCGGTGAAGCCCTGTTCGCCGCAAAGGCGCGCCAGACGTTCCGCCTCCAGATCCGGCTGGATGTCGCGGCGCATGGAACTGGCGTAAAGCCGCACCCTGCCCGGCCGCCCGCCGATCAGCGCCGCCACCGGCTGTTCCGCCACCCGCCCCCGCAGATCCCAGAGCGCGGTATCCAGCCCCGCCAGCGCGCGTTGCAGATAGCTGCCGGGGTATTTGTGTTCCATCGTCAGGATGTGGGTGCCCAGTTCAGCCGCCTCGGCCACCGGCCAGCCAAGCGCCCAGGGCGCGATCTGGCGGTGGAAGATCGCGGCAGTGATATCGGCGTTATAGGGCGCACATTGCCCCCAGCCGAAAGAGCCATCCTGCGCGGTCACCCGCACGAAACAGACGAATTCGTTGGAAAAGGTTTCCAGCCGGGCGATGGTGAGCATCTTCCCCTCCACAGGCGCGTCGGGGCCATCCTGCGCGAGACGTGAGGTCTTGCCTAGAGCGTTTCGGGAAAATCCCGCCTGTCGCCGCCCTCAAAAAGAAAGGCCCGGCACGAGGCCGGACCAGTCGGGGGTTAGGGCAAGATCAGCGAATGCCGGCCTTTTCCAGACGCGGCAGAACCTCGTCGCGGAAATAAGGGAATTCCTTGACGTAATCGACGAAGCTGAGCGTGGTGCCGGCAAAGCCCGTTTCGTGCAGCTTCACGATGCCCGCGGCGACCTGATCGGGGGTTCCGACCAGCGGGAAGCCACCATGGCCCATGGCAAACAGGTGCTTGATCTGCGCCAGCAGGTCATGCGGGAAGCTGTGGGCATGGGCGAATTGCAGGTTCACCAGATTGTCCACGGCTTCCTTGTCGCAATTCTCGACCGCCGTATAATGCAGCCAGTCCTGCGCTTCCTTCTCGGTCGGGCGGCAGATCACATGGCTGAAGGTCAGCACCTCGACCTTGCGGCCCTTGGCGGCGGCCTGCGCCTTCAGATCGGCGATTTCGCCCTTTGACCGTTCAAGGTCGATGGCCGGGGTGAACAGGAAATCGGCGTTGTCGGTGGCGAAGGCGCGGCCTTGCGGGCTGCCCGCCGCATTGAGAATCGGCACAGAACCGCGCTGCGGCTTGGGGTCGCCCTTCACGCGCTTTGCCTTGAAATACTTGCCGTTCCAGTCGAAATGCTCATCCGAGGACCAGAGCTTCTTCACCAGATCGAACCATTCCTGCGCATAGCCGTAGCGGGTTTCGTGATCGTCGGGGAGATCCAGACCCAGCGCCTCGTATTCCGGCTTGTTCCAGCCCGCGACGATATTCAGCCCGGCGCGTCCATGGCCGATCTGGTCGATGGTGGCGATCTGTTTCGCCACGACGACCGGATGGTTGGCGGTGGTGTGGATGGTGGAAAAGACGGCGATGTTCTTCGTCGAGGCCAGCAGGCCCGCCGCCCAGGTCATCGTTTCCAGCACGCCACCGTGAAAATCGGTCTCGCCGCCATAGCCGATCCAGCGGGCGATGGGCAGCATGAAGTCGATGCCGGCGGCATCGAGCATCTTCGCCAGTTCAAGATTGTTGTCCCAGGAATTGTCCCAGCGTTCGGCAATCTTCGTCGGCGTCATGCCCGACGAGCAGTTGGTCGAGAAAGTGCCAAGGCGAAAGCGATCGCCCGAGAGCATCGGGTGTTGCGGCATGTCAGCGGTCCCTGTTGGTTTAGGATTTATTTTATGATTGAAAGTCTATCTTAAAATCGCATTGCGTCAACGGTTTTGCCGCCCCATGCTGCGGGTATGGATGACGGAAAGCCAATGGCGAAGAAAACCCTTCAAACTCAAAGCGATGCCGCAGACACCCGCCTGGACCTGCGCTGGCACCTTGCCGCCAGCGCCGCCGAAGTCGATGCGACCGAACTGGAGTTTGCCCTGATGCGCGCCTTCGAGGGATTCGGGCGCTGGCAGTCGGAATGCCTCGCCTCGGTCTGCGACGTGGCGGCAACCGGGCCGGAAAACGCCATGCTGCACATCATCCGCATGAATGACCGGCCCAAAAGCCTGAAGGACCTCGCCCGGCTGATGAACCGCGACGACGTGCCGAACATGCAATATTCGCTGCGCAAGCTGATCGGCGCCGGTCTGGTGGAGCGCAAGGGCTCGGGCCGTGCGGGCGTCACCTACGAGGTGACGGACCAGGGCCGCCAGGTGACCGATGATTACGGCACGCTGCGCCGCCGTCTGCTGATCGAGGCGATCGGCAATGTGCCGGGTTTCGCCGCCCGTCTGGCCGAAGCCGCGCGCACGCTGAACCTGCTGTCAGGCATCTATGAGGAAGCCGCGCGGGCTGCCGCCACCCACCGGCACTGAAACCGGCACAGAAAAGGCCCGCCGGGTTTCCCCGACGGACCTGTTCACGATCCCGAAAAGATCAGAGCTTGGCCGCAACCGCTTCCCAGTTGACCAGCTTGTCAAGGAAGTTGGTCAGATAGGCCGGACGCTTGTTGCGGAAGTCGATGTAGTAGGAATGTTCCCACACGTCGCAGCCCAGCAGCGCGGTCTGGCCGAAGCAAAGCGGGTTCACGCCATTCTCGGTCTTGGTGACCTTCAGCGACCCGTCCTTGTCCTTCACCAGCCAGGCCCAGCCCGAGCCGAACTGGCCCGCGCCGGCGGCGGCGAAGTCTTCCTTGAACTTGGCAACCGAGCCGAAAGCCTCGGTCAGCGCCTTTTCCAGATCGCCGGGGATCTTCTTGTCTTCGCCCGGACCCATCACTTCCCAGAACAGGTTGTGGTTCCAGTGCTGCGAGGCATTGTTGAAGATGCCGTTCTGCGCCACGGCGCCCGCCTGATAGGTGCCCTTCACGATGTCTTCGAGCGATTTCGATTCCCACTCGGTGCCCGCGATCAGCTTGTTGCCGTTGTCGACATAAGCTTTGTGGTGCAGGTCGTGGTGGTACTCCAGCGTCTCTTTCGACATGCCGAGCGCGGCCAGCGCGTCATGGGCATAGGGAAGATCGGGAAGCGTGAAAGCCATGGGAGTCACTCCTGTTCGAGAAGATTGCCGTCGGGGCCAATAAGGCCCCCCAAAGGAACAAGGTCAAGGGGCACCTCCCGGTTCCCGACAAAAACCCTGTCCTTCATCCGGCGGGAGGGCGGATCACTTCTTGCGCTTCTTCGGCGCGTCCGCGCGAACCTCGCACTGGCCGCGCGAGGTAAAGCGATTGTCAAAGCCCCGCGGAATCACGGAAAGGCGAATTTCATTGGTCGCCTTGATGAGCGTTCCGGTAAAGGCAAGGCTGGCGTTGCGGGCATTCCGTCCCTTGGCGCCACGCACTTCCCATTTGAACGTGGCCTGACGGTCATCGTCCTGCGTGACCTTGGCACTCACCGAACCGCCGGTGACCTTTTGGGTAAGCCCGTCGGCCACCACCGCCACACCTGTTCCCGGAACCATCTGGATGATCATGTCCGGCGGAATGGGAGAGCCCTTGGTTTGCTTGCCAGTCGTGCAATAAACCGTCACCGGGTCCGCCGCATGCGCCCCCCCGGCAAAGCCGGAAATCAGGGCGACCGCGGCCGCAATACCGAATATTTTCCGCATGTTACTCTCCATATACCCTTGAAACAGTCGTGCTTGGCCTGAAAGGAAGATTATTTCTTGCGTTTCTTCGCAGGTTCGTCCTTCAGCACCTTACAGGTACCGCGCACATTGGTGGAATTGTCGTAACCACGCGGGGCACCAAACAGGGAGACCTTGCGGCGATCCTTGCTGAAGGTGGCGGTGTACATGATGGTACCCGTCCGGGCCGATTTGCTCCCGCGCACACGCACATCCCAGGTGACGGTATCGCCATCCGCCTTCAGTTTGGCCGGGATCGGCTTCTTCCCGACAAAGTGCGCGATGACGCCATCGTAGACCTGCGCGCTGCCCTGCGCTTCATCCAGGATGAAAAGGATTTCCGGCATCACCCATTCGTAATTTGACACTTTCTGCGTGCAAATCAACGCCTGCGGCGCGGCCTGAGCCGCCCCTGCGGCCAGCAACATGACGCTCGCCGCAATACCAAACACGTTACGCATGACTTACTCCCAAGTCTGACACACGGCACCACAGTCGCCCCGCCGTACGGGCGCCTCGCACCGGCGTGCCGGTGCAGAAGGACATCACTTCTTCGGGCGCTTGCCGGGCTTGTCGCGAACCACCTCGCAATGCCCACGATAGGAATAGCTGCCCGGATAGGCTTCGGGCACGATGGTCAGGCGCAGGCTGCCATCCTTGCGGCCGATCCTGGCCTCGTAGCGCAGATCGGACCGGGCGGAGCGGTTGTCACGCACGCCTTTCAGCGTCCAGCGCAGCACAAGATCTTTCGGCGTGTCACGCACCACCTGCGCCGTTACCCCTGAACCGCCGGTAACCGAATGGATCAGCGGGTCCATGGCCAGCACAACCTTGTTGGCAGGATCGAACATGATCAACAGCGGGTTCTTGGCAAGAGCAAGCCGGTTTTTCGCCGTCACCTCGCAGCCATAGATCACGGGGGGTGTTGCGGCCCGGGCGTGATTTGCCTGCAGGGCCGCGCAGAGGCTGATCATCAGCCCGACAAAACGTCTTGAAAACAATCTGGTAACTCCGGGGCATACACGCGCCTACAACCTGTAGCGCATGAATGCCCCGGATCTGTCAACTGCAAAGTGAGCGGGTCAGAACAGCTCTGCGCCCTTGGTGGCGGAATGCGACAGAAGACCCATCACATAGTCCGCGACCGAGCGGAAGCAGACGAGGCTGTAGCCCGTCTCATCCGCCCAGAAAGCGCCCGCCACCTGCGCCACGCGGGTCCGGCGCAACTCGCCCGGCGCCAGCGTCGCGTGATCAACCGGCGCGAGCTTCATCAGCACCTCGGCCGCCTGCGTGCCTTCAATGCGGAACACCGCGCGCGCGTCCGACACGTCCACCGCCAGATGATGCTGGCCGGCCAGCTTTTCTGCCAGCGTGGCCAGCGCGGCTTTCACCTCGGTATAGGGGACGATCAGCAGATATTCGTCAGGGCTCATCCAGCCTGCGGCCTTGTCACCCGCCACCTCGATCCGGCGCTGCGCGGGAAGCGCGGTGCCGGTGACGGCGGTCACCGCCGCCGCCAGACCCGGTACATCAGGCTTGGCGCGCAGGGTGATCATGCCCAGCGGGCCGATTTCCCGGACAGAGGCGAAGCCGTCGAAGCGGGCACCGCCCAGGGCGCTTGCAACCTTAGACATTCTGCTTTTCCCCTTCCTTGTCGTAGAACACCGGGTCCACGATCTTCACCTGCATGGTCGAACCGTCGAGCTTCGTCATCTCGATGGTCTCGCCGAGCCGCGTCAGGCCCCCTTTCACCAGACCCATGGCAATGCCCTTGCCCAGCGTCGGGGAGAAATAGGTGGAGGTTACGCGGCCCTGCGTATTGCGCTGGCCATTGGCGTTGAAGCCTGGCGCCGGCGCGTAAGAGCCATCGGGGATGACCGATCCGTCCAGCGTTTCCAGACCCACCAGCTTCCAGCGGTCGGGATTGGCCAGATAGGGCCGTTCCTGCCCGCGCTTGCCCAGATAATCGGCCTTCTTCTTCGAAATCGCCCAGCCGAGGTTCAGGTCTTGCGGGATCACCGTGCCATCGGTTTCGTCGCCGATCATGATGAAGCCCTTTTCGGCGCGCAGGACGTGCAGCCCCTCGGTGCCATAAGGCATCATGCCGAACTCGACCCCCGCGGCCAGCAGCGCATCCCAGAAGGCGCGGCCTTCGCTGGCCGGAACCGCGATCTCATAGGACAACTCGCCCGAGAACGAGATGCGATAGACCCGCGCGTTGAAGCCGCCCAGCGTGCCGTCGGCCCATTGCATGAAGGGCAAGGTCTCTTTCGAGACATCCATGCCGCCCAGTTTCTCCAGCACCTTGCGGGCGTTGGGGCCGACCACGGCGATCTGGGCATATTGCTCGGTCACATTGGCGGTATAGACCTGCCAGTCCCACCATTCGCATTGCAGCCAGTCCTCCATCCAGGCGTGGATGCGATCCGACCCGCCCGAGGTGGTGTGGCAAAGCCAGGTATCCTCGTCGATGCGCGCAACCACGCCGTCATCGGACAGGAAGCCCTGTTCGTTGCACATCAGGCCATAGCGGCATTTGCCCACCGGCAGGTTCGACATGACATTGGTATACAGCATGTCGAGGAACTTGCCTGCATCCGGCCCCTTGACGATGATCTTGCCAAGGGTCGAGGCATCCAGAAGGCCCACATTGGTGCGGGTGTTCTTCACCTCGCGGTGCACCGCCTGTTCATGGGTTTCGCCCGCGCGCGGATAGCAATAGGGGCGCTGCCACAGGCCGACGGGTTCCATATAGGCGTTCTGGGACAGGTGCCAGGCGTGGATCGGCGTCGTGCGCAGCGGCTGGAAGATCTCGCCCCGCGCCTCGCCCGCCAACGCGCCGATGGTCACGGGCGTATAGGGCGGGCGGAAGGTCGTGGTGCCAACCTGCGGCACCGGGGCCGACAGGCTGTCGGCCAGAACCGCCAGGCCATTGATATTGCTGAGCTTGCCCTGATCGGTTGCCATGCCCAGCGTGGTGTAACGCTTGGTATGTTCGACCGAGGTATAGCCCTCACGCGCGGCCAGTTGCACGTCGCTGACCTTGACGTCGTTCTGGTAATCCAGCCACATCTTCATGCGCAGATCGACCGGCGCCCCCTGCGGCATGATCCAGACCGGCTCCATCGCCGCTTCCTGCGGGGCGGTGGCCACGGGGGCCATACCGCCACCAGCGGCGTCAGTGGCGTCCAGCAGCACATCGGCGGCTGACAGCGCCCCCGAGGCCGCACCAGCGGTCACCACCAGCGCAGCACCATCATGGTTCAGCGGCGGGCGGGCCTTGTCGGGGGCGAATTGCGCCTGCGCCTCGTCCCAGCGCAGCTTGCCGCCGCAATGGCTCCACAGGTGGACGACCGGCGACCACCCCCCCGACATGGCGACGGCATCACAGGCAATCTCTTCCAGAACCGAGCCTTGGCCGACCTGCGCGCAGATGGCGACGCCGGTGACGCGCTTGCCACCCTTCACCTTGGCGATGGCCTTGCCCGCCTCGACCCGGATGCCCATGGCGCGGGCCTTCGCGGGCAGTTCACCCGTCACGCTGGCACGGGCGTCCAGCACCACCGGCACCTCCAGCCCCGCCTCTTTCAGCGCGATGGCGGTGCGATAGGCGTCATCGTTGTTGGTCACGATCACCGTGCGGTCACCCGGCGCCACGGCCCAGTTGATCAGGTAATCGCGCACCGCCGCTGCCAGCATGACGCCCGGAATGTCATTGCCCGCGAAGGACAGCGGGCGTTCGATGGCCCCGGTCGCCGCGATGATCTGCCCGACGCGCAGACGCCACAGACGATGACGCGGACGCCCGTCTCCCGGCGTATGATCGGCGACCTTCTCGTCGCAAAGCACATAGCCGTGGTCATAAGACCCCGCCGCCATGCAACGGGCGCGAAGCGTTACATTCTCCATGCCTTCAAGGGCCTGGACGGTGTTCTTCACCCAAGCCCCGGCTGGCTGGCCGTCAATCTCGACGCCATCGACCGGCGCGCGGCCGCCCCAATGGGCGGTCTGTTCGACCAGCCAGACGCGCTTGCCCGCCTTCGCCGCCGTCAGCGCCGCTTGCAGACCGGCAATCCCGCCGCCCACCACGAGGATGTCGCAGAAGGCATAGGCCTGTTCATAGCGGTCCGCGTCACGGTCCTTCGGCACCTGACCCAGACCCGCCGACTGGCGGACCACGGGTTCAAAGATGTGCTTCCACGCGAAACGCGGGTGGATGAAGGTCTTGTAATAGAACCCGGCAGGCAGGAAGCGGCTGGCATAGTTGTTCACCACACCGACGTCGAATTCGAGGCTCGGCCAGTGGTTCTGCGAGGTGCAGGTCAGGCCATCGAACAGTTCGGTCGTGGTGGTGCGCTGGTTCGGCTCGAACCGGCCGCCCTGCCCCATGTTGACCAGCGCGTTCGGCTCCTCCGCGCCCGAGGCCACGATGCCGCGCGGGCGGTGGTATTTGAACGACCGGCCAACCAGCATCTGATCATTGGCCAGCAGCGCCGCGGCCAGCGTGTCGCCGCCAAAGCCCTTCAGGCGCTTGCCGTTGAAGGTGAATTCGCAAGGCGCCGTCCGGTCGATCAGACGGCCGCCCTTCGCAAGACGGGTGCTCATTTGGTGCCCTTCCAGTCCGGCCGCTTGGCCTTGATCTTCTCGACGATTTCGGCGGGCGGCTCGGTGGTCTGGGCGGAATAGGTACCGAAGACCTCCAGCGTCGCGGTGCAGCGCGCCGCGAGGAACCACTTGCCGCAGCCATAGGCATGGCGCCAGCGTTCAAAATGCACGCCCTTCGGGTTCTTGCGGGCGAACATGTAGGCTTCGAATTCCTCGCCGGTGGACCCGGGGCCGAAGCGTTTCAGATGCGCCTCGCCACCGGGCGAGAGTTCGGTTTCCTCGGCCTTCACGCCGCAATAGGGGCATTCAAGGATCAGCATGTGCGGGCCTCGTGTTTGCAGGAACCCCGGGGGCGCTGCCCCCGGACCCCCGGGATATTTTCAGACAGAAAATGACACATCAGTGCGCCACCCCGGCCGCCACCGACTCGTCGATGAACTGGCCTTCGCGGAAGCGCCACATGTTGAACTCGGCCGCGAGCGGGCCGGGTTCGCCCTTGGCCATCAGCTCGGCCATGGCCCAGCCGGAGCCGGGGATCGCCTTGAAGCCGCCGGTGCCCCAGCCGCAGTTGATGAAGCAGTTGCCGAGCGGGGTTTTCGAGATGATGGGCGAGCGGTCGCCGGTCATGTCTACGATACCGCCCCATTGCCGCAGCATCTTGAGCCGCGAAATCATCGGGAAGGTTTCGACCAGCGCGCGGAGTGTTTCCTCGATATGGTGGAAGCTGCCGCGCTGGGTGAAGTTGTTGAACCCGTCGGTGCCGCCGCCGATGACCATTTCGCCCTTGTCGGATTGCGACATGTAGCCGTGGACGGTGTTGGCCATGACCACCACATCCATGCAGGGCTTGATCGGTTCCGACACCAGCGCCTGAAGCGCGAGGCTTTCGACCGGCAGGCGGAAGCCCGCCATATCGGCCACCTGCCCCGAATGCCCGGCGACGACGATGCCGAGTTTCCGGGTGCCGATGAAGCCCTTGGTGGTTTCAACGCCCGTCACCTGCCCGTTTTCGGACCGGACGCCCGTGACCTCGCATTGCTGGATGATATCCATGCCCATGGCCGAACAGGCGCGGGCATAGCCCCAGGCCACGGCATCGTGCCGCGCCGTGCCGCCACGCGCCTGATAGAGCGCGCCGAGAACCGGGTAGCGCGGGCCGTCGATATTGATGATCGGCACCAGCTCCTTCACTTTTTCCGGTCCGATCCATTCGGTCTTGACGCCTTGCAGGTTGTTGGCGTGCACCGTGCGCAGGTAGCCGCGCACCTCATGATGGGTCTGCGCCAGCATCAGGAGGCCGCGCGGGCTGAACATCACGTTGTAGTTCAGATCCTGGCTCAGATCTTCGTAAAGGCTCAGCGCCTTGTTGTAGATCGCGGCCGAGGGGTCTTGCAGGTAGTTCGACCGGATGATGGTCGTATTCCGCCCGGTGTTGCCACCGCCCAGCCAGCCCTTTTCCAGAATCGCCACATTGGTGATCCCGTAGTTCTTGCCAAGATAATAGGCGGTGGCGAGGCCATGCCCCCCCGCGCCGATGATGATGGCGTCATAGGCGGGTTTGGGCGCGGGCGAGCGCCAGGCTTTTTCCCATCCCTGGTGATAGCGCAAAGCCTCGCGGGCGATGGCAAAGACCGAATAGCGTTTCATGGGTTGTCAAACTCCCGTCCCGGGTATGGTGCAGTCATGCCCTGACGGCGGAAAATATCCGCCTGCCGAAGCGGCACAATGGAGAAAATTGCGACATCATGTCGACCCCCTGTCGCCGGGCTGGCGGCATTTCGGGCTTTTGCCGCGCGGGACGAGGCACTACATGGGTTGGGAAGGCGCCACAGGGGCGCGGGAGAGGCGTCGCATGTGGACTTTCTGGCTGATGGCGGGGGCTTTGGCGCTGGGCAGCGGCATCGCCTTGCTGATGGGCTTCCGGCGCGGTGCGGGCGCGGCGGCGGAGGTTCCGGCCTCGGCGCTGGATGTGCAGCTGTATCGCGACCAGTTGGCGGGGATCGAACGCGACGCCGCGCGCGGGACAATCGCGGCAGAAGAGGCCGGGCGTCTGCGCACCGAAATCTCGCGTCGCCTGCTGGAGGCTGACCGGCAGAGCCGCGCCGCCGGAACCACCCGCCTTGCCGAAGGGCCGCGTCTGGGCTTGCCGGTGGTTGTGCTGGCACTGGCCGGGGCCGGTGCGCTTTACTGGAGCCTGGGCGCGCCGGGCTATCCCGACATGCCGATGGCCGCGCGGCTGGCCATGTCGGAAAAGCTGCGGGAGAACCGCCCGTCGCAGGCCGTGGCCGAGGCAGATGCGCCCGCGCCGGTGCTGCCGCAGGGCGCGGATGCCGAATATCTGTCGCTGATGGAAAAGCTTCGCAGCACCGTGGCCGAACGGCCCGACGACATTCGCGGCCAGCGCCTGCTGGCGGAAAACGAGGCCCGGCTGGGCGATTACCGCGCGGCCTATGCCGCGCAACGCGAGGTGATCCGGCTGTCGGGGGATGCCGCCACCGCCGAGGACTATGCGCTGCTGGGGGAAATGCTGGTTTATGCGGCGGCGGGCTATGTCTCGCCCGAAGCCGAGGCCGCGCTGACCGAGGCGCTGCGCCGCGATCCGAAGAATACGGCGGCGCTGTATCTTTCCGGCCTGATGTTCGCGCAGGTCGACCGGGCGGACCGCGCCTTTGCCCTGTGGCGCAGCGCGCTTGAGTCTGCGGCACCGGATTCGCCCTGGGTGAAACCGCTTCAGGAACAGATCGGCGATATGGCCGCGCGTGCCGGTGTTCGCTATCAGCCACCCGGCGCCAGTGCCGGCCCGATGGCAGGCATGATGCCTGGCCCTGGCGCCGGGGATGTCGCCGCAGCGGCCGAGATGTCGGCCGAGGACCGTCAGGCGATGATCGAAGGCATGGTCGAGCGGCTGAACGAACGGCTGGCGACCGAGGGTGGCAGCGCCGAGGAATGGGCGCGGCTGATCGGGGCACTGGGGGTGCTGGGTCAGATCGACCGCGCCCGCGCGATCTGGACCGAGGCGCAGGGCCGCTTTGCCGCCATGCCGGACGATCTGACCAAGGTGCGGGCCGCCGCCGTGCAGGCCGGGGTGGCGGAATGAGCTTCGAGGATGCCGCCGATTTCTCCGCCACCCTGCCCCGCATGGGCGCGCTGGCGGGGCTTGATCTGGGCACAAAAACCATCGGCGTGGCTTTTTCCGACGTGATGCGCGGGGTGGCGACGCCCGACCGCACCATCCGGCGCGAGAAGTTCACGCTGGATGCCGAGGCGCTGCTGAAGCTGCTGGCGACGCGGCAGACGGTGGGCATCGTCATCGGCCTGCCGCGCAACATGGATGGCAGCGAGGGGCCGCGCTCGCAATCGACTCGCGCCTTCATCCGCAATCTGGAAAAGCTGACGCCGCTGCCGGTGCTGTTCTGGGATGAACGCCTGTCCACCGTGGCCGCCGAACGCGCGCTGCTGGAGGCGGATACGTCGCGCAAGCGTCGCTCCGAGGTGATCGACCATGTGGCGGCCGGGTTTATCCTGCAAGGGGCGCTGGACCGGCTGGCGCATCTGCGGCGGGAGGCCGAACGTGACGGATGAGATCTGGAAACGGGCCGAAGTCGACAGCCCCTGCATCAAGATCTGCGTGATCCACCCGGAAGCGCGGCTTTGCGTCGGCTGTTATCGCAGCATTGACGAGATCGGCGCCTGGTCACGGATGACAGCCGAAGCACGACGCGCCGTCATGGCAGACCTGCCCGCGCGGGCGCCCCGGCTGGTCAGGCGGCGCGGCGGGCGCGCCGGGCGACTGGAAGGCTGAACCGGCAACCGGCCCGGCCCTTGGCGGCATCGAGCCGCCGCGTGCCGACTGCCGTGGAAGGCGCCAGCGTTGCGTATCACTCTGGCATGAGCCAGCTTGCGACATCCGGCATGAGCGGCCGGAAATAGGCGATGATCCGGCCTTCCGGCGGGGCCTTGGCACCCGCTGCCCAGGGGGCGACTCCATGCAGCAGGTGCCGGTGCATCAACACCGCCTGACCGGGCCGGGACGGCACGGCGACCCGGCGGCAGGTTTCAAAACACTGCCTGCGCGCGGCGGTATAGGCGTCGGTGATATCCACCTCGGCCCATCGCGCGGGCGGATGCGGCGCCAGCGCTTTGGCCAGCGCGGCTTGCAGGATGCGGTGACTGCCCTCCCACACCACCAGCGGCGCGGCCTCGGGGTCGGTTTCGTTCAGGGCCATGCCCAGAATCCAGCGATGCGGCTCGGCGATGCGGCGGCGTTTCGCGGCATCGGCCAGAAGCCCGTCCAGATGCGCGGCATCACGGTCGCGGCGGAACGCAAAGGCCGCGGGCGTTTCCGCCTCGGACGGCTGCGGATAGCCGGGGCGCATGACGGAAAGCTGCGCCGGATGCAGCGGCTCGGGCGCAAGGCCCACCGCCTGCCACGGGAAACCGGCGCCCCCCATGGCGCCATCCGGTCCGTTCGGCAAGGCATCGACGCCGACAAACCATGTGCCGCCACAGCGCCATGGCTCGGCACTGTCACGCAGCACGGCTTCGGCCACCGGACGGGCCGCTGCCGCCCAGTTGGCGATTGCCGGATCGGGACCGATCCGGTGCCAGCCGCGCGCGCCTACCACCCCGCTGCCTTGCGCAGCATGTTCACCGCGACCACGAGGATAAACAGGGCGAAGGCACGCTTCAGCGGTTTGGCATCCATCGCATGGGCGATGCGCACCCCGATGGGCGTGGTGATCAGCGTCATCGCCACGATCACGGCAAAAGCGGGGAAGTTGATCGCACCCAGGGTGCCGGGCGGCGCCTGATCGACATGCAGCGTCAGGAAGCCGATGGCCGAGGGGACCGAGATGATCAGCCCGAAACCCGCTGCTGTGGCGACCGCGCGATGGATCGGCAGGTTGTAAAGCGTCATCATCGGGACCCCGAAAGTGCCGCCGCCAATCCCCATCAGCACCGAGAAGAACCCAAGCCCGCCCCCCAGCACCGGCCGCAGGCCGCCGCGCGGCATTTCCGGCCCCAGCCGCCAGTCCGCGCGCCCGAATGCCATATAAAGTCCGGCAATCAGGCCAAGACAGCCGAAGATCGCCTGAAGCGTGACGGATTTCAGGCGGCTCGCCAGCAGGAAGCCCGCCACCGACCCGACCGCGATGTAGATTGCCCAGCCCTTCAGGATTTCCCAGTCCACTGCGCCCTTGCGGTTATGGGCCAGCACCGAGCGAACCGAAGTGACGATGATCGTGGCCAGCGAGGTCGCCAGACAGACCTGCATCAGTTGCGGACCGCCATAGCCCAGATGCGAGAAGGCGTAATAGAAGGCGGGCACCAGAACGATCCCTCCGCCGACCCCCAGAAGGCCCGCGATGATCCCGGCGAAACCGCCGATCACGACAAGCAGCGCCAGCATCGGCAACAGGGTGTAGATGTCGGGCATGGGGCACCTTCCGCCTTGGATCGGCCCGACGCTAGCCGCAAGGCGCGGAAGGTTCCAGAGGTGCATTGTGCAGCGGCGCAGAAAAGGTTAGAGAGGGAGTCACTTTTTCTAACGGTTTTCCCATGTCCGCGTCATCCTTCCTGCGCCCGGCACTCGTGCTCGGGCTTTTGTCCGCCGTTGGCCCCTTCGCCATCGACATGTATCTGCCTGCCATGCCCGAGATCGGGCAAAGCCTGAATGCCAGCGTGCCCGCCATGCAGGCCACGATCACCAGCTATTTCCTCGCCTTCGGCGTGGCGCAGCTGATCTATGGCCCCTGGGCGGATCAGGCCGGACGCAAGCTGCCGCTTTATGCGGGGCTGGCGATCTTTCTGATCGGCTCGGTCCTGTGCACGCTGGCCCCCTCGACCGAGGCGCTGATTGCCGGGCGCTTCGTACAGGGTCTTGGCGGTGCGGCGGTGATGGTGGTGCCGCGCGCGGTGATCCGCGACATGACGACGGGGCACGAGGCGACACGGCTGATGGCGGCCATCATGCTGGTGATTTCCGTCTCGCCCTTCCTTGCACCGCTGGCAGGCGCCGGTCTGATGATGCTGGCGGGCTGGCGCGCGATCTTCGGCGTTCTGGTGGTGGCCACGCTGATCAGCCTCGCGATGACGCGCTTCCTGCTGGCCGAGACCCTGCCGCCCTCTGCGCGACAGCCCGTCTCGGTTTCGGCCATGCTGCGCGGCACCCGGCATCTGCTGACACATCGCGGCTTCATGGCGCTGACCTTCCTGGGCGGCTTTGGCATGGCGAGCTTCTTCGTCTTCATCGCCTCAGCCTCATTCGTCTATGTCGAGGCGTTCGGCCTGACACCCACGCAATTCTCGCTGGCTTTCGCGCTGAATGCGGTGGGGTTCTTCGGCGCCTCGCAGATGGCCGCCCGGCTGGGCATGCGCTTTGGCGCGCAGGCGGTCATGGTGCGGGCGACCACAGGTTTTGCCGTGTTCACCATCGGGCTGTTCCTGCTGGCGCTGGCCGGGATTTCCGGCCTCTGGCTGACCATCGGCGGGCTGTTCCTTGCCAATGCCTGCCTCGGGCTGGTGATCCCCACCGCCATGGTGGTGGCGCTGGAGGAACACGGGCCGATTGCCGGTCTGGCCTCGTCGCTGGGGGGGACAATGCAGATGCTGGCCGGGGGCGCGATGATCGCGGTTTCCGCGCCGTTCTTCGATGGCACGGTGCTGCCGATGCTGGCGGCCATCGCGCTCTGCGGTGCGCTGGCTTTCTTGCTGGCACTGGTGGTGGCGCGGCTTCCCGCGCCCGAGGCTCAGCCCTCGGCCTGAACGGCCATTGCGCGCTGCACCTCGGCCAGGGCAGCATCCAGCAGGTCAAGCCCCGCACCGGGGCGCGACGCCCCTTCCGACAGCACGCGGCGCCAGCCGCGTGCGCCGGGCAGGCCGGTGAACAGGCCAAGCATATGCCGCGTCACCTGATGCAGCCGCCCGCCCGCCGCCAGATGGGCCGCGATATAGGGTTTCATCGCCGCGACCACCGCCGCGCGGTCGGGCGCATGATCTTCGCCCCACAGCGCATCCGCTCCGATCAGCGCGTTTCCCGGATCGTGATAGGCGGCACGCCCGATCATCACCCCGTCCAGCCCCTCGGCCAGCAGCGCACCCGCCTGTTCCAGCGTGGCAATGCCGCCGTTGATGCAGATGGTCAGTTCCGGGAACCGCCGCTTCATCGCCAACACCAGCGGGTAATCGAGCGGCGGGATCTCGCGGTTTTCCCTAGGGCTGAGACCCTGAAGCCAGGCCTTGCGGGCATGGACCACAAAATGCGTGACCCCTGCCCCGGCGACGGTTTCGATGAAGCGCGGCAGGATCTCCTCCGGGTTCTGGTCATCGACACCGATCCGGCATTTCACCGTCACCGGCACATCGCTTTCCGCCGCCATGGCGCGCATGCAATCCGCCACCAGCGCCGGGCGCTCCATCAGCACCGCACCGAAACAGCCCGATTGCACCCGATCCGACGGACAGCCACAGTTCAGGTTGATCTCGTCATAGCCCCAGCCCTGCGCAATGGCGGTGGCCCGTGCAAGTTCGCCCGGATCGGACCCGCCGAGTTGCAGGGCGACAGGATGTTCCTCGGCGCTGAAATCCAGGAGCCGTGCCTTCGGCCCGTGCAGGATCGCCGGCGCGGTGACCATCTCGGAGTAAAGCATCGCCCGCCGCGTCATCAGCCGGTGGAAAAACCGGCAATGCCGGTCCGTCCAGTCCATCATAGGCGCAACGGACAGGCGGGAGGCCGTAGATAAATATTGTTTTTCTATTTTATCAGTCACTTATCTTCGCCTTGCCTTCGCCTCGTTCCGGCCTGTTCTGTACCAAATACGCCGATTTCGACGCTGAACTTGGCACAATGTACCAAATAGAGTTCCCATGTACCAAGTCCGGAGGTCATCATGGGTTCGATCAGTATACGCAAGCGAAAGGATGGCAGCAGCAGATACCTTGCGCGCGTGCGAGTGATGCGAGAAGGAACCTCCTATCATGAGACAAAGACCTTTGACAGGCGCCCTGCCGCAACCGCCTGGATCTGGATAAAGAACCGCGAGAAAGAGCTAGCAAAGCCTGGTGCGCTGGAAGGGCTGAACGTATCTGACCCTTCGCTGTCCAAAGCGATTGAGTGCTACACCGAAAAAACGGGGAAGGACATCGGTCGCACAAAGGCCCAGGTCCTCAGGACCATCGCCACCTACCCGATCGCCGATCTGCCCTGCTCCACCATCAAGTCGAAGGATATCATCGAGTTCCTTCAGTCTCTGCCCGGACAACCTCAAACCGTCGGGAACTACGCCAGCCATCTCGCCTCCATATTCGCCATAGCACGGCCGATGTGGGACTTTCGGCTGGATGATCGGGAGATGAGAGACGCGATCACCGTCGCGCGCCGTATGGGGATCATCTCGCGTTCCGCGCAGCGGAACCGCAGGCCCACCCTCGATGAACTCGACCGGCTGCTGGCTCACTTCATTGATCGGCGCCAGAGAACGCCTCAGGCCATGCCCATGCACAAGGTGATCGTGTTCGCTCTCTTCTCGACGCGCCGACAGGCAGAGATCACCCGACTCACCTGGGATGATTTCCAGAAGGAACACAAACGCGTTCTGGTCCGTGACATGAAGCATCCCGGCGAGAAGCTCGGAAACGATACCTGGGTCGATCTGCCCGAGGAAGCCATTCGGATCATCGACAGCATGCACAAGAGCAAGGCTGAGATCTTCCCCTACTCTCCGGACGCGATCACGGCCAACTTCACCCGCGCTTGCAAGCTGCTCGGAATCGAAGATCTGCACTTCCACGATCTGCGCCACGAAGGCATTTCTCGGCTGTTCGAAAGGGGCTGGAACATTCCTCATGTCGCAGCGGTCAGCGGACACAGGTCATGGGTTAGCCTGAAACGCTATACGCACATCCGCGAAACCGGTGACAAATATGCAAACTGGCCGGGCTTGCAGCTCGCAACCGGCGACACATGATGCGCCAGTGCGTCAATCTCATCGAAAGGACCCGCGCATCACCCTAGGTTCTGCCAAGTACAGACATCAACTTTCATAGCCGCTGAATGCTGTGATAGAGGCAGGTTAGCGATATGCCGTCCATCCTATTGGCACCCTATTCATCCATGAACTTTCTCTGGTAGCGCTCCTCCGGCGAAACCCACTGCTCGATGAATGATAGCGGATCGAGATCGCCGAGCATCGAGCGCGCCAAACGTAGCCGGGTTTCCAGATGCACGCGCCGCTCTCCGTCCACCATCTGCATACGCTTTTCGGCCTCGACGAAGAACATCTCGACGGAGAGCGCCTTGGTCCAATCCGCCATGATATCCGAAAGCTGTTGAAGGCTCTCGGAGCGGGCCTTCGCCTCACTGCGCTTATCCTCTTCGCCGAACCCGCCGGGAGCGGTCAGCGCCTGAAGGTCGCCCCTCCGGATCAGAAGTTGCAGCGCGCAAAGATCGAAGAGCGGGAGACCGTCCGCCACGACCGGAAATATGGTCAGTATGGGCATGGTACCATCTGGTCGCCGCTCCGACCGACAATTGCGTACCTGGTCGCCATCCCGATCGGGCTGGTTCTGACGGAGATGACCGAGCGAGCGACTATGCGTTACCAAAATGGGAAGTACGTTCGTGAAAGCACGCTCGATCGACGACAGGGGCGGTCGATTTTGCAATCACACAGTTGGACGACAGAACAGGACCTGCCGTGCGGACGCCTTCGCTTGGTCGCTTATTCTCCGCACCCCGGAGTAGAGTGGCAGCTTTCATGGCAGGAGACCAGTAAGCGCTCACTTGATAGGGCGTTCGGCGAAGTGATCCGCAAGCTTGAAGGCTCGGTCGAAGAATTGAAGGCACTCATGGACGCGGCCGATGACGAGGCTGCCTGGAAGAAAAGGGAACAGGAGCTTCAATGGGAGCGCTGGCGGAGGGAGAACATCTCGACCGCCGGGCTCACCGAAGCGGAGGTCGCCGTCGGCGATACTTTCCGGCTGGGCGACGCGCTGATCCAGGTCTCGCAGGGGCGCCAGCCTTGCTGGAAGCTCAACCACCGCTTCGGCGTGGCCGACATGGCGCGGCGCGTGCAGCAGGCCGGGCGCACGGGATGGTATTACCGGGTGCTCCAGACCGGCACCGTTACCCCCGGGGACCGTCTGGAGCTGATCGACCGCCTGGCACCGGACTGGACTTTACGACGGCTCTGGCACGCTCTCTATGTGGACCGGATGAACCTGGTCGAACTAGAAGGCATCGCTGAGCTCGATGTCCTGGCCGAGGGCTGGCGCAAATACGCGCTCCGGCGGTTGGAAAGCCGCCGGGTCGAGGATTGGAGCGCAAGACTGGACGGCTCCGCATGAAAGCCCCCCCTTTCGTCATTTCCATCCAGAGCCAGGTGGTCTTCGGCCATGTGGGCAATTCCGCAGCGCTCTTCCCGATGCAGGCGGCAGGCCTCGAAGTGGCGGCGATCCCCACCGTGGTCTTCTCGAATACACCCGATTACCCGACCCTGCGCGGCGGCGCCCTGCCGCCCGAATTCTTTTCCGACCTGCTGCAAGGCGCTCGCGAACGCGGTCTCTCCGAGCGGGCGGATTACATTCTCACCGGCTATATCGGCTCGCTCGACGTGGCCGAGATGGTGGCGGATTTCGTGGCCGAGGCGAAGGCCGCGAACCCGCGCCTGTGCTACATCTGCGACCCGCCTCCCTTGAGGGAACCAGCCGATCGTTGACCCGTGGTGCGGATTTCCTCACTGTGTCGTGATGATTTACGTCCTAGCATATCCACAGTTTGACCCGAGGGCGACAGCGCTCCGCCATCAAGTTTCGCAAGACCTCATTGATTGCAATCAATATTCATGAGATACACCGACTTAAGATCAATCATCGGGACCAAGAACTGAATTTCATGGAGCAGGCGCAAAGGAATCCGTTTTCAGCTGCAGTAACCGTTTTTCACGAGCGCTGGCTCCCCGAGGAGTCCACACCTGCGGGCTATGCTGCGCTGATCGATGCCTATGCGCTCGCAACGCCCCTGCCCCGGACACTTTCCGCCATCGGCCCACGTCACAAGGTCTACGAGGCTGACGGCTGGCGCCTCTACACGCCCCGCCATGAACCCGAGGCGAGCCTCATCGGTCATCTGACCTTCGCGCTGCGCTACGAGGGGCTGGATCTGGCAGTTCTCAAGCGGCTGTTCAAGGCAACCGGGCCAGAGCCGATCCAGGCCATTGTCGAGGCTGCCCCGACGGGCAGCTACGCGCGCAGGATCTGGTTCCTCTATGAATGGCTCCTCGGCGCGGAATTGGAGCTGCCCGACGCTACACGCGGCAATTACGCGCCCGTGGTCGATGCCAGGCTCCAATGGGACGCAGAGGGCGCCCCCTCGACGCGCCACCGGGTCCGCAACAACCTGCCCGGCACCCCGGATTTCTGCCCGATGATCTTCCGCACTCCGGCAATCGAAGCCTTCATTGCCCGCGATCTGGCAGCCGAAGCCCGCGCGGTACTGGCCGAGGTGCCCGCCGATCTGCTCGCGCGCACGGCGGCCTTCCTGCTGCTCAAGGATTCACGGTCGAGTTTCCAGATCGAAGGCGAGAACCCGCCCCAGGATCGTATCCGGCGCTGGGGCCAGATCATCGGCGAAGCGGGACGGCATCCGATCGACCGGGCAGAACTCGAACGCCTGCAACGCATCGTCATCGGCGATGCCCGCTTCGTCCATCTCGGCCTGCGGCAGGAGGGCGGCTTCATTGGCGAGCACGACCGCGCGACCGGCGCCCCCCTGCCCGATCACGTCAGCGCCCGACATGAAGACCTGCCTGCGCTGATCGCGGGGCTCGAAGCGTTCGACCGCGATATCGCACCGGGGCTCGACCCTGTTCTGGCGGCCGCCGGCCTCGCCTTTGGCTTCGTCTATATCCACCCGTTCGAGGACGGCAACGGGCGCCTTCATCGCTACCTGATCCACCACGTGCTTGCCGCACGCGGCTTCAATCCGCCCGGGCTGGTCTTTCCGGTGTCGGCGGTGATCCTCGAAAGGATCGAGGCTTACCGGCAGGTCCTCGAGAGCTATTCGCGTCGACTGCTGCCCCATGTCAGCTGGCGCCCAACCGATCGCGGGAACGTCGAGGTGCTGAACGACACCGGCGATTTCTATCGCTTCTTCGATGCCACGCCCCATGCCGAATTCCTCTTCGCTTGCGTAGCCCAGACCATCGACCATGACCTGCCAGCAGAGACCCGGTTCCTGCGTGCCTATGACGGGTTCAAGTCCCGCGTCTCGGGCCTGATCGACATGCCGGACCGCGTGCTCGACCTGCTGTTTCGTTTCCTGCACCAGAACGGCGGCAAGCTTTCCGGACGCGCCAGAGCGAAAGAGTTCGGCGCTCTGACCGATGAGGAGGCTGATCGGATCGAAGCCATCTATGCGGAGTTGCGGGAGGAGTTCTGAGGCCGAACGTCCTCACCCAAACCGTTGGCCGGCTTCAGTGAAGGTGTAGCCGTTGGCGACGATGGTCTCATCGACGACGTCATCCGACGACAGATAGTCAAACTCGCGCTTGAGCTGGCGGTAGAGCCAGCGGGCCAGATCGCGCAACGCCTTGATAACCACCTCCTCGGCGTCGGCGGTCAAGTCCTGCCAGCTCGGACTATCACGCTCGACCGAGATCGCCATGCAGTACTCATGGTAATAATGGCCGCGATGGGTGGCTTCGGCGCGAAGCTGGTAGAAATTTCGACGCTGGATCACCTGCAGGGCATCGGCGATGCAGTGAAGCTCGGTGTCCTGCGGTGCGTATTCCCTGATCCGGCGTGGGGCGCCCTTGCGGTAGGCATAGAAGATTTCGAAGCACGCGCCATCCCCCTGGCTCCAGAAGCCTCGGAACCAGATGCAAGGCTCCCGTCGGGTGCCGCCGCCCATCAACCGGACGGTTCGGGTCTTGAGGTTCCGCCCGAGGATTTCGGCGACGCGCTGGAAATCCTCATAGACGGCATCGTACCAGTTATGGTCGAAGCCACCCAGACCTTCCCCCCGTCCGTGATCATGGATGCCCGCTGACGCGGGCGAAGACGAAGACCACGACACCTAGTCGAATGAGCGAGAGGGGGGCCAGCTAGGTCCCTTTTCCTTGTCGGTGGCCTGCCGATGGCCCCGCGTTAGCGGGAAATGCCCCCAAGCCTGAAATTCAGCTTGAAGCCAAATTTTTATGTTTTTTATCATATACTTGCGTGAATCTCGAAAGCGTGGCATAGCTAGATCACCGAAGCGCAAACGGAAGCCGAAAGGAGGCCCGCCGATGCCAAGATGACCTAGAGAAAGGAGATACACGCTTGGACACTACCTTGATGCTCATGGCCCGCTACGAAGGCCGCCCCATCCTGCCGGTGGAAGTAATCTGCAAGGACTTCTTCCCCCACCTGACCCGCGAAAAGTTTCTGCGTAAGGTGGCGGACGGCGCAATCAAGCTGCCCCTTGTACAGATCGAAGGTTCGCAGAAGAGCGCGAAGGGCGTGGACCTGCGCGACCTCGCGGCGTACTATGACGAACGGCGGGAAGCCGCCCGGAAGGAATTCCACCAGCTTCACGGGTGACGCTCAGTCGCCCTTCTGTATGACTTCCGTATGACCTACCGAAAACGCGCCGCATAACCAATTGGTTATGCGGCGTTTTTCATTCTGTCGGTAAAATCCATCATGGGCGCCACGGAAAGTTTGTGCGAGGGGTACATCGGTGCGGGTTCTGTCATCGGCAGGGCGCCCGTCCGGCGAAGGCAGGGGCCGGTTCGGGCTGGATTACAAGGGCGTCGCTATACACACCTGCGACGACGGGGCCAAGCCATTCGGGCGATTTTGGCATTTTCCGTGCTGCATCGCACGCGGATCGGTGATCTAGAAGATGTAAACTACAGGACAGCCGATGCCGAATCCTTCCGTCACACTCCTGACCGGCCGCGCCGCCCCCCTGACGGGGCGGGATATCCTCAGCGGCATCGTCAAGACGCCTGTCGACCGGCCCCTGTCGCTTGGCCCCGGCGGGCTTGACGGTGACGAACAGGCCGACCTGCGGGTGCATGGCGGGGTGGAAAAGGCCGTGCATCACTATCCGCTGGATCACTATGCCCTGTGGCGGGCCGAACTGGGCGACCTGCCCCCGTTGCGCGCGCCGGGCGGCTTTGGCGAGAATATCTCCGCTGCCGGACTGACCGAGGCGGATGTCGCGGTGGGCGATGTGTTCCGGCTGGGCAGCGCCATCCTGCAGGTGTCGCAGGGGCGCCAGCCCTGCTGGAAGCTGAGCCACCGTTTCGCCGTGCCCGACATGGCGCGGCGCGTGCAGCAAAGCGGGCGCACCGGCTGGTATTACCGTGTGCTTCAATCCGGCACGGTGGCCCCCGGCGACCCGTTGGAACGGATCGAACGTCCCGTTCCGGAGTGGAGCCTGCACCGGCTCTGGCATGCACTCTATGTCGACCGGCTGAACCGGACCGAGCTGGCGGGCATTGCCGCCCTTGACCTGCTGGCCGAGGGCTGGCGCAAATATGCGGTCCGGCGGCTGGAAAGCGGCCGGGTCGAGGACTGGAGCAACAGGCTGGACGGCCCCGCATGACCCCGCCCCCTTTCGTGATCGCCATTCAAAGCCAGGTCGTCTTCGGCCATGTCGGCAATTCCGCCGCGCTGTTTCCAGTGCAGGCGGCGGGGCTGGAGGTGGCGGCCATCCCCACCGTGGTGTTTTCCAACACCCCGAATTACCCCACGCTGCGCGGTCGCGCCCTGCCGCCGGAGTTCTTTTCCGACCTGCTGCAAGGCGCGCGCGAACGCGGTCTGGCGGAACGGGCGGACATCCTGCTGACCGGCTATATCGGCTCGCTGGATGTGGCGCTGATGGTGGCCGATTTCGTGGCCGAGGCGAAAACGCTGAATCCGCGGCTGACCTATTTGTGCGACCCGGTGATGGGCGATGCGGGGCCGGGCCTTTATGTGCCCGAGGCAATTGCCGATGTGATGCGCAACCGCCTGTTGCCGCTGGCCGATCTGGCGACGCCCAACCCGTTTGAACTGGGCTGGCTGACCGGAGGGACAACCCGCACGCTGGCGGATCTGCAAACCGCGCGTGACAGGCTGACGCTTGCCCCGGCGGCGCGACTGATCGTGACCGGCTGCGCGCTGGAGGATACGCCAGAAGGCCATATCGAAAGCGTCATCCTTGGCCCCGGAGGAACAAGCCGCCACCCGACACCGCATCTGCCGATTGCCCTGCCCGGCACTGGCGATCTGTTCGCCGGGCTGGTGGTCGCGGGTCTGGGCCGGGGGCTGACGCTGCCCCGCGCGGTGGAAACCGCGCAGGTGCTGACGGCACGCGCGCTGGCCCATGCGCAGGCGCTTGGCGCGGGCGAGGTGGTGCTGACCGAACCGGAGTTCCGCCGCGCACTGCTGACACTGGGAAGCCCCTGACCGGCGCCTCAGCCCTCGCGCCCGTCGGCCCCCAGCAGCGCCGCGAGTTCGATGGCATTGCGCACCCCCATCTTGGCCAGAACCCGGCCGCGATGCACCTCGACCGTGCGCATGGCGATGCCAAGCTGGTCAGCGATCTGCTTGTTCAGCGCCCCGGTCAGCATGGCGCGCAGCACCTCGTCCTCACGACCCGACAGAGTGGCGCGGCGGGCGGCCAGATCGCGCCGCGCCGCCGCCTCGGCCTCGGCCGCCTGATGGGCGGCGATGGCGCGCAGGGCCAGATCGACGATCTGGTTGTCATTGAACGGCTTTTCCACGAAATCGAAGGCCCCGGCCTTCAGCGTGCGCACTGCCACCGGCACATCGGCATGTCCGGTCAGAAAGATCACCGGCACCGGATTACCCATGGCGCGCAGCCGTTCAAACACCTCCGGGCCGGAAAGCTCGCCCATGCGCACGTCAAGGATGACGCAGGCGCAATCCTCCAGCGGCTGCGCGGCCAGAAATTCCTCACCCGAGGCCCAGCCCCGCGCCGCCACCCCGCGCGAGGCCAGAAGGAAGGCCAGCGCGTCGCGGATCGCCTCTTCATCATCGACGATATGGATCATCCCGCTCATTCCGCCGCCCTTTCCTGTTCCCCGGCCACCGGCAGGCTGACCCGGAATACCGTGCCGCCCGAGGCCGCCGCGCGATGGGTCAGCTGCCCGCGGTGCAATTCGATGATCGAACGGCAGATCTTCAGCCCCATGCCCATCCCCTGTGCCTTGGTGGTGGCGAAGGCGTCGAACAGCCGCCCCGCCACCTCGGGCGCGATGCCCGCGCCACGGTCCTCGACCTCGATCACCGCCTGCCCCTCGTCCTGCACCAGCCGCACCGTCAGCGTATCGCCGGACCGCGTGTCGCCCATCGCCTCCATCCCGTTGCGGATCAGGTTGATCAGCACCTGTTCCAGCAGAATCCGGTCTGCTGCGACGGAGGGAACGGCGGAAATCCCGGTCACCAGCCGGACACGGTGTTCGCGTGCATCCGCCGCCAGAAAGCCCACGGTTTCCTCGATCACCTCATCCAGCGCGATCTGCGAAAACTGCGGCTCGCGCTTCTTCACCAGATCCTGAATGCGGCGGATGATCAGCCCGGCCCGGCCCGCCTGCTGCGCCAGTTTCTCGGTCGCGCCGCGCAACATGGCCGGATCGGCGCGGCCGCTGTCCAGCAGGTTCAGGATGCCCGCCGCGTATGAGGCGATGGCCGACAGCGGCTGGTTCAGCTCATGCGCAAGGGTCGAGGCCATCTCGCCCAGCGTCACCAGCCGCCCGGTGCGCGCCATGGTTTCATCCTGTGCACGGGCCAGACGGGCGGCGCGTTTGGCTTCGGTGATGTCGATGACCGATCCCATCCAGCCGCGATGCGCGCCCTTCGCGTCAATCAGCGGCGCCTCGTAGACCTGCACGTCGATTTCCTGCCCGTCGCGGCGGCGAAAGCGCGTCTCGAAGCTCTGGCTGATTGCACCGCCCGCCGCCAGTGCGCGATGGCGGGCCTGCGTCTCGTCCAGCCGGGCCGGGTCCCAGTAGGGCATCGGCGGGTGATGCCCGACAAGCTCGCCCGCCTGCCAGCCGACCAGATTGCAGAAGGCGGAATTGACGTAGAGAATGCGGCCCTGATGGTCCTTGGCGCGCAGGCCCACGGTCAGGCTTTCCTCCATCGAGCGGCGAAAGGCCGTTTCACCGCGCAGCCGCAATTCGGCGCTGCGCCGCCGCTCGGCCGTGCGGAACAGCACCAGAAGCGCAAGGATGGCAAAGGCCGCCAGCCCCGCGATGGCCCCGATCATCAGGGCAGACCGGAAGCCCGCGGGCGCGTCATAAGCGGTGATGCGCAGCAATGTGCCCCGGATCGGTGGGTCAAAACTGATGGCATGCGAAGGATTTGCCGGGTCCGGCTCCAGCCGCTGCCGTTCGGCCAGCACCCGGTCATCCCCGGCAAGGATGCGCACGCCATATTGTTCGGCGATCCACCACGGCACATGGCGGTCCAGCATCACCGGCAGGGCCACGGTCGCGCTGACATACCCGCTCTGCCCCGGCAGCGGCAGCGCCAGGGTCACGCGCCCGTCGGCGCCGACCGCGCCGTAGACCGGACGCGTCGCCTGTGCGCCGGTGCGCCGCAACAGCGCCACCAGATCGGCGTCGCTGGCAGCCCCCGCGCCGGGCAGCGCGCGGGCCGGGCGGCCATTGGCATCATACCAGACGATCGACAGGAGTTCGGGATTGTTGGCGATATGAAGCCGCCCCCGTGCATCCAGCGCCTGCGGTGGCACGCCCCCAGCCGCATCCAGCGCCAGCCGCACCAGCATGTCCTCGTCCACCGACAGCTGGAAGCGCAGGGTCTGTTCCACCCATAGCGCATCGGTGGCGAGCTTCACCCGTGCCTGTTCGGCCTCGCTGCGGCTGACGGCCCAGACCAGCGCGCCCACCGTGGCGACCAGCGCCACGATGGCAACCAGCGGCACCAGCGACAGCAGATCCAGCCGTCGCAGTCGCGGCCGCCCACCCTCGACCGCCCAGGGGTCGCCCTCTGCCCCCGGCGGAACCGCCGATGCCGCCCGCGCCTCCTTGCCCTGCGCCAGTGCCGTAACCTCCCCCTGCGCCGCATGCCCCTGTTAGCGGGCGAATTGCGGAAACCCACAATAGCGGTGGCGCGTCCCGGCTGGCAAGAAGGTGAGGACCGCCGGGAGGGCGGAGAACACGGAGGAGATTCCCATGCTGACACGTCGCAGCCTCGCCCGCCTTGCGGGTGCCGCCGTCATCGCGCTTTCGACCGCGCTGCCCGCGCTGGCCGAACCCATCGTCATCAAGTTCAGCCACGTCGTCGCCCCCGACACGCCCAAGGGCAAGGGCGCCGAGAAGTTCAAGGAACTGGCCGAAGCCTATACCAACGGTGCGGTGAAAGTCGAAGTTTACCCGAACAGCCAGCTTTACAAGGACAAGGAAGAGCTGGAGGCGCTGCAACTGGGCGCCGTTCAGATGCTCGCCCCGTCGCTGGCGAAATTCGGCCCGCTGGGCGTGCAGCAGTTCGAGCTGTTCGACCTGCCCTTCCTCATGGGCAGCTATGACGATCTGCGCAAGATCACCGATGGCGAGGTCGGCAAGGGCCTGCTGGCCAAGCTGCAGGACAAGGGCATCACCGGCCTTGCCTACTGGGACAACGGTTTCAAGATCATGTCGGCCAACTCGCCGCTGCATGTGCCCGATGATTTCCTCGGCCTGAAAATGCGCATCCAGTCCTCGAAGATCCTTGAGGCCGAAATGCAGGCGCTGGGGGCCGTGCCGCAGGTCATGGCCTTCTCCGAGGTCTATCAGGCGCTGCAAACCGGCGTTGTCGACGGCACCGAGAACCCGCCGTCGAACATGTATACCCAGAAGATGAACGAGGTTCAGAAGCACGCGACGCTGTCGAACCACGGCTATCTGGGCTATGCTGTCATCGTGAACAAGGCTTTCTGGGATGGCCTGCCGGAAGATGTGCGCGCCAATCTCGACAAGGCCATGGCCGAGGCGACCGTCTATGCCAACTCGATCGCCAAGGAAGAGAACGACAAGGCGCTGGAAGCGATGAAAGCCGCCGGAACCACCGAGTTCCACGAGCTGACGGACGAAGAACGCGCCGAATGGGTGGCAGCGCTGAAACCCGTGCATGAGCAGATGGCAGACCGTATCGGCGCCGATCTGATCCAGCAGGTCTATACCGCGCTCGGCACCAACTGATCCGGCCTTCCCCAGAGACCGGGTCCACCACCTGCGGGGGCACCACCGCGTGCCCCCCTTTTCACAGCCGCCGCCCGGACCGGGGCCGCCGCTTACCCCAACGAGGTTCGCCATGATCCTGCGCATCCTCGACCGCTTCGAAGAAATCCTCATCTCGCTTCTCATGGCTGCGGCCGTGACGCTGATCTTCGTGGCGGTCGTTCACCGCTTTTCCATCGGCTTTGCCGCCGATCTTGTCGCCTGGGGCCGATCTGCCGATATGGCCTGGCTGCAATCCTTCGGCCGTTCGGCCTTCAAGGCCATCAATTCGATCAAGCTGACCTGGGCCCAGGAAGCCTGTATCTATCTGTTCGTCTGGATGGCCAAGTTCGGCGCCGCCTATGGCGTGCGACAGGGCATCCATGTCGGCGTCGACATCCTTGTCGAGCGGCTCGAGGGCAATACCCGCAAGCTCATCACCATCATCGCCATGTCGGGCGGCATCCTGTTCACCGCGATCATCTCGTGGATCGGCACGGATTTCGTCTACCACGTCTATCAAGGTGGCCAGACCTCGCCCGATCTCGAAATCAAGATGTGGCTGATCTACCTGGCGGTGCCGCTTGGCTCGGCCCTGATGTGCTTCCGCTTCATACAGGCTTTGTATCTGTATCTGACCACCGGCTACATCGCCCATCACGACCATGGCGCCGTGGACGGGCTTGAGGACGAGGCCGACGATCTGGCCAAGGGAGGCCACGCATGACCGCGCTCATCATCTTCCTCATCCTCGCGCTGCTGCTGGTCACGGGGATGCCGGTCTCCATCGCGCTGGGTCTGACCGTCTTCACCTTCCTGTTCGGCTTTACCGAAATCCCGATGGATTCCATCGCGCTGAAGCTGTTCACCGGGATCGAGAAGTTCGAGATCATGGCGATCCCGTTCTTCATCCTTGCCGGAAACTTCCTCACCCATGGCGGGGTCGCGCGGCGGATGATCCGCTTTGCCACCTCGATGGTCGGGCACTGGTATGGCGGCATGGGTCTGGCCTCGGTTCTGGCCTGCGCGCTGTTCGCCGCCATCTCTGGCTCCTCGCCCGCGACGGTGATGGCGGTGGGCTCCATCCTGATCCCCGCCATGGTGAAACAGGGCTACCCGCCGCAGTTCGGCGTGGGCACCATTGCCACCGCAGGCGGGCTTGGCATCCTGATCCCGCCCTCCATCGTGATGGTGATGTATTCGGTCGCCACCTCGGGCATGGTCGTCACCGGCGCTGACGGGCAACCCGTGCTGTCGGCCTCCATCGGCACGCTGTTCATGGCGGGTGTGGTGCCGGGCCTGATGCTGGCGGCGATGCTGGGCGGCACGACGATCTTCCGCGCCTGGAAGAATGGCTATCCGCGCATGCCCCGCGCCTCGATGCGCGAACGGCTGAACGCCTTCCGCGAAAGCGTCTGGGGCCTCATGCTGATCGTCATCATCATGGGCGGCATCTATGGCGGCATCTTCACGCCGACCGAGGCCGCCGCCGTCAGCGCCGTCTATGCCTTCATCGTGGCGGTCTTTGTCTACAAGGACATCAAGCTGACCGAAGTGCCGAAGGTGCTGCTGTCCTCGGCCGCAATGTCGGCGATGCTGCTTTACATCATCACCAATGCCGTGATGTTCGCCTTCATCCTGACGTCGGAGCAGATCCCGCAGGCGCTGTCGGACTGGATCGTCAGCCTTGGCCTCGGCAAGATCGGCTTCCTTCTGATGGTCAACGTCATGCTCCTGTTCATCGGCATGGTGATGGAGCCTTCGGCCATCGTGCTGATCATGGCGCCGATCCTCTATCCGGTGGCTGTGAAGCTGGGGGTCGATCCGGTGCATTTCGGGATCATGCTGGTGGTGAACATGGAAATCGGCCTCTGCACGCCGCCCGTGGGCCTGAACCTTTACGTCGGTTCTGCCATATCCCGGCTGGGGTTGACCGAGGTGACGCGCGCCACCTTCCCCTGGCTGGTCACGGCGCTGCTGTTCCTGATGATCGTGACCTACATACCCGAGGTCTCGCTCGCCTTCCCCAGAATGCTGGGCATGAACTGACGGAAAGGCCGGGCCCTGCGCCCGGCCTTTTCATTCGGTGCCCTGTCCCGCACGCATGAAAAAGGGGGCAGGTTGCCCTGCCCCTGAAGTTCGATGAAAGATCCGTGGTCGGGATGGGCTCAGAAGCCCATCACCAGCGACACGCCCAACTTGTTGTCGGTGCGGATCGCACGGCTGTCGTTGTATTCGGTCAGATAGCTGACGCGGGTCGCGAACTTGTCGGTCATCTTGAAGTTCACGCCGAGGTCGTTGTTGATCCGCAGTGCGGTATCCGAATACAGGATGTCCGTATCGTTGGTCGCGAACACGTTCTCGTTGAACTTGTAGAAGAACCGCGACGAGGCGATGTAGCCGGTTTCGGTTTCGCTGTTGTCCAGACCATCCTTCAGATAGCTCACGCCGATACCGGCCTGAACGCGCCAGGTCATGTCCGGGGTGTTGACGACGCGGTAGCCCGGACCGAAGCCGAGGAAGGCGTCCGTCTTCACGTCCCCTGCGGTCGCGGCCAGACCATCGGTTTCCACCCGGCCCAGAACGAAGGCATAGAAGCTGTCGTTGAAGTAGTAGTTCGCATCATAGACCGCGAACACATCTTCCTTGGTCTTCACGCCATCATCATCCGCGAAATCCAGCGCGACGCCGATGTTCTGCACCCAGGGACCCGAGGCGTAGCGCATCCGGGCGCCGGCAGTGAATTCCTGGCTTTCATTGTTGCCGGTCTTGCCCGAGTAGCCCAGCGAGGCCGAGCCCGAGAAACCCTGACGGAATTCCGGGTTCGAGAAACGGGCCGCATCTTCGGCGCGCGCCATATCCTCGGCCACGGCCTCGTCGATATCGTCGATACGGTCATTCAGGTCACGCGTACCAGTCAGATCAGTCTGCGCCATGGCCGGAGCCGCGATCATCAGCGCCAGAGCCGAGACTGCAACATTTTTCCAGATCGTGGTCATCTTGATATCCTTTCACTAACAAGAGCGGGTGCATCGCACTTCCGCTGCTCACGAATGGACATCTAATCCTTTGATTTATCTGGACAATATTAAGAAAACTCGGGTCAGCCTCAAGAATTACTCGTCTCCTTCCCCCTTGAAACCTCCGGTCGGCGGCCCCGAGGCCAAATATTCAGCCTCGGGGGGGATTTAGCGACGCTCCGGCGCCGGTCAGAGGTCATCCAGAAGGTCGTTCACCTCTTCATCCAGACGGGCGACCACCGCTTTCAGTGTCGATTCCGCAACATCGGCAAGCTCTGTTTCCAGGTCAGAACGCCAGATCACCCAGGATTCCAGCGTGAAATTCGGCGCGTCTTCCACAAGATGCAGTTGTCCGGCATCCAGGAAGGGCTTCACATAGCGTGCAGGCAGATAGGCCGCAAAGGGGCGCGACCGGATGTAGCTGCCAACCAGCGTGCCCAGGGAAAGCTGGAAATTCGGGATCGGCAGTTCCGGCAGCGCGGTTTCATGGAAGCGCAGGAAATCCGGGCCCCAGTCCGCGAGGATATAATATTTGCTTATGTCCTCAATCTGGCAATCCTCTGTCGGAGCGACCAGAACAAGCTGGTCCTCCAGCAAGGGCTCGCAGCGCAGTCCGGTGCGCGCGATGGGGGTGAAGCTCAGCCCCACATGCATCTCGCCTTCAGCCATCCGGCGCAGGATCGTCTCCCCCCCGCCCAACTCGGCCCGCAGCGTCGCCTCGGGCAAGGCGGTCTTCAGCCCGTCGAGCCAGCGAAACCCCAGCCGCGGCCACAGCGCGGCTTCGGCACCTATGGTCAGGCTGGCGGGTTCCGCTTCCATCGCGCCGACCTGGCGGCGCGCCTGATCCCAGCTTTTCAGGATTGACCAGGCATGGCGGCGGAACTCCCGCCCCGCCGGGGTGGGTTCGACCCCGGTCTTGTGCCGCAGGAACAGCGGGCGGCCAAGCTGGTCTTCCAGCCGCTGCACCCGCAGCGAGACCGCCGATTGCGTTACATGCAGCCGCTCGGCCGCAGAGGCAAAAGCGCCGGTGTCTATCACTTCAAGGAAGGTCCGAAGCAGCTGCATATCCATTGCACATTCTCCACTGGTCCCAGTGGAAAGGAACATGCGGCAGCGCAGGTTCCAAGTGCAGGGGGAATTAATGCAAAGAGGTTTCCAGCCGGTCCCGCTCACTTCGTGACGCGCGGGCCTCCCTGCTGTAACATCCCGTTATCGCGATCGGTTCCCGCGCGGCAGGATTTTCAGCGGCGCGGAAAACCGGGCTTGGCGGCACGCGCCTCGACCTGCACGGGGATCAGTTCACGGCGCACGACCGGCGCCCTGGTGCCGCCGCGCGGACCTTCGTCATCCTGCGCCTGGCGCATCACGGCAATCGCGAACTGGGCACCTGCGAAAATGACCCCGTTGCTCACGAACAGCATCAGACCCGCCAGCCAGCCCATTTCAGTTTCCAGCACCAGATGGCCCAGATTGCCGATGTTGAACCACACGAGCAGCGCCACGAAAACGGCGGCGAGCGCATAGCCGATGGCCACATTGACGATATAGAGCCGGACAAGCTTGGGCATGACGAATCCTCCTGTCCCCCTGACCCTAACACTCCTGTCGCGGGGCACCAGCGCCAAACCGTCGCAGGTGCAGCATTTTATTGCGCGGAACAGGGCGCTGGCGGCAATTTGCCGAAACTCAGGGCGTTTGCGGAAGGAATTCCAGTTTCAGCCCGTCCGGCCCGGTCAGGATCAGCCGCCCGTCCCGCAGGCTCGTGGCATCGACCTCTGCCATCGCACCCAGATAGCGCGACTCGGCTTCCAGCGCCGGGCAGGCCATGCGGGTCGCGCCAAACATGCCGAAGCGGAAGGCGGGCAACCGCCCTTCGCGCGCCGCGAACCAGCGGTTGCAGGGCGCCTGCCCCGTGGCGCGGGCGGGGTCGGTCAGATCCAGCGTGGCCCGTTCGGCGAAGGTCTCGCCATTCAGGCGCTCCAGCCGCCAGATACGGGCCAGTTCGGCTTCGGTCGGCACGGGCTGCGAGGCGGACGGTTCGCCGCCCGGCAGACAGGCGGCGAGAAAAACGAGGGAAAGCGTGGAAAGCGTGGCAAGTGGTTTCAACATCACAGGTCTCCTTTCCCCTTCCGACGCAGGGCGCCGGGCGATCCTTGGCGGATCAGGCGGAAAAAGCCTGTGGCTTTTCCTCACGCGCCATATGATCCAGAACCGCGTTAACGAATTTCGGTTCCTTGCCTTCGGGGAAAAACGCCTTCGCCACCTCGACGAATTCGTTGATCACCACCTTGGGCGGCGTATCCATCGCCACAAGTTCGGCCCCCGCCGCGCGGAACAGTGCGCGCAGCACCGGGTCGATGCGGTCAATCGGCCATTTCGCCACCAGCGCCCGGTCGGTCATCTGGTCAATTTTGGCCTGCCAGTTCACCGCCTCGCTGACGATCTTGCGGAAATGGGTCAGATCGCCCTCCGCCATTTCGGTGCCGTCCTCGAAGACTTCACCAAACCGGAAGGCCTCGAATTCGCGCACCACACGCTCGACGGTCTGGGACGAGGTTTCCATCTGGAACAGCGCCTGCACCGCAAAGAAGCGCGCGGCGGAGCGTTTCAGCTTGCCATCGGGTTTGCCGCTCATGCCAGATGCCCCCCTTCGGCGCGGAAACCGATGCCCTTGCGGGCTCCGGCCCAGCGACGGGCATGGGCGATCAGATGCAGCGCGGCAGCGGCGGCCCCGCCCCCCTTGTTCTGTCCGGCCGGATCGGCGCGAACCACGGCCTGTTCGCGGTTTTCCACCGTCAGAATGCCGTTACCGATGCAGGCGCCTTGCAGGCCCAGCAGCGTGATGCCGCGGCTGGAATCGTTGCAGACCGTATCGTAATGCGTGGTCTCACCCCGGATCACACATCCCAGACCGACATAGCCGTCGTAATTCGACAGCCGCTCCGCCAGCGCGATGGCCGAGGGGATTTCCAGCGCGCCGGGCACCTCGATCACTTCGGTTTCCGCACCGCAGGCGGCAGCCACGGCCTGCGCCCCCGCCACCAGATTGTCGGCGATGTCCTTGTAGTAGGGCGCCACGACGATCAGGAGCTTCACCGGCTTGTCGAACTGCGGCAGCGGCAGCGTGTAATGCTGTTCATTGGCGGCCATGGGTCACTCCTTGATCGCGCGGGTGCCGGAGATCGACAGGCCATAGGCATCCAGCCCCACGACCTTGGGCGCCTGATGGTTGGTGACCAGCGTGATTTCGGTCAGCCCCAGCGCGGCCAGGATTTGCGCCCCCAGCCCGTATTGCCGCAGCGTCTGCGGCGAGGCCTCGCCCGCCTCCACCAGTTTCATCGAAGTGTCGCGCAGCAGCACGACCACGCCGCGCCCCTCGGACGCGATGACTTTCATCGCCCCCGACAACTCGCCCGCCGTTTCGACGCCGCCGATGCCCAGCACATCGGCCAGCGGGTCCAGCGCATGCATCCGCACCAGCACCGGACCGGGCGCCGCGATATCGCCCTTGGTCAGCACCACATGTTCAGCCCCCTGAGCCACATCCGAGAAGATGCGCATGACCCATTCGCCACCGTGAACCGAGGTCACGCGGCGGACGGACGCCTCTTTCACCAGATTGTCGTGGCGGCGGCGATAGGCGATCAGGTCGGAAATCGTGCCGATCTTCAGCCCGTGACGCTGCGCGAACTGCACAAGATCGGGCAGCCGCGCCATGGTGCCGTCGTCATTCATGATCTCGCAGATCACCCCGGCGGGCTTCAGCCCGGCGAGACGCGACACATCGGTCGCGGCTTCGGTATGACCGGCGCGCACCAGCACGCCGCCATCACGCGCGCGCAAAGGAAAGATATGGCCCGGCGTCGCGATATCCTGCGGACCGGCTTTGTCGTCGATGGCCACCGCAATGGTGCGGGCGCGGTCGGCGGCAGAAATGCCGGTCTCCACCCCTTCGCGCGCCTCAATCGAGACCGTGAAGGCAGTTTCGTGGCGCGAGGAGTTCTTCGAGGCCATCAGCGGCAGGCCAAGCTGGTCGATCCGCGCGCTGGAGAGCGTCAGGCAGATCAGCCCGCGCCCGTGCGTCGCCATGAAGTTCACCGCAGCCGCGTCACACATCTCGGCCGGGATCACCAGATCGCCTTCATTTTCGCGGTCCTCATGGTCCACGAGAATGAACATGCGGCCCTGGCGGGCATCTTCGATGATCTCCTCGGTCGAGGAAATGGCGTCGGAAAAGTCGGTCTTGTGTCCGGTCATGGCACGTCTCCGGGAAGGTGTTCCCCTGCCATTACCGCAGCGCCCCGGCGATTGCCAGAGTGCACAGTCACGGGGCACAGAGTCACAGGACCGATGTCACAGGCCCTGCGCGAAGATGCGCGCGGCCGGAAGGTAATAGCCCAGCCGTCCGGCCACCACCCATTCCGGTTCGAACGGCGCATCGCCCACCAGCACCACGCCCTCGGCCGGATGGCCGGCATGGGCAGCCCGCAGCGCCGCGCGGATTTCGCCAAACCGGCCCCAGGGCCGGGGCGCCGCGTGGCTGGCCTCCAGCAGCGGCTGCGCGGCAGACAGCGCGGCAGGCGTCAGTGGCGCCACCGCAAGGCCGATACGCCCCGCCTGCCCGATCCTGCCCAGCCCCGCATCTGCCCCCGGCACCCGCAGCGCGTTGGAGGAAAACAGGAAGGCCACAACGTCATGCCCGGTCGCGGCACGCACGCTGGCATAGGTCTTGTAATCCAGACCGAGTTCCCTGGCGCGGCGCACCCGGCCGCGCACGATTTCGATGGGCAGATGCGGCACCAGCGCCGCGCGCGCCGAACGCCAGCAATGCCACCGCCACGACAGGCCATCGCTCTCGGGCCCGCCGTTATGGCCGATGCCCGCCAACGGACGATCCGGCGTCACGCCCATTCGCGCAGCCGCGCCACATAGCGCGCCATCGTATCGACCTCGAGATTGACCTTCTGGCCCACCGCCACCTCATTCCAGGTGGTTACCGCCTGCGTATGCGGGATGAAATTGATGCCGAAATCGCAGCCCTCGACCTCGTTCACCGTCAGCGACGTGCCGTTCAGCGCGACAGACCCTTTCGGCGCGATGAACTTCGCCAGCGCCTCCGGCGCGCGGAAGGTGACGCGCAGGCTGTCCCCCTCGGGGCGTATCGCCACCACCTCGGCCACGCCATCGACATGGCCCGAGACGATATGGCCGCCCAACTCGTCCCCGACCTTCAGCGCGCGTTCAAGATTGAGCCGCGTTCCTTCAGCCCAGCCCCCGATATTGGTCTTGCTGACGCTTTCGGCGCTGATCTGCACGTCAAACCAGTTCTGCGGCGCGCGCCCCAGTGCGATCACGGTCAGGCAGACCCCGTTGCAGGCGATCGAGGCGCCAAGGTCGATCCCGGCCACGTCATAGGACGTACCGATCCTTGCGCGCAGGTCGCCCTTCTGCTCCAGCTCCAGCACCTTGCCGATATCGGTGACGATCCCTGTGAACATCGCGTCTCTCCTTGCCGTTTCCAGATGCCTAGCCCTCTGGCGGCAAGCGCGCAAGGGTGGCCACCTGATCGTCACAAAACCGCCGCGCTTTTTGGCAGAATGGTCAAGAATTTGCGGGATTTCCCCTTCATCCCTGGTCCTGTCGTGCTAAGGCAGGAAAAACGGACGAGTGGACATGGTGACAGGCAGACGGATCACGGGAAGCGAGGGCGCAGCCCCTGCCCTGACCGGCGAGGGGCGGCGGTTCCTCTTTCTTCAGGGACCACACGGGCCCTGGTTTCACCGGCTGGGACGGATGCTGCGCGCCGCTGGTGCACAGGTCTGGCGCGTGGGGTTCAACCGGGGCGACCAGGCGTTCTGGCCCGACCGTGACAGCTTCATCCCCTATCGCGGCCCTGCTGCCGACTGGCCTGCGACCTTTGGCGCCCTGCTGGACGATCATGCGATCACCGATATCGTGCTTTACGGCGATACAAGGTCCATCCATGCCGAGGCAGTGAAGCTTGCGCGTGCACGCGGCCTGACCGTGCATGTGTTCGAGGAAGGCTATCTGCGCCCGCATTGGGTGACCTATGAACGCGGCGGGTCCAACGGCAACTCGCGGCTGATGGACCTGAGCCTGCACCAGATGCAGGCCGCGCTGGCACAATCAGACACCGACCTGCCCGATGCCCCGGCCCACTGGGGCGACATGCGCCAGCACATGTTCTACGGCGCGCTTTACCACTGGTTCGTGATGACGGGCGTCTGGCAATATCGCGGCTACCGCCCGCATCGCGCCCTGACCGTGCGGCAGGAGTTCTGGCTTTACTGCAAGCGTCTGGCGCTCTTGCCGCTGCATGCCGCAGAGCGCAGGCTGGCGACGCTGCGCATCCGGCATGGCGGATTTCCCTATCATCTGGTGCTTTTGCAGCTGGAACATGACTCCAGCTTCCAGATGCACTCGCCCTTCCGCACCATGACCGAATTCCTGCAAGTGGTGATCGAGGGTTTCGCCCGTGGCGCGCCGCCGCATCATCATCTGGTGTTCAAGGCACATCCGCTGGAAGATGGCCGTGTGCCCGTCGCCCGTGCCATCCGTGATCTGGCGCGGGAACATGGCGTGCTGGATCGCGTGCATTTCGTGCGCGGCGGCAAGCTGGCGCTGTTGCTGAACCACGCCCGCAGCGCGGTCACGGTGAACTCCACCGCCGCGCAGCAGGCGCTTTGGCGTGGCCTGCCACTCAAGACCTTCGGCGCTGCGGTCTATGCCAAGCCGGAATTCGTTTCGACCCAGAGCCTCAGCGATTTCTTCCGCCAGCCCATCCGCCCGGACAGCCGCGCCTATCGCGACTACCGGCGTTACCTGCTGGAAACCAGCCAGGTGCCCGGCGGCTTCTATTCCGCTCGCGGGCGGCGTGTCCTGCTGCGTCAGGTGGTCGACATGATGCTGTCGCCGGAAGACCCCTATGATGCGCTGACCTCGGGAAACGCGGCACCTCGGCAACAGTTACGGCTTGTCAACTGACGTATTTTCGCCGCACGGCACGAGAGGCTGGCGTTTTTTCAACCCCTTGGCTAGGGTTGCAGGAAAAAACTTGAGGCATAATCCATAAAGGAGCCCGAGCAGTGAAAGTGAATACCACCCGGAGGGCCACGCTTGTTGGCCTTGCTGCGGTTGTAGGGATGGTCAGCGGATGCGGGCTCCCCCGTTCCGGTCCCAACAAACGCGAGATTTTTGCGGGTTCTGTGATGAAGAAGGGTGATGCCTTCGTCGTGACCGTGAACAGCCGCGTGACCCGTGCCACTTCCGTCATGCCCGCCTACGGGTTCAGCGATGCGTTCCGCAAGGCCGGGACCGTTGGTTCCGATACGATCAATGCGGGCGATGTGCTGACGCTGACGATCTTTGAAAACGTCAAGGATGATCCGCTGCTGGGCAATACCGGCCAGCGGGTTTCGGTGCTTGATCAGGTTCAGGTCGACGGTCAGGGCTATATCTTCGTGCCCTATGCCGGCAAGATCAAGGCGGGCGGCCAGACGCCCGACGGGCTGCGTCAGGCGATCACCCGCAAGCTGGACAGCCAGACCCCCGATCCGCAGGTCACCGTTCAGCGGCTGGCAGGCGACGGCCAGACGGTCTCGGTCTCCGGCGCGGTCGGCGGTCAGGGCGTCTTCCCCATCGAACGCCCCACCCGCACGCTTTCCGCGATGATCGCCAAGGCAGGCGGCGTGGCCATCGAACCGGCGGTCGCCGTGGTCCGCGTGACGCGCGGCACCCAGACCGGCAAGGTCTGGCTTCAGGATCTGAACGAGAACCCGGCACTGGATATCGCGCTGCGCGGCGGCGACAAGATCGTGGTGGAACGCGACCAGCGTGCCTTCACCGCCCTTGGCGCAACCGGGGCGCAAAGCCTTGTGCCGTTTGAAACCCAGACGCTTTCGGCGATCGAGGCCATCGCTACCGTGGGCGGCCTTGCCACCACCCTGGCCGATCCCACCGGGGTATTCGTCTTCCGCAACGAACCGGCCGAGATTGCCAATCAGGTGCTGGGCCGCAAGGATCTGCGCGGTGATCAGCGCATGGTCTATGTGCTGGATCTGACGCAGCCCACCGGCATGTTCGAGGCGCGTGATTTCCTGATCCGCGATGGCGACACGCTTTACGTCACCGAGGCGCCGTTCACGCAATGGTCGAAAACGATCAATGCGATCACCGGCACCGCCAATGCGGCCAGCAGCCTCGCCAACAGCAGCACATCCGGAAACTGATGCCGCTGCAAACCGCAGAAACACCGGCCGCCGGGGGGCTTCCCCGGCGGCTGTTCTTTTACAACGCGGGCTTTCTGCGCCAGCCGCAGCTGCGCCGCATCCTTGCGCTGGCCGGGCACGAGTTGCGGCTGGGCCTGCCTGGCCCCGCGGATGGCGTGGTGGTCTGGGGCCGGTCGCCTTATGCCGCGCGGGGCGAGGCGGTGGCCGCGCGGCGCGGCGTGCCACTGGTGCGGCTGGAAGATCCCTTCCTGCGCTCCTTGCGGCCGGGACGCGCGGGTGATCCGCCGCTGGGGCTGATGATCGACGGGATAGGCGTGCATTTCGATGCCAGCGCGCCCTCGCGGCTGGAAACGATCCTCGCCCGCGACCCGCTGGACGATGCCGCGCTGTTGCAACGCGCGCGCGACGGGATCGGGCGGCTGCGGGCCTTGCATCTGTCCAAATACAACCTGCACGATCCCGCCGTGCCGCCCCCCGCGCCGGGTTATGTGCTGGTCGTCGATCAGACGCTGGGCGATGCCTCGGTCCGCTGGGGTGGCGCCACGGCGCAGACCTTTCAGGACATGCTGGCAGCCGCGCTGGATGAAAACCCCGGCGCGCGCATCCTGATCAAGACCCATCCCGAAACGCGGGCCGGGCTGCGGCCCGGCCATTACGGCCCCGAGGCGCTGTCGGATCGTGTGCAGATTTGCGCCGATCCGGCCTCGCCCCATGACCTGCTGGATGGGGCCATCGCGGTCTATACCGTGTCGTCGCAACTGGGGATGGAGGCGATCTGGGCCGGGCACCGGCCGCGCGTCTTCGGCCAGCCCTTCTATGCGGGTTGGGGGCTGACACGGGATGAACAGCCTGTGCCAGGGCGGGGTCGCCGCCTGACGCCCGCACAGATGTTCGCGGGCGCGATGATCCTTGCCCCGCTCTGGTATGATCCCTGCCGGGACCGGCTGTGCCGGTTCGAGGAGGCGGTGGACCAGCTGGAGGCCGAGGTGCGCGCCTTCCGCGAGGATCAGGCCGGGCATATAGCAACCGGCATGCGGCTGTGGAAACGCGGGCCGCTGCGCGGCTTCTTCGGCGGGCACGGGCGGCTGAGCTTTCGTGACCCGCCCGCGAAGGCTGCCGATCTGGCACGGCGGCGCGGCGCGGGCCTGCTGATCTGGGCCGGGAAAGAACCAGAGGGGCTGGCCGCGCCTGTGATGCGACGGGTGGAGGATGGATTTCTGCGCTCCCGCGGGCTGGGTGCGGAACTGGTGCCACCGCTGAGCCTCGTGACCGATGATCTGGGCATCTATTACGACCCGACGCGGCCCAGCAGGCTGGAGCGGCTGATCGCAACGACCCCGCCGCCCGGCGGGCTGCGCCGGGCCGAGGCACTGCGAACGCGGCTGATCGGCCTTCGCGTGACGAAATACAACCTTGGCGGCGCGCTGCCCGACCTGCCCGAGGGCCATCGCATCCTCGTGCCCGGACAGGTGGAGGATGATGCCTCGATCTGCCTTGGCGCGGGCGAGGTCTGCACCAATCTGGCGCTTCTTCGGGCCGTGCGCGCGGCGCATCCCGGCGCGGTGATTGTCTACAAGCCCCACCCGGATGTCGAGGCGGGCCTGCGCCCCGGTGCGGTGCCGCCCGATCTGCTGCGTGCCGAGGGTCTGGCCGACGTGATTGCCGATCGCGCCGATCCGGTGGCGCTGATCGAGGCCTGTGCCGAGGTCTGGACGATGACCTCGCTTCTGGGCTTCGAGGCGCTGCTGCGCGACAAACCTGTCACCTGCCTCGGTGCGCCGTTTTATGCAGGCTGGGGCCTGACCCGTGACCTTGGTCCGGTGCCCGAACGCCGACGCCGTGCGCCCGATGGCCACCCTCTGCCGCGCCCGTCGCTGGACCAGATCGCCCATGCCGCGCTGATCGCCTATCCACGCTATCACGACCCGCTGACCCGCCGCCCCTGCCCGCCCGAGGTCGCGGTGGACCGGCTGGCACAGGGCACAATCCCGCATCCGGGGCCGCTGAACCGCCTCATCGCCAAGGCGCAGGGGATGCTGGCCAGCCACGCCTGGATCTGGCGTCAGTAGATATAGCGGATCTGATCGGTCCAGTAGCGTTCCATTCGCTTCAGCGACTGGTTCGCATCCTCGACCATCGCGGGGCTGAGCACACCGCGTTTTTCCAGACCCTCGGCATGGCGCGAGAACAGGTCATGCAATTGGCCACGCACACGCCGCCCCTTTTCGGTCAGTCGCACCCGCACCGAGCGGCGGTCGATTTCCGACCTCTGGTGGTGCATGTACCCCAGTTCCACCAGCTTCTTCAGATTGTAGCTGACGTTCGACCCCTGATAATAGCCGCGCGATTTCAACTCACCCGCCGTCACCTCGTTGTCGCCGATGTTGAACAGCAGCAAAGCCTGCACCGGGTTGATTTCCAGTATCCCCAGCCGTTCGAATTCATCCTTCACCACATCCAGCAGCAGGCGGTGAAGCCGTTCGATCAGCGCAAGGTTTTCCAGATAGCCCAGCATGAAGGCCCGATGCGAGCCGTCCAGCACCTGTTGATGAACCGTCATCCCTGTCTCCACCTGTCTGATCTGGGTGGAGGTTCGGCAGAAAAAGGAAAGATCGCGTAAATTGCCGCGGATAACCGGCGCAATTTTAGGCGTTTTCCCGGCGTGGCTCAGCGGCCCGGTTGCAGCCTGCGGCGGGCGTAATCACCTATATGGCCGATCAGCGCGGCAAAACGCTCCGGCGCGGGTTGCTGCCCCAGAACCCAGGGCAGCAGATCCTGATCATTCTCGGCCAGAAGCGCGTCGTAAAGATCCAGCGTAGCGGCATCCATCGCCGCCAGATGCACCTCGGCATAGGGGCCAAGCACCAGGTCCATTTCCTTGGTGCCGCGGCGCCAGCTGCGCATCTGCATCCGCTTCAGACGGGCTTCGGCCGTTTCGCTCATCAGGCGCTCACTTCCATCAGGGCTTTCATCCTGCGCTCCATCTGGCCGAGATCGCGCGCAAGGGCAAGGGCCTGCGCACGGATGCGGGCCAGTTCGGCCAGCGCGCGGCGCGTTTCGGTTGCGGCGCTGCGCTCCGGCGCCGGACCGTCCGGCCCCTCGCCCTCACCCGTCAGCAGCCAGACCAGCGAGACATTCAGCATCCCCGCCATCATCTGAAGCCGGTTGGCGCGCGGCTCCAGCATGTCGTTTTCCCATGCCTGCACGGTTTTCAGCTTCACACCAAGCCGTTTGGCAAGCTCGTCCTGCGTCATGCCCGCGCCCTCGCGCGCGCCCGTCACGCGGTCGCCGAAGGTCGCGGTTTCCTCGCTGAACCAGCCCTGGGTATCGGTTTCCGTCATCTTGCCTCTCCTTCTTCTGATAGCGCTTGATAGACCGGGGGGCGCACCCTAAGAGAAAGCGGCAACAAATCCAACCCTTCAGCCCGGATTCCTGTCATGGCCTTCCTGTCCGACACCCTTGCCCGCGTGAAACCCTCGCCCACCATCGCGGTCACCACCAAGGCGGCGGAACTGAAGGCGGCGGGCCGCGATGTGATTGGCCTTGGCGCGGGCGAGCCGGATTTCGACACGCCGCAGAACATCAAGGATGCCGCCAAGCGCGCCATTGACGAGGGCAAGACCAAATACACCGCCGTCGATGGCATCCCCGAGCTGAAGAAGGCGATCTGCGCCAAGTTCGAACGGGAGAACGGCCTGAAATACGCGCCGAACCAGATCACCGTGGGCACCGGCGGCAAGCAGATCCTCTACAATGCGCTGATTGCCACCTGCAATCCGGGCGACGAGGTCATCATCCCCGCGCCCTACTGGGTCAGCTACCCCGACATGGTGCTGCTGGCGGGCGGCACGCCCGTTCCGGTGGTGGCGACGCTGGAGAATGATTTCAAGATCACCGCCGCGCAGCTTGAGGCAGCGATCACGCCGAAAACCAAGTGGTTCATCTTCAACTCGCCCTCCAACCCCACCGGGGCGGGCTATAGCCATGACGAGCTGAAAGCGCTGACCGACGTGCTGATGCGCCATCCGCAGGTCTGGATCATGTCGGATGACATGTATGAACATCTGGTGTTTGATGATTTCACCTTCGTCACCCCGGCACAGATCGAACCCGGCCTTTATGACCGCACGCTGACCTGCAACGGCGTCTCCAAGGCCTATGCGATGACCGGCTGGCGCATCGGCTATGCCGGTGGCCCGGTGGATCTCATCAAGGCCATGGCCAAGGTGCAGTCGCAATCGACCTCGAACCCCTGTTCGGTCAGCCAGTATGCCGCGCTGGAGGGGCTGACCGGGCCGCAGGAGTTCCTGACGGATAACAAGGTGCTGTTCCAGCGTCGCCGCGATCTGGTGGTCTCGATGCTGAACACCTGCCCCGGCATCACCTGCCCGAAACCCGAAGGCGCCTTCTATGTCTATCCCGACATCGCGGGCTGCATCGGAAAGACCAGCGCGGGCGGCGCGCATATCGTGGATGACGAGGCTTTCGCCACTGCCCTGCTGGAAGAAACCGGCGTCGCCGTGGTCTTTGGCGCGGCCTTCGGGCTTTCGCCGAACTTCCGCGTCAGCTACGCTACCTCGGACGAGGCTTTGCGCGAGGCCTGCACCCGGATCAAGACCTTCTGCGAAGGGCTGAAGTAAGGAACCGCATGGCCGACCGGATCACCGCCAACCTGCCCAGCCGCGACTTTGGTGCGACCGAAGCCTTCTATGCGCGGCTGGGGTTCACCCGTCAGTGGCGGGACGAGGGCTGGATGATCCTCAAACGCGGCGCGCTGGAACTGGAGTTCTTTCCGCATCCCGATCTGGTCCCCGGCGAAAGCTGGTTTTCCGCCTGCATCCGGGTCGATGACTTGGACACGCTGCACACCGAATGGCAGGCGGCAGGTCTGCCCGGTGATCATCGCGCCATCCCGCGGTTGACCGGCTTCTTCCAGCCCGGCGAAGCGCCGCGCATGTTCGCGCTGGTGGATGCGGATGGCTCGCTGCTGCGCTGCATGGGAAATGGGGGCTGACATGGCGGGCGACCTGCCGGACTATTATTTCCGCATCCGCGATAACGGCGCCGTGGTGTTCAAGGTCGATACCGAGAACCGGCAGCGCCGCATCGACATGGATGAAATCGCCACCATCAACATCAAGAACGGCAATGTGAAGCCGCATGGCGACCGCAAGCTTTCGGATGCCGAAATGCAGGTGATCCGCGACTGGATGGCCGGGCGCAGCGCCCTGCTCGCACGCCGCGACATCGACGACATCCACCGCGCCGTGGACTACCTGAACATCACGACGCAATGGGTGCAATCGAAAGCCAGTGACGCACAACTGGACGAGGTAACCGACGCCCTGCTGCTGGCCATGCACGACCTGCGCTCGGTTCTGGTGCGCAAGAAGGCCGAACGCCTGCTGAAAGCCGCAGGCGAGGAAGCAGCGGAGGGGTGAGCCTGACTGCGCAATAGGGTTGGCTGTCGCGGAACTGCGCGTATGGCGAAATGGCCTTGATACTTGTAGCAAGAGTATTTTGACTAAATTGGTTGCATCGCATTTTCAAACTGAAGCGCTGTTATGGTGTGCTTGACAACGTCCATACTACATTTCGCTTGTGTGCGGCACTTCGCCGTCTTCAAGCGCCCTCAGATAGCATTCAAGATTTCCTGAAATTTTATGAAGAACACGAGGAAGATAAGGCACAAGTTCCTCAAAGCGCATGTCATCAACTGCTGGGCCTCCATGATAGTATCGACAGTGCTTTAAAATATCACTCCGTTCATCAGCGGGCAGTTGAAGAAGTGGATCACGGTCGTTGTAGTCGTGTAGGCTTGAAAGATGGATGAAAGCGCAACCAAACTTATAGACAGACTGTGTCCATCCTTGCAGTTTTTGGGCGAGTTCAACCATGTCTCTATCGGTGACTATTGCGCGAGTTCCTTCTCGCGTCCATTTTGTGCCTTGGACCGAGGCTTCGATGAGAAACTCTCGGCGTTCAGCACTTTGCTCAAGCAGGTAAATTACACGAACCATCGAGTCTAGTTCTTGCCTCAAAACAGAGATCATCTGCCCCGCAAGCCCAGCCTTTTCTAGAAGGTCCATCGCTCGCTGATGTTCAAGTGACCGACTCCGAACCTGTCGTAGGAAAATTGGGAGATTTGACGTCAAATGCGTTATCCTAAACAAGTGATGAAGCAATCATTCGCGCGCAACAATATGTAAGTCAAAAAATGCATCCGCTAGCATTGAAACGCCATGCGGAATGACACTAATGGCTTCCGAACCAACCTTTCGCTTGGAACAACCCCAAACGCGCCCACGCGGCGCCCTCTCCCTTACACCGGACGGGGAACCCGGCTCCAGAAGCGCCACATCAGCAGGGCCGAGGCGATCACGAGGCCGATGACCAGCCCGAGCCACAGGCCGGTGCCTCCCAGCCCCGCCCGGAAGGCGAGGAACCATGAGGTCGGAATCCCCACTGCCCAATAGGCGAAGCTGGCGATCCACATTGGCACGCGGGTATCATGCACACCGCGCAGAAATCCCAGCGCCAGAACCTGTGCCGCATCGGCAAGCTGGAACGCCGCCGCGAAGGCCAGCAGCAGGCTGCCGAAGGCGATGATCTCGGCCGCCTCGGGGTTGGCGTGGTCGATGAACAAGCCGACGATGGGTTCGGGGTAGCTGAGATACAGCGCCACCTGTGCCAGCCCGACAGTGGCGGAAATGGCGATGGCCACCAGCGCACCACGCCGCAGGTTGCCCCAGTCGCCCGCCCCGGCGAAGCGGCCGGTACGCACGGTGGCGGCATTCGACAGGCCCAGATGCAGCATGAACCCCAGCGCCGTCACCTGCATGGCGATGCCATGCGCCGCCAGTTGCACGGTGCCGATCCAGCCCATCATCAGCGCCGTTGCCTGAAACAGCCCGCTTTCGGCCAGCCCGGTCAGCCCGATGGGCCAGCCAAGGCGGAACACCAGACCCATGGCGTGCCAGTCCGGCCGCCAGAAGCGCTGGAACAGGTGAAAGCGCCGCAGTTCGGGCAGCCAGCCCGCGTAAAGCGCCAGCGCGGCACTGGTCAGAAGCTGCACCAGCGCCGAGGCAAGACCGGCGCCGCGCACGCCCAGCTCGGGCGCGCCCCAATGGCCGAAGACCAGCGCATAGCACAGCGCCCCGTTCACGAAGACCGCGCCCAGAGTCAGCCAGAGCACGACCTGCGTGCGCTCCAGTGCGGCAAGATAGCTTTTCAGCGTCATCACCAGCAGTGCGGGGGCAAGACCAAGCCCGGCGATGCGCAGGAAATCCCGCGCCAGCGCCGCCACCTCGGGCTTTTGCCCGGCGGCCAGCAGGATCGGCTCGGCCCACCAGAACAGCGGATAGGCGATGAGGCCGCAACCGATGGACAGCCAGAGCCCCATGCGGGTGGCCCGGCGCACCTCGGTCTCGTCGCCGCGACCCAGCGCCTGCGCCACCATCGGCATGACGGCCTGTGCAAAGCCTGCACCCAGAACGAAGACGACGAAGAAGCATGACCCGCCGATGACCACCGCCGCCAGTTCGGCCACGCCATACCAGCCGACGATGACAGTATCGACCACATGGAGCAGCATCTGCGCCAGGTGGCTGCCGACCAGCGGCAGGCCAAGCGCCAGCAGGGCACGCAGATGCGTTATGGGGGAAAGGAGCCGGGTCATGCCACCGCTTTACCAACTGGTCAAGGCCGCGGCAAGATGCCGCAATTTTAGTCAGAGTGCGGATATCAGCAACCCGCCCGAGACGATGGCGACCACAAGGCCCACCGCGATCTCGATCATCGGCACCGCGCGGGCCAGCCTGCCGCCTGAAAGCCCCTCGAAAGCGCCCTCGCGCAGGAAATAGGCCGAGGCGGCGACAGCTACCGTCACCGTGGCCGTGCCGAACCCCATGGCATAGACCCCGGCCACCCCGGCGGCGGCAATGCCCATCTGCCAGCTCAGCACCAGCAGGAACAGCGCCCCGGAACAGGGCCGCAAGGCGATCCCCGCCACCAGCGCGGCGGCATCGCGCCAGCCGGAAATCTGCGCCACCTGTTCCGGGGTCGGGCCATGGGCATGGCCGCAGCCGCAATCGGGACCGTGGGAATGATGATGATCGTGATGGGGATGCGCCTGCCCCCGCCAATGTGCCACGCCGCGCCAGACGAGCCACAGCCCGATGCCGAGGATCATCGCATGGCTGACCGGCGCCAGAACGGTCTCGGTCACGCCTTCAATCTGCGTCCGCGCCCAGCCAAGGCCCACCATCAGCGCATAGACCAGCACGACGGCGACCGTGGCCTGCGCAAGGCTCGACACCAGCGCCAGTGCCGCCAGCCGGATCAGCGAGACGCGCCGCGCCATGCCATAGCTGCCGATCAGCATTTTCCCATGCCCCGGCCCCGCCGCATGGAAGAACCCATAGGCGAAACAGACCGCCAGCAACCCCGCCAGCGCGCCGGGCGCCCCGGTGGCGATGCCGCGCACCGCGCCCGCCATCTGCTGCTGCACCTCACGCGAGCCGGCCAGCGCCCAGAGCCGCAGCGCGGTGAAGCCACCGCCCGCCCACAGCGCCAGAAGGCCCAGCGCCAGAAGGGCCGCGAACAGGATCACTCCGCGCCGCATGTCACCACCAGCTCATCGGCGAAATTGGCGCCCACCGCCGGGAAATCAGCCTCCACATCCTGATCAGCGCCATATTCAGCCAGAGCCGCCAGAAGCTGCTCATTTGCCGCCGTGGCATCTGGGGCCAGCACTTCGGCCTTGCAGCCTTGTGGCAGCGCGGGCGCAAAGGTCGGCGGCAAGGCAATCGTATAGGCGTTATAAAAGCTCGGGTCATAGGCCTGCACCCGCAGCGGTTGTTCCAGCGGCAAGGCCGGGTCGATCCGGCGCAGATGCGTGGAGGTCAGCCGCCCGCCCTCGAATTTCGCCGTCCAGTCTTCGGGCGGCCCCAGAGGCACCGGCGCCTCGCCCGACAGCAGGTAGGTATCGCCACTGAAGCCGGTATCCCAGTTCATGTCGAACCCCTGAAGGGCGGCGGTTTCGGCCGCCGTGGCATTGCCGTCATGATCGGCGTCCAGCCCGCGTTCCTCGACCAGCACCATGGAATAGAAATCGTCATAGACCCAGGTGATGCGCAGCGCCTCGGCCCGTCCCCCGGCATCAAACAGAACCTCGACCCCGGTGTCGATCCAGACATGCGGATGCGCCAGCGCCGGAATCGGCAGGCTTATGGCAATGGCAAGTGCGACAGCCCTCATGCCGACTGCTCCGGCTTACGGGCGATGAAATCGACAAGGGCAGAGCGGCCGGAATGGCCGCGCCCCTCGGAAATCTCGGCATCGTAATCCCCGGCCCGCAGCACCTCCCAGCCCGCGAAATCGGTGCGCAGATCCTCCAGCCGGTACATGTTGGCGGGATCGGACGGTCCGCCGGTGCCATAGCCGACCTGACGTGGCGCGTAGCCATGCAACAGCACAAGGCCCCCCGGCACCACGGCCTGTGCGATGCCCTGATGGATACGGGCACGCAGTGGCGGAGGGGCGAACTGGATGAAGATGCCGACCACCACATCAAAGGGCTGCGACCGGTCCCAGTCCTCGATCCCCGACTGGCGGAAATCGACCGTCACCCCCCGCGCTTCGGCCAGCGCGCGTGCCTTTTCCAGCGCGACAGGGCTTTGCTCCATCGCCGTCACGCGATGGCCCCGCCCTGCCAGCCAGACCGAATTGCGCCCCTCGCCATCGGCAAGGCACAGAACCCTTGCGCCCTGCGGCATGACCCCGGCCTCGCGCGGCAGAAAGGCTGCCGGTTCGGTGCCGAACAGATAGCCCTCTGCCGAATATCGTTCATCCCACATGGCGCGCCCTCCGATCCTGTCCCCACCGGGGTAAGGCCGAAGCCGCGCCCCGGCAAGAGGCGCGGCACGCTGCGGTCAGGCCTGGGCGGCTTCCTGCGCCCGCGCGGTGGCGGGCGTCTTGCCGGCATCAAACGCCTTGCGGAAATCCGGCGGCAGCGCGGTATCGAGGATATGCCCCGCCCCGCCAATCACCTGACTGGCCCGCCCCACGATCAGCGGATCGGGCGTGCCGATGACCGAAGCATCCTTGCCCGGATAGTCGATGGTCGACAGGAAATGGCGCATGCAGTTCAGCCGCGCGCGTTTCTTGTCGTTCGACTTCACGATGGTCCAGGGCGCATCGGCGGTATCGGTGTAGAAGAACATCGCCTCTTTCGCCTCGGTATAATCATCCCATTTGTCGAGGCTCGCCTTGTCGATGGGCGACAGTTTCCACATCTTCAGCGGATCGGTCTCGCGCGCGGTAAAGCGGCGGTGCTGTTCCTCGCGTGTGACCGAGAACCAGTACTTGTAAAGCCGGATCCCCGAGCGCACCAGCATCCGCTCCAGTTCCGGCACCTGGCGCATGAATTCGAGGTATTCCGAGGGGCTACAGAAGCCCATCACCCGTTCGACCCCGGCGCGGTTATACCAGCTGCGGTCGTAAAACACGATTTCCCCGGCGGTCGGCAGATGCTGGATGTAGCGCTGGAAGAACCATTCGCCCTTTTCCTTGTCCGAAGGCTTGGTCAGGGCCACGACACGGGCATAGCGTGGGTTCAGATGTTCCATGAACCGCTTGATCGTGCCGCCCTTCCCCGCCGCATCACGGCCCTCCATCAGCACCACGAACTTCTGCCCGGTCTCCTGCGCCCAGATCTGCACCTTCAGCAGCTCGGCCTGCAACAGCGCCTTCTCCTTTTCATAGGGCCCGCGCCCCATCAGCCGGGAATAAGGGTAGCGACCGGATTCAAACGCCTCGCGGATCGCATCCTGATCGGCGCGGGGAAACTGACGCGGACCATGGACCAAGGCGGGCGTGGCGATGGGCGGCAGTTCGGGCGGGCCATCGGTGGCCGCGGGCGCGGCAATCGGCGCGACGGGCACGGCGGCGGGGTCGGCGATCTTGGCTGCGTCTTCCATACGGGGCTCCCTTGTTACATGCGTTCGGGGCACCTTTTCCGACCGCACAAGCGGGCACATTGATCCGCGTCAATCCGGCGCAGCAGAGCGGAGAAAGTGACATTTTTGCAACGAAATTGTAACGACCCGAACCGCCCGGCCGAAACAGAAAGGGCGGCAAGCCCCAGACCTGCCGCCCTCTGTGGGGGAAAATGTCTACCTTATGAAAATGACCGCAGTGCCAAAGGCTTTCGTATGCCGTCACCCTAGCCCCCGGCCTTGGGCGCCGCATACTCCATCTGCGGTAAAAAGGCGTTAACGTGGCAGGAATTCGGCGAGCCGATCCAGAACCTGACGCCATTCGCGGAAGAAAAGCAGCTGCCCGGTTGCAGGCAGAAACTCCACGCGCAACCGGGGGTAATCGTCCATCAATTCGCGAATCGTCTGCACCGGAGTCTGCGGGTCCTGATCTCCCTGAAGCAGCAGCACCGGCACCTTGCAGCGCCGGATCAGTGCCGACCAGTCGCGCTCGGAACTGATGCATTCGCGCGTGAACGCCTCATGCGCAGAGAAGCGCGCCGCCAGACAGACCTCGGAGCCCGCCAGCATCGCCTCGCGCACCTGCGGATCGGCGAAGGTTTCCATATCTGCGGGTGATCCGCCATTGACCTGGGCAAAGAACTTTTCCTTGCCCAGCTTGCGCGCAAGGCTGAACCCGGCCTGCACCAGAAACGGCAGAACCTTCGGGGCATAGCGTGCATTGGCAAGGATGAAGCGCTGCCACTTGTCCATGCGCTCATACTGCGCGGCGGTGCGCAGCGGCAGTTGCGCAGCACAGCCGATCACGCCCGAGACCATCCCCGGCCGCAGATCGGCCAGCGCCAGCGCAAAGCGCAGATCCGCCCCCAGCGCGATGACAGCCACCTGCGCGATACCCAGATGATCCAGCACCGCCGCATAATCCTCGGCCACGCCCTGAACATGGTCGGTCCCGCGCCCGTGCAGATCGCTTTCGCCATAGCCCGCCCGCACCGGCACGATGATGCGCAGACCGCGCCGTTCGGCCTGACGCTCGGCTTCGGCAGGCCAGCGGATCAGGCCATAATCAAGGTGCATGAACAGCACCGGCACACCGCCCGGCGCACCGAATTCGATGAATTCCAGCCTGCGCCCGGCAGGCCCGCGCAGATGCTGGAATTCCACATCCCGCAGAAGCCCCGGCCCCGCCACCTCGCGCACCCCCGAGGTGGGGATGAAAGAGACATCCATCAGCCCCAGCACCACACGCACCAGTTCCGACTGGCTGTGGGTTTCGGTCTTGGCAAGGATCGAGCGCGCCTGCGTCCGCACCGTCTCGATCGAGCGGCCGCGCTGTTCGGCGATATCTTTCAGCGGCAGGCCCAGCGTGATACCGCGCACGATCTCCACCTCGGCCAGCGTCAGCCCGAAAGCCTCCTGCACCGTGGCGCTGAATTCTGAAGGCCAGTAAAGTTCCGTCGAGATGACCAGCGCCAGCGGATGCGGTCCGGGTGCTGCGATGCGGCTGACCCGCAGAATGACCGGGCTGCCGGTGGTGACCGACCGGATGCGCAGTGTCGCCACCTGTTCGCCCAGACCCAGCGCCACTTTGCGGATCACCGCGCGCAGGGTATCCACATCCTCGGCGTCGAAAGGCAGCGCCGTCAGCGCCGCCCCATCGGACAGGCCGAAGGCATGCTGCGCGGGCCGGTTGCAGGCAGTGATCTTCGGCCCGCCGTCACTGACAAACGCCGCAGACCGCGGGATGTCATCCAGCAGCAGGCGATAACCGCCCTCCTCGCGCGTGGCCTCGTAACGGTCGAGGAATACCCGCGCCCGGTTGATATGGGCGTCGATCTCGGGATCGTCCAGCACCACGGCATGATCCACCGGCCCGCTGCGCAACGAGGCCGCACGGTCCTCCCACACCTCCAGCAGTTCCTCAAGCCGGATCGGGTCGAGCGCCACCTCGTAAAGGCGGTCGACGATCTCGGCCTTCTGCTCGCGCTCGGCAAACTGCGCGGTGGGCGGTTTGACAGGACGTTCGGTCATGTTCGCTAGCTTGCGCATCGCAATGAACGAAGCAAGCGTGCTTTACATTCCGGCCATCAGCCCACCCTTCTTTCCACCGCTTTCACCACTTCGGAATGGCTGTGCCCGCCCCCGGTCAGCAGCAGCGCAACCCCTGCCAGCATCAGGGCAAGCCCGCACAACTCCACGGCAGAGAAGCCATCCCGGAACAGGAATCGCGACAGGATCAGCGCCAGCGTCACCTCGGTGCAGATGATCAGCAGCACGACCTCGGCAAAGCGCGCGCGGCGCAGGGCCTCCATCTCCAGCGCCGAGGCGATGATCAGCGTCACCACAACCCCGGCCAGCGTCACCCAGACCGGGATCTGCCCCCATCCTTTCAGGAAAAGTGCTGCGGCCAGATAGAACAATGCCGCAAGGGCCGCGATGGCGGCCGTCATCAAGCCAGTCATGAAAAACCTCGTCAGATGCAAAAGATTTGAGACGCCGTAAAATCCGGGCGCCTATCGATATCCTGCCCCCAAACCGCGATTCCGGCAAGATGGTTGCCGAATCTGCCCCGCGCATCGGATGAAGGGATATCCCTTCAGGAGGTATCGCCTTGATCACGCTTTACGGCTGCTATCGCTCCCGCGCCTCGCGCCCGCTCTGGCTTCTGGCCGAAACAGGCACGCCCTTCACCCATGTTCCGGTGATTCAGGCCTACCGCCTGCCCGATCCCGGTGCCGCCGATGCGCCGGTCAACACCGCCTCGCCCGGCTTTCTGGCGGTGAACCCCATCGGCCAGATCCCCGCGCTGGTCGACGGCGATCTGGTGCTGACGGAAAGCCTCGCGATCTGCCTGCATCTGGCCCGCCGCGCCGGTGGCCCTCTGGCGCCGAAGGACGAGGCCGAACTGTCGGCCAGCGAAAACTGGGCGCTGTTCGCCGCCACCGCGATCGAACCGCATTCCCTGGCGATCCTACAATCGCAAGATCCGCAGGTGGTGGAGGCCGAGGCTGCAAAGCTGGCCCGCGGGCTTGCCCGGCTGGAGGCGCATCTGACCGGCCGCGACTGGCTGTCGGACCGCTTCACGGTCGCCGATCTGATGGTGGCCGAATGCCTGCGCTATGCCCAGGGCCACAAGCCGCTGATGGAGGCGCATCCCGCCACGGCCAGCTGGCTGGCCCGCTGTCAGGCCCGGCCGGCGTTTCAGGCCATGTGGCAGGCGCGGTCGGCGGAACCGGCCTGAGGCCTACAAACTGCGGTGACGTCACGGGCGGGACGCAACAGCTTGCGCCCCGCCCGCCCGAATGGTCTAATCGCGCCCCTGAAGACGCCCGCAAAGAGGAATCGAGCAGCCCATGCCCACCGACATGTTCGCCGCCCAGCCCGAAGAATATAACGCCTCCTCCATCGAGGTGCTGGAAGGGCTGGAGCCCGTGCGCAAGCGGCCCGGCATGTATATCGGCGGCACCGATGAACGCGCGCTGCATCACCTTGTCGCCGAGATCCTCGACAACTCGATGGACGAGGCGGTGGCGGGCCATGCGAACCGGATCGAGGTCGAACTGCACGAGGATCATTCCGTCACCGTCCGCGACAACGGGCGCGGCATGCCGGTCGATCCGCATCCGAAATTCCCCGGAAAATCCGCGCTGGAGGTCATCCTGACCGTACTGCACGCGGGCGGGAAATTCTCGAACAAGGCTTACTCGACCTCGGGCGGCCTGAACGGCGTAGGCTCATCCGTGGTGAATGCGCTGTCGGATTCCCTGATCGTGCAGGTGGCTCGCAACAAAGAGCTTTACGAACAACGCTTCTCGCGCGGTGTCCCGCAGGGGCCGATTGCAAAGCTGGGCGCCGCCCCCAACCGGCGCGGCACCACCGTGACCTTCCACCCGGACCCCGAGATCTTCGCCTCGCTGAAGCTGAAACCCGCGCGGCTGTTCAAGATGGTGCGGTCCAAGGCCTATCTGTTTTCGGGGGTGGAAATCCGCTGGAAATCCGCCATCGAAGACGGCGAAACCCCGCAGGAGGCCACCTTCCACTTCCCCGGCGGCTTGGCGGATTACCTGAGCGAAAGCCTGCAAAAGGTTGAAACCTATTCGGAAAAGCCCTTCGCCGGGAAGGTGAGTTTCACCGAGAAATACGGCGTTCCCGGCTCGGTCGAATGGGCGATCAACTGGACGCCCGCGCGCGACGGCTTCATCCACAGCTATTGCAACACCGTGCCCACGCCCGAAGGCGGCACGCATGAGGCGGGCTTCTGGGCCGCGATCCTGAAGGGCGTGCGCGCCTATGGCGAGCTGGTGAAGAACCGCAAGGCCGACCAGATCACCCGCGACGACCTGCTCGCGGGCGGCTGCGCGCTGGTGTCCTGCTTCATCCGCGAGCCGCAATTCGTGGGCCAGACCAAGGACCGCCTGTCCACCGAGGAGGCCGCGAAATGGGTCGAGGGCGCGGTGCGCGACCATTTCGACACCTGGCTGGCGAATGACACCAAATCGGCGGGCGCGATCCTCGATTTCCTTGTGCTGCGCGCCGAGGAACGGCTGCGGCGCCGGCAGGAAAAGGAAACGCAGCGCAAATCTGCGACCAAACGCCTGCGCCTGCCCGGCAAGCTGACCGATTGCTCCGCCAAGAACCGCGAGGGGACGGAACTGTTCATCGTCGAGGGTGACTCGGCTGGCGGGTCGGCCAAGGGCGCGCGCGACCGCGAATATCAGGCGCTGCTGCCCTTGCGCGGCAAGGTGCTGAACGTGCTGGGCGCGGCCTCGAACAAACTGGCCGACAATGCCGAGATCCGCGACATCTGCGAGGCGCTGGGTGTCAGCATGGGCACGAAGTTCCGCACCGATGACCTGCGCTATGACAAGATCATCATCATGACCGACGCCGATGTGGATGGCGCCCACATTGCCAGCCTGCTGATGACCTTCTTCTTCACCCAGATGCGCCCGCTGATCGACAAGGGCCACCTCTACCTCGCCTGCCCGCCGCTTTACCGGCTGACGCAGGGTGCCAAACGGCTTTACGTCGCCAATGACACCGAAAAAGAACACTGGCTGGAAAAGGGCCTTGGCGGCAAGGGCAAGATCGACGTGCAACGCTTCAAGGGACTTGGCGAGATGGACGCCAAGGACCTGAAGGAAACCACGATGGACCCCAAATCCCGCACCCTGATCCGCGTCAGCATCGACGAGGACGAACCGGGCGAAACCGGCGATCTGGTCGAACGGCTGATGGGCAAGAAACCGGAACTGCGCTTCCAGTACATTCAGGAAAACGCGCGGTTCGTGGAGGAACTGGATGTGTGAGGGGGCTTCCCCTCACCCCACCGCCACATTCACCGCCAGCGCCAGAATGACGGTGTTGTAGAAGAACGACACCACCCCATGCGCCAGCACAAGGCGGCGCAGGGCGGCACGTTCGACGATAACGTCGGAGACCTGCGCGGTCATGCCCACGGTGAAGCTGAAATACAGGAAATCCCAGGGGCCGGGGATCTGATTGCCCGGAAAGCTCAGCCCCTTCGCACCCTTGTCATACCAAAGCGCGGCATAATGGAACGCCGCCAGCACATGCAGCACGGTCCAGCCCAGCGGGACCGAGGCGACTGCCAGCGCCACCTCCACCGGGCCGCCGTGATTCATCGCCAGCGCGATGGCGCCAAGGCTCAGCCCAACCGAGCCCAGCGCCAGCGCCGCGATCAGCGGCACGCCCTCGTCCGAAAGTTCGGAATGGCGGCGCAGATCCTCGGGCGACATGCCGCGCAGAAACAGGCCGACAAGCCCAAGATAGACCAGAAAGGCGCTGTCGGCCGCCAGCAGCACGGCGCGTGCGGCACTCAGCCCCCAGAGCCAGCCCGCACCGCCCAGCGCCACGCCAAGCATCAGGGCAAGGACAAAGCGGCGGTGGCGGGCGAACATCGGCTACCAACCCTCGCCAACCTGCCGCATCTCGGGCAGGAAGCTGGCCATCATCGCGGGCAACTGGTTGCGCCCCGGCCCGGCGGCAATGATCACCAGCCGCGATCCCGCCATCCCCTCGGGCCATCCGGGCAGGCTGCGCGGCGGGCTGAGGATATGCTGCACGGCATGGAAGACCGTGGGACGTCCCGGCAGTTCCTGCAATTCCACCAGCCCCTTGAGACGCAGAAGATCAGGGCCATAGGTCGATTGCAACGCGCCGATTGCCATCTGCATCACGCTCGCCTCGATCGGCTGATCGGCCATGAAGCAGAAGGCGGTGACGCTGCCGCCATGGTGGTTGGCACTGTGATGGTGATGATGGTGGCCGGTGCTGGCGAACCGCAACCACTCCGCCACCACCGGCGGCTTGCCCGCCATATCGTAGGCGGCAATCGAAAACAGCCGTTCGGCAGTCAGATCGGCGGCGGTCACCACCCCGGCATTTGGGGCGAGCGCGGTCAGACGCTCAACCACCGGCGCCGGGTCCGCCAGATCGGTTTTCGAGATCACCAGCAGATCGGCGACGCCCACCTGCCGCCGCGCCTCGTCATATCGGTCCAGCGCCTCGGTCGCATTGGCGGCATCGACCACCGTCACCACGCCGTTCAGCACGAAATTGTCCAGCATGATGTCATTGGTCATGAAGGTCTGCATGACCGGCGCAGGATCGGCGAGGCCGGTCGTTTCGATCACCACGCGGCTGAAGGCGGGGCCCTTGCCGCTGTCCGCCTCATCCTTGAGGCGCAGCAGCGTCAGCCGCACATCGCCCGAGACCGTGCAGCAGATGCAGCCGGTGGAGGAGGCAAAGGCGCGGTCGCCCACGCCCTCCATCAGCCCGCCATCCACATCCACCGCGCCGAATTCATTGACGATGACCGCAGTATCGCCAAAGCCCGGCTCGGTCATCAGCCGGTTCAGCAGCGTGGTCTTTCCGGCGCCCAGAAAGCCGGTGAGGATGGTGACGGGGATGCGGTCGGTCATGCGGGTCTCCTGTTCCCGCCCATCGGTAGCCGCACCGCCCCTTGCGCGCAAGTCAGCGCGCCAGCGCGAGCAGACCCGGCACGTCCAGATGCGCCTCCATGTGATCGGCGAGCGCGTCCAGCGTCGCCTCGACTGTGGCCTCATAGCCCAGCGCCGATGTGGCCCCGAGGCCCCGCAGGAAGGCCGCGCGGAAGGCATCGGCCCGGAACAGCCCGTGCAGATAGCTGCCAATGATGCGGCCATCAGCCGAGACCGCGCCTTCGGGGGCGCCCTCGACAAAGGCGAAAGGCCGGGCGCGGGCCGGGCCGTTGCTGCGCCCGATATGGATTTCATACCCCTCGACATCGAGGCCGGTGGCGGCATGGGTGGCGCGGGTGCGGGTCAGCCGCTTGTCCGGGGTCATCACCGTCTCAATGTCCAGCAGCCCCAGCCCCGGCGTTTCGCCCGCCGGTCCCTCGATCCCCTCGGGATCGCGCACCACATGGCCCAGCATCTGATACCCGCCGCAAATGCCCAGCACATGCCCGCCGCGCCGCACATGGGCGGCAAGATCAATGTCCCACCCCTGCGCGCGCAGGAAGGCCAGATCGCCGCGCGTCGATTTGCTGCCCGGAAGGATCACCAGATCGGCGTCGCCCGGAATGGGCTGCCCGGCGGGCAGCAGCGTCAGCCGCACGGCAGGCTCCTGCGCCAGCGGGTCCAGATCATCGAAATTGGCGATCCGCGACAGCGCGAGGCAGACCACATGCAGCGCGCCATCGCCGCGCGCCTGTGGCAGGTCCAGCGCATCCTCGGCGGGCAGCCGCGCGGCATCGCCAAACCACGGCAACACCCCGAACCCACGCCAGCCGGTGCGATCCGCGATCAGCCGGTAACCGCCATCGAACAGGCGCACATCGCCCCGGAACTTGTTGATGAGGAACCCCACGATCATTGCAGCATCCTCCGGGTCAAGCACCGCCTGCGTGCCGATCATCTGCGCGATCACTCCACCCCGGTCGATGTCCCCGGCCAACACCACCGGCACATCCGCCGCCCGCGCGAAACCCATATTGGCGATATCGCCCGCGCGCAGGTTGACTTCGGCGGGGCTGCCCGCCCCCTCGACGATCACCAGATCATGCGCTGCCCGCAACCGGGCAAAGCTTTCCTGCACCGCCCCCATCAGACGTGGCTTCAGCGCCGGATAGTCCGCCGCCCGCGTCGTGGTCAGCCGCCGTCCCTGCACCACCACCTGTGCGCCGGTCTCGCTTTCCGGCTTCAGCAGCACCGGGTTCATGTCCACCACCGGCTCCAGCCCGCAGGCCAGGGCCTGCAACGCCTGCGCCCGCCCGATCTCGCCCCCGTCAGATGTAACGGCGGCGTTGTTCGACATATTCTGCGGCTTGAAGGGCGCCACCTTCAAACCGCGTCGCCGCGCTGCCCGGCAAAGCCCCGCGACCAGCAGCGACTTGCCGACATTCGACCCCGCCCCCTGGATCATCAGCGCCGTCATCGCGCCTCTCCCTGGACAGGATGGGGGCGCTGCCCCCTCGGCCCTGCGGGCCTCACCCCCGGGATATTTAAGGCCAAGATGAAATGGCCCCCAGCCCGATTTGGGCGCCGCATCCCGGGCCGTTTCCACGGCAGAGACGCGGCGCTTTCACCTTGGACGGCCATCGGGATCCCTCCCTGTTCCGCCCCTTCAACCTGCCGCGATTCGGTTAACATCTCGTTGCTTTCATCTTGGCCTTAAATATCCCGGGGGAGTCGCGCAGCGACGGGGGCAGCGCCCCCTCCCCGGCCGGTCAGAACTCGACGCCCTTCTGGCCCTTGATCCCCGAGCGGAACGGATGCTTCACCAGCGCCATCTCGGTCACCAGATCGGCCAGCTCGATCAGCTCTTCCCTGGCGTTGCGGCCCGTGAGGCAAACATGGGTCATCGGCGGCTTCTCGTCGCGCAGGAAGTCCAGAACCTCGTCCAGCGGCAGATAATCATAGCGCAGCGCGATATTGATTTCGTCCAGCAGCACGAAGCGGATCTCCGGGTCGCGGATCAGCTCTTTCGCCTTCTCCCAGCCCTTGCGCGCCATGGCGATGTCACGGGCGCGGTCCTGGGTTTCCCAGGTGAAGCCCTCGCCCATGGCGTGAAACTGGCAGAGACCCGCGAAATTCTCTTCGATCAGCCGCCGCTCGCCCGTATCCCAGGCGCCCTTGATGAACTGCACCACGGCGCAGGGCATGCCATGGGCGATGCAGCGCAGGATCATGCCGAACCCGCTGGAGCTTTTGCCCTTGCCCGCGCCGGTATGGACAATGAGCAGCCCCTTTTCGCCCTCTTTCGTCGCCATGATCTTGTCACGGGCGGCTTTCTTCTTCGCCATCTTGGCGGCATGGCGGGCCAGATCCTCGGCCGGAACTTCGGTCTGCGGGGCGGTATCTTGCATCGTATCCTCCTGTTCGCGGGGCAGCATAGCGGTGGCCCTTGTCCACCGGAAGCCGCGAAGCGACGGCCCGCGCGCGGCGCGCGCCATGTCGCGCCTGCCCGCCGAAGCGGCGCGGGCCGCGCTTGACTTCGCCGGGGGATGTGGCACAAGCGGGCCATGCTGGTTCCTGCCGCGAGGCAGGTGAAAAGGGAATGCGACAGGCTCAAGGGCCAAGCGCAGCCGCCCCCGCGACCGTGACCGGAGAGACCCCATACCACTGGCAGGATGCCGGGAAGGTCAGGGTCGGGGAGAAATCCACTCCGCAAGCCGGGAGACCTGCCAGCGATCTGTTTTGACGGGCGGACGGGGTGTTCCGCGACCGGCAGAGGTGACTGCCTGTCACCCCTTCCGCGCCTGCATCCCTTTTGCCAAGGAAGGGATGATCCGATGGCGCAGACCACGCTCCATGTCTGTCTGACCTGCCGGCGCGAGGGGGTGGACCCCGCCGCGCCGCGCCCCGGTGCCGTGCTGCACGAGGCACTGGCGCAGGCAGGCGCGCCGGAAGGCGTGCGCATCGTCGGGGTCGAATGCCTGTCGGCCTGTTCCAACGGCTGTGCGGTCGCACTCTCTGCCCCCGGCAAATGGACCTATGTCTATGGCCGGCTGGACCCTGATACCCATGTCGCTGCCATTCTGGACGGCGCCACGCGCTATGCCGGAACCGCTGACGGCGTTGTGCCCTGGCGCGAGCGGCCCGAGGTGTTCCGCAAGCAATGCCTTGCCCGCATCCCCCCATTCCCCTCTGACGCAACACAGGAAGCCGCCGAATGACCGATCTGACCAAAGTCCCCGTCACTGTGATCACCGGCTTTCTGGGCTCGGGCAAGACGACGCTGATCCGGCATCTGATGCAGAACCCACAGGGCAAGCGGCTGGCCGTTCTGGTCAATGAATTCGGCACCGTGGGGGTGGATGGCGAGATCCTGAAATCCTGCGCCGATGCGAATTGCCCGGTGGAGAATATCGTGGAACTCGCGAATGGTTGCATCTGCTGCACCGTGGCCGAGGATTTCATTCCGACGATCGAGGCGCTGATGGCGATGCCGCAGCGCCCCGATCATATCCTGATCGAAACCTCGGGCCTCGCGCTGCCGAAACCGCTGCTGAAAGCCTTCGACTGGCCCGCGATCCGCTCGCGCATCACGGTGGATGGCGTGGTGGCGCTGGCCGATGCCGAGGCGGTGGCGGCGGGGCGTTTCGCCTCCGATGTCGCAGCGGTGGAGGCGCAGCGCGCCGCCGATGACAGTCTTGACCACGAAACCCCGCTGTCCGAGGTGTTCGAGGATCAGATCGCCTGCGCCGATCTGGTGTTGCTGACCAAGGCCGACCTCGCGGGCGAGGCCGGTCTGGCCGCCGCGCGCGGGGTGATCGAGGCCGAGGCGCCGCGCAAGCTGCCGATCCTGCCCGTTTCGGAAGGTGTGGTGGACCCGCGTGTCGTACTGGGCCTGAATGCGGCGGCCGAAGACGACCTTGCCGCCCGCCCGAGCCATCACGATGGCCATGACGACCATGAACATGATGATTTCGACACAGTGGTGATCGAACTGGGTGAAGTGGCGGACCCGGAGGCGCTGCAAGCCGCAATCATCCGGCTGGCCCGCGAACAGGATATCCTGCGCGTGAAGGGTTATGTCGCCGTGGCGGGCAAGCCGATGCGAATGCTGATGCAGGCCGTGGGCGCGCGGGTACGGGCACAATATGACCGCCCCTGGGGCGACACACCGCGTGCGACCCGTCTGGTGGTCATCGCCGAACATGACAGGGTGAACGAAGCCGCCATCCGCGCCGTGCTGGAGGGCTGAGCCTTGCACGTCGTCTTCCGCGAAAGTCATGGGCTGGAGGAGACCGACACGCCGTTCGATCCGGGGCAAAGCCCGGCGGATCTGGTGGTTCTGTCATTTTCCGACAGCGACCTTGGCGCTTTCGCGGCAGGATGGCAGCGGGCGAAAGCGGCGGGCGATGTGCCTTCGCTGCGGCTGGTCAATCTGGTGGCGCTGCGCCATCCGGTGTCGGTCGATACCTATGTAGAGGCGACGCTGTCCGGGGCGAAGGGCATTCTGGTCCGGCTGATCGGCGGTGAAAGCTACTGGCCCTATGGCCTCGCCTCGGTGCAGGATCTGTGCCGACGCAAGGGCATCGCGCTGGCGGTGCTGCCCGCCGACGGGCGGCCGGATGCGCGGCTGGACGACCTTTCTACCCTGCCCAGCGGCACGTTGCGCCGTCTGGCTGTGCTGTGTGACGCAGGCGGCGCGGTGGCAGCGCAGGCGGCGCTGGCGCAACTGGCGCTGGCGGCGGGGCTTTACATGGCGCCGGTGGCCGGGGCCAAGACCCTGCCCGATAGTGGCTGGTATTGCCCTGACCGGGGCGTCATTGCCTCGCCCGAAAGTGAAGCGCCGCTGATCGCCGTCACCTTCTATCGGTCTTACCTGACCGCCGCCGATACCGACCCGGTGGACGCGCTGATCCGTGCGGCACGGGCGCGGGGTTTCCGGGCTTTCGGCCTGTTCGCCCCCTCGCTGAAAGGCCCGCATGCCGCGTTGGTCGCCGAGGCGCTGCACGCCGCGCAGCCGGTGGCGGTGATCAATGCCACCGCCTTTTCCGCCATGGGCGAGGCTGGTCATTCGCCGCTGGATGCCACTGGCTGTCCGGTCTGGCAGGTGGCGCTGTCGACCGCGCGGCGCAAGGATTGGGCGGCCGCAGAACGCGGGCTGTCGCCCGCCGATCTGGCCATGCATGTCGTGTTGCCCGAGGTCGATGGCCGGATCTTCGCCGGGGTGGTCAGCTTCAAGCAACCCAGCCCCCGCGACCCTGACCTGCAATTCTCGCGCTTCGTGCATCGCGCCGATGCAGACCGCGTGGCGGCGGTGATCGACAAGGTTGCCGCGCGCTATCGGCTGGGCGCCACGCCTGCGGCGGAACGGCGGTTGGCGCTGGTGCTGTCCACCTATCCCGGCAAGGGCTGGAACCTTGCCCATGCCGTTGGACTGGATGCGCTGGCCTCGACAGAGGCGATTGTGGAAACGCTCCGCAGCGCGGGCTACGCGGTGACGCCCGGCACGGATCTGGGCCGCGCGCTTCAGGCCGAAACGCTCGACTGGCCGCTGGCGGATTATCGCGCCGCGCTGGCTGCCCTGCCCGCGCCGCTGCAAACGGCCCTGCACGCCACATGGGGCGCCCCCGAGGATGACCCGGCTTGCGAGGGCCAGTTCTTCCGCTTCCGGGCGCTGCGTCGGGGCGCGGCGCTGGTGGCGCTGCAACCGGAACGCGGCACGGCGGCATTGCGTGATGGCGAATATCACGACACCGGCCGCGTGCCCTGCCATGGTTATATGGCCTTCTACCTGTGGCTGCGGGCGCAGCGACTTCATGCGCTGATCCATGTCGGCGCGCATGGGACGCTGGAATGGCTGCCCGGCAAGGCGGTGGCGCAATCCGATGCCTGCTGGCCCGAGGCGCTGGTGGGCGATCTGCCAGTGATCTACCCGTTCATCGTCAATGATCCCGGCGAGGCGGCACAGGCCAAGCGCCGCATCGGTGCGGTCACCTTGGGCCATATGCCGCCGCCGCTGACGCAGGCGGGCACGCCCCCGGCCCTGTTGCGGCTGGAGCGGCTGCTGGACGAATATTCCACCGCCGACGGGCTGGACCCCGCGCGCCGCGACCGGCTGGTGGCCGATCTGCGGGCCGAGGCGCAGGCGGCGGGCGTCGAGGCCGATCTGGGGCTTGCCCCCGATGCCTCTGCCGCCGAGGCGATGGTGCGGATCGACCGTTTCGTCTGCGATGTGAAGGAAAGCCAGTATGGCGAGGGGCTGCATGTCTATGGCGCGGCAGAGGGCGAGGCCGCGGGGCTGCTGACGGCGCTGGATGCGCGGCATGTGGCGCCGGGGCCATCGGGGTCGCCCGCGCGGGGACGACTGGACGTTCTGCCCACGGGGCGCAACCTTTATGCCGTCGATCCGCGCGCTGTACCCAGCCGCGCCGCCCATGCGCAGGGGGTGAAACTGGCGGAAGAGCTGATCCGGCGGCATTTGCAGGATCAGGGCGATTACCCGCGCGCGCTTGTGGTGGACCTCTGGGGGTCGGCCACCATGCGCACGGCGGGCGAGGAATTCGCCATGGCGCTGCATCTGGCCGGGCTGGCGCCGCGCTGGGACGAAGGCTCGGCCCGTGTTTCGGGGTTTGAAATCGTGCCGCCCGCCCTTCTGGGCCGCCCGCGCGTCGATGTGACGTTGCGGGTGTCGGGCCTGTTCCGCGATGTCTTTCCGGGGCTTGCGCAATTGTTCCAGCAGGCGGTGGGCGCGCTGGCCGACCGGGACGAGGATGAGAACCCCTATGCCTCCGCCCCCGGCCCCCGCGTCTTTGGCCCGAAGCCGGGGCTTTACGGCACCGGCATGGGCGCCGCGATGGAGGATTATTCCGATGCCGCCCGCGCGGCGGCAGGCGAGGCATGGCTGAACGCCTCGGAATGGGCCATCGACGCGCAGGGCGCGGTAACCCCCGACCGGGCGGCGCTGGAGGCGCGGCTGCGCGGGGCCGAGGGCTTCGCCCATGTGCAGGATCTGCCCGAAACCGACCTGTTGCTGGCCGCCGACCATGCCGCGCATGAGGGCGGCTTTGCCGCCGCACTGGCGCGGCTGGGCGCCGGGTCCGTGCCGCTTTACCATCTGGACGCCACCCGCCCCGACCGGCCGCAGGCCCGCCTGCTGGGCGAGGAGATCGCCCGCGTGGTGCGCGCCCGCGCGACCCATGCGGGCTGGGCCGAGGGGATGATGCGCCACGGCTTTCGCGGCGCGGCGGAAATCGTGGCGACGGTGGATCACCTCGCCGCTTTCGCCCATCTGACCCGCGCCGTGCCGGGCCATCTGTTCGACCTGTGTCACGAGGCAACCCTGGGCCGGGCCGAGGTGGTGGCGTTTCTGGAACGCGAGAACCCCGAGGCTTTGGCCGCGCTGCACGACCGCTTTCACGCCCTGCATGCGGCAGGGCTGTGGGTGACGCGGCGCAATTCCATCGCAGCCTGGCTGGAGGGTGCGGCATGAGCGGCGTCGGCAAAGGCGTTCCGGTCGCCGGGGGGCTGTCTGCCCCCCGCGGGGGCTGTGCCCCCTCCCCCCGAGGATATTTGGGCCAAGATGAAAGCAGGCCGCCGGGGCCAGACCCGGTCATTCAGGGCTGGTGCCCCGGCGCGTTGCGGCCGATGGTCTCGGGCGACGGGCTGGTGGTGCGGGTGCGGCCCCGGCTGGGGCGGCTGAGCATGGAACAGGCGGCGGGGATTGCCGCTCTGGCCGCCGCGCATGGCAACGGGCGGATCGACCTTTCGGCGCGGGCCAATGTGCAGCTGCGCGGGGTGCGGGCGGAAAGCCATGGCGCGCTGGTCGAGGGGCTGCGCAGGCTGGGGCTGATCGACGCCGATGTGGCCACCGAAACGCGCCGCAACATCGTGGTGCAGCCGTTTCACGACGCGCTGACGCTGCGCATCGCGGCGGATCTGACGGCGGCTCTGGCTGCGCCGGATGCGCCGGACCTGCCGGGGAAGTTCGGCTTCGCAGTCGATACCGGCGCGGCGCGGGTGCTGGAGGCCACCGCCGCCGACATTCGGATTGAGCGGCATGGCGGCACGCTGCTGTTGCGCCCCGATGGCACAGCGCTGGTGAAGCCGGTTACGTCGGACACGGCAGCGACCGAGGCGCTGGCGCTGGCACGCTGGTTTCTGGCCTCGGGCGGGGTGCAGGGCGGACGCGGCCGGATGGCGGCGCTGATCCGCAGCAGTGCCCTGCCGCCGGGCTTCGGGATCGAAACCACAGCGCAGGGATTTGAGCCCCGCCCCGGCCCGGTGCCGGGCGGCGTGCTGGTGGGCTTCGCCTTCGGGCAGATGGAGGCCGGAACGCTTGCCGCGCTGGCGCGGTTCGGCGCGCTGCGGGTGACGCCCTGGCGCATGCTGCTGGTGGAGTGCGCCGCACAGGCGCCAGACCTGCCCGGCCTGATCACCGATCCGGCCGACCCGCTGCTGCGCGTCATCGCCTGCACCGGCGCCCCCGGTTGCGGGCAGGCGCATCGGCCGGTCCGTGATCTGGCCCGGCAGCTTGCACCGCATCTGCACCGGCTCACGCATGTCTCGGGCTGCGCCAAGGGGTGTGCCCATCCCGGCCCCGCCCCCCTCACCCTGACCGCCACGCCCGAGGGCTTTGCCCTCATCCGCAATGGCCGCGCCGATGCGCCGGCGCTTTCCCATACCACCGCCGCCGCGCTCCTGGCCCGGCCCGAACGACTGAGCGACCCCGATGCCACACCTCTATAAAACCGATGGCGCCACGATCTATCTGCATTCCTTCGCCACGATCCGGGCCGAGGCCGATCTGGCGCGCTTCACGCCGGAGGAGGAGGTTGTCGCGGTCCGCATGATCCATGCCGCCGGGATGGTGGGGCTGGAGCAGCACATCCGTTTCACCCCCGGCATGGCGGTGGCGGCACGGGCGGCACTGGAGGCGGGTGCCCCGATCCTTTGTGATGCGCGCATGGTCAGCGAGGGTATCACCCGGCCGCGCCTGCCTGCGGGCAATGCGGTCATCTGCACTCTGCATGACCCGGAGGTGCCGGAGCTTGCGCGCGCCATGGGCAATACCCGAAGTGCTGCGGCAGTCGAATTGTGGCGGCCGCATCTGGAAGGCGCGATCATCGCAATCGGCAATGCGCCAACCGCGCTTTTCCACCTGCTGAATCTGCTGGAAGACCCCGCCACCCCACGCCCTGCCGCGATCATCGGCTGCCCCGTCGGCTTCATCGGCGCGGCGGAATCGAAGGCTGCGCTGATGGCAGCCCCGCCCTGCCCGGCCATGGCGGTGGAGGGGCGGCTCGGCGGCTCGGCCATCGCGGTCGCCGCCGTCAACGCGCTTGCCAGCCGGAAGGAATAGGCCATGGCCCGCATCATCTGTGCCGGGCTTGGCCCCGGCGACCCCGACCTGATCTCGGTCCGTGCCGACCGGGCCCTGCGTGGCGCCAGCCAGATCGCCTATTTCCGCAAGGCCGGGAGGCGCGGTCAGGCCCGCAGCATCGTCGAGGGGATGCTCGCCCCCGGTGTCACCGAATATGCGATGGAATATCCGGTCACCACCGAACTGCCCTTCGACAGCCCCGAATATATCGAGGCGCTGGCACGGTTCTATGACGCCTGGGCCGACCGGCTGGCCAGCCTGCCCGGCGAGGTGGTCGTGCTCTGTGAGGGCGACCCCTTCTTCTACGGCTCGTTCATGCACCTCTACGCCCGGTTGAAGGACCGGGTGGAGGTCAGCGTGATCCCCGGTATCACCGGCATGGCGGGCTGCTGGCACGCCACCGGCCAGCCCATCACCTGGGGCGACGACGTGCTGAGCGTGCTGATGGGTACCCTGCCCGAACCCGATCTGGTGGCGCATATGCAGCGCGCCGATGCGCTGGCGGTGATGAAGACCGGGCGCAACCTGCCGAAGATCCGCCGCGCGCTGGAAAGCGCGGGCCGCCTGTCCGAGGCCTGGCTGGTCGAACGCGGCACCATGCCGGGCCAGCGCATCGCGCCGCTGGCCGAGGTGGATACCGCCGACTGTCCCTATTTCGCGGTGGTTCTGGTTCATGGCCATGGCCGCCGGCCGGAGATCGCGGAATGACCGGCACGGTCATCATCGCGGGGCTTGGCCCCGGCGACGCCACGAAAGTGACGCCCGAGGTCGCGGCGGCGCTGGATCAGGCCACCGATGTGGTGGGCTATATCCCCTACGTCGCCCGCGTGGCGCCGCGCCCGGGCCTGACGCTGCACCCTTCGGACAACCGGGTGGAGCTGGACCGCGCCACCCATGCGCTTGAAATGGCGGCAAAGGGCGCTCGGGTCGTCGTGGTCTCCTCGGGCGATCCGGGGGTTTTCGCCATGGCCAGCGCGGTGTTCGAGGCGCTGGAGGCGCGGCCCGACCTCGCGCATGTCCCCATCACGGTGCTGCCCGGCATCACGGCGATGCTGGCCGCCGCCGCCGCCGCCGGGGCACCGCTGGGCCATGATTTCTGCGCCATCAACCTCAGCGACAACCTCAAGCCCTTCGCGCTGGTCGAACGCCGGCTGCGCCTTGCCGCCGAGGCGGATTTCGCCATGGCCTTCTACAACCCCCGGTCAAAATCCCGCCCGCACCAGTTTGCCCGCGTGCTGGAGATCCTGCGCGAATGCTGTGACCCCGCGCGGCTGATCACCTTTGCCCGTGCGGTCTCCACCCCGGAACAGCACCTGCGCACCGTCGCACTGGCCGAGGCGACCGAGGATATGGCCGACATGCGCACGGTCGTTCTGGTGGGCAATTCCGCGACCCGCCGCATCGGCCCCTACATCTACACCCCAAGGTCCGCCTGATGCACCGCGCCGCAGTTTCATCTTGGCCCCAATATCCCCGCCGGAGGCATCCTGTCCCCGCCACTTGCGCGTCGGCCAGGTCAGCGCGCCAGCCAGCCCATGACGCTCGCGACATCGCCGAACCGCGCGCGCGGCGGGATCGCGGGCCGGTCGATCATCACAACCGGCAAACCCAGGTCACGCGCCGCATCGAGCTTCGCGCGCGCGCCGCTGCCCCCGGCATTCTTGGCGACGACATGGGTGATGCGATGGTCCCGCATCAAAACCAGATCGCCCGCCAGATCGAAGGGACCGCGCGCCACCACCGCCGTCGCATCTGGCAGCGGCAGCACGCCCGGCGGATCGACCAGCCGCAGCAGATAGTGGTTACCGGGTTTCCGGGCGAAATCCGCGACATGCTGCTTGCCGATCGCCAGAAACACCCGCGCGCCCGCCTTGGGCACCGCCGCCACCGCTTCCGCCAGATCAGGCACGCAGCTCCAGCGGTCGCCCGGCCCGGCCTGCCATGCCGGACGCTCCAGCGCGGCCAGCGCAACGCCGGTGGCGGCGCAGGCCGCAACGGCGTTGTGGCTCATCTGCGCCGCGAAGGGATGGGTCGCGTCGATCACATGCGTGATCCCCTCGGCCCGCAGCCAGGCCGTCAGCCCTTCGGCCCCGCCAAAGCCCCCGACACGGGTCGGCAGGGGCTGGGCCAGGGGCGCATCGGTGCGCCCGGCATAGGAAAACACCGCATCCGCACCGGTCCCGGCCAAAGCGCGGGCAAGGGCGCTCGCCTCGGTCGTGCCGCCCAGAAGAAGAATGCGCGTCATGGCTGATCCCTGGCTCCATATCCTCGGTCTGGGCGAAGATGGCCTTGACGGGCTGCCCGCCGCAAGTCGTGACCTGCTGGATGCGGCGGAAATCATCATCGGCGGGCCGCGCCATCTGGCGCTGGCACAGGCGGGGTCGCGGGGTGTCGCCTGGCCGGTGCCGTTTTCCACCGCCCCGGTGCTGGCGGCGCGCGGGCGGCGCACCGTGGTTCTGGCCTCCGGCGATCCGTTCTGGCATGGCGCGGGCGGCAGCCTGATCCGCGACCTTGCGCCCGGAGAATGGGTCAGCCACCCCACGCCCTCGTCCTTTCAACTGGCCTGCAACCGGCTGGGCTGGCGCATGGAGGAGGTGCTTTGCCTCGGCCTTCACGCCGCGCCCTGCGCCCGGCTGCGACCGCTGCTGACACGCGGCACCCGCGCGCTGGTCACCCTGCGCGACGGCGCGGCGGCGACCGGGCTCTGCGACTGGCTGACCGCCAACGGCCATCCCAACGCCCGTGTCACCCTGCTGGAAAGGCTTGGCGGCCCGCAAGAGCGTATCGGCCCTGCGCCGTCTGACGCCCCCGAAGCCCCCCTGCTGGCGGCCATCGAGGCGCACGACCCCGGCCTGCCCCGCACTCCCGGCCTGCCTGATACGCTGTTCCAAAGCGATGGCCAGATCACCAAGGCCCCGGTGCGGGCGCTGACGCTGGCCGCACTGGCGCCGCGCGCGGGCGAACATCTGTGGGATCTGGGCGCGGGGTCCGGCTCGGTCTCCGTGGAGTGGTGCCTTGCCGGTGGCAGCGCCTCGGCGGTAGAGGCCCGCGCCGACCGGCTGCCGAACATCCGCGCCAATGCCGAAGCCTTCGGTCTCGCCCATCGCCTGCACGCACATCAGGGCGACAGCGCCGAACGGATCGCGGACCTGCCGCGCCCCGATGCCGTGTTCATCGGCGGCGGGCTGACGCCCGATCTGCTGACACGGCTCTGGGCGCAACTGCCCGAGCGCACAAGGCTGGTGGCCAATGCGGTGACGCTGGAAACCGAGGCCACGCTTTATGCGGCCCATGCCACCCACGGCGGCGGCCTCATGCGCATTGACCTCGCGCAGAGCGGTCGTCTTGGCGCCTTCCGCGACTGGCAGGCTACGCGCCCGGTGGTACAATGGAGCGTCACCCGATGATCGTCGCCGGGATCGGATTGCGCACTACGGCCACCGAGGCCGACCTCGCCGCCGCACTGGCACTGGCGCCTTACACGCCCCAAGTGCTCGCCCTGCCCGAGGACAAGGCCGCACATCCCGCGCTGGCCGGGCGCCCGGTCATCGCCGTGCCGCTGGCGGCCCTGCGCGCGCAGGCGACCGAAACCCCCTCGCCCCGCCAGCCCGCGCGCTATGGGGCTGGCTCGGTCGCCGAAGCCGCCGCGCTTGCCGGTGCTGGCCCCGGCGCCACCCTGATCTGCCCGCGTCTTGTTGCCCCCGGCGGGCGCGTGACGCTGGCCCTTGCCCAAGGAACCCCCGCATGACCGTCCATTTCATCGGCGCAGGCCCCGGCGCGGCCGACCTCATCACCCTGCGCGGCCGCGACCTGATCGCCGCCTGCCCGGTCTGCCTTTACGCAGGGAGTCTGGTGCCCGAGGCGCTGCTGAGCCACTGCCCTCCCGGCGCGCGGATCGTGAACACCGCACCGCTGAGCCTTGACGAGATCATGGCCGAGATCGCCACCGCCCATGCCGAAGGTCACGATGTCGCGCGGCTGCATTCGGGCGACCTGTCGGTCTGGTCGGCGATGGGGGAGCAGCTTCGCCGGTTGCGCGCCCTTGGCATCCCCTATGACGTGACGCCCGGCGTGCCCAGCTTCGCCGCCGCCGCTGCGGCTTTGGGCGCCGAACTCACCCTGCCGGGCGTTGCGCAATCGGTGGTGCTGACCCGCACCTCGGGGCGTGCCACCGCCATGCCCGAGGGCGAGGCGCTGGAAAACTTTGCCCGCACCGGCGCGACGCTGGCCATTCATCTTTCGGTGCATGTGCTTGAAACCGTAGTGAAAACCCTTTCACCGCATTACGGCAACGATTGCCCGGTCGCCGTGGTCTGGCGCGCAAGCTGGCCCGACCAACGCATCGTCCGCGCCACGCTTTCCACGCTGGAAACCGCTGTGGGGGCGGAGATGGAGCGCACGGCGCTGATCCTTGTCGGCCCCGCGCTGGCCGCCGAGGATTTCGGCGAAAGCCGCCTGTATGCCGGTGACTACGACCGCCGCTATCGCCCGATCGGCACCCATCCGCGCTTTCCCCAAGGCCTGTGATGCTGCCGCCCGATCCCCTGCCACCGGGTCTGATCATCTCGGCCCCCGCCTCGGGCACCGGCAAGACAACGGTGACACTTGGGTTGCTGGCCGCGTTCCGTGCCGCTGGGCTGGAGGTGCAGCCGTTCAAAAGCGGGCCCGATTACATCGACCCCGCCTTTCACACTGCCGCCTCGGGCCGGATTTCTGTCAACCTTGATACCTGGGCCATGCCCGCGCCGCGCATCGGCGCGCTGCTGGCGGCGGCGACAGGGGCCGATCTGGTACTGGCCGAAGGCTCCATGGGCCTGTGTGACGGGGTGGCGGCAGCGGGCGAGACCGGCATCGGTGCCAGTGCCGATCTGGCAGAGTTGACGGGCTGGCCGGTCGTGCTGGTGATCGACACCTCCGGTCAGGCGCAAAGCGCTACCGCCACCGCGCTCGGGTTCCAGGCCATGCGCCCAGGGCTGACCATTGCCGGGGTGATCCTGAACCGTGTGGCCTCCCCCCGGCACGAGGCACTGATCCGCGACGGGATGGCGGCACATGGTGTTGCGGTGCTCGGCGCTCTGCCGCGCCGCGCCACGATCGAACTGCCGGAGCGTCATCTGGGGCTGGTGCAGGCGGGCGAGACCGCAGATCTGCACCGCATCCTTGACGAGGCCGGGGCGTTCATCGCCGCGCATTGTGATCTTGACGCGCTTCGCCATGCCGCCAGGACGACTCGCGTACAGCCCGGCACCGCCCGCCGCATGCCCCCCCCCGGCCAGCGCATCGCGCTGGCGCAGGATGCGGCGTTTTCCTTCACCTATCCGCATCTTCTGGCCGACTGGCGCGCACAGGGGGCCGAGATCCTGCCCTTCTCGCCGCTTGGCGACGAAGGCCCCGACGACAGCGCCACCACCTGCTGGCTGCCCGGCGGCTACCCCGAACTGCATGCCGGCGCGCTGGCGGCGGCAGAGCGTTTCCGCGCCCGCCTGACCGCCTTCGCCGCCACGCGCCCGGTGCATGGCGAATGCGGGGGCTATATGGCGATGGGCGCCGGTCTGGTCGATGCGAAGGGGCAGCGGCATCGCATGGCGGGGTTGCTGGGCCTTGAAACCTCGTATGAAAAGCGCAGGATGCACCTGGGCTATCGCCTTGCACGGCTGGAGGCCGCGATGCCCGGCATGGCCAAAGGCACAAGGCTGCGCGGGCATGAATTTCACTACTCGACCATCCTCGCGCAACCCGATATGCCGCTCGCCCAAGTCGAGGACGCCACCGGCACCGCCGTCCCGGAAACCGGATCGCGCCGGGGACTGGCCAGCGGCACCTATTTCCACCTGATCGGAGAAGCGACATGACCGGCTTCGTCACCTTCGTATCCTCCGGCCCCGGCGACCCGGACCTGATGACCGTAAAGGCGGTGAAACGGCTCGGGGCCGCCGATGTGGTGCTGTATGACGATCTGTCTTCGGGGCCGATCCTCGATCTGGCGCGGGCCGACGCGGATCTGGTTTCGGTCGGCAAGCGCGCCGGGCGGCCCTCGGCCCGGCAGGAGCATGTGAACCGCCTGCTGGTCGATTATGCGCAGGCGGGTGCGCAGGTGGTGCGGCTGAAATCCGGCGATGCGGGCATCTTCGGGCGGCTGGAGGAAGAAATGACCGCGCTGCGCGACGCGGGCATCGGGTTTGAAATCGTGCCCGGCGTCACCTCGGCCTCGGCGGCGGCGGCGGCGGCGGCGATCCCGCTGACCCGGCGGCTGACCGCGCGGCGGGTGCAGTTCCTGACCGGCGCCGATGTGACAGGCGGCCTGCCCGAAACGCTGAACTGGCCTGCGCTGGCCGACCCCGGCGCGACAACGGTGATCTACATGGGCAAGCGCACCTTCCCCGAACTGGCCGCCGCGCTGATCGCCCATGGCCTGCCGCCCGAGACCCCCGCGCTGCTGGCCCATGGCGTCAGCACTGCCGAGGAACGGCTGGAACGCTTCACCGTCGCCAGCCTCGCCGCCCATCTGGATGGCACAGAATCCACCAGCCCGGCGCTGATCCTCTATGGACCGCTGGCGGAGGCGTGAGACCCTCGCTTCATCCACTACACGAGAAAGCAGGCGCAACAAATTGAAAAGGCGCGAACCTCTCAGGTTCGCGCCTTTCGTTTTCTGCGCCCGACAGCGGCTCAGCTACAGCCGCTGGTGCCGCCGCAGGTGTTGCACTTCATGCAGGTGCCGTTGCGGACCAGCGTGTAGTTGCCGCATTCGCCACAGGGGTCGCCTTCGTAGCCCTGCATCTTCGCCTTGGTGCGCGCATCCAGCGAGACCGAGCCGGAGGCCAGCGCGGTCGTCGCGCCCATGGTGCCGGTGGCGCGGGCCGCGTCGGGCATCAGCATGTTGACCGCCGCCGGATCGCCGCCCAGCGCGGTGGCGCCCATGCCGCCTTGCAGCACCACAAGCTCTTTCGGCAGCCGCTTGCGCAGGTAGCCGGTCGAGGAGATCTGCCGCAGCACTTCCAGCGATTTGGAGGCGGCGCTTTCGCTCACCGGCTCCAGATTGGTGTCGCGCTTGCCTTCGGCCACGCCGCCACCAAGCTCATCGAACGACGCTCCCTTGGGCGCGACATGGGCCAGATCGGTGCGGTCGAGATAGCTGACAGCCAGTTCGCGGAACACATAGTCCAGAATGGACGTCGCGTTCTTGATCGAGTCATTGCCCTGCACCATGCCCGCCGGTTCGAACTTGGTGAAGGTGAAGGCGTCGACAAACTCCTCCAGCGGAACGCCGTATTGCAGGCCAACCGAGACCGCGATGGCGAAGTTGTTCATCATCGCCCGGAAGCCCGCGCCTTCCTTGTGCATGTCGATGAAAATTTCGCCAAGGCTGCCGTCCTGATATTCGCCAGTGCGCAGATAGACCTTGTGGCCGCCCACAACCGCCTTCTGGGTATAGCCCTTGCGGCGTTCCGGCAGCTTTTCGCGATGGCTGCGCACGATTTCCTTCACGACCACCTTTTCGATGATCTTTTCGGCCAGCACGATGGCCTTTTCCTGCGGGGTGCCGGTGGCGAGGATTTCCTCGGCTTCCTCGTCATCCTCGACCAGGGCGGCAGCCAGCGGCTGCGACAGTTTCGATCCGTCGCGATAGAGCGCGTTGGCCTTGATGCCAAGCGAATGCGACAGTTCATATGCCGCCAGCGTTTCCTCGATCGAGGCCGAATTCGGCATGTTGATCGTCTTGGAAATCGCGCCCGAGATGAAGCTCTGCGCTGCCGCCATCATGGTGATGTGGCTTTCGACCGACAGGAAGCGCTTGCCCTTCTTGCCGCAGGGGTTGGCGCAATCGAAGACCGGCAGATGTTCGGCCTTGAGGAAGGGCGCACCTTCCAGCGTCATGGTGCCGCAAACATGGTCATTGGCAGCGTCGATCTGCGCCTTGGTGAAGCCAAGGTGGCGCAGCAGGTCAAAGCCCGGATCGTTCAGCTTGTCGGCCGGGATGCCAAGGGTCTTCTGGCAGAACTCCTCGCCCAGCGTCCACTGGTTGAAGACAAAGCGGATGTCGAAGGCGGACGGCAGCGCCGCCTCGATCTTCTCGATCTCGCGCGGGCCGAAGCCGTGGCCGATCAGCGCGGTATGGTTGATGCCCGCGCAATTGCCGAGGCTGGCATGGCCCACGGCGTAAGCCACGATTTCCGCGATCTGACCCGAGGAATAGCCCAGCGTTTCCAGCGCCGCCGGAACCGACTGGTTGATGATCTTGAAATAACCGCCGCCAGCCAGTTTCTTGAACTTCACCAGCGCGAAATCCGGCTCGATCCCGGTGGTATCGCAATCCATCACCAGACCGATGGTGCCGGTGGGGGCAATGACGGTGGTCTGGGCGTTGCGGTAGCCGTGCTTTTCACCAAGGCTCAGCGCCTCGTCCCAGGCCGATTTCGCCAGCGTCACCAGCTCAGAATCCGGGCAGTTGGCGGCATCCAGCGCCACGGGCGAGACGTTCACCGCCTCATAGCCCGAGACATGGCCATAGGCCGCGCGGCGGTGGTTCCGGATGACGCGCAGCATATGCGCGGCATTGCGGCTGTAGCCCGCGAAAGCCCCCAGCTCGCCCGCCATCTCGGCGCTGGTGGCGTAGGTCACGCCGGTCATCAGCGCGGTCAGCGCCCCACACAGCGCGCGGCCCTCGGTCGAGTCGTAGCCCAGACCCATGTTCATCAAGAGACCGCCGATATTGGCATAGCCAAGGCCCAGCGTGCGGAAATCATAGGACAGTTGCGCGATTTCCTTCGACGGGAACTGCGCCATCATCACGCTGATTTCCAGCGTCACGGTCCAGAGCCGCGTGGCGTGCATATAGGCGGTCGCGTCGAACCGGCCCTCGCTGAAGAAGGTCAGCAGGTTCATCGAGGCAAGGTTGCAGGCCGTGTCATCGAGGAACATGTATTCCGAACACGGGTTCGAGCCGCGGATCGGGCCATCTTCCGGGCAGGTGTGCCAGGCGTTGACGGTATCGTGGAACTGGATGCCCGGATCGGCGCAGGCCCAGGCGGCATGGCCAACCTGATCCCACAGCTCGCGCGCTTTCACGGTCTTGGCGGTCTTGCCATCGGTGCGGCGCACCAGCGCCCAGTCAGCATCGTCCTTCACCGCTTGCAGGAAGGCATCGGTGACGCGGACCGAGTTGTTGGAATTCTGGCCGGAGACCGAGATATAGGCCTCGCTGTCCCAATCGGTGTCATAGGTCGGGAATTCGATGCTGTCGAAACCCTGCCGCGCATATTGCAGCACGCGGTTGATATAGGTTTCCGGGATCATCGCCTTCTTGGCGGCACGGATCGCGGTTTTCAGAGCCTCGTTTTTCGTGGCATCGCAGGCGTCGGTCACGCTGCCGTCCCAGCCACGGATTGCAGAGAAGATCGCGTTCAGGTGTTGTTCGTGCATCTTGGAGCCGGCCACCAGCGAGGCGACCTTCTGCTCTTCGATGACTTTCCAGTTGATGAATTCCTCGATATCCGGGTGATCCATGTCGCAGATCACCATCTTGGCGGCGCGGCGCGTGGTGCCGCCCGATTTGATCGCGCCCGCCGCGCGGTCCCCGATCTTGAGGAAGCCCATCAGGCCCGACGACTTGCCGCCGCCCGACAGTTTCTCGCCCTCGCCGCGCAGCGACGAGAAGTTGGTGCCGGTGCCGGAGCCGTATTTGAACAGACGCGCCTCGCGGACCCAGAGATCCATGATGCCGCCCTCGTTCACCAGATCATCGCTGACCGACTGGATGAAGCAGGCATGCGGCTGCGGATGTTCATAGGCGCTGTCCGAGCGGGTCAGCTTGCCGGATTTGTAATCGACATAGAAATGGCCCTGGCCGGGGCCGTCGATGCCATAGGCCCAGTGCAGGCCGGTGTTGAACCACTGGGGCGAGTTCGGCGCCGCCATCTGGCGGGCCAGCATGAAGCGCATTTCATCATAATAGGCGCGGGCGTCGGATTCAGAGGTGAAATAGCCGCCCTTCCAGCCCCAGTAGGCCCAGGCGCCTGCCAGACGATCGAAGACCTGCTTGGCCGAGGTCTCGCCACCGAAACGGGCGTCTTCGGGCAGTGCGGCCAGCGCCTCGGAATCGGGAACCGAGCGCCACAGGAATTCGGGCACGCCCTTTTCCTTCACGCGCTTCAGGATCGCCGGAACCCCGGCCTTGCGGAAGTATTTCTGCGCCAGAACGTCCGAGGCAACCTGGCTCCAGCCCTCCGGAACCTCGACCGCCTCATTGCGGAACACCACCTTGCCATCCGGGTTGCGGATTTCAGAGGTGGTGGTCGAGAAGGACATGGCGCCATATGCGCCGGTGGTTTCCGTCGTGAACTTCCGCTCGATCTTCATTGGCCCCGCCGTCCTTTGTCACATCTGCATCTGGCGGGTTTCCCGCCGGTTATCATTGTGCGGCATCGCATCGGGCCGGACGCAAGGAGGGCCAGCCTTCCGGTTTGGCGGAAGGGCGCGCGGGCATGGCCTCGCGCATCTTGTGGCATTTTCCTCAGAGCGGCCCCGCTGACACCAGATTTGGTGTCTCATGACGCTGCGACGACAAATTGTCGGAAATCCCGGGGTCGATCAACGGAAAAATCAGCCGCCGGGGCCGCTAATTTGTGTTGACGGGAAATTTACCCACAACGGATAGATGCGCGCGGCGACTCAGCCTGCTGTGGATGAAACAGGGGATGGCTTGCGGATGATCCGGGGCGGGACGGTGAAAAGCCCGGAAATCCGGCAGGTTCCCGGCGGGTTCTGCCGGGGCACCTGAACTGTGGAAAACTTTCCCTTACCCTGCGTCACCCGATATCAGGCCCCCAAAGACGCCTGCCGCCGCGTCATGCGGGTGTGACCTGACTGCGACACCCTGCCCGACCCGCCCGCGGCTCAGGTGCGGCGGTTGACGAGGATGATTCCCGCCGCGACCAGTGCGGCCGATCCCAGAATCGACGGCCCCAGATGCTCTCCCATCAGGGCCCAGCCGAACAGCAGGCTCAGCACCGGGGTGAGGAAGGAGAAGCTCGCCACCGTGGCGGCGGAATAGCGCGACAGCAGCCAGAGCCAGGTGATGAAGCCGCCCGCCACCACAACCGCCGCCTGCAACACCAGCAACAGCCAGTGTTCGGGCCGGATCTCGCGGATCAGCGGCCCGAAGGCCGGGGAGATGATGAGCAAAAGCGGCGCCGAGACCGCGACCATCCACAGAAGCTGCGTCTCCGGTCCGACAGCGGCAAGGCGCGGCCTGCGGGCCAGAAAGGCCGTGGCAGCCCAGCCGATCGCCCCGCCCAGTGCGAAGAGATCCCCCGCAAGACTGCCCTGCCCGCCGCTGCCCGTCCGGTCCAGAATGGCCCAGGCCGTGCCCGCGAAGGCCAGCACGAGGCCGACCCCGCGCAGCGGGCTGAGCCGCTCTCCCGGCAGGCCGAAATGGGCGGCAAGGCCCAGCCAGACCGGCATCGAGTAGAAGATGATGACCGCGCGGCTGATGGTCGTGAGGTCCAGCGCCACAAAGAGGCACAAGAATTCCAGCGCGAAGACCGCGCCGATCAGCAGGCCCGGCAGCAACGTGCCGGGCGTGTAGCGCGGAGGCTTGCCGCGCCAGATCATCCAGCCCGCGACGAAAGGCACCGCCAACGCGGACCGCAGCCCGGCAAAGAATACCGGCTGCAAGCCCTGGTTGGTCAGCTTCACGACGACCTGGTTCACCGCAAGCAGCAGCGAGATGCCCAGCAGGATCGCCAGCCCCTGCCCATCCAGCCTTCTCTTTTCCATCGGCCCGTCTCCTGTGCCCGCCGCGCCAGTGGTGGCGGGCGGCGCGGGCGGATGCAAGGCCCTTCCTTTGCCACTTTGGCACTGGAGACTGCCGTGGCCTTCCCCTACAGATCGACGGGACGGCTTCTGGCCGGGAGAAACCGGAAAGGGCCTGCGATGACCGATACCCGCGACAACCTGCGCGGCATCCTTCTGATGGTCGCGGCCATGGCGGGTTTCGCCATCGAGGACATGTTTATCAAATGGGCGGCGGCGGGGCTGCCGACCGGGCAGATCATGCTGATGCTCGGCACCTCCGGCGGGCTGGTCTTTGGCCTTTTCGCACGGTTCCGGGGGGAGCCCATCTTTACCCGCCGCCTCTGGCATCCCGCCGTGGTGCTGCGCAATCTGGGCGAGATGACCGGCACGCTGGGCTTTGTCACCGCGCTTGCACTGACGCCCCTCACCACCGCCACCGCGATCTTTCAGGCCACCCCGCTGGCGGTGACGCTGGGGGCGGCGCTGTTTCTGGGGGAAAAGGTCGGCTGGCGGCGGTGGAGCGCCATTCTGGTGGGTTTTGTCGGCGTGATGATCATCATCCGGCCGGGGTTCGAGGGCTTCCGCCTCGCCTCGCTCTGGTCGGTACTGGCCGTGGTCGGTCTGTCCGTGCGCGATCTGGCGACACGCCGCATTCCCGCCGATATCAGCACGGCGCAGATTTCGGCCTGGGGCTTCATGACGCTGATCCTGCTGGGCCCGATGATGCTGGCGGTCACGGGCGGCGCGCGGATGCCCGCACCTGCGGAAGCCGGTTACATGCTGGGGGCACTGGCCTTCGGCATCGCCGCCTACTGGGCCATCGTGCAGGCGATGCGGCTGGGCGAAGTGTCGGTCATCACCCCCTTCCGCTATTCCCGGCTGGTCTTCGCGCTGATCGTCGGTATCGTGGTCTTCGCCGAAAGCCCCGACCTGCCGACCCTTGCCGGGGCCGCGCTGATCATCGGATCGGGGCTTTATGCCTTTGCACGCGAGCGTTTGCGCAAACGATCCCTTCCCACACCGGGCGACGCGCGCTAAAGACGCGGCCGAGAGCACCGCTTCCCCACAAAGGAACTCGCCATGAGCACGATCATCGACATTCACGCCCGCGAAATCCTCGACAGCCGCGGCAATCCCACGATTGAAGTGGACGTGACGCTGGAAAGCGGCGCCATGGGCCGCGCGGCGGTCCCCTCGGGCGCCTCGACCGGCGCGCATGAAGCCGTAGAAAAGCGCGACGGCGACAAGTCGCGCTACATGGGCAAGGGCGTGCTGGAGGCGGTGGCCGCCGTCAACGGCGAGATCGCCGAAGAGCTGATCGGGTTCGACGCGACCGAACAGGTCGGCATCGACCGCACCATGATCGAACTGGACGGCACCCCGAACAAGGGCCGCCTTGGCGCCAATGCCATTCTGGGTGTCTCGCTGGCCGTCGCGAAAGCCGCCGCCGAATATACCGCGCAGCCGCTGTTCCGCTATGTCGGCGGCACCTCTGCCCGCGTGCTGCCGGTTCCGATGATGAACATCATCAACGGCGGCGAACATGCCGACAACCCGATCGACATTCAGGAATTCATGATCATGCCGGTCGCCGCCGCGAATATCCGCGAAGCGGTGCGCATGGGCTCGGAAGTCTTCCATACGCTGAAGAAAGAGCTGTCGGCGGCGGGCCTTTCGACCGGCATCGGTGACGAGGGTGGCTTTGCGCCGAACCTGTCCTCCACCCGCGTCGCGCTGGATTTCATCCTGAAATCCATTGAAAAGGCCGGCTATCGTCCGGGCGAGGACATCTATCTCGCCCTCGACTGCGCCTCGACCGAATATTTCCGGGGTGGCAAGTATGAAATGAAAGGCGAAGGCCTGTCGCTGACCTCGGCTGAGAATGTCGACTATCTGGCGAGGCTTTGCGCCGATTATCCGATCATCTCGATCGAGGATGGCTGCGCCGAGGATGACTGGGACGGCTGGAAACTGCTTACCGAGACGCTGGGCAACAAGGTACAGCTGGTCGGCGACGACCTGTTCGTCACCAACCCGCGCCGTCTGGCCGAAGGCATCGCCAAGGGCGTTGCGAACTCGATGCTGGTGAAGGTGAACCAGATCGGCTCGCTGACCGAGACGCTGCAGGCCGTCGATATGGCGCATCGCGCGCGCTACACGAACGTCATGTCGCACCGTTCGGGCGAGACCGAGGACAGCACCATCGCCGACCTCGCCGTGGCCACCAACTGCGGGCAGATCAAGACCGGCAGCCTCGCGCGGTCGGACCGGCTGGCGAAATACAACCAGCTGATCCGCATCGAGGAAATGCTGGGCGAAGTCGCCGAATACGCAGGCCGCAGCATCCTGAAGGCCTGAGCCGCTTCTGCCGGAAATAGCAAACGGGCGCCCTGCGGGGCGCCCGTTTCGTTTTGCTGCTTGCCCCGCTCAATGCGCCAGCATTTCGGCCACGATCTGCGATTCCGTCAGATCGGCGGGGTAATAGGTGGGCCAGTTGGTCAGCTCCTCCAGCAGCGCCGCGCGATCATTGCCCCAGTAAAGGTGATAATGCCCCGCCTTCACCGGCGCGATGGCATGGTCGCTGAACTGGATGAAGGCCGGCGCCCCGGCATCGCCCGCCACTTTGCGGAAGACATAGCGCACACCGCGATTGCCCTTCTCATAGGTCAGGATTTCATAGCCGTCATCGGCATAGCTGCCCGACACCGTGCCCGCCGCGCTGTGAAAGCTCACCTTGTCGCCATGAATCTCGATCCGATCCACGTCGGTCCTGTATCCGGTCTCGTAATAGGCGCGGTAGTCAGCGGCGGTCTTTTCACCGTGTTCGGCCTTGTGCTGCATAACCGGGTCCAGCGCCCCGCCCATCAGCAACGGATAGACCGATTGCCAGTCACCTTCCCAGTCGGACAGTGCCCTTGCGGCAATCTGGCTGTCTTCGAAATAGCCCTTGTAGACGGCATCATCCGTCGCATGCGCATGCGCGTGGCCGTGGTCATGGGGGGCCTTCTGCTGCGCAACCGCGGGCGCGGCCAGCGCCATTATCGCCAGGCTGGCGAATGCCCCGATCCGGGTCATTGAGTGTTTCCGCATGTCCTGTTCCTTCATTCCGGGCTGTCCTCTGGTCTTCAGTCGAGTCGCATATTGATATGTTATCTTATAACAAATCTTGCTTGAGATACCCGCCTCCAACAGGCAGCGCAACCCCACGCAACGGTTTCCTTCCGCCCCTTGCCGTGGCACAACGGGCCATGGCGCGCCTTATCCTTCTGAACAAACCCTATGATGTGATGTGTCAGTTCTCCGGCGATGGCAGCCGGGCGACGCTGGCGGATCTGGTGCCGGTGGCGGGGGTTTATCCGGCCGGGCGGCTGGATCGCGACAGCGAGGGGCTGGTTTTGCTGACCGACGACGGGCGGTTGCAGGCGCGGATCGCCGATCCGGCGCATCGCATGGCCAAGACCTATCTCGCGCAGGTCGAGGGCGTGCCGGACGAACCCGCGCTGGCTGCCCTGCGCGCGGGCGTCACGCTGAATGACGGGCCGACCCGCCCGGCCGCGGCGCGGGCAATTGCAGCGCCGGACTGGCTCTGGCCCCGCGTGCCGCCGATCCGCGAGCGGAAATCGGTGCCCGATGCCTGGATCGAGCTGACGCTGCGCGAGGGCCGGAACCGCCAGGTGCGCCGGATGACCGCCGCCGTGGGTCTGCCGACGCTGCGCCTGATCCGCTGGGCGGTCGGCGACTGGAGCATTGAGGGCCTCGCCCCCGGCGAATGGCGTGAGGTCGAGGTGCCGATGCCCGCCGCCCCCTACCGCAAGCCGCATCCGAAAGGCCCCCGCCATGACCGAAGCGCAACGCCTCATCGCCGTCCTCGGGCTTGAGCCTCACCCCGAAGGCGGGTGGTATCGGCAGACCTGGGTTGACGACACCAGCCCCGGCCGGCCCAGCGGCACCGCCATTCATTTCCTGCTGCAAGCGGGCGAGCGCAGCCACTGGCACCGGGTGGACGCAACGGAGATCTGGCACTGGCATGCCGGGGCACCGCTGATCCTGTCGCTGGCAGAAACCACCGAAGGACCGGCGCGCGACATCCGGCTGGGGCCGGATGTGCTGGCGGGCGACGCGCCGCAGGTCATCGTGCCCGCCCATCACTGGCAGGCGGCAGCCCCGACCGGCGACTGGACGCTGGTGTCCTGCACCGTCTCACCCGGTTTCCGGTTCGAAGGCTTCACGCTGGCCCCGCCCGGCTTCGATATTCCGCGAGCCTGAGCGCAATTGTGCCGGTGACAAGTTCGTCATGGTGACGGACCTGCCGAAGTTCTAGGCAGGAAGCATGAACACCGATACCGACTCGCCGCGCGGCCTTGCCTTCGCTCTGGGCGCCTACATGCTGTGGGGCGTCCTGCCCATCTACATGAAGGCGCTGTCTCATGTGCCCGCCGCAGAGGTGCTGGCGCATCGGGTGATCTGGTCGGTGCCGGTGGCGGGTGCCGTACTGATCTGGCTGGGCCGCACGGCGGATCTGACCGCCGCGCTGCGCAGCCCGCGTATGCTGGCGATGGGCGGGCTGACCGCCACGATCATCTCGATCAACTGGGGCATCTATATCTGGGCGATCCAGAACGGGCATACGCTGGATGCGGCGCTTGGCTATTACATCAACCCGCTGGTGACCGTCTTTCTTGGCGCCGCGACGCTGGGCGAGCGGCTGAACCGCTGGCAGACGGCGGCGCTGGCGCTGGCAGCCTGCGCGGTGGCGGTGCTGACGTGGGAGGCCGGACGCCTGCCCCTGCTTGCGCTGAGCCTGACCGCGAGCTGGGCCGCCTATGCCTGGTTCAAGAAACAACTGCCCATCGGTCCCAATCAGGGTTTCATGCTGGAGGTGGTGCTGCTGTCGCCCTTCGCCCTGGCCTGGATCGTCTGGCTGGCGATCACCGGACAGGGCCACTTCGCCAGCGGCGATCTGACGAACTCACTGATGCTGGCCTCGGCCGGGCTGGTAACGGCAGTGCCGCTGATCCTTTACGCCAACGGGGCCAAGCTTCTGCGGCTGACGACCATCGGTATCCTGCAATATGTCAGCCCGACGATGATCTTCCTTGTTGCGGTCTTCCTGTTTCACGAACCGTTCAGCACCGCCAAGGCCGTGGCTTTCCCGATGATCTGGGCGGCGCTGGCAGTCTATACTTTCGGAATGATGCGCGCGCGGCGCGCGCTGGCCTGAGAAACAGGCCTAGGCACCGGGCCGAGAGATGCGGCCTCCGCCCACCAGCGCCGGAACGCCCGTAGTGGCAGGCCCCGAGGTCGGCAGCCCGCGCGCCACCCGCACGGCAAGGTAGGCGAAAGCCTGCGCCTCTAGCATGTCACCGTCCAGACCCGCGGCCTCGACCGGCTCGACCACGCAGCCGGGCATCAGCTCGGCCAGATAGGCCATCAGCGTGGCATTGTGCCGCCCGCCTCCACCAACCAGAAGGCGCGTCACCGGCCGGGGGAAATGTTCGGCCCCGCGCGCAACCGCCGCTGCCGCCGCGCGGGTCAGCGTGGCCACCGCATCGGCGTCGGGCAGCTCAGCCACAGCCGCGATCAGATCGTGGAAATCGTTTCGGTCCAGAGACTTGGGCGGCATTCGCAGGAAGTAGCGATGCGCAAGGAAGCCATCGACAATCTGCCGCTGCCAGCGACCGGAGGCAGCGAGCACACCGCCCTCGTCGCGCGGCTGGCCGGTGCGGGCCTGCACCAGATCGTCAATCGGTGCATTGGCCGGGCCGGTATCGAAGGCGAGACAGGCACCCTCCGCCTCCGGCCCCGGCTGCGCGGGGTCAACCCATGTGACATTGCCGACCCCCCCGAGGTTCAGGAAGGCCAGCGGCTCGGTCGCGCCGATATGACGGGCCAGCGCGAAATGGAAGAAAGGCACCAGCGGCGCCCCCTGCCCGCCCAAAGCCACATCGGCGCTGCGGAAATCCCAGACCACCGGCACACCCAATACCTCGGCCAGTACAGCGCCATCACCGGCCTGATGCGTGCCCAGACCACCCGGATCATGCGCCAGCGTCTGCCCGTGAAACCCCACCAGCGCCGCCGATCCGAACTGGCTGAGCAATTCGGCATGGGCGGTTTCCACCACCTCGGCCGCAGGCTCCACTTCGGCCGCACCGGGCCAGAGGCCAAGGGCCGCACGGATCACCGCGCGTTCGTCCTCGTCATAGGGACGATAGCCGCTTTCGCCAAAGTCGAGAATGCGTTCGCCATCCGTCAGCACCAGCGCCGCATCGACGCCATCCAGCGACGTGCCCGACATCGCCCCCAATGCCCAGACCGGCCCCGCCTTCAACATGGCTTCCCCTTGTTCGCCTGCACCGCTATACCGCGTCACGGCGTCATAAAACACGAGAGTCCGATGACCTACCACCCGAAATCCGACTTCATGCGCGTGATGATCGAGCGCGGCTATCTCGCCGACTGCACCGATTATCAGGGCCTGGACGAAGCCCTGGTCAAGGGGGTGGTGCCTGCCTATATCGGCTATGACGCCACGGCGGCCTCGCTGCATGTCGGCCACCTGCTGAACATCATGATGCTGCGCTGGCTGCAAAAGACCGGGCACAAGCCGATCACGCTGATGGGCGGCGGCACCACCAAGGTGGGCGACCCCTCGTTCCGCGCCGATGAACGCCCGCTGCTGACCCCCGAAAAGATCGACGAGAACATCGCCGGGATGAAGCAGGTCTTTGCCCGCTATCTGGATTATTCCGATGCGCCGGGCGGCGCCATCATGCTCAACAATGCCGAGTGGCTGGACCACCTGAACTACCTCGATTTCCTGCGTGACATCGGGCGGCATTTCAGCGTGAACCGGATGCTGAGCTTTGAATCGGTGAAATCGCGGCTGGACCGGGAACAATCGCTGTCCTTCCTCGAATTCAACTACATGATCCTGCAAGCCTATGATTTTCTGGAACTGAACCGCCGCTACGGCTGTCTGTTGCAGATGGGCGGGTCGGATCAGTGGGGCAATATCGTCAATGGCATCGACCTGACGCGCCGCGTGCTGGATCAGGAGATCTATGGCCTGACCTCGCCGCTGCTGACCACCTCGGACGGCAAGAAGATGGGCAAGTCGGCCTCCGGCGCGGTCTGGCTGCGCGGCGACATGCTGAGCCCTTACGAATTCTGGCAGTTCTGGCGCAACACCACCGATGCCGATGTGGGCCGCTTCCTGAAGCTTTACACCGATCTTCCGGTGGAAGAATGCACCCGTCTGGGCGCGCTGGCCGGATCGGAAATCAATGCGGCAAAGATCATCCTCGCCAATGAGGTGACAACGCTGCTGCACGGGGCAGAGGCTGCAAAAGCCGCCGAAGCCACCGCGCGCGAAGTGTTTGAAAAGGGTGGTATCGGGGCCGATCTGCCGACGGTGGCACTGAATGTCACGGATCTGGCGGATGGCATCACCGCAGCGCAGCTTTTCGTGCGTGCGGGGCTTGCGCCTTCGGGGAAAGAGGCCAAGCGTCTGATCGCCGAGGGCGGCGCCCGTGTGAATGACGATCCGGTGCTGGATGCGGGCCACAAGTTCCATGCGGCCGATTTCGCCGAGCCGCTGAAGCTGACCGCCGGCAAAAAGCGTCACGCGCTGGTGACGTTCAGCTGAGCTGCCAAAGGCCCTGCCCCGAAGATTTCGGGACAGGGCAAATCTTTCTCAGACCAGAAGCTGATCGACGACCGCTTCCACCTGCGCGACAGTCAGGTTGATATTGTCGAGAATGATGGTGCCGCCATCCAGTTTCAGGATCGTATCGCCCCTGGCGTGCGAAACCGTGTAATCGCCCTCGATCACCAGCCTGTCCTGCACCCGCTGGAAGCTGGAAACCACGTCGCGCCCGAAATTGCCGGTGAACACGAAATGATCCGCTCCGGCATCGCCGGTCAGACGGTCATTCCCCGCGCCGCCGTTGAGTGTGTCATTGCCGGTGCCGCCAAACAGGATGTCCTTCCCGGAACCACCGGAAATGGAATCGTTGTCGTTGTTGCCATACAGCCGGTCAGCGCCGCGCCCGCCGTCAATGGTATCCGCGCCGGTTCCGCCCGTAATGCTGTCGTTGCCGCCAAGATCGCCGCCCAGCAGGTCGTTGCCGGTCCCGCCGTCAATCGTGTCGTTGCCCTTGCTGTCATAGATCACATCATTGCCGCCACCGGCGAGGATGCGATCATTGCCCAGCCCGCCCTGAGCGGAATCCGCCCCGGCAAGCAGTTTGAGCGTCAGCGGCGCGACCATATGGAAGGTGCTGGTGTCGGAAAGATAGAACTCGTCAGCCTTGGCCGTGCCCTTGATCGTCCATTCCATATTGGCAATGGCGGTGCGCAGGCTGGCCGCATTGGCGAAGGCGCCCCCTTCCTCGGTGTCGATCACCAGCCCGAGGTTGCTGATGCTGCCCAGCGCCTTGAGCGTGGAGGGCACGAGAAAACGAATGGACTGGAGCGTGCCACCCGTCAGGTCGCTGAGGATATCCGCTTCCGACGTCCAGGAAAGATCCGTCCCCGCGAACACCACCCGGATGTTCTGGTTCTCGACCACGATACGGTCGGCGGAGGCGGCTGTGATTGTAAGACCTTGATAAACCGATGACAAATACGCACCAAACTGGGCAAGCCCTGAAATTCCCTGCATCACAGGCATGTCTAATCCTTTCCAGAAAGACTTGGCCCGCAGCCTATGGCTGCGGGCCTGATTTCGTCAACGATTCCTGTGGTGTCACTCCTGGACGGTGACTTTCACCATGCGGTCCGGGGTGCTGACCGAACCGTTCGGCCCGTCACCCTTGCGGATCGCATCCACCACATCCATGCCCGAGATCACCCGGCCGACGACGGTATATTGCCCGTCCAGATGCGGCGCCGGGGCGAACATGATGAAGAACTGGCTGTTGGCCGAATTCGGGTCCATCGACCGCGCCATGCCGACAACGCCGCGATCAAACGGCACCGACGAGAACTCGGCCGGAAGGTCCGGCAGGTTCGAGCCGCCCATACCCGCCTGTGCGCTGCCACCGTTCTTGCCGAACTGCACGTCGCCGGTCTGCGCCATGAAGCCGTCAATGACGCGGTGGAAGACCACATCGTCATAGTCCCCCGCCTTGGCCAGCGCCACGATCTGCGCCACATGCTTGGGCGCCACATCGGACAGCAGGTCCACCACGATCTCGCCCTTGGCCTGGCCATCGACGTCGATCACGAGGTTCGGGCCCGGCCCGTCGGTTTCGGCCAGAACGGGGGTGGCGGCCAGCAGCAGGGCCGCAATCAGGGCCTTAGGCGACATCGGCAGCCACCACGACCTTGATCATGCGGTCCGGGTTGGCCGGCGGCTCGCCACGCATGATCTTGTCGACATGTTCCATCCCCGAGATGACCCGGCCGTAAACGGTATACTGGCCGTTCAGGAAATGGTTGTCCTTGAAGTTGATGAAGAACTGGCTGTTGGCCGAATTCGGGTTCTGCGACCGTGCCGCGCCCAGCGTGCCCCGGTCATGCGGGAGCTTCGAAAACTCGGCCGGAAGGTCCGGAAGGTCCGAACCACCCGTGCCCGCGCGGCGCAAGTTGAAGTTGTTTTCCATATTGCCGTTTTCCACATCGCCCGACTGGGCCATGAAGCCCTCGATCACACGGTGGAAGCAGACGTTGTCATAGGCACCGGCGCGGGCCAGTTCCTTCATGCGCTCGCTGTGCTTCGGCGCGACATCGGGCAGCAGTGCGATCACCACGTCGCCGTCCTTCAGCGTCATGATGATGGTGTTTTCCGGGTCTTTGATCTCGGCCATCTCGGTCGGTCTCCTTCTATCCGGGGCGCAAGGTAATGGCGCGGGCGCGCAAGGGAAAGGGCAAACCCGCGTGATCGGTTGACGCGGCGCACGCTTCGGCGGAAAGAAGGGCAACCGCTTGCGAGGAGGCTCTGATGGCTTGGAAGACACTCGACGACATGGATCTGGCCGGCAAGACCGTGCTGACCCGCGTGGACATCAACGTGCCGATGGAGAACGGCGTGGTGACCGACGCGACCCGGATCGAGAAGATCGTGCCCACGGTGAAGGATATTCAGGCCCGGGGTGGCAAGGTCGTGCTGCTGGCGCATTTCGACCGGCCCAAGGGCAAGGTCGTGCCGGAAATGAGCCTTGGCCATGTGCAGGAGGCACTGGCGCAGGCTCTGGGTTGCAAGGTGGTCTTTGGCGCCGATTGCGTGGGCGATGTGGCGAAGGCTGCCATTGATGCCGCCAGCCCCGCCGATGTGGTGCTGCTGGAGAACACCCGTTTCCACGCCGGCGAGGAAAAGAATGACGCCGATCTGGCCAAAGCCATGGCGGAACTGGGCGATGTCTATGTGAACGACGCTTTTTCCGCCGCGCACCGTGCGCATGCCTCGACCGCCGGGATCGCGCATCTGCTGCCTTCCGCCGCGGGCCGGTTGATGGAGGCGGAGCTGCGCGCGCTGGAATCCGCGCTTGGCAAGCCGGTACGGCCAGTGGTGGCCGTGGTGGGCGGCGCCAAGGTTTCGACCAAGCTTGACCTGCTGGGCAACCTTGTCTCGAAGGTCGATCATCTGGTGATCGGCGGCGGCATGGCCAATACCTTCCTAGTGGCCGGGGGCACCGAAGTCGGCAAGAGCCTGGCGGAACGGGACATGGCCGATACCGCCCGCGCCATCATGGCAAAAGCCGAAGCGGCGGGCTGCACCATCCACCTGCCGCTGGATGTGGTGGTTGCGCGCGAATTCAGGGCGGGTGCCGCGAATGAAACCGTGGCCGTAGATGCCTGCCCGGCCGATGCGATGATCCTGGACGCAGGCCCTGCGACGGTGGCCGCGCTGGAGGGCGTGTTCACTGGTGCAAAAACGCTGATCTGGAACGGCCCGCTGGGTGCCTTTGAAATCGAGCCCTTCGACGCCGCGACCAATGCCGCCGCACGGTCGGTGGCCGCGCTGACGAAGGCGGGCAAGCTGGTGTCGGTGGCCGGGGGTGGCGATACGGTGGCGGCACTGAACAAGGCGGGCGCGGCGGGTGATTTCAGCTTCATCTCCACCGCCGGGGGCGCCTTCCTCGAATGGATGGAAGGCAAGGAACTGCCCGGCGTCGCCGCCCTGATGTGACGCCTCCGCCACCTCCCCTGCTCAGGTGATTGACAGGATCGGGGTGACTGCGCCAGCACTGCATACAGGCCCTGCCGGAGACCGGCGGGGCCTTTTTCGAATCCATATTCAAGGCATCGCCATGGCGCTTACGGGCTTCCCCAATTTCCCCACCTTTCCAAATGTCTGGCAGGGCACTGACCGCAACGAAAAGAAGAACGGCACCAAGGGTGTCGATCAGTATTTCGGCATGGATGGCAACGACACGCTGTATGGCGCGGGCGGCAATGACATCCTTGACGGCAACCGTGGCAACGACAAGCTTTATGGCGGTGCGGGGCACGACACGCTGACCATTCTGGGGTCGGATACGCTCAGCGGCGGCACGGGTTTCGACTTCTTCGAAGTGGTGGGCATCAAATATGACATGCGGCTGCCCTCGAACAGCTCGGTCATCACCGACTTCACCGCGAAGGGCGCCAGTCACGACATCCTGCAACTGGCGAATTTCAACTTCAAATGGAAGGATCGCGATGCCGACCTGTCGGACGGTTTCTCGTTCCAGCGCAAGGGCAAGGATACACTGATCACCGCCGAGGATGCGGGCGGCAATGTCTACAAAATCCTTGTGAAGAACGTGCTGCCCGGCGCGCTGACCACCAAGAATGTGCAGCTGATCGACAAACCGGGCTTCGGCCTGGCCGCCGCAACCGAGGCTGGCGAGGACTGGACGGGAACCCGCAAGGCTGACAACCATCGGGGGGGCGCGGGAAATGATTTCATCATGGGGCGCGGCGGCAATGACACGCTGCTCGGGATGGGCGGCGACGATTCGCTGAATGGCGAAAAGGGCGCCGATCTGCTGCGCGGCGGGCGCGGCGACGACCGGCTGTATGTTTCGGGCGGGGACAATGCCTATGGCGGCGCCGGGTCCGACATGTTTGTCTTTGCCTCGCATGACCAGCTTCCCACCATGACCGATGCGGGCACCGGCCATGTCCGTGACTTCGACGCGGCCAAAGACCGTGTGGAACTGACCATGTTCGGACTGGACTGGGAGGGCCGCGACGCCGGGCTGGAAGACGGCTGGCAGCTGCGCAAGGTGTCGAATGGCTGGAGGGTGGATATTGCCGACGAGGATGCGGGCCGCATCTCTTTCGTGCTGCACACCACCGCCGAAGCGCTCGACGAAACCCATTTCGTCTTCGGTTTCGCCTGAAAGCAAACGGCCCGCCGGATCGGCGGGCCGTTTAATCCGGTGCCGGAGGGCTCAGCCCAGCGGCATCTCGTCGCCAAGCACACGCAGCCGGTCAGCCAGCGTATCCAGATCGGTCCAGTTCAGCACGCGGATGGAATCGCGCCCAAAGTCGATGACGACACCGCCGCCCCGCACCTCGGCATAGGTATCCAGCAGGTCGCGTGCATTCTCCATCCCTTCCCAGCGCACCGCTGCGATGTAGATGGAATCATCGGCCGTCATATCGCCGATCACGTCCTGGCCGTTATGGGTGCCGAAGACGAAGGAATCCGCCCCGGCCCCGCCGCGCAGGCGGTCATTGCCGCGCCCGCCGTCCAGCACATCATCGCCGCCATTGCCCATCAGCATATCGCTGCCCCTGCCGCCCGACAGCGTATCGGCCCCGAAGCCGCCCGACAGCGTATCGTTGCCCGCATCGCCGCGAAGGTTGTCGAGACCGGCATTGCCCTGAATCAGATCATGGCCGAACCCGCCATGCAGCGAGTCATTGCCCTGAAGGCCGCGAAGGGTGTCATCACCGGCGAAACCGCGCAGGACATCGCGGAAGCCCGATCCGGTCATCGCGTCACCATCCGCAAACAGGAAGCGGAAAGCATCGAGACCGTTCGACCCGTCCAGCGCATCAACCAGATCCGCAGCAGACAGTTCAAGCCCCCGGATGCGCAGCACCGGATTGCCCAGCACCTGAAGGTCCAGGCCGGTCACGATGCCGGTGGCATCATTCGCGCCGTTGATCGTGTAGTCGCCGTCCAGCACAACCCGGTTGCCGCCCAGACGCAGCGATACATCCGTGGGATCAGCGGTGTTGAGGGTGCCGAAAGCGGCATCGTCATAGCGCGACAGATCCAGTCCGCGCACGAGGAATTTGGTCGGTGCAAGGGTGACCATAACTTGAACTCCAATAATGGCACTTGGCCGGAAAACTTAACAAATCGTTAAATCTCCCCTGCAGCCGGGTCAAGAAAACCGGGATGAAGCGCGCGGTTTCTGCTCGGCCTTCCCGAACCGCGCAGCCGGCTCCGCGACAATCGCGAGCCCCGCCCCGTGATCTGCAATAAACCCGGAACAATCCGCCCGCAGCACGGCCGAATCGACCGTGCTGTGGGCCGCTTGCAACAGTCACGCACGGACCGGGCCGGGGCGATTCACATAGTGATTCGGCTGTGTCATATTGGCCAAACCCTCCCGCCGAACGAGGAGGGACGAGGCAGATCGACCATGAATGCGCACCGCCCTTCCATTGGCAGCCTGATGATCTTCGCCCTGGCGCTGACGCTGGGCGGCTATTTTACCTTTGCCGCCGTGCAGGGCGATTACGGCGTGTTCCGCCGCGTGCAGATCAATGCCGAGGCCGAGGCGCTGATTGCCGAACGTGACCGGCTGCGCGCCGAACTGGCCGAATTGCAGAACCGCACCCTGCGCTTGTCCGACGCCTATCTGGATCTCGACCTGCTGGATGAGCAGCTGCGCGATGTGCTGGGATATGTCCGCGCCGACGAGCTGGTGATCCGCTAGGCCTTTGCCGAAATTTAAAGGCCAAGGGGCGGGCATCACCTGCCTGCGCTGACGCTGCGGCGGCAGGCCCTTCCGAAGACCGCCCTGCCCCGCCACACCGATCCCGCCCCGCCATTTTCATCCCTCGAACTGACGCCGCCGGCGCAAGGGCGCAGGGAAGCCCACGCCGCAGCGCGGCGAGAGTTTTACTTGCCAGACCCCTTATTTCTCCGATATTGTGCAGATGGTTTAATGCTGAACTATTTTGCCACATGGGAGGGAGCCGCATGGCCACCAAGAAGGCACCTGAGAGACCCAACGTCTCGAAAGAGGAACTTCTGAAATATTACCGTGAAATGCTGCTGATCCGCCGATTCGAGGAAAAGGCCGGGCAGCTTTACGGGATGGGGCTGATCGGCGGCTTCTGTCACCTGTATATCGGGCAGGAAGCGGTGGTCGTCGGGCTGGAGGCCGCGGCCAAGGAAGGCGACAAGCGCCTGACCTCGTATCGCGACCACGGACATATGCTGGCCTGCGGCATGGACCCGAAGGGCGTGATGGCCGAACTGACCGGGCGCATTGGCGGCTACTCCAAGGGCAAGGGCGGCTCGATGCACATGTTCAGCCGCGAGAAGCACTTCTACGGCGGGCATGGCATCGTGGGCGCGCAGGTGCCGCTGGGCGCCGGGCTTGCCTTCTCGGACTGGTACAAGGGCAATGACAACGTCACCTTCACCTATTTCGGCGATGGTGCGGCGAACCAGGGCCAGGTCTACGAGACCTACAACATGGCCGAACTCTGGAACCTGCCGGTGATCTTCGTCATCGAGAACAACCAGTATGCCATGGGCACCAGCATGAAGCGCGCCACCAAATCGGTCACGCTGTATGGCCGGGGCGAGGCTTACGGCATTCCGGGCGAACAGGTCGACGGCATGGATGTGATGGCGGTGAAGGCAGCCGCCGAAAAGGCCGTGGCACACTGCCGGGCGGGCAAGGGCCCGTATATCCTTGAAATGATGACCTACCGCTATCGCGGCCATTCGATGTCGGACCCGGCGAAATACCGGACCCGCGAGGAGGTCGAGAAGATCAAGACCGAGAAGGACTGCATCGAGCATGTCCGCGACCTGCTGACCCAGGGCGGCCTTGCCTCGGATGATGAGCTGAAAGCCATCGACAAAGAGATCAAGGCCATCGTGAACGAGGCGGCCGAATTCTCGAAAGACAGCCCCGAACCGCCGCTCGACGAGCTGTGGACGGATATCTACGCATAAGGGAGGGGAAAGATGGCTACGCAAGTTCTTATGCCCGCGCTTTCTCCGACCATGGAGGAAGGCACGCTGGCCAAATGGCTGGTGAAGGAAGGCGATACGGTCAAATCCGGCCAGATCCTCGCCGAGATCGAAACCGACAAGGCCACGATGGAATTCGAGGCGGTGGATGAAGGCATCATCGGCAAGCTGCTGGTGGCCGAAGGCACGGCAGGCGTGAAGGTGAACACGCCCATCGCGGTGCTGGTCGAGGAAGGTGAAAGCGCGGATGCCGCCGTCGCGGCCCCTGCCCCCGCCGCAGCCGAGGCAGCCCCCGCCGCCGCGCCCGAGGCTGCACCCAAAGCTGCCCCCGTCGCTGCCGCGCCGGTGGCCGTGGTGTCCAAGGCCTCGCCCGACTGGGCCGAGGGCACGCCGATGAAAACCATGACCGTGCGCGAGGCCCTGCGCGAGGCCATGGCCGAGGAAATGCGCCGCAGTGATGCGGTGTTCCTGATGGGCGAGGAAGTCGGTGAATATCAGGGCGCCTACAAGATCAGCCAGGGTCTGCTGGATGAGTTCGGCCCCAAGCGCGTGATCGACACGCCGATCACCGAACACGGCTTTGCCGGTATCGCCGTCGGTGCGGCCTGGGGCGGTCTGAACCCGATTGTCGAGTTCATGACCTTCAACTTCGCCATGCAGGCGATTGACCACCTGATCAACTCGGCCGCCAAGACGAACTACATGTCCGGCGGGCAGCTGGGCTGTCCCATCGTGTTCCGGGGTCCGAATGGCGCGGCGGCACGGGTCGCAGCACAGCACAGCCAGGATTACGCGGCATGGTATGCGGCAATCCCCGGCATGAAGGTGGTGATGCCCTATTCGGCGGCCGATGCGAAAGGCCTGCTGAAACAGGCAATCCGTGATCCGAACCCGGTGGTGTTCCTTGAAAACGAAATCCTATACGGCAAGTCCTTCGAAGTGCCGGATGTCGAGGATTTCACCATTCCCTTCGGCAAGGCCAGGATCTGGCGCGAAGGCACGGATGTCACCATCGTCAGCTTCGGCATCGGCATGACCTATGCGCTGGAGGCCGCCGACAAGCTGGCGGCCGAGGGCATCAGCGCCGAGGTGATCGACCTGCGCACCCTGCGTCCCCTCGACTATGACACGGTGCTGGCTTCGGTGATGAAGACCAACCGCTGCGTCACGGTCGAGGAAGGCTTCCCCGTCGGCTCCATCGGCAACCACATCTCGGCGGTGATCATGCAGCGCGCGTTTGACTATCTGGACGCGCCGGTGATCAACCTCTGCGGCAAGGATGTGCCGATGCCCTATGCGGCCAACCTTGAGAAGCTCGCACTGGTGACGACCGCCGAAGTGGTCGAAGCCGTGAAATCCGTCTGCTATCGCTGAGGTGTGAGATGGCCATTCAAGTTCTGATGCCCGCCCTTTCGCCCACGATGGAAGAGGGCACGCTGGCCAAATGGCTGGTGAAGGAAGGCGACGAGGTGAAATCCGGTCAGGTGCTCGCCGAGATCGAAACCGACAAGGCCACGATGGAATTCGAGGCCGTGGATGAAGGCGTGATCGGCAAGATCCTGATCGCGGAAGGCAGCGCAGGGGTGAAGGTGAACACCCCCATCGCCGTGCTGCTGGAAGAAGGCGAGGATGCCTCGGCCGCCGCTGAGGCGCCTGCGCCCAAGGCGGAAAGCGCCGCGCCTGCGGCCGCTCCGGCGGCAGCTGCGCCTGCTGCGGCCCCAGCCCCTGCGGCGCCGGTCGCTTCTGGCGGCGCGCGGGTGTTTGCCTCGCCGCTGGCCCGTCGCATCGCTGCGGAAAAGGGTCTGGACCTGAGCGCGGTCAAGGGGTCCGGCCCGCATGGCCGGATCGTCAAGGCGGATGTGGAAGGTGCCGCGGCAGCCCCGAAAGCTGCCGCCCCGGCTGCGGCTGCGACACCTGCCGCTGCGGCGGCCCCGGCCCCGGCTGCTGCGCCGGCAGCGCCTTCGGCGGATGCGGTGAAGAAGCTTTATGCAGATCGCGCCTACGAGGAAGTGCCGCTGGACGGGATGCGCCGCACCATCGCCGCACGTCTGACCGAAGCCAAGCAGACCATCCCGCATTTCTACCTGCGCCGCGAAGTGCAGCTTGATACGCTGATGGCTTTCCGCGAGCAGTTGAACAAGTCGCTGGAAGGACGCGGGGTAAAGCTCAGCGTCAATGACTTCATCATCAAGGCCTCGGCGCTGGCGCTGCAAAAGGTGCCGGATTGCAATGCGGTCTGGGCGGGCGACCGCATCCTGAAGATGAAGCCCTCGGATGTGGCGGTGGCCGTGGCCATCGACGGCGGTCTGTTCACCCCGGTTCTGAAGGATGCCGACAAGAAATCGCTGTCGGCCCTTTCGGCCGAGATGAAGGATCTGGCGGCGCGGGCGAAATCGAAGAAGCTGGCCCCACATGAATATCAGGGTGGCAGCTTCGCGATTTCCAACCTCGGGATGATGGGGGTCGAGAATTTCGACGCCGTGATCAACCCGCCGCATGGCTCGATCCTCGCGGTCGGCGCGGGCGTGAAGAAGCCGGTGGTCAACAAGGCGGGAGAGATCGTGGTGGCCACCATGATGTCGATGACGCTTTCGGTGGATCACCGCGTGATCGACGGCGCGCTGGGGGCCGAGTTCCTCAAGGCGCTGATCGAGAACCTCGAAAACCCGATGATGATGCTGGCCTGACAGCCAGCACCGCAATGCAAAAGGCCCCGGAGCGATCCGGGGCCTTTTCGTTTCCGCTTGCGACCTGGTTCAGCAGTCGCAGTCCTTCAGGATCTGGTTCATGCTGACGGCGGGCTGCGAACACCCCGCTTCCCCCACCACCTTGGCCGGAACGCCTGCGACGGTCGTGCAGGGCGGCACGTCCTGCAACACCACCGACCCCGCCGCGATGCGCGAGCAATGGCCGATGCTGATATTGCCCAGCACCTTGGCTCCCGCCCCGATCAGCACGCCGTCGCCGATCTTGGGATGACGGTCGCCGTCTTCCTTGCCCGTCCCGCCCAGCGTCACGGAATGCAGCATGGATACGTTGTCGCCCACCACTGCCGTTTCACCGATCACGATGGAATGGGCGTGGTCGATCATGATACCGCGCCCGATACGGGCTGCGGGATGAATGTCGACGCCAAAGACCTCGGACACCCGCATCTGCACAAAATAGGCCATGTCTGCCCGGCCCTGACCCCAGAGCCAATGCCCCACGCGATAGGCCTGCACCGCCTGATAGCCCTTGAAGAACAGCATGGGCTGCAAATAGCGATGGCAGGCAGGATCACGGTCGAACACCGCTACCAGATCGGCCCGCGCCGCCTGCCCCAGCGCCGGATCGGCGGCATAGGCGGTATCCGCGATCTCGCGCAGCAGTTGTTCACTCATCTCGCCGCTGGCGAGTTTCAGCGAAAACCGATAGGCGAGCGCACGTTCCATCGTCGGATGGTGCAGCAGGCTGGAATGGACCAGCCCGCCCAGAAGCGGTTCTGCCGCGACCGCCGCCAGCGCCTCTTCGCAGACACGCGACCACACCGGATCAACCGGGGTGAGCTTTGCTCGGGTCTCTGCCATCGGGAACTCCATCATTCAGATCTCGAACGGCATTATAGGCGATTTTCCTCCGCATTCCAGACGTCACCCGTCCATGCGATCATACCAGCGCAGCAAGCGGCCCAGCGTCAGGGTCAGTGCCGCCAGAAACAGGCGATCCGAGGGGTGGGCCTCGTGCCGCAAGGGGCACAGCATGGCCCGCGACATCAGGCTCCCGTCACCAAGGCCCGGATGCATCCGGCCAAGGCGTTTGACGATGCGATGTGCCATATGAGCTTCGGCAATCAGCCTGTCGGCCAGCGGCCTCCATTCGGCAGGGGGCCGCGCCATCAGCGCCCGCGCGGCCGCATGCAGATCTCCGGGAAGAATCGCACGCACTACAGCGTAACCTCCAGACTTGCCGCGGGCCCGGCACCAAAACTGGCGGACAATTGCGCAACACGCAGCACCACCATGCCGGTAGCGCCATCAGCAGATTGCATCGCGCCGGTATAGACCCAGCCCGGCGCCGAGCAACGATCCTCACGCAGAAGCACCGCCCCTTGCCAGAGCTGCACGAGGTAATCCTCGCGCTCCTCCCCCATCGGCACGTCGGCAGCCTGCCAGCTGTCCCCGTCGATCCGGCTGCGGCGCACCCAGGTGAACGCCAGATCCCCCGCCTGCCGCTGCTCCTTCAGGTGACAGGGCGCATAGGGACGCAGGCCCACACCCGTGAAAGCCGCCACCCGATGCGTGACCGTCGGATGGTCATACCCCCGTGCGGCGACACCAATCCGGTAGTGCCGCTCCAGCCCGCGCAGGCTGGGCGGCAGGTCGATCTGCGCCAGCGCCCCGTCCAGCAGAACGATCTGGCTGCCGATGGGCCATTCACCGGGCATCACGCCGTCGGTGCCCGCCTGCCCGCGCAGCCGCATCCGCAGCTCGTAGGTCATCGGCGCCACAAGCTGCGCTTCGGTGAACTGAAACACCTCCCAGATGCCGCTGTCCGGATCACCGATGGCCATGGCATTGGCCCCGCCCAGCACCCCGCGCGGCCCGGCCGAAATCAGATGCCCCGAGCTCAGCCGCACCCGCAACCCCGCGCCGCGATCCCACCGCCCGGCAGGCGCGCGCGCCAGCACCGTTTCGGTCCGCCCGATTGTGGCACTCCGGTTGAGAGTGGTGTTCAGCGCATAGCCCGCATCCTCCGCCGCCGACCACAGCGCGACCGTTCCGGGCCAGGGCCGACCGCCCACTGCCAGATGCGGCGCCCCGGGAACCTCAGAGCCTGTCAGCAGCGGCAGGTCGAGAAACACCGGATAAACCGGCAGCGGCGCCAGATATGCACGGGGCTCCGGAATTTCCTCGGCATGGGGCGCAGGCAGGTACAGCCCGCGTTCCGTGCGCACACCTTCGGCCATCAGAACATCACCATGTTCCAGCCGGTCGATGCGGTAGTCTGCCCCCGCAACCCGCACGACCTCGCCCACGCGCAACGCCATGGCCGAGCGTGGCAGTGCGAAACGCAGGGTATCGCGCGCCACCTGCGCCTCGGCCAGCCAGCGTTCGGCGATGGCAGCACCCTCGGCCCGCGTCAAAACCAGCGGCAGATCGGATTGCGCCACCGTCGGCACCGCATCCCCCGGCGCCACGGCCACCGCCTGTCGCGACGCAAAATCACCATCGGCCTCGGTAAAGCCAAGCATCACCCGCCCGGCACTCTCCGGCTCGGGGCTGCGGCTGGTCTCCACCGGCCCAGACAGATCGGCCGAAACCGCGAGGCGATCCGTTGCGAATGCCGCCCCCATCTGCCCGTCGCGCATGCGAAACACCAGCTTACCGCCCTGATCCGTCGCATCAAACCCGTAGGCCAGCATCAGCGGCTGCAACGCAGCGCGGGCCGACCCGATCTCGGTCAGGTGAAAGCCGCGCACCACGCCGACCAGATCGGAGACGTCGAATTCCGTCAGCCCCGCCTGCTCGCAAATCTCGGCCACCACCGCCGCAAGCCGCTGCCCGGCGATGCGTCCGGTGATCCAGTGGCCGCGCGCGTAATTGCCGCCGTCGCTCCAGACGCTCGCAACAGCAGGGAAGGCCGGATAGGGCCGTGCATCCCAGGCCCAGACATGCGACCGCGCCGTATCAAGCATTGGCCCCTCATAGAGCGCCGAGCGCGGGTTATGCACCGGGTCAGCCCAGTATTCATGGAACGCCAGCAGATAATGCATCTGCATCAGATCGTCGCGCCGCCCGGTCGATGCCCTCGGTAAAACGGATTCCGAGGATTTCGGGTCCAGAAACTTGTTCGGCTGGTTGGTGCCCTTGTCGATGGCCGCACATCCGTATTCGGTGAACCAGATCGGCTTCGACTGCGGCACCCAGTCGGATGCCACCGCCGCGCGCACCCCGTCGATCCGGTCGTGATGGCGTTCGGACCACCAGGACCGCAGATCCTTGTAGCGATAGACCCAGGGCTCGCCATAGGCACCATCCTCGATGGGACGACGGCGTTGCAGGCGTTCGGCCTCGTCACTGTCGTAGTACCAGTCGAACCCCTCACCGCCTGCGACATTGGCCTTCAGATAATCAAGGTCATAGACCCGGCGCCATACCGCATCCAGATGCCCCTCCTCGTCGCGCCAGTCGCTCAGCGGCATGTAATTGTCGATGCCGATGAAGTCGATATTCGGATCGGCCCACAACGGATCGAGGTGGAAATACACATTCCCGCCCGTATGATAGCCGAAATACTCCGACCAGTCGGCAGCATAGCTGATCTTCGTGGCAGGCCCGAGGATCGCCCGCACCTCTGCCGCAAGCTGGCGCAGCGCCGCCACCGCCGGAAAGCTGTGCCCCGGCCCGCGGATCTGCGTCAGCCCGCGCATTTCAGACCCGATGCAAAACGCATCCACCCCACCCGCCGCCGCGCAAAGATGCGCATAATGCAGGATGAAGCGGCGATAGCGCCATTCGTCGGCGCCCGCATAGCTTACAGAAGTGCCATCTATGGTGAAATCCTCGGGCTGCGCGCCGCCAAAGAAATCGGCCACCTCGGCCAGCGCGCCCGAAGTCTGATCGCTCGACCCTGCCCGCCCCGGCGCCTGCGCCAGCGTGATACGGCCACGCCAGGGCAAGGGGGGCTGGTCGGCTGCACCATCCCAGGGGTTTTCCAGCCCGTTGCCCGCCAGTTGCTCCATCAGGATGAAGGGGTAGAACATCACGCTCTGCCCCTTTGCCCGCAGCGCCGTGATCGCCTCCACCACCGCCGCATCGGCGGGTGTGCCACCGTAGACGGAGCTCCCGTCAATGCGCGGCACTTCCTGCGCCGCATCGCGCCCGATGCCGCCCGCGCGCCAGACCATGCCCACGCCTTCCTGCGCGGTCTGTTCGACCTTGGGACGGATCTCGCAGTCCCCGCAGCGCAGGTCACTGCCGAACCACGATACCACCAGCGAGACCGAGCCGCAGTTCGGCGCCTCCTCCTCAAGCTGTTTCAGCGAGGTCAGGAAATCGCAGCGTCCTGAGGGCGAGTTCACATTCGCCGACCGCACAGCTGCATCGCCCTCGGCATAATGAACTGCCGTCGTCGCCAGCGAATATTCGCCCGTGCCGGGGATCAGCGCAACAGCCCGCACCGCGTCCTGAAGGCTGGTCATCGCCTCCGCCGCAGCCCCCTGCGCCGGGCGGATCACCTCGAAGGAAAGCTGCGGCACCCGGTTGCCGAAACGGCCAAGCTCCAGATCCTCGATCACCACATAGGCGATACCGCGATAGGCTGGCGCCAGATCCGGCCCCTCCACCGCTTCGATCTTCGGATCGGGCAGTTGCGCCTCGCTGCCGGTGTAGACCCGCAGGTTCAAATCGCCCGGCGCGATTTCCACCCCGTCAGCCCAGATCCGGCCAATGCTGGAAATTCGCCCCTGACACAGCGCGATGGCAAGGCTGACGCTGTAGGAATAGGTCGTGGTGCGCGGGCTCGGCGCACCCTTGCCGCCCCCGGTGGTGCTGGTCTGTTCCATGAAGCGTGTGGCCCAGATCACCTGACCCGCCACCCGCACCCGGCCAAAGACCTGCGCCACCGCCGCCCCTTCCGAGGCGCCCATCAGGCGGAAACGGTCCACCCGCCCACCCTCGACCGCCTCGGAGCCCGCGCCCAGCAGCTTCTGATCCAGCACGCGGCCCAGCGTGGCCCCCACCGCGCGGCCGATGACCGCGCCGGACAGGCCCAGAACCGTGCCGCCAAAGCCCGATCCGATTGCGGCCCCCGCCGCGGACAGCAGTATCGTCGCCATTCAGCGCGCTCCTTCGAAGATTGCTCAACCGCGCTCTGCACGGTCAGGAAATGCGAACCGCGCCGCGATGCGGCGCTTCCAGGGGGCAGAAAGCGGGCTTTCGATCACCCCATGCCCCGTATAGGCGTGAACGAAGCTTTCACGCCGCCCGACCTCGGTCAGGATGCCCAGATGCTTCGCCACGCTGCCCTCGCGCATGCGAAACAGGATCACATCGCCCGACGCGAGTTCTGTCAGCGGCCTGGGCATCAGAAACTGCATCCCCGCCGCCAGAAGCGCCTCTTCTCCCGAGGGTTCGGCCCAGTCCTGCGTATAGGGCGGAACTTCGGTCGGCTCCGGCCCCACCAGCACCCGCCAGACGCCGCGGATCAGGCCAAGACAATCCGTCCCGGCCCCCCGTGTCGCGCATTGATGCAGGTAGGGCGTGCCAATCCAGAGCCGCGCCTCGGCAACGATCTCCTCCCCCCGGTTCATCCGCGCAGGCTCCCGCCGTCATTGACCAAAGACGACGACGGGAAAGAGGTCAGCCAGTCCTCGCCAGGAATATGCGGAAAGCCGCGAAAGTTCAGGAAATTTTTGAACTTCTGCCGACAGGTCTCAGCCCGCTTGTCGCATCCCGCCACCAGCCGTACCGACGTGCCCGCCGCCACATCAGCACCCAAGGCGCGCCACAGCCCGATCTCGCGCCGCCCGTCGGCAAGGATGCGGTCTGTCTTGATCGACCCCGACAGTCCCGCAGCCGCCCCGTCGCGCAAAGTCAGCACCCCGCTTGCGAACCAGCCCTGCGGACATTCGGCCAGTGGGGCAAAGCGGAACACCCTTCGCTCCCTCACCTCGGCGAGCACACAATCAGCAGTGAACTGCGGGTCTTGCAGATCCACCCCGCACTCCCGATCCCCAAGCAGCGCTGCGCATTCGCGCTGATAGACCCACCCCTGCGGATGGTTCAGCCGCTCCGCCAGCCCGCGCAGTTCTGCCTCGAACCCCGCACCGTTGCGGGTAATCTCGCCCACAGTACCCCGAAACAGCAGGTCGCGCTGCGTCGGGTCGGCCCAGTTGACCAGCCAGGCCTCCACCTCCGCCCCGTCATAGCGCCCGGCCAGAATATCAGCTTCGGTCAGCCCCGCATCGCTCAGCGCCCCCACGGCCTGCGTATTATCGACCGAAAGCCCGGTCGATTGCTGCAAGGCCCCTGCCGTCAGCCCGGTCGAGGCGCGGAAGGTTACCCCCCCGAACCGCAGATCACCGTCATGGTCGGTAAAGCCCATCTGCGTCCCGTCAACCCGCCGCACCAGCCAGGCCCGGCACACCGTCGTCACGCCGCCCGCCAGATGCGCGAGCAGATCGTCGCGCGCACTCATACCCGCACCTCCACCACCGGAACACTGGGCACATCGCCCGCCTGGAACGAGGCGACCGAAGTCTGAATGCGGTCGGTATCAAACCGCACCGGCACATCGAATTCGAACCCGGCCGAGACCGCCACCCCCACTGCAGGCGGCGTGGAAAACCGCACTACCCCCGTTGTGGTATCAATGTCGAACTCCGGCCCCTCGACCTTCTGGTCGCGATCCACCGCCACCACGACGCTGCCGCGCACCGGCTTCACCACCGGCCGCACATAGCTCGCCTCGCCCGAGCGATAGGTCTTGCACAGCCCGAACTCGACCCGCGCGCCATCGCCCGTGCCGATGATCTGGTCGAACGGCGTCACCGCGCGCGAGGCGCGGCCGGATTTGTAATCCGACCAGTCCTTCCAGCGGAAGCCGAACATCTGCCCGCGCCGCGCCTCGAAAAACGCGATCAGCGTTTCCACATCGTCCAGAGAACGCAAGCCCACCCCGGCGTCATAGCGCCGGCGCGAATGCTCCCAGGGCGTGTTCCGTTCCTCGAACCCGTTGGTCAGCGTCACGATTTCGGTGCGCCGCTCGGGCCCGCCGACCGAGCCGAAGCTCAGGTTGGCGGGAAAGCGAATGTCATGAAAAGCCATGATCCCTCCTCAGCGGTTGCGCTGGCCACGCGCCAGCGCCCGGCTGGCCTGTGCCGCGATCTGTGACTGGCTGCGCTGAAAGCCCTGCACATCGGGGGTCGTGATGTTCATCACCACCGTCACCGGCCGTCCGCCGCCCGAGGCCTGCACCCCCAGCCGCCCGTCGGCGCCGCGCGCCAGCGGCATGATCGCCTCCGGCCCCGCCTCACCCATCAGCCCGCCGCCGCCACGCATGGGAAAGCTGACCGGGCTGGATACCACGCCGCCCTTGGCGAAGGGCATCACCCGGCCTTGCGTGAAGGCGCCGCCCTTGGCGAAGGGCATGATCCCGCTGAACAGCGCGTTCATCCCCTCCGCCAGCAACCCGCCCACCGCATTCTGCACGGGCTTCATCGCCACGCCGTAAACCGTGTCGACCATGCTGCGCGCCACGCTCTTCAGCGCGTCCGACAGCTTCATCCCGTCGAACACCAGCCCGTCAAAGGCGCGCCGCAGGCCGCCGCTGATGCCGCTGCTCAGTTGATTGACCTCGCGGCCGGTGAACAGCAGCGTATCGCGCATCCGCGCCAGCTCGCCCTCGAAGGCGGTGACCATGCCGGTCGTGCCATCCAGTGTCGCCTCCAGCGCCGCGACCTGATCTTCAAGCGTATCCAGATCCGCCATCCGTCCTGTCCTTCCTCAGATCGGGAAAGGCCGCGGCCAGTTCATCCAGCCGCGTCCGTGTCATCGCCGGGGTCGCACGATCCGCCCCCAGCATCAGCCGCAACTCCACCGGCGTCAGCCGCCAGAACTCGGCCGGGGTCAGTCCAAGCCCGTTCAGCCCCGCCCGCATGAGGCCCGGCCAGTCGATGCCGCTCATGCCTCGCCCGGCAGCGCGAAGGCCCGCGCCAGAAGTTCCGCCGCCGCCCGTGCCGCCCCGACCGGCCCGCCGCCGATCTCGACCGTGCGCAGATCCTCGGCCCGGCCCTGCCAGCCGCCGCCACGCAATCCCGCCACCAGCAAGGCCAGCACATCGCGGCTGGAGATCCGCCCCGCCTCGAACCGCGCCGCCAGATCCACCAAGGTGTCCTCGCCCAGGGTCATCTCCAGTTCCGCCAGCGTCCCCAGCGTCAGCTTCGCCACATGCGGCACGCCCTCCAGCGTCACCACCACCTCACCGGCAAAAGGGTTCGCCATGGTCAAAGCGCCGTAAACGTCAGCGCCCCGGCTGAGGCGAGCGTCAGTTCATAAGTCGCCTCGCCGTTATGGCTGCCGGAATATTCGATGGCGGTGATCTGGAACGGCCCCTCCACGATGCCGAAATCCGGGATCACCACCTGGAAATTCGGCATCTCGCCGTCAAAGAATATCTGCCGCGCGCGTTCGTCGGTATTGGAGTCCCGGAACACCCCCGAGCCCGAGATACTGGCCGAGCGCACACCCGCCCCCGCCAGCAATTCGCGCCAGCCGCCCTGGCTTTCAAGGCTGGTCACATCCACCGTTTCCGCGTTGAAGCTGATGCGCGTGGCGCGCAACCCCGCGATGGTCTCGAACTGAAGGCTGCCGTTCACGTCGATCTTGACCAGCAAGTCCTTGCCGCTTTGCACTGCCATGGGAATCTCCGATTAATGTATGAATTGGCGATTTATCCATAGATTAACCGCCAATAATGTTCGATTAGTGTAAGTCAATCTTCGACCCGGATATCAAAGCGTAGGTCGATCCGCCGCGCGGCGCCCGCGCCCAGCCGCCGCGCCACCGCCCGGACGAAGCGCATCAGCACCACCCGTCCGCGCGCCAGCACCAGCGCCTGATCCGCCAGCGCATCCGACACCCGTGCCGCGATTTCCTTCGCGGTCAGGAACCCCGCCGCATCGGAAATCACACTGATCTGCACCCGGTGCAGTGCCCCCGCGCCGGTCTTGTCGCTGGCATCCAGCGCCTCCTCCGGCCCGATCAGCACAAAGCTTCCGCTGCCCCTGCCCACAGGCGGCGCATCAAACACGGGCACTTCGGGAAGCGCCGCTACGAGCCGCTGATAAATCGCCGCCTGCAAGGCAGCCGCGACGCCATAGCTCATGCTCGCACCTCCTCCCGCGCGAAACAGATCAGATAGCGCGCGGCCGCATCGCGCTCCGACACCGCAAGGATCGGGAACAGCCGTGCCCCGTCGCGGAACCGCTGCCCCGGCAGCGGACGCGAGGCCGCGCCTTGGGCCGCGCCCCGCACCACGATCCGGTACGCGACCGAGGCCATCACCACCTCCTCACCCGCGACCTCACGCCCGGCGCCCGGCAACACCTCAGCCCAGAGCGTGCCCAGCGCCTGCCAGCTTTCCACATAGCCACCCGCGCCATCCGCCATGCGCAGAGGCGCCTCCAACAACAAAGGCCGTCTCAGCGAAGGCGCCCTCATGCCGCGCCCCCGCCCAGCACACGCACATTGCGCCAGCGTTCCACCAGCAGTTGCACCCCGCGCGGCAGCGCCTCGGCCTGCCCCCCCGGCTCGTGCCGGGTCTCGTAGAACTGCCCGGCGAGCAGCAGTACCGCCTGCGCCAGATCGGCGGGCACCGCTGTCCAGATCGCCCCGAAACCCGCCTCAAATACGACCTCCACCCGACCATCCTCGGGCACCGTCGGCAGCAGCGTGCCCACCGACGCCAGCCGCGGCCGATGTGTGTCGACAATCAGCTTCCACCGCGCGGGCGCAACCGGCACCGCCGCCTCACCCGCATCGAACAGCGTGACCGAATTCACTACCGAGACCGGCGCCACCGGCAGCGCCTGAGCCGTCGCATCACGCCAGCGGTCCAGCGCCAGGCGAAAAGTCCGCGTCAGAAGCACCTTGCCGGTGCGCGCCTCAATCGCCGCCATCGCCGCCCGGAGACAGCTTTCCAGCAAGCCATCCTGCATTCCGTCATCAGCAAAGCCGGTGCCCAGTCGCAGGTGATCCCGCAAAATCTGCACCGGCAGCGCTGCTCCCGGCACGCTCGTCAACTCTGTCAACATCATCATCCGCTCCTTGCCCCTCAAATGCGCCCCAAGGCGGGACCGGACGCGCGCCCCGCGCCACTCGGACGGAGGGGAGCAGCTAGAAGGCGCCGGACAGGCGCGCGTCCGCAGGTCCGGGCGCTACGCCCCCGGACCATCCGTCAGCCGGTCAGGAGACGGCAAATTTCAGAAGCTTGATCGCCGCGAAATCGCTGACCCCGCCGCCCACGCGCTTGGTGGCATAGAACAGCACATGCGGCTTGGCGGAAAACGGGTCGCGCAGCACACGCAGATCCGGGCGTTCGGCCACCGTATAGCCAGCCGCGAAATCGCCGAAAGCGATGGCATAGGCATTGGCGCCGATGTCGGGCATGTCCTCTGCGATCAGCACCGGATAGCCCATCAGCCGCGCGGGCTCGCCCGCCGCCAGACCGTCGCTCCACAGGAAGCGGCCATCGGCATCCTTCATCTTGCGCACCGCGCCTGCGGTTTTCGAGTTCATGACGAAGCTCGCATTGGCGCGATAGGTGGCGTCCAGCGCATAGACCAGGTCGACGATGGCATCCGCCGGATTGGTTGCCGAAAAATCGCCTGCCGTGCCAGTGGCAATGTAGCCAAGGCTGCCCCAGGCCCAGCTCGCCTGCGCCACCTTGGTTCCGGTCAGAAAACCCCTGGGTTTGCCCACGCCATCGCCACCGACAAAGGCCGCCGCCTCGGCACGGGCAAACTTGTCGGCAATACGGCCCGCCAGCCAGCCTTCGACATCGAAGGCGCTGTCGTCCAGCAGGCGCTGGCTGGCCTTCGGCATGGCCGAAAGCTCATGCAGCGGGATCGAGATACGCTCGATCTGCGGCGCGGCGGTCTCGGTCACGGCGCTCGCCTCGGTGGCCCAGCCGGTGCCCACATCGCTGTGGTCGATCACCACATCGAAGGAGGTTGCCTCCACCTGCACCACATTGGCAATCGCCCGCAGCGACGAGGTGGATTTCAGGGACGACCGGATGGTCTCCGCCGTCTGCGGGTCCACCAGATAACCGCCCTCGGCCGCCACGGCAGTGTTCAGCCCCTTGCCCTCCAGCACGAGCCCGCGCAGCCCGTCATCATCGCCCGAACGCAGATAGGCGTCGAAGGCCTTCTGATGGGGCGCGCCCAATTCGGCCGCAGCCGAAAGCGCGGGGCGGCCGTAGGTCATGGTTTTGCGATCCAGCATGGTCAGTCGCTCTTCCTGTTGTTGCAACGCAGATTTCACTTCACCCTGAAAGACGCTGAATTCATTCAGGAAACCCATCATGGCGGCTTTCATTTCCACCGCTGATTCCAGCGGGACGGCAGACATGCCGCCTTCGCCCCGCGCCTTGTGCCCGGTCATTGCCTTGTCCTTTCCGTCTGGTCGTGAAGGCCGCCTAGCGGTCGGCCAGGGTCCGGCGGGCCTCGTCAAAGACCTGCGCCAGCGAACGCCAGGTGTCGTCGGGGCGATCGCCCTTCGTCGCCACCCGCGCCTCCGCAAGCATGGGGAAGGTGACCAGCGACACCTCCCACAGCTCCAGCTCGGTCAGAAGCCGCTGCCCCTTCCCGTCGCGTTCCGATTTGACCGTGCGATAGCCGATCGACAGCCCGTCGATGGCCCCCGCCGCCAGCAGCGCCGCCGCCTCGCGGCCGCGCGCCACCTCGGGCAAGAGACGCCCCTTGACCCAAAGGCCCCGGCCATCCTCGCGCACCTCGTCCCAGATGCCGATGGGCTGCGTCGGATCATGCTGCCACAACATCTTCACCCGCCGCCCTGCCGCGCCCAGCCTGACCAGAGATCCGGCATAGGCCCCCGCCTGAACCACATCGCCACCCTGATCGCGCCGCCCGAACAGGCTCGCATAGCCCTCGATCTCGGTGCCGCCGGTGACCCGCAACCCGGCCTCAGCCGTGTCGCCCAAGGCCACGAATTTGCGCTCCGGCGCCCCAAAGCCCGTGATATATCCCATGCCCGTCACCTCATCGCCGCTTTCAGCACCGCCTCGGCCCCCTGTGCCAGCAGGAAGGCCGCGACGCCGTAAACCCCCAGCCAGATCCGCTTTTCCAGCCGCTCCAGCGCGCCGTCGATCTGCGTCAGCCGGTATTCCAGCGCGCTCCAGCGTTCCTCCGCCACGCGCTCGTTCGCCTCGATCCGCGCCGCAGCCGCGTCGAAACTGTCGTATAGATAGCGCGACCCGCCTGAGGCCCGCTCGCGCCCGCTCATTCCTCCTCCGCCAGCCGCGGCAGCCCCAGCAGCGCGCGCTTTTCGGCCTGCGTCAGGAAATCGGCGGCGCCGACGCGTGCCCATTGCTGGTCACGCTCCACCGCCAGCGCCGGCACCTGATCCAGATCGGGGCGCAATTCCACCGCCTCGCCGGTGAAGCCCGTCAGCCAGTGCGACACCGCCGCCGTGACCTTGCCCACCAAGGGCAGCACGGTCAGCCGATAGAAGGCGCGGTTCGCCTCCTGATAATTCGCATAGGTCGCGTCGCCCGGAATCCCGATCAGCATGGGCGGCACCCCGAAGGCGATTGCGATTTCCCGCGCCGCTGCCTCCTTGGTCTTCTGGAACTCCATGTCGCTGGGCGAAAACCCCATTGGCTTCCAGTCCAGCCCGCCCTCCAGCAGCATCGGCCGCCCCGCATTGCGCGCGCCCTGATGGTTCGCCTCGATCTCGGTCACCAGCCGGTCATATTGATCGGGGCTCAGCACCGCCTGCCCGTCGCCCCCCTTGTAGACGATGGCCCCCGAGGGCCGCGCCGCATTGTCCAGCAGCGCCTTCGACCAGGCACTCGCCGCCGAATGCACGTCCAGCGCCACCGCCGCCGCCTGCATCGGCGCGAAACCGTAATGGTCGTCCTGCGGATGGAAGCTGCGGATATGGCAGACCGGCACCACCTCACCCGTCATGTCGAACCGATGCACCCGGCCGCCGACTGTATAGTCATAGGCGACAGGCCAGCCATCCGCCCCCGGCACCAGGCTCATCCGGTCGGAACGCAGCACATGCAATTCGCCCGGCACCCGCCCCGCGCCCGGCACCGCCTCCAGATAGGCGTTGCCCGACAGCAGAAGCTGCGCATAGACCGCTTCGAACAGATCCGCCCGCCCCTGCGTCGGATTGGGTCGCCGCACCAGATCCAGCACCGGGTGCTGCTCATAGCGCCGCTCGGCATCCTGCAAGACCAGCGGCAGCGCCGCTGCCGCCTCGGCGATCAGCTTCACCGCGCGAAACCCCACCGGATTGCCCTGAAAGCCGTTGCGCACAAGGCTCACCGTATCCCGCGCGCTCCAGACCGACCGGCCCGAAAGCCCGAAGGCCACCACCCGCCCCGTGGCCGAGGCTTTCTGCTCCGGCGCCACCCTTTCAGCGCGCCGCAGGAAATCGAACACCATCCCGCTCTCCTTCATCCGGGCAACAGCCCACCATGCCCGCACGCCAGCGCGCGCGACCCGGAGCCTCTTGCTTCTTGTCCAAATACTCCCGCCGGAGGCGCCTACAGCCGCCGCACCTGCGGGCTGGCCTGCCGCTGCGCAGGCTCCACCATCAGCGCGGTCAGCGCCCAGACCAGCGCGTCCACCCGGTCGGGCGAGCCACGGCCTTCATACCCCCGCGCCGTCATCCGGCACATCTGATCCTCCAGCCGCGCCAGCCCCCGCAGATGAGTCACCCGTCCCTGCTCATACAGTGCCGCCACCGGCTCAGCCCGCGCGGCCTTGCCCTTTGAGGCCCGCACCGCCCGGAACGGCACCAGCGGATCAACCTGCCGGATTACCGCCTGCACCAGATCGCCGCCCTGATTGACCTCGGCCACCAGCCGGTCGGCGCCGTGCCGCTGCATGGCGGCAATCGCCGCCCGCGCCCAGCCATCGGGCGAGGCGCCCTGCACGCTGGCATCTTCCAGCACACAGGCCCGCCAGTCCTGCACCGGCCCCTCGGTCACCGCGCTGACCACCACGATCCCGCATTCGTCCGAACCGCCATGGCCGGTGACCGGCGGATCGACCGCCACCACCACCCGCCCCCTGGCCGGAGCCTCGGTGACACGCGTGCGCTCCAGCATCGCCTGCGTCCACAAGGCGCCTTCCGCATCCTCGACCAGAATGCCCTCCAGCTCCTGCATACCCGCCCGCGTGCCGCCATAGCGCGCCGTCACCTCATCGAGGAAACTCGCCGCCAGATAGGCGCGGTTGGCATCCGTCGGCGCATGGGTCACCACCGAGGACGGGTTGTTCAGGATCGCCTTCAGCACCGCCACATTGCGCGGCGTCGTCGTCACCACCTGCTGCGGATGCGGCCCCAGACGCAGCGCGAATTGCAGCTGGTCCCAGGTCTCCTCCGCCTTCTTCCACTTCGCCAGCTCGTCCACCCAGGCCGCGTCGAACTGCGGCCCGCGCAGGCTTTCCGGCTCATGCGCCGAAAACACCTGCGCCACCGCGCCATTCGGCCAGACCAGCCGCCGCCGCCCCGCCTCCCATTGCGGGCGCCGATCCGGGGGCGAGCACGCCAGAATCCCGCTGTCGCCGAAGATCATCACCTCGCGCACCTGATCCTGCGTCTCACCCACCAACGCCACCCGGCTGGCCCGGCCGGGGTCGGCGGGGCGCGCACCTTCCACCTGTGCGCGCACCCATTCCGCCCCGGCCCGCGTCTTGCCTGCCCCGCGTCCGCCCATGATGACCCAGGTTTTCCAGGCCCCCACAGGCGGAAGCTGGTGCGGCAGCGCCCAGAACTCGAACATCCACGGCAGCGCCAGCAGCGCTTCATCGCTCAGCCCGCCCAGAAACTCATCCACCACCGCCGGCGTCACGGAGGCGAGCCAGCCTGCGCCCGATTTCAGCCCGGGCCGCGGCGAAATCCAGTTCTCCGCCAGAGCCTCCTGCGCCCCCGGCAACCTGCTTGCGGAGTTTGTCAACGCGCGTCCTTTCATCCATGACCATCTGGAAAGCCACGCGCAGATCCTTCACGGCCTGCGCTGCCGCCTTCACCTCGCCCAGTTCGCCATCCCGCAGCCTTCGCGTGGCCGTGGCCAGCTCCAGCGCGATCTCGTGGTAATAATCTTCCGTCGCCCTCAGCAAAGCCTCAGGCCCGTTCTCTTCCGCAGAGAAGTCCATTCCCATCCTGCTGCCGCCCGCCTCTCATGCCTCCGCACGAGTGAAATGGAAAAGCGAGCGCCCCGGGTGCCCCCCGATCCGTCGCTCGTCGCATTTCTTCTAGCATGCAACCATCTCTATATCCCCGGCGTTAAAAAGTCAATTATTATTGTATTTTCAATATATTAACCAAACGAACGCACCCTGCCAGATCCCTGCTGTAACCCGACAAAAATAAGGGTGTTTTTAGGGAAGCAGGGGGCGCCATCCGTCGTTAGGTGTCGTTACCCGTCGCCAGCCGTCTTTCCTCAATAAAATAAGGCGCTTGCCGAGGCTGTGAGGCTCTGTTGGCGTGTCTGGGCGGCTTTGGGGCGTCCATGTCGGTCGCGACGAAAATATTGCGCCAAACAGGTGGCCAGAGTGTGATCCACGCCCTCACTGGCGCCCGCACCTGCGCCATGGCCTCGCGGTCATAATAGAAGGTCAGGATCGCATAGCAGAGGCCGGTGCCGACCATATCGGCGGTCCAGGGCCGGTCGGGATGCGTGCCATATCTGGCCAGCAGCATCGGATCGGCGGCGGTCTGGCTGCCGTCGTAATACCTGATCCAGGCATGGCCCTCGTAATCGCCGAGGATCGGCAGGCCGTAATCGGCATGCGCCCCGGTGCCGATCTCGACATAATCATCGTTCAGGATCAGCCGCTCCAGCTTTGCACCGGGGGCCGAGCAGATCTCGATCACATGGGTCAGATAACTTGGGCGCGGCCCCGGCGAGCGCCGCCCCGGAGAGATCGGAGCGCGGAAACGGCCGTGCGATATCATGCACCATGAAGCTGGCGCCGGGCTGGCGCAGCACATCGATCATCGCCAGCGCCTCGGCCGCCTCATCCGGCGTCATGTCGCCCAGCCGGATCTCGCCCGACCAGAGCCGGGTGCCCAGCTCCGCCGTCAGGATCTCGCCCGCGCCGGTCTCCGACACTTCCATCGCCTCGGGCAGATCGAAGGTCATCTCCTGCACGGGCAGAAGATCCATGAACTGCGCACGGGTCAGCGGGAAGGAATACGCCATCATCCCCTCCAGCGGTCACTGACGATGGTGCGGACCTCGCCGGGCAGGAAGTCGCGGGTGTATTGCTCCAGCGACACCTGAATGGCCTGCATCACGCCCTCGCGGATCTCGGCCGAGCCGGTGCCCGAGACATTGATATGATGGGTCACAAGCCGGGCGGCGGCTTCGTTACCGGCTGCGGCTCGCCTGTCTGAAGGCCCGCCGACCGGCAGTGGCGGCCGACCACCCATCACATAGCCGCCTTCGCGATATCCCCGCATCGCGCCCTTGCGGATCGCCTCAAGGTTCGCCACGCCGATGCGACGGGTGGCCGCCGCGTCGAAGACATATTCCTCGGCATGCACCACGCCCGCGACATCCGTCGTCGCACCCGGCCCGGTCCAGCCGCCCACCTCATAGCCTTTGCCGCCGGTCAGCCAGTTCAGCCCCGCGCCCAGGAGGCCGCCGACAAAGGCCCCGCCCGGCCCGTAGCTCGCCCCGATCCCCTGCAGCGTGCCCGCGAGATTGGCGCCAAAGGTCTGCAGGCCGGTCCCCAGCTGCGCCGCCCCGGTCCCGAGTTGGCCGAGCTGCGCCTGCGCGCTGTCCGTGGTGCCCTCGAACCGCGACATTGCCGCCTCGGCCGCCGCAAGGCGCTGATCCCAATGCATGGCACCGGCCGGATTTGCGGCACTCCAGCCCTGCGGCCGCTCGTAGCCGACAAAGGCCTGCGTCGCGCTCTGGAGGGTCGGCGCCGCCTGCAGCCGCTTCAGGACACCGTTCTCGCCGGAAAGCAGTTCCTGCCAGACAAATTCCAGCTGCGCCTGCACATTCGAAAGCCCGGCCTGCCCCCCGACATAATCCAGAAGGGCCTGCCCCCGTCCGGCATGATGCTGGAACAGGCCAAAAGACGTGCCGCCATCCCCCACCGCCAGCGGGTTGAACCCGCTTTCGGCAGAGGCATTGCCCATGATCGCCGCGATCTGATGCGGTGCGAGGCCTTTGGCCGCGAAGAAGGCCCAGACCTGTTGCTGGACATTGGCGCTGCCACCAAGACCCGCAGAACCCGCCATGCCATAGCCGCCCACCGCCCCGGCGGTACTGGCCGAGAGCAGGTTGGCCACGCCCGGCCCGCCGATCATCACCGTGGCGGCGGTCACCGACATGGATTGCACCGGCGCCGTGGCCTGTGCGGCGAGCGCCCGTTCGTTGATCGGATTCTGGCCGGACAGCCGCCCGAAGATGCCCGACCAGCCGCCGACATCGCCCCAGGTGCCGAGATCGGTGCCGAAGATCGCGTTCTTCAGCGGATTGCGCACCGCGAGGTCGAAGAACATCCCCTCGATCTCGCCCAGCATCTCCGACAGCGCGCCCTTCAGATCGCCGCCGCGCAGCCTGTCCAGCACGCTGTCGATGGCATCCTCGCCCGCCGACTGAACCCGCTTCCAGGCATCGGCCTGCGCTTCAATGGTCCGGGCCAGTTCGGCCCGCGCCAGCGCAGTGCGGCGGATCGCCTCCGCTTCCTCCCCCACAAAGCCCTGCTGCCGGATCTCGCGTTCCGCCTGCACCAGCGCCAGCACCCGTGCCCGCACGGCCTCGGTCTGACCGGCCAGCGCCAGTTCCAGATGCAGCTGCTGCACCGCCTCCTGCTGACCGCGCAGGAAGTCCAGCTGTTCCTGACGCAGCCCCGCCAGCGCCCGGGTGCGCACCTGCTCGGCCGAGGCCGCCGCCACCGTGGCATCGGCCCCCGTCGCGATCTGGCGCGCATATTCCTTTTCGGCCTCGATCTGCGCCCGCATCTGCGGATTGCGCTCGGCCGCGAGCCGGGCGTCGTAGCCGTCCATCAGCCCGGTGGTGGCAATATCGTTCAGCGCGCGCTGGCGGTCGCGTTCGGCCTCGGCCGCCGCCCGGGCCAGCGCGCGCATCCGGTGCGCCTCGGCCTCGAGAAGGCCCATCTTGCGCTTGCGGATCTCGACCTCGGCCTCGGCCAGCGCATTGGTGCGCAGCCGTTCGGCATTGCTGGCCCCGATCAGCCCGGTCTCGCGGGTGATCGCCGCCAGCCGGTCCTGCTGATCCGCCATCCAGTCCCGGCGCGCGTCGAGCCCGGAACAGCGTGGCCTTGTCCTGCTCGCTGGCCCCGGGCTGCCATTTGCCGACCCGCAGCGGCTGGCCATAGGTCTGGGTGAAGATCGCCCAGTCCCGCCCGGTGAAGGCCTTGAACATCCAGCCCCACATCGCAACCCGCGCCAGACCGGCGCGCAGCAGGATACCGGATTTGGCCGGGATATCGGCAAAGACGAAGCGGAAGGCTGGCAGCGGCACCTCGCGTCCGCTGTCATCCAGCATCAGCGGCCGCGCCAGATCGTGACGGGCAAACCGGATGATCCGGGGATCGCGCCACGCCAGTTCCTTCGGCAGATACTGCCCCTCGGAATGATCCCAGATGATCGCCGTGG